>WPCK01196186.1_pt1 | contig 39527 bp, 29 predicted proteins | sample 5399851 | NCBI WGS metagenome assembly WPCK01 (sample SAMN12869471, study PRJNA574797) | sludge metagenome | isolation source: wastewater treatment of pH11 | place: China:Beijing | collected 2019-05-20
TTTTTCAGGATTCAGGGTTAATTCTTGTTCCATACTTCCCACGGTAATTATATAATCGCCTGCGGGAAGCGAATCAGTATCATAGTTGAATTTGAAATTTCCTTTTTCGTCAGCTTGTGCAGCTTCGTAACAGGTCTCGAATGTGAGTTTTACCTGTCCATTTTTTGCCTGTCCGGTATTCGAATTACTTTTACACATGTTTTTATTAGACTCTTCTTTTTTGCTTACAATATCTCCGTCGATTTTCACGAAATAACTCATCCAGGGGGGTATGTTTGATTGAGATAGTGAGGCTTCGCCTTCCAGGGCATTTGAGTGTCTCGTAAACCACCTGAATTTCTTAACTCTTACGTTTATGTCTCTGACCTTAACGCCGTCTTCTCCGGTGGCATTTACTTTGAAGGAGCTTTCACCTCCTGATATTGTTTTTGGAATGAACAGCTTATTTATCTGATATTTGTAACCTTTACCTGAAACAGGGACCATTTCTTCATGTAAAATAGTTACTTCAATTATTTCATTATTGGATGCCTCTCCTGAAATTGTAATTTCATCCCCTACACAGGGGCAGGCAGGAGATAATTCCCAGTGAGTAACATCAGCAGATGCGGGTAATATCAGGATTCCCGCGGCAGCACAAAACAGCATTACTATAAAAAGGGATTTTCTCTGAAACTCATATCTCAAAATGAATCCTCCTTGAATGCCTGCCTGATTTTTCATGCAGACCTGAGAAGTGATTTTTATAAATGAAATTCTCTTCAATTATCTTTGAAAAGCATTTTTTAACTAATGTTACTTTATTAGTTTTAAAATTTTTGCTTAAACTTCTCTCTCAGTAACACTATATAAATTTTTATACTATTTTTCTTTTTGAATTTGTGTTACCCGGGTAAAAGAAGGAAAAAATATTATAAGTGTTATTTCAAAAATCGGCATCATTTAAACATCTGCTGTTTATCCCTTAATGATTTTGCATATCGGTAATTTCCGAAAAATAACCAAGGCGTTTTTAAGAGAAATAAAAATGTTGAACTGGCTCATTAATATAATTAACAGTTTTTCATACTGCAAACTTTTACTTTTAAAGCCTGAATTTAGTGATCTTATATAAGTAAAATAAGTAAAACAAGTTCATAAGAGATAAAATACTCAGTATCAAAATATATATTGATGCATCTGTGGCGCGTCAGTTATTGAACTATCATGCCGCACTGGCGAGAAAGCTGGAGCCAGAGAAAAGAATTTTTGAAGGACTTGGCATCCGGGACTCAATGATGGCGAATAATCTGGAGTATATAGTATCCCGTGAGCGTGCAGGGGAAAAGTGCTGGTTTTTGCCCACAATAACCATCTCCAGCGAGGAAAAACACAGTGGCAACTTGGAGCTGACCTGCTGGCATGGTGGTCGGTGGGATCTCACCTCAATGAGGTATTCGGTCCACGCTATGCAGTTATCGGCTCTGCAGTCGGCGTCTCGGATGCAAATGGCATCGGGCAACCTGAGCCAGGTACTCTTGAAGCGCACCTTACTGCCGCGCCAGGACCAGTACGGTTTATTCCAACTAACAATGGCAGGAGGCTTCCAATCATGGCAACAACAGATTTTCCTGCCCGCTCGGGCAGCATGAACCCTACCTATTTTGCACTAACTCCTCGAAGCCTCACCGACTTCGACTGGCTTGCTGTCCTTGACTCAACCCAATACAGCCGGGGAGGACCGACGCTGAAATAAAATGACTTTAATCTTAGCAGCAATTTGATAGAATATAAAAGTTTTAAAGCGGCCCGGTTTTCAGGGGGGTTTATAAAAATCGGTGTTTATTCAGGTTTTTAAGATAAATAAACTGGTCTTATCAATCAGTCTTACTTTAATTAAGGAGAACAAATTCACAATGAATAAATAGATAGGATAGAAATTATTATACATTGAGCGGGTCCTGAGGAAAGTCAGCCTCTGCAAGCATTGTACTTTACCCTAGGTTCCATTTTTTATTCCAGCTATTCCCCATACTTCCGCAGAACCTGCTCAAAAACTGTTTTTTATGCTTTATTTCTCTGCGTGTCTGTTTCAGACTCCTGCGATCTCGAAGAGCTTTTCCATGTCAACGTTCCGCTCAACCACATTTGCGAGCTCTTCGTAAGCATCGTTTTCGCTTATTGCCTCATCTGGTTCGTATTCCAGGCCCTTCTTCTCATAAAGATACCGGACAAGGGCATTTCTTATATTCCTGTTATCAAAAAGCCCGTGAAGGTATGTGCCGATTACGAAACCGTCCTCATCAATAGCTCCATCGTCTCCGAAAACGGTGCGGTTTGAATCCGTAACTCCCATATGGATCTCATAACCTTTTATCTCTTCACCATCTATGGGTTTCAGGATAGGGCCGTAACCATTGACTTTTTTTGTTACCTGGACAGTTCTCTTTTTATATTCTCCGAATCTGGTCCCTATGTCCAGAAGCCCCAGGCCTTCAAACTCGGCTTCGACTCCGTTCTCTACTCCGGAATCAAAGATAGTCCTGCCAAGCATCTGGTAACCGCCACAGATCCCGAAGATAGGGACTTTTCCTTTGAAAGCCTGAATTTTTTTGTCCATCCCGCTTGCCCTGAGGTCAAGAAGGTCATTAACAGTATTTTTCGTCCCAGGAATCATGATTGCATCAGGGTTTCCGAGTTCTTCGTTGATGTCCACATACCTAACTTTTACGAGCCCCTCAAGGGGTTCGAAGTCCGTAAAGTTTGAGATCCTTGGCAAGCGGATTACTGCAACCTCTATTTCTTTTTCTGCCTTTGAATCCTCTTTATCTCCGAGAGAGACCGAATCTTCGGAAGGGATGCGGAGCTTGAAATGAGGAAGGACCCCAAGCACAGGGATTCCGGTTTTATCCTCAAGCTGCTTGAGTCCGGGTCTCAGGATTTCTATGTCGCCCCTGAACTTGTTGATTATAAACCCTTTGACGTTTTTCCTTACATCTTCAGGCAGAAGGGCAATAGTGCCGTAAAGGCTTGCAAACACGCCTCCCCTTTCAATATCTCCTACAAGGATTATAGGAGCCTTTGTGAGCCTTGCAGTACCCACATTCACGATGTCCCTCTCATAAAGGTTGATTTCTGCAGCTCCCCCGGCTCCTTCCATAACAATAATGTCATGCTCTTTCCAGAGCCTTTCAAGGGCTCCTTTAAGCACTGCGTGCATCTCTTCAATGGAATCGTAATACTGGCCTGCACTTTTGTCAGCATAGGGCTCGCCCAGCAGGACTACCTGGGAAACGCAGTCCCCTTTTGGTTTCAGGAGAACAGGGTTCATATCTGCAGTGGGTTCAGTGCCTGCGGCTTTTGCCTGAATTGCCTGTGCAATCCCTATCTCCTTTCCGTCCTTTGTAATCCAGGAGTTCAGGCTCATATTCTGAGCCTTGAAAGGAGCAACCCTGTAGCTTCTGGACAGGATCCTGCATATGGCAGTTACGACTGAACTTTTTCCAACATGAGAGGCGGTTCCCAGGATCAATAGGCTTTTTTTCTCCATTTTTACCATACCTTCTGCGCAAACAGGCTTTTTATTATTCAAATACAAGTAATGGTTTTAACTGACAATTTATTAAAATCAAAGTAAGATTTTTGCTTCTGCAGATATAAATCAAGTAAACTTGTTTAAATTTAATAATTGTCATCTTATACTTCAACTAAAGAATAAATAGTTTCGGATTCATTGCAGCTTTTGTTTAGTTAACTTTAGCGAAATTTTGATTTTTCTGCCTTTTTTCCTTTTCAATTTTTGTTTTCTTATATTTCTCCTTATCTTTGAGTTCAATTACATTTTATCACACATTTTTTACTATTTTACTATTCATTTACCATTTTACTATTCATTTACCATTTTTTCCGTACATTTTTTACCTTACTACGCTTTACTTCCTTACTTCTCTCACTTTTTCGCCATAATTTTTCGATTTATCCGCAGCTTCCCGTATGAAAAAATGAATTTATCCGGCTACATTTCTTTTAAATAAGATCAAAACAATCTTTTTGTTATCGAATCGGGGAAAAAAGATCATGAAAGCCGTGCTTTTCTTACTTGTTTTACTTCTTCTTTCAGTAATTCCTGCTTCAGCAGCAGACTCTTCCAGGGTAGATGGAACAGGCTCAGCCCGCATAGACGAACTTTACAGCGATATAGAGTCCTTTGATGTGACATTTTATTCCTCTCAGGAGGAAGAGAACCTGACCCTTGAAATGTCTCTGATGAAATCAGGTGTAAATGAAAAGGTCGTCAGTACACAGGAATTTTCAACTGGCAGTTTTCCTGCAAACACAAAAGTTACGAAAGCTGGCTTCTGGAATGTCAGGAATGCCGAACGAGGGGCTTATACTCTGAAAGCAAAGCTTCTGGATCAGGGGGAGGTGCTTTCGGAATCCGAATATAATTTTGTCTACGGAAGCAACTCGGCCTTAAGGCTTCAGGTAGATGATCTTGTCCCCAACTCCGAAGGGATTGCTGTTGTAATTTCCCCGAAGCAGGCTTCACTTTTTGATATTGAGTACATGCTTGTAGACGGGCATGATGTGGTATACAGGACAAAAACCGAAAAGGCATCCCTCACAAGCGTTCCGGAAACCTTTTCTGCTTCCTGGGGCACCCTTCTTGAAAACAATAAAGAGTACTCTGGTAGAGTAAAGATCAAGGTCTATTCCCCCAGTCGGGGATTTATAAGCTCAACCGAGAACTTCACTGCCAGGGATGATGCCGAAATTACTGATATTTATGAGGACGAGACCGGGGCAAGTGCAACTGTTTTTGGGCGTTCCCAGGTGCCTTTTGAAGGAAGCCTGGTTTTCACCGTTTATAAAGTGAAGGAAGGCTCAGGGCATAACAGTTCTGTGCTCGTAGAGTCTGCCCGTGAAAGAGTCCCAGTGCTTCTCACTGATGACGACGAGACAGTTGAAGTCGCCTGGAAAGAAAGGCTTACAGAAGGAGTCTACAGGCTTGAAATCGAACTCACAGGCAACGATGGGGACCTTATCGAACGCAGGGAAACCATTATTGAGTCTGACCTCCCTCCGGCAAATGCAAGTGAGGTAAGCCCTGACGCAGGGCGTGAAACTCCGGATGAAAATGAAGGTAATGGCATTCCGGGCTTTTCGTTTACTGCCGGAATTTTAGGTCTTTTCATTGTTTTCGGCTTTATTAAAAAGCTGCATTAATCAAATACGGATAAATCTCAGTGAAAATTAGAATAAATCTCAAAAATCCGTGAATCTCATGAATTATGAACTCTTTATCGCCTTCAGGCAGATTCGGGCAAGAAAATTCCAGACTCTTCTTTCGGTAGGAGCTATAGCCATTGCTGTAATGGTACTTACGGTTTCCCAGGCACTAATGGTGGGTTTTACAGGAGAACTTTATAAAACTACCGTTGACAAACTCCCGCATGTCTCGGTCTCACCTCAGGAAGGCGAGGATTATATCTATCTTTACGGGACTCTCATGGAAAGGATCGGTACGATTGAGGGAGTCACCGCAGTTTCCCCTTTCCTTACAGGGCAGGCTTCTTTCAGGTTCAAGGACAATTCCCTGAACGCCGAGTTAAGGGGCGTGGTTCCTTCACAGGAAAATGAAATAAGCTCTATTGAAGAAGATATTGTTGAAGGCAGTTTCAGGGAACTGGAATTTTCAAGAAATACTGTTGTTATAGGCTCAAAACTGGCGGAAAAACTCGAAGTTAACCTTGGGGATTCCATAGCTGTGTCTTTTCCGAACGCAAATCCCCTCTCTCTCAGGGTTGTAGGGATTTTTCATACGAGATCTCCTCTGGATGAGTCTTTGACCTATACATCCCTTGATACTGCCCGGCGGTTCTATGATGTCCCCAATGTGGTTAACGGCGTCTGGGTACGGCTTTCTGATTTTAACAGGGACCGTGAAGTTGCAGAGGAGATCGAAGAACTCGGTTATAATGCGAGGGGATGGACAGAGACAAACCCTGCAATCCTACGCACGATTGCTATTGAAAGAACATCGAATAACGTTGTATACGGGCTTATTATTGTCATAGCTTCTTTTGGTGTGGTAAGCACCCTGAACCTTTCAGTAATAGGCGCGACAGGCCAGATAGGTATGCTCCGCGCTATGGGCGCCCCGGTTTCAAGTATTCAGAGAATTTTCATACTCCAGAGCGGGATTCTTGGCCTTCTGGGAGCTCTTGTAGGTACTTTTGCTGGGGTTCTCATATCCCTGGCAATAGGACAGTATGAGATTCCCTCAACGCAGGCAGATGTTTACGCTGGCATGTCCTTTATCCCTATTGTCGTGCGGGCTCAGGACATCCTTATTATAATTCTCGCAGTTTTCCTTCTGAACCTTATTACAGGAATTTATCCCGCCAGGCAGGCAGCGAAGCTGGACCCTGTGAAAGCTATAAGCACAAGGTAATCATGCTGAATATCTTATCATGCGAGCCCCAAAATACTCGATTTTATGCCGGATATTCCGAAGGCTGATGTGTACGTTAATAGAAAATTAAACCGCAGGATTGAAGCTTAAAACTATATAGAAGTGTAAATAAGTAGTTAGGACAGATAAGCATAATAAACCCATGAGCATTTGGATAAAGTTATTACGGTAGAAATTCTCCTTTCAGGTAAATTCCCCTTTCAGGTAAATTCCCCTTTCAGGTAAATTCTCCTTTCAGGTAAATTCTTCGTTAAAGCAGCAGTTTTTCCCTGTTTTCCCTTTTATTCATCAAATCATTAGAAATAATTTATGATTGCAAAAAAATTAATGAGGCTCTTAAAATTATCTATCACATTAAACATTTCAACGAGAGCCAATACGTCACCAGGATTGAAATTTCAATTCCGGTAAATATATATCTTTTTTGACGAATGATTACTTACTTAGTAAGCGTAGCGAACAGAAACAAACAAGAACCTTGTGCAGGAATTCTCATCAACTGATCATTGCATGGGAATTCTCTTTTTTTATTTTTACAGCCTACCGGCTGAAATAACTTTTTTATAGCTGTAATCTGTTTTTTCAGACGTACTGTACTTTTTTTAAGGAAGCTCTTCCTGAATTTCAACGACTGTTCTTAATAACTTTAGCTTTTCAGAAGAATTTCGAAAACTTTATTTATGCTGATATTATATCTCTGTTCGCTAATTTGTAGCACAGACCGAACATTTGGGTGGGGGATTACCGACAGCTGATCACTGTCAAAAGGGAATTCCCTTTTTATTTTTCTTTTCCGAATACTATTTTTTAGCTTGCATTAACCTCTTTTTAAAAATTACTAATTTTTTTGATTTTTCTGCAGTTTTTAAATTTTATTGCATGGACGTTTTTCCAGAAATTTGATAAATTTTCTGTCTTCGTGAATATACAATTGCAGTTAAACTGCAGTTTGCGCAAAAAAATCTTTTATATAATTTCGGATATTACGGCTTCTGTCACCGGATACAAATATTTATATTCTTTGGTAGATAATTTTACTTTGATGGATGATAGCAAAGAATACCAGCTTTATCTTGAAGCCCTTGATGAAGAACGGTCTGCATGGTCCAGGAGGACTGCTATAAAGAGGCTCAGCGAATGCAAAACAGAAGAGTCTCTTTATTATCTTAACGAACTTGTTGTTGACAGGTATTTTCTGGTTCCGGATTGGCTTAAAAAGGTTGCAAGGGAATATTACGTATCTCTATGCCTCGAGTTCCTCTAATAGCTTAATTTTTAATAAACTACCCTTCAAACCTTTTTCTTTTAATAGCCGTACCCAGGTTTATATTCCAGAAGCTCAGGCTCCTTCAAAGGCGGATGATAAGCGACTTTCTATTTCAAAAGTCCATGCTCCTTCAAAAGCATACGACAGGCAACTTTCTATTTCAAAAGTGAATTCTTTTTAGTTCAGTTCAGCCAGGATTCAAAATCAAAAACTTTAAATTTATTTAGAACCAGAAAAAAGCGTATCTCTGCCAGATCTGGTATATACAAAGCACATAATTCTTAAGCAGCCCGATACTCCTGTAATATCCTGAGAATCGGTATGCTTAAGGCTGTGAAGGTACCCTTTACTAATATATTCTTATCTCTGGCTACTGTACTAAATTAAGAACCGCTTCTTTCCGCTAACTTATATAAAAGATACCTGATTCTTTGTTGAATTCGGGCTTTTATGATTAATGAGCTTATTGATTACTTATAAAGAGTAAGTTGGAAGCAGTAAGTTAAAAACTTATTTGAATGAATATCTGTTTAAAAGATAATTTGTTTAAAAGATGATTTGTTTAAATGATAATTTGTTTAAACGATAATTCGTTGTAACGATAATCTGCTGTAATTATCTCAGGAGGAACCATATTTATGCCTAAGGATACCGAAAAGACATTGGGAGTACCGGCAGCAATTCTGTTGCTTATTGGAGGAGTATTCACAGTTATTTTATTCTATTTTATGTTCCAATTTGCTGAACAGGAAAACCTTATTATGGTCATCTTAACTGCATTATTAATAGGCGTGGTTTCAATGATTGTAGCTAAAGTTCTGGGCCGCATATCCAGGATCAGATGACCGGGGTTAAGTGCACGCTTACTTTTATTAATTTCTTTTCCTCTCTTTTTTCTGCACCATTACCAGATCATAAATTTTATTGTTTAATCAGGAATTACTCTGAATTTTTTATCGGGCATCTTGGGCGTCTTATCAATGCTGATATTCCTGAAAGGTCAAGTCTGTAAAAAATACAATAAAAAATAATTCATTCTGAATTTTCTCTGGTTTGAGGAATAACTATTCAAATATGCTCTGCTTTCAGTTGAATATTCCATCTAAAATTCCGCTAAACAAAGATTTCAAATGAAATTCCGTTAAACAAGGTTTCAAATGAAAAAGAGTCTCTAAAAAAGGTATCTTAAACCGAAGATCTGGAGAAGAGGTTAAGGAATGCAAAAACGGGCATATTTACTTATTGCTGTGAGTGGTTCCCTTTGGGGTACAATAGGAATTTTTGTCCGGGAGCTCTACGGTTTAGGGTTTTCTACTCTTCAGATCGTAACCATGAGGGTGTTCTCAGCGGCTGTTATCATGCTGCTATACCTTCTTTTTACAAAACCGGAACTGCTGAAAATCAGATTCCGGGATTCTCTTTATTTTGTGGGGACAGGTATCCTCAGCATTGTTTTCTTTAACCTCTGTTATTTTATCACCATCAGAGAGACGTCTATAGCAATTGCAGTCACCCTCCTGTATACAGCCCCTGCATTTGTTGCAATACTTTCCAGGATTATTTTCAGGGAAAGCCTGGATGCAAAAAAACTTTTTTCTCTGGGCCTTACCCTCACAGGGTGTGCTTTTGTAACCGGCTACCTTCCTGAACTCGGAAATTCTCCCTCTATCACTCTGCCCTGGCTCCTTACAGGGCTGGGGGCAGGTTTCGGGTATGCCCTTTACAGTATTTTCGGAAAAGTTGCTCTTAAAAAGTACGATACTGTAACAATCACAGCCTACACTTTCTTTTTTGCCAGCCTTGCCCTCCTGCCTCTGGTTAGCTTTGAAACTTCAGGAGAGGCTTTCTCTACGGGAAGTTTCTGGACCTACCTTATAGGTCTTGGCTTCTTCCCCACTGTTCTTGCCTATTTGCTTTACACAAAAGGGCTTGAAGAAGTCGAATCTAGCAGGGCGGCTATAGTAGCGACAGTAGAGCCTGTAGTGGCTACCTTTGCAGGTTTCTTCTTTTTCAGGGAAATAGTGTCAGGCTGGCAACTGGCAGGGATACTCTTTGTACTTGCAGGTGTGGTGCTTATACAGGAGAGAAAATGAAAATTTCCTCAAATTTTCTCCCTAAACTCTAATTTTTAATCTTTTTTCACTGCATGCTTTCAGTTTTCTTTTTGCTTTCACAGAATCGCTTAGAATAATAACAAGGTTAATATGTCTGGTAAGTTCTGTATTTAGTCTGATATCTTATCTGATAATGTGAATATCATCTGATATCATACCTTACTTCCCATGTCCTTTACTCCATATGTGCTACGTTTGATCTTTTCCCGCCACATATTTTCAGATTTTCTGTTAGTTTTCGGCGCTGAAAAAGCCAGCAGAATATCTGGTCCGGGCGAAATAAATTACAATGACATAATCATAATTATATTGAGAATGAAAAGGATGGTGTTATTTGATGCAGTTGAAGCTGGAACATTTTAATATAAAAATTGGACAGCACAAAGTGTTGCTGAATATTGTCGATGCGAAAGAACTGGGAGTCAACCCCGGAGATAGGGTCCGCATCCGGGGGCATCAAAGCCTTTCTGCCATTGTGGACACAACTGATGACATGGTTCCTCCGGGAACTCTTGGTGTCTTTACTGAAGTTTATGAACGTTTCGAAGACTGGGATAAGCCGGTAGAAGTTGTCCCTTCTTTTCGCTCAAAATCCGCAGCCGTTATCAAAAAAATGCTGGATAAAAAGCCTGTTGTACAGGACGAGATCAAAATGCTTGTAAGCGATATCGTTGATGAAAACCTGAGCGATGTCGAGCTTTCTGCCTTTATAACAGCTTCATATATCCACGGGATGACCGATGACGAAGTCGAATGGCTGACAAGGGCAATGATAGATACAGGAGACACTATCGAATTCGATACGCACCCTATTATGGACAAGCACTCGATAGGTGGGGTTCCCGGAAACAAGATTTCTCTCCTTATTGTCCCCATAGTTGCCGCAAACGGGCTGCTCATCCCAAAGACCAGTTCAAGGGCTATCACGGGTGCAGGCGGGACTGCCGACCTTATGGAAGTGCTCTCTCCTGTTGAGTTCAGCTCGCAGGAAGTAAAGGAGATAACCGAAAAGGTAGGAGGAGCACTCGTCTGGGGCGGAGCTACAAATATTGCGCCTGCAGATGATAAGCTCATCAAAATTGAATATCCCCTGTCCATTGACCCTTATTACCAGATGCTTGCCTCAATCATGGCAAAAAAAGGAGCCATCGGGGCAGACAATGTGGTAATGGATATCCCTGTCGGGCCGGGCACGAAGGTCCCCACAGTTCAGGAAGGACAGAAACTGGCCAGAGACCTCATCAACCTCGGGCACAGACTTGGAATGAATGTTGAGTGCGCTATTACTTACGGTTCGTCTCCTATCGGGAGGAGAGTAGGACCTTCTCTGGAAGTAAAGGAAGCCATGAAAGTCCTTGAGAGCATGGAAGGTCCAAACAGCCTTATTGAAAAGAGCGCGGCTCTCGCAGGCATTCTTCTTGAAATGGGAGGGGCAGCTCCGAGAGATCAGGGAAAAGAGCTTGCACTTGAAACTCTCAGGAGTGGAAAAGCTCTCGAGAAAATGAAACAGATCATTGAAGCCCAGGGAGGAGACCCGAACATCAAGTCCGATGATATTCAGACAGGGCAGTACACTGCTGATATTTTTGCTTCTACGGACGGGTATGTTATGGAGTTCGACAACAAATGGATAATTGAGATTGCCAGGCTTGCAGGAGCTCCAAATGACAAGGGAGCTGGAGTTGCAATACACAAAAAGAGAGGAGAACAGGTTAAAAAAGGAGATCCGATTCTCACCATATATGCCGAAAAAGAGATCAAACTTGATAATGCACTGGCAACGGCACAGAGGACAAACCCGATAATAGTCGAAGGCATGCTTCTCAGAAGAATTCCTGGAACTTATGGGTTCCAGTAATATTTCTGTAAGAACAATTTTCTCTTTTTTTCTTTTTTTCAATGAAAGCTCAGTGAAACCCTTTAATACCTTGTCAGGGTTTTAGCCGGACATGAAGAGAATTGTATTACTGCGCCTGGGGCACCGCCCTGAGAGGGACAAGAGGATTACCACACACGTTGGCTTAACTGCCAGGATGCTTGGAGCTGAAGGCATGCTTCTTGCTTCTGATGACTCCGGGATTGTGCAGAGCCTTGAAGATGTGGTCAGGCGCTGGGGTGGAAACTTTTACATTAAAAATAATGTCAGCTTTAAACAGGAAATCAGAAACTGGAAAGAAGGAGGAGGTAAAGTCTGCCACCTTTCCATGTACGGAGTCAACCTTCCGGATCTTGCTGACGAGCTTAAAAAGTGCGACAAATTAATGATTGTTGTGGGTGCGGAAAAAGTCCCTCCCGAAATTTACCAGCTCGCTGACTGGAATGTGGCCGTGGGAAGCCAGCCTCATTCCGAAGTTGCGGCAGTTGCAATTACAATGGACAGAATCGCCGAGGGTGAGCCTCTTGAAAAAGAGTTTCCGGGCGCTGAACTGACAATTGTCCCTGCCGAAAGGGGCAAACATGTAATCGAAAATGCCGGGGAATGAAACGGGTTCAGCAGGTCATGACAGCAGCTTCTCGATTTTTATCTTTTATATTTTTGACTCTATGTTTTGTTACGAATATTTAGAAAAGTGTTAAATATAAGTTCGTCCTAGGATAGATGTCTACAGGCAGTTATTCCTCCTGCTAACGTCAGGGCCCGGATTTTTCCGTTTTTGTTCCCGCCAGTAGGGGCTGGCAGGTGTGATTTCATCACGGATCCGGAGAATTGATTTTTTTTCGATTGAGGGGTACATGCTGGCAAACTTTTCAAGTCAGACGCTTTATTTGCCAGGCATCCCTCTATTTTTTCCTCTTTTTTGAAATATAGATACATTCAAATAATATTAAAATGTAAGACTAATGACTCATATGGATCTGGTAGCGCGGGAAATTAATTTATTAGCAGGATCTGTGCTTCTTTTTGTAGTTCTGGCTCTATTTTTTCATTTTTACAAAATCAGGCTGCTCTCTCATTCCCTCAGGCTCTGCAACTGGATCTGCGGGATGGCAATCAGTTCTGACAGCCCCTGGGTCAAAATGTTTGTTCTTCACCTTGTGTTTTTCATAAGGTTTCTTATGTACCTTGCAATTATTTCTCTTGAACAGGTGGATAAGCTTACAACCAGAAGCCTTTTCAGGCATTATATCTCAGGCAGCAGAATTGTTCTCCTTGAGTATATGTCTGCATTCACTCATTCGTCCAGTGAAATTGAAAAAAATATTTATAGTCGGAACTTCCAGGCTGCAGGCAGAACAGAACAGTTTATCAAAAAATAATTTCCTGGAATTCCATATAACATTTTATGCCCGATGCTTTTTTTCTCAATTTTCGTAAGTATGGACTAATTATTTCTGATATGCGTGAAGTATTTTTAGTACGTCCTATGAATTTTCTTTTTCTTTAAAATATTCACGTTGTATCTTTTATATAGCAGAAGATTATATTCTGTCCTGAAATTATGGACTGCCGATCTTCATATCTGGAATTTTCGGCGTCTTGTTCTTGATTTTATGGGCAGGAAGCGTGTGGTAATGAACATAACATTAATCGGTATGGCAGGAGCGGGGAAAAGTACCATAGGAAAAGCGCTTGCAAAACGTCTGGATTATACTTTTATTGATGTTGACCGTTTGATCACAGATAAAACTGGAATGCCCCTCCAGGTACTCATTGATAAACAGGGCGATTCTGCTCTTCTCAGATTTGAGGAAGAAGCTATTCTGGGTCTTGGGCAGGTGGATAACTGTATTATTTCCCCGGGAGGGAGCGTAATTTATTCCGAAAAATCCATGGTCTACTTAAAAAACATCTCAAAAGTTGTCTTTCTGGACGCTTCTTTCAGGAGCATCGCAAGGCGAATACCGAATGCAAGAAGAAGAGGTATAGTGGGCCTGAGGGATAGAAGCCTTAAAGAACTATTTGAAGAAAGGCTGGTTCTGTATAATAAATACGCTGATTTCTCCGTAAAAATCAGGGGAAAGGAAAATATTCAGGGGATTGTAGATCGAGTGATCAGGCTCTGTTTTATGGTGGAATCCTGATTTGAGCATTAATTTTTCCTGAATAAGAGACTGATCCTGTTTTGTTTGTTTTCCATTCATTTCTATCTGTTTTCATACATTATTATATATTATTATACATTATTATATATTTCACATATTATTATATATTTCATATATTTTTGTGCATTTTTATCTGTCTTCATATGTTTTTATCTATTTTCATATAATTTTATATAATTTCATCCATTTGTTTAGCTGAGACGATCAACACATGTATCGGTCTGAACCTTCTGCTTTAACAGTTTTATACCAGCATGGAGTTTCTACTCTAACAGTTTACTTTATTATCTATCAGGTCTTCAATCTCGACAAAATTCTTTGCTTACAGTTTTCATACACCGACCTGCAGACAAGCAGGCTTATCAGGAGATATTTCATGACATCAAGCCGTTTTATTATCACGGTCATTGGCAGTGACAGAGTAGGAATTGTTGCCAGGATCACCACTGTAATGGCCAGTTACAACGTGAATATTGTCGACATCAGCCAGACCATCATGCAGGGCATCTTTACAATGATTATGCTCGCAGAAGCCCCGAAGGAAAACTTTGACCTTGCAGCTTTCCAGCAGGCTATGGACGCCGAAGGCAAAAGCCTTGGAGTTGAGGTCAAAGTTCAGCATGAAGACGCTTTCCGTTTCATGCACAGGATCTGATTTTTCAGGAAGGGAGGATTTTTTTCATGCTTATAAACCCTAAAGAAATCCTGGAGACAATCCAGATGGTCAGGATGGAACATCTGGACATCAGGACCGTTACCATGGGGATCAGCCTCAGGGACTGCAGCCACCCTGATATTGAGATATTTAACGAAAATATCTACGCGAAAATAACCTCGCGGGCAAAAGACCTTGTCCGGACGACAAATGAAATCCAGAGCCTTTACGGGATCCCTATCATCAACCGCAGGATTTCTGTGACCCCCATAGCGATAGCAGCAGAAAGCTGCAGGTCTCGGGACTTTGTATCTATTGCAAAGACGATGGACGAAGCTGCAAAAGAAGCAGGTGTCGATTTTATCGGCGGGTTCAGTGCCCTTGTCCATAAAGGGGAAACTGGCGGGGACCTGAAATTAATAAATTCCATTCCTGAAGCTCTTGCATCTACAGAAAAGGTCTGCTCGTCCGTTAATGTTGCAACCACAAAGGCGGGAATTAACATGGATGCAGTCGGACTTATGGGAAAAGTAATCAAAAAGACTGCGGAACTGACCTCTGACAGAGATGGGATAGGCTGTGCTAAACTCGTGGTTTTTGCAAATGCTCCTGATGACAACCCTTTTATGGCAGGAGCTTTTCACGGAATTGGGGAACCCGAATGTGTAATTAATGTGGGCGTAAGCGGGCCTGGCGTGGTTAACGCAGCTGTTTGCGAGCTCGAAAACCCTGACCTCACGGAGATTTCCGAGACAATCAAAAGGACAGCCTTTAAAATTACGCGTATGGGAGAAATGGTCGGAAGAGAGGTCTCAAGAAGGCTCGGCGTTGAATTCGGGATTCTCGACCTTTCGCTTGCTCCAACTCCGGCGATCGGGGACAGTGTTGCAGCAATTCTGGAAGCTATGGGCCTTGAACGGTGTGGAGCCCATGGCACGACTGCAGCCCTTGCACTTCTTAATGATGCCGTAAAAAAAGGAGGAGCAATGGCTTCTTCTTCAGTGGGAGGTCTCAGCGGGGCTTTCATTCCTGTAAGTGAAGATGCAGGCATGATTGAAGCGGTAAAAGCCGGAGCTCTCTCTCTTGAAAAACTCGAAGCCATGACCTGTGTCTGTTCAGTCGGGCTTGACATGATAGCAGTCCCGGGAGATACTCCTGCAACTACCCTTTCTGCAATCATTGCTGATGAAATGGCTATAGGGGTAATAAACAAAAAGACAACAGCAGTCAGGGTGATTCCAGCACCCGGAAAAGAAGTTGGGGATTCTGTGGAATTTGGCGGGTTGCTCGGCAGTGCCCCTGTTATGCCTGTAAGCAATTTCAGTTCAGAAACTTTCATAAAGCGGGGAGGAAGAATTCCGGCTCCTATCCAGTCATTGACAAACTGAAATATTGTCCTTAAAATTGAATCCACTCTGGCAGGTAGCTCTTCAGTATGTTCTCATGAACCAGCATATTCCGACTTCATAAGAATATGCTGGTTCAGTTTTCATGTATTTGTTTTTTAGAGTGACCTTTTTCATTTCAACTATTCTTTCATCTCATCTATTTTTTCATCTCACCTATTTTTTCATTTCACCTATTTTTTCATCTTAACTATTTTTTCATCTTAACTATTTTTTCTTTCCAACTATTTTTCCAATACCTTCAAAATTAAACGTTATAAAAAAACTATTGTAGATAGAAAAATTTTTTACCTATCAAACTGTTTACTTATTGATATTGTTTTATTTGTGTCCTCGATTTTTAAAGTCACAGGACGCCTCAAAAACGGGCTTCAATAACAGGAATAAGAAACAGAGGAGAGAGTTATTTGAACCCGAAGTATCTTAAAATAGTGATTTTGTCGCTCCTTTTAATTTGCTTTACAGACGTATCAGGAGCGAAACCGAGCAGCGGGCATTCAGGAAATACAGGATTTCCGGACTACACTGAAGGCGCGCAATACGATACTGATTTCGATGCCAGCTTTATGTCGGAATGGTGGTACCAGAATGGGGATATGAGGCTTGTTGGGGAAGATGGAGATGTGAAAAATCTTGCTTTTTTTACCGTACTTGTTCACCAGGAATCTCCAACGTTTTTTTATGATTCAAAATCAGATACGCAGCTTTCGAATATGGTAACTTTCTATGGGCTTTATCCTTATGGGGAGGAGCCTTCTGACAACTATACCCTGGTTTTTGTGCCGAGGGATGAAATAGAAACCTATATCGGGTTTCATAAGCCATACCTTGATTTCACTTACCCTGAAGGTTTAAGGAAATTTTACGGTTCGGCGTTTAAAGGATACAATCTGGATTACGCTTACGACAACGTTCAGTTGGACCTGTTTTTCAAACCTCTCGCAGAAAAAACGATCGACAGTGCAACAGATCCCGTCAATTTTACCACATACGAATATGCTTATGGAAAACTTCACGGCAGTGTTATGCTTGACGGCAAAAAATATAGAGTTACGCAGGCTGACGGGTACTTTGACCACATGACCCCCTATACAAGGGACCAGCCTGTATGGGAATGGGAGCTTCATGGGTGGAGCTGGTCAGAACTTACAACTGACAGTTATCAGACTGTGTTCTATGGGGTAAGAGGATCTGATGGGTGTGATGATTATGAATATAAGCACCTGACCCTGATAGACAAAAATAAAGGTAAGGTAATTGCAGAATACTCAGGTGACGAAGTAATCATCAGCGAAAGTGACTGGACAGAAGCGAAAGTCAAAGAGCAGACCGTGGAAAGACCAGCCAGCCTTCAAATATCGGCTCCTGACCTGAATATCTCCATAAATGCAGAAAGTGTTATCCAGCTTGATAGGTCATCTCAGGAAGAGCCTGTGGGATTTGTTGATTTCATGTCTTTCCAGCCCGATGAGGCAACAATTGAGTACAGGGGTGATCTTGAACAGGGAAGCGCCTTCTATGAATATATGGTTTCTGACCGGGTTATTTTCCCGCCGCAGTAAATACGGTGCAGGTTTACAGAAATAAGGTTCTGAAGGCAAGTTCACATGGTCTTGAATTTTCAGGGGATTTTCCCCCTTTTCATATTTTTGTCCTGAAATGCGGCACCTCTCATTAATTCTGACCGGGCATGTTATCACGGCAGTCCAGGAATTATTTCGCATTCACCCACAGTGACCTCATAATTTCTCTTATTTCTTCTATTTTCTTTATACTTTCTTCATTATTTATAACATCAAAATCGTTAAAAGTCTCAAGTGCAACCTTTGCTGCAATTGAGGCACCATTAAGGTACCTGTTGCCTGCGCTGCCCACAATTGTCTGGAGGGCTGAAGCAGCCTGAAAAACGGCACTTTCCATTTCCTCTTCCTCCGCGCTTTTTCCTATCTCTTCGATAGAAGATGCTATGCTTCCCGTAGCGTTCTGGAGGCTTTCCTCCATAGCCGCTGCAGCCATTTCTTCCAGCATAATCTCTGCTCCGATGGCAGCTTCTTCAAGCATTTTCTGAGCAGCCAGCTTTCCGGTGTCTCCGAGGCAGGAGACACATATGGCAGCGTTTTCCGAAGCATCGGAAAATTTCGTTCTGGCAGCCGCTTTTCCGATCTCTCCAAGCCCTATTGTAACCGCGATAGCTTCCTTTTCTCTGTTCATGAGAGCTGCCGTATTTCCGCTTTTCCCGAGCATTGACGCTGCTAGCTTTGCAACCGTTTCCAGGTGCTGTTCCATAGCCGTTTTTCCTATTGTTCCGAAGGAGAGCAGGACCTTGACAGTCGTATTTTCCATATTTTGCTTCATCGAGCACTGGAGTATTTTATCCAGAGACCTTATAGCACTGACTGCCGCATTTTCCATTCCCTGAAGGGCAGCAGCCTTTCCTATCTCTTTTATGGAAGCTACCGTTTGCTCGGCTTCCAGTTCCTTTCTCTCATTGAGGTAGCCTTTGCCTATCTCTGTCAGAGAGGCAAGAGCCCGGCTTACTCCTTCGTCAAACCCTTCATCGATGAAAGCCAGACCTTCCTGAATTATGCTATTGTGATCTTTTGAAAGCATAGCTTTGAAGCTCCTTTTCGACAGTATAGCCTCTATTCCACAATCTTCTGCTTCTTATACTGCAGCCACTTTTAAGACGCAACTTTTACTATAATAGCTGCTTAAAATATTCTCTTTTTTATTTCATTTGTTATAGTTCTGCCAGAAAATTAAATATAATAAGGTGTCAGAAAAACAGGAATTATAAGATGAGATCTAAGTTTGTTCTTCCTGAAAAGTCCTTATTTCATGAATTCTCCTGTTTCTCCCTTATTTGCCATATCTGTTTGCTTTCCCTCACTCAAATATTTTCAGGTAATAATATGTATTTTCATGTATAATATTGATCCCATCTTTACAACATCGATACGGATGGTAAATAAAATAACAGATAAAACGATATTTTATGTGAAGAAAGAAGGCGGTTTATCTGAGTAGAGAAAAAGCACCCAGGAAATCAACCTTTTCTCCTGCAGAAAAGAGATCTTTTAAGTGTGAGCTTATAAGCTTTGAAGATGTTTACCGCATTTCCAGGCTTCTTGCCCGGAAAATCAAGGCTTCAGGATACAAACCCGACCTTATAATTGCTATAGGAAGGGGAGGATATGTCCCCGGAAGGCTGGTTTCTGACTTCCTGCTTTTCAGTGACCTGACCTCCATAAAGGTCGAACACTATCTAAGAGGTGCTGAAATGAAGGCAGAAGCGAGAATTCGATTTCCTCTCTCAGTTGATATCAGCGGGAAAAAGGTGCTTATTGTAGATGACGTAACCGATACCGGAGATACCCTGAAGCTTTCTATCGGTTATGTGCAGAGCCTGAACGCTTCTGAAATCAGAACTGCGGTTCTGCAGCACAAAACATGCTCTTCTTTTGTTCCGGATTTTTATGGCCAGAAGATCATCAGGTGGCGCTGGATCATTTATCCCTGGGCTCGTTATGAGGATCTGGCAGGTTTTACCAAAAGGATTCTTGAAGATGGGGCTCTTGATGTCTCCCGGATAATATATGAGCTTAAAGACAGGCATGGTCTTGAGGTAGGGGAAAAAGAAATCCTTGAAATACTGCATGACCTGGCTGAGAGAAAAGAGATCGAGAAAACTGAAGTGGATAATCTGGTTAAATGGCAGGTCAGGATGAAATAAAATAGTAAAATTGTTTTATCTGTCTTCCATGAAAGGTTTTTGCTTTTTAGCTGGCAAATCCTATGTTTTGTTCAATAAACCTTTACTTATTTTGAAAAATATATATTTTTTATCATAACTTATATGCAGGTCCGAAAAATAAAGAAAAATTGTTATCCTGAAAATATCACGATCCGGAGGTTCTCAAACTGTCATATATTCTTTTTTGAAGATACCCTCCGCAATTAAAAATGGCAGTTTTTCAAAAGCTGTGCATTTAAGAATTTAAAGGAGAAATGAGGAAATTAGAGGAGTAATCAAAAAATTAGAGGAATACTAAGGAGTTTAAGGGAGGAACAGGCAAATTAAAGGAAAAATAAGGAATTTAAGGGAGGGATAAGGGAATTAGGGGAAAAAGGGGAGAAATTGGAGGAAAAAGGGAGGAAATTGGAGGAAAAAAGGAGGCGCTTTAAACACCTCACATCACTGTTTCTGTAATAAATTCAATATTTCCTTGAGGGAAAACCCTTGAAACACGGACTTTCCAGCCGCCGTCTTCAATTTTTTCAGATTCTCCATTTCCGTTTTTCTCGCTGTTCTCTGCCTGGATCAGATTAAAGCACTGAGTGGTTTTGCCTCTGGTCTTGGAAGAACAGAAAGTTCCCGCGTTTACAACAAGCATGTTGTTCAGGTTCCATACATGCGGAATGTGGCAGTGCCCACAAAGTACAAGGTTTACCCTGCATTTGTTCAGGAGGTCAAGTACATCTCCGGCATCGACAAGGACAGTATTTTCCCTGCCGGCAAGAGGAATAGGGACAAGGTGATGGTGCAGGGCAAATACCTTGAAATTTTCTCCTGAAAAAGCTTCTTTGATCCAGCCATAATTTTCCCTTCCCAGATGGCCGTCATCAATGTCAGGTTGAGAGGAATCAGCTCCCACAATAGTCATATTTCCAAGGTTCCGGGTCTGGAACCGGTTTTCGAAAAGATCTTCAAAGTGCAGATATCCGGCGTTTTTGGAGTCGTGATTTCCAGGGACAAGGACCCTGTTTTTGCACTCGATCCTGTCAATAAACATCTTTACTCCATCATATTCGGCTGAAAACCCGTTTTCTGTCAGGTCGCCTGTAATTACAACAATGTCCGGATTCAGCTGGTTTATGCTTTGCAGCATGGATTCGGCAATTTCCGGGACAAAGTACGCTTCCGAATAATGAATATCTGATAGGTGTACAATCTGTATAATTTTCTATTCCCTCTTTTATAGTGAAATTTCTAATACTTATTATATTCAGAACCTCTGAATTCAGTCCTATTATATATACCTATCTGGTAAAACTACATATTTTCAAAAATCTAATTATAATTCATTAAAAATGCTAGAATTGAGACTTAATCCTTTTTTAAGCAGTATAGGTATTTACTTAATTTACATTCATGTAGAATATGCAGCAAAAGGTCATATAATAATTTCCAAAATCTGTTCAGTTTTATTTTCTATTCAATCTCAGGGCGCGAGTCAAATACTGACATGGAATAAAATTTCTCGAAAAAAGAATTTTTTTGGGTTGACTAAAATCAAATTTGATACCTATTTCAGGATCTGGTGTTTAGGAAGACGTGTAAAAACCCCTGAGCTAAAGACTCAGGTTTTACGCTTCGTTATATAAATATGAATTAAATAAGGATGAATCAGCTAAATACAAAAATTTTAAGTTGTTTCCCGATAATTAAAACCGATAATTAAAAAATAGGGTTCAATTCGGGACGCCTCTTAATTTGACAGTATTTTTGGTGTGTTTTTTCCTCAAAAAGGATTTTTTAGAGGTCCTGAGAGCATCAGTCATTTGGATACAGGCAGACATAGTGTTTAATTATCTCACCGTTTTTGTTTTCCTCATACTGGAGGGCATAGAGCCATCCTTTCCAGACAATTTCATCTTCAAAAATCATGTCTGGCTTCCAGTCCTTCGGTACTATCCCGGTTGCTATAAAGGAATCAATATTATGAAGTATTTTTGTTACCCCTTCCTCTTTCATTGTCTTTGTCGGCGCACTTTTACACGCCGGATCAATCTCACTGATATCTACTTCACCCATTGTCAGTCACACTCCTTTATCATAGGGTTGTTTATGACCCAATAAAAACTCTACGTCCTATCCATATATAATCCTCTGAGAGCCATCAAACAAGTTTGGAAAGTAAAAAAATAAAACTTCAGGAGGGGAGTTCTGTCAAGTTATAAAAGATCAGAATGTGGATTAATGCTGTCATTTTCCTTATCGATTTTTTATTTCACTGATTCATATAAGGAACTCTTCGTATTCAGGCCCCTACAGTTACTTCCCCTTCCATCCAGGGGTGTACTGAACAGATATACGGGTAAGTTCCTTCCTCTTCAAAAGTATAGATAAATTTCTCTCCTTTCTGAAGGTAATCTGATTCAATACCTGAACCCACCACGTCATGAAGGACAGTATCGTTATTAGTCCACATTACAGTCTGCCCAATTTTTACAGTAATATTCTGGGGTATATATGTATAGTTCCTTATCTCTACGTTAGCTATATCAGATTTTGCTCCACTGGAAGTTTCCTCGGCTCCTACCGCTCCCCCTTTATCCACTTCCTCTAAAGGTATAGAAGGTTCGGGTTCATCCGAACCCTCATTCTCAACACAACCCGCAACAAAAAACACACCAAGAATTATTAAAAAAATTAATATTTCCTTTCTCATACTATTTTTCTCCTCTTAACCTCACAGCCTTTATGCCTGTATTCCATTTTGGCCCTTTATTTATTTCTTTTCTGATTTTTATCTCTTTAATCCAGTCCTAAAACCTGAACTTAATCATCTGTAAATCAACACTCTCAGGCATAAAATAACTCCTCGACCACAACCACGTCTTCAAAATCAAACCAACAATTCAGTAAATTACTCCGGGAGAAACAAAAGCATTACCAATCCCATAGTCGTCCCTCTGGATTTCAGCCTACGATGCAACTGCAAATTAGTCCTTTTAAGGTCAACTCATACTGTTTCTCTATAAATTATATTTTTAAGCTCAACTCATATTGTTTCTTTATAAATCAGTCCTCTTGAGCGAGCGAAGCGAGCGAAAAGGACCTCGTGCTCCCGAAGCGAAATTCGGGCGGTGCAACAAATACATTAATAATGAGTTATGACTATTCACCTACGTTTCAGCTTCATTCTTATATTTACGTTTAATTTATCCCCTAATTAAGGTGAATTTATGTCTTTAGCAAATCTCAGAACGCATTATACAGCCGATGTCAGACCGGATAAGGTTGAGAACGGTCAGAAAGTAACCCTTGCAGGCTGGGTCCATGAGGTCAGAGACCTCGGAGGGATCTGTTTTGTCGTGCTCCGGGACAGGGAAGGAAAGGCTCAGGTCACACTTGTAAAGAAAAAGATCGATAAAGATCTCTTTGATGCAGCCAGAAGGCTCGTCCGCGAGTCCGTAATTTCCGTGACCGGCTCTGTCAAGTTTGAAGAAAAAGCACCGAACGGCTATGAACTTCTCCCTGACGAGATCAATGTCCTGAACGTCTCAGGTTCTCCTCTTCCAATGGACACCACCGGAAAGGTTGAAGCAGAACTCGACACAAGGCTTGACTCCCGCTTCATCGATCTGAGAAGAGCAGAGACAACTGCGGTCTTCAAGATAAGACACGAATCCCTCCGGGCTATAAGGGAATACTTTGTAAAATACAACTTTATAGAAACCGCAACTCCAAAGGTCGTTGCTACAGCAACAGAAGGCGGAACTGCCCTTTTCCCGATAACCTATTTTGACAGGGAAGCTTTTCTCAACCAGAGCCCACAGCTTTTCAAGCAGATCCTTATGAGCGGCGGGTTTGACAGGGTCTTTGAAATAGGGCCGATTTTCAGGGCAGAAGAACATGATACACGCAGGCACTTAAACGAAGCCACTTCTATTGACGTGGAGGTCAGTTTTGCAGACCATTTTGATGTAATGGAGCTCCTGGAAAACCTTGTGGCTTATGTTTACACGCGAGTGATCGAGAACTGCAAATCCTCCCTTGAAGTTCTCGGGGTTGACCTGAAGGTTCCTAAGACTCCTTTCCTCAAGCTCACCTATGATGAAGTGATAGAGATAATAAACAGCCGCTGTGAAGAGAAAATGCACTGGGGAGATGACCTGGGCACACTTGGAGAGCACACCGTCGGAGACCACGTTTACGAGACCACAGGTGAGTCCCATTACTTCATTATCGACTGGCCCACGGAAATCAAACCTTTCTATGCCATGCCTTACGAAGACAGGCCTGAATTCAGCAAGTCCTTTGATATGATGCACCGCACAATGGAGCTCTCTTCAGGAGCCCAGCGTATTCACATCCCTTCCCTGCTTAAGAACAGGATTGAGTCCCAGGGTTTAAACCCTGATGGTTTTGAGTTCTACCTCAAAGCTTTCGAATTCGGGATGCCTCCGCATGCAGGATGGGGAATGGGCTGTGAACGTTTTGTCATGACCATGCTGGGGACCGAGAATATCCGGGATACCGTACTCTTCCCGAGGGACAGGAGAAGACTTTCTCCCTGATCCCCTCCAATTTTTCATTTAAACTTGAAAGGACTTACTGTTTCTGAAAACATCTGTTGAATATGTTAACTTTTTCAGTTAACTTTTTTAGAGCTGAAAGGCGGAAAACAATATGACGGAAAGAAATACTTCTACTGATTCTCCGGAAAAACGGGCGGCAGGAATTGCTGCGGCAGGGCTTGTCAGCTCAGGGATGGTTGTAGGGCTCGGTACGGGTTCGACAGTTGCATATACTATAAAAGAGCTGGGGCGCAGGGTAAAGGAGGAAGGCCTCGACATCCTCGGGGTTGTTACCTCCTACCAGTCCGAAATGCTGGCAATAGATGCCGGGATAAGGCTTACCACCCTTTCTCAGGACCCTGAACTGGATATTGCAATTGACGGAGCTGACCAGATAGACTCCAACCTTTATGCCATCAAAGGAGGCGGGGCTGCTCATACAAGGGAAAAGATCGTTTCCGTGTCTGCAAAAAGGTTTGTAGTTGTAGCCGACGACTCTAAAACCAGTACGCAGCTTGATAAGCCTGTGCCTGTTGAAGTCCTTCCCTTTGCAAAAGAACCTGCAGTGAACAGGATCCGGAAACTTGGGGGAGAACCCAGACTCAGGTCTGCCGTAAAAAAAGACGGTCCCGTTATAACGGATAATGGAAACTTTGTTCTTGATGTCGAATTTGGCGTTATAAAAGATCCTGAGGCTCTTGCCCTTCAATTGTCTGCGGTTCCGGGAGTTGTTGAACACGGAATTTTTAGTAATGTTGATGAACTTTACATAGGGAAAAAAGACGGGTCCGTAAAAATTATATCCAGACAGAAGTGAAGGGTTTCGCGGGCAAACTAATAATTAATTTGCTGAATTATTCTGGTTAATTTGCTGAATTATTCTAGTTAATTTGCTGAATAATTCGTAATTAATTCGCTGAATTAATAAAGAGCCCGCAGCTAAGAGCCGAAAAAGCTGATAAAAACCTGATATCTTAAAGGCAGCGTTCTCTCTTAATATCTTCTTTTAAAGATTGATTCAGTGAGACGAAGAATACTGTCTTTTTTACTTCAAAGGATAACAGTAAGCGGAAACAGCATTCATTTTGTAAAATAACAGGCCTGACCGGTATATTTTTATAGAAGTATTATCAGTTATTTCCTGATAAATTACTACCTGCAAGTCAAAGAAATTGCGCAAAATAAAGTGTCTGGTTTCGAGATTTCAGATTAAGAAACCGAGCCGGAATGTCTTTCGCATTATCAGTTATTTGTCCTTCAATTCATACCATTATTTCAGGAGGTTTCGTTCAGATGGATAAAGGTGGCCAGCCAGTCTTTATAATAGATCCGAGAAAGGAACAGACAAAGGGAAGAGACGCACTCAGCATGAACATTGCAGCCGCAAAGGCAGTAGCAAACATAGTTAAGAGTACGCTCGGACCCCGGGGAATGGACAAGATGCTTGTAAACCCTCTGGGAGATATCACCATCACCAACGATGGTGCCACTATCTTACATGACATGGACATCGAGCATCCTACAGCCAAGATGATTGTGGAAGTTGCCCAGTCTCTGGAAAATTCTGCAGGAGACGGGACAACAAGCGCTGTTGTGTTCACCGGTGCCCTGCTGGAGAAAGCGGAAAGTCTTATTGAAAAGGGTGTCCACCCGGCGGTAGTCGTTAAAGGTTACAGGCTTGCAGCAGAGAAAGCTGTTGAGGTTTTTGAGAAGCTTGCAGTCCCAGCAAAAGAAAGGGAGCTGCTTATCAAAGCTGCCAGGACATCCATTACTGGCAAGGCTTCTGAAAAATACAGCAATTTGATTGCAGAAATCTGTGTGGACGCAGTTCTTGCAATTCATGAGGACGGAAAAGCCGACCTTAAACATGTCATCCTTTCTAAAGATGTCGGCGGGCTTGTTGAAGACACCGAATTCGTGGAAGGCATTGTGATTGACAAGGTTGCTCTTGATAAAAAAGCCCCTCTGAAGATCGTAAACCCGAATATCGCGCTCATTGATGCTCCTATGGAGACTGCAAAGACAGCAAACAAAGCCAAGCTCCAGATCAGCACTGTAAGCGATATCGAAAATTTTGTGAAGCAGGAAGATGCAGCCCTCTTTGAAATGGCGGATTACGTAATCAGGGCAGGGGCAAATGCAGTCTTCTGTTCCAAGGGCATGGATGACAAGGTTGCAGCTTACCTCCAGAACAGGGGCATATATGCAACCCGCAGGGTGAAGAACGAAGACATGCAGCACCTTGCAGATGCTACGGGAGGAAGGCCTGTCAGAAATATAAAAGAACTTACTGAAAAAGAACTCGGGCATGCAGGGCTCCTTGAGCAGGACAGGGATGACGAGCAGGGCAAAACCTACCTCAGGGACTGCAAAGGTGCGAAATCAGTCTCAATCGTTCTCCGCGGCGGAACAGAGCATGTCGTGGACAACCTGGAAAGGGCAGTTGATGACGCTCTCAAGGTTGCCAAATGCGTCGTTGAAGATGGCATGGTAGTTGCTGGCGGCGGGGCTTCGGAAATGGAAGTTGCGCTCTCTCTCCGTTCTTATGCTTCCAGTGTAGGCGGACGTGAACAGATGGCAATTGCAGCTTTTGCTGAGGCTCTTGAAGAGATCCCGAGAACGATTGCAAGAAATGCAGGCCTTGACACCATTAATACCATCGTGAACCTGCGTGCAAAACACGCTGACAACAAAAATGCAGGTTTGAACGTCCTTACGGGCGCTGCCGAAGATATGCTTGAAAAAGGCATCATCGACCCCCTGAGAGTTAAGGTCAATTCCATCAAAGCAGGGTCAGAAGCTGCGACAATGGTGCTCCGTGTGGACAGCATGCTCCGCGCCCAGCGTACGGATATGCAGGACGTCAAACCCGAGCACAGGGCAAGCACCTATGAAGGGATGTCTGCACCTGCACTAAACATGCACAGATAAACCTGAATCTTATTAAGCCGGATTCTTTTTCAGTTTAATAATTGAAAAAGAATCTACCTGTTTATTCAGGCAGGCTGCAGAAAAAACTGCAGCTTACTCTTTTTTCTTCGGGAGTTCCTTCTCAGAAATGATTTAACTCTCTTATATTACTTTCAGATAAATTCTCATTTCTGTAACTTCTCATTCCGGCAAATTTTCAGATTTCCCCGTAAAATTGGCGGTAATCTTCGATAGCTTTCTTTGCCTGCTCAGGAAATTCCTTTTTCAAGTATTCGATGAACCCGTCCCTTGATTCTGCCTCTTTAAGAACCTCAAGAATACCGGCTACAAACTCCCCTGACCTGAAATTCTCTTTCTGAATCTCAAAAGAGAGGCAAAGAGCTTCTTTTGGGAAATACTTCTTCCGGATCCAGGGAGAAACCGAACCCAGCAGAACTCCTTCTTTCAGTACGCTGTAAGCAGGAACTCCGATTCTATCCATCCTGTCCCTTCCTGAGAGTTTCTCAAAATTCTCTCCGGAATAGGAGTGAAGTTCAATATAGATTTGAGGTTTCAGGGATTCAACGGCTTCAAGTATGCCTTTTCCCATTCCGGGGTAGTAATCCGGGTCAAGAGTTGAGATATATTTTCCTCTTTTTACGAGAGGGATCAATGCAAGAGTCCCTTTTTCAGGCGGCTTTATTCCCATCAGGATTTCTGTTGTGTCTTTCCATTCGTCTCCGTGAAGCCCTGCGACAAAAAGTCGGACAGGTTTTCCGTGCCCATAGATTTTCAGTCCGGTTTCATCAGGGTACACACTTTCAACGCATATATCCGTACAGCTGGTTTTTTCCGGAGAGGGGCCGACTTTTTCTTCAGCAGCCATCCGCTTAAATTCCTTTTTATTCGTTTTCTTCAGTTGACTCTTTTCCTTCAAGGAAAGGTCTTTTTGCAACCACGTAAATTTCCTGTTTTTCCGAGCTGAGTACCTGCTGTATTTCAAGTCCCAGATTCTCTATCCTGCTCAGGATAGGTTTCGGGTTTTTCTTTTTTGGGATTTTTATTACCTGAAGCAGCCTTCCCCCTTCTTTTAGGAGAGGGAGCATTCTGGAAAGGGCTTTAATTGAGTCCTCGGGTTCGAGAGTCATGTCTGACAGGATAACATCGACAGGTTCCTCAGAGAGCTCTTTAAGAGGTATTGTAAACACGTCCCCGAATATTATTTCCACATTTTCCCGTTCATATGCGATTTTTCCAAGTTCGCTCCTGAAATCCCTGCTGAACTCTATGCCTTTTACATGGTCTGCAATCTCGGAAGCAAAAAGGAGAAAACCGCCTGCACTCGACCCGAGGTCAAGAACCCTGTCTCCGGGTTTAAGGACTCCGCTTTCTTCCTGAACAAATTTGAGTTTGAAGTATCCCTGTGGCTGGTCCAGGCCTTCGGCAACTTCTATTGTATCATCAATTGAGACGTCTCTTGAGACTTTTGTGACCGCAATGCCGTTAACTTTAACTTTTCCGTCAAGAATTGCAGTCTTTGCTCGTCCCCTGGACTTGAAGTGTCCCATCTCTACAAGGTATGCATCCAGTCTCATGGGGCATTGTATCGCAGAGCCTGTATATATAGGTAGCAAGTAGAAAAGTAATAAATAAGAAATTCAGGAAAAATCTCTTAATAAATAGAGCTTAAAGAACCGTTTTCCGGAAGGATGATCAAAATCTTACAGTTTCTTTAAAGCCCACAATTTTTTTAAAATTATAGAATATGTTTAATAACTTGAGCTTTTTAAAAACTTGAGTTTTTTAAAACCTGATTTTGTTATAAGCCTTGCAGTTTGTTTAAAACTCATATTTTTCTTTTTAATCGTAACTAGAATGGAATTTTCCTGCTGTTTATGCAATTTCGAAATTAATTACAACTTTATTATTTATTGGGAATATATAGATATTTATTTAAATAACAATCTTAGTTAGTTTATAACTCAAACGTCTGTTGATGAGACGGTGTACAAAAAATGCTTAAAAAGTTTACTTCGTTATTTCCCCTATGGGCGGTGCTTCTATCTGCAGTAGCATATTTATATCCTGAATATTTTGCTCCCCATAATAATCTCATAGTACCTTTTTTAAGCCTGATAATGCTGGGAATGGGAGTTACACTTTCAGTTGACAGTTTCCTTGAAGTCCTTAAGCGGCCTCATGTGGTTTTACTGGGCACCCTTATGCAGTATACCCTTATGCCTCTTGCTGCATGGGCAGTCTCCATCGCTTTAAATCTGCCTGCAGACCTTATGGCGGGTGTGATCCTGCTTGGATGCTGTCCGGGTGGCACTGCTTCAAACGTTATCTGCTACCTTGCAAAAGGCGATGTTGCACTTTCAATAGTGCTTACGTCCGTATCCACCATGATTGCCTTTCTTGCAACTCCGTTTCTTACCTGGCTCTTTATAGGGCAGACCGTGGAGGTCGACGTTACAGGCATGCTTGTAAGTGTGATAAATATCGTAGTTGTACCTGTAGCGCTCGGGCTTGCTATCAATTATTTCTTTGAATCACGAATAAAGGCGGTCAGGGACGTTTTTCCTGCCATTTCAGCTGCTGCCATAGTAATAATTATTGCCATAATTATAGGGACAAATAGTGAAAACCTTGAACAGAGCGGTCCCTTAGTTCTTCTTGCTGTGATTCTACATAATAGTCTCGGGCTTGCAGGAGGCTACGGGGCTGCAAAAGCTCTGAAATTCAGTGAGAAAGAGGCAAGAACCATTGCAATCGAGGTGGGAATGCAGAACTCGGGCCTCAGCGTTGCTCTTGCGATAAAACATTTCACTGCTGCGGCAGCTCTGCCGGGTGCTATTTTCAGTATCTGGCATAACCTGTCCGGAGCTTTCCTTGCAGGGCACTGGTCGAAAGAAACAGAATTTGATCGCGATAAACATGAGATCTCCTGAAATAACGGAAATCTCCACCAAGAGGTTGGGGTGAGACCTGAAAAGGTTTCACACTGAGGTAAAAGAACAAGGGTTGGAGACAAAAGGAAAAGTTCAGAGGAGCCCGAAAGTTCTCTGGACTTTTTCTTTATTCACTCCAGAACTCTCAGATTTCTCTTCGCGAGGACGGCGCCCTTTTATTTCTTAATTCTTACTGGATTTATTGATTCACGCTTTTTTATAGCATTAAGGTTGTACCGTGATTATAAGCTTTAGTCTGGTTTGCAGGAGGCTGCATTTCCCTGCGCATAAAATGGCATAAAAACACAGGTATCCGGACATCAGACAGAATAGGTACATCCCGAATATTTTCGGGGTTATTCCCTAATAAATATCCTGTAGATTTTTTACAGGACTGCGAATATGGAAACAAAGTACACACTTTATGGAAACAAAGTACACACTTATTTCTATACCTAAATCAATTGAAACTGGCTACAAGCCACATTTATTATAAATTTACTAAAGTGAAATAATTGAAGATATATTCATTCAGGTGAGGATAGGCGAATTGTGAATGCTAATAGGAATTGATGTAGGGGGCACCACCACGGATGCGGTGCTTATAAGGAACGGAGAGGTATACAGCACAGCCAAGGTTCCCACGGAGCCAGGAGACCTTTTGAAGTCTCTTCTCGGTGCCCTTGATGAGGTTAGCAGAGGAGTTCCCCCGGAACAGTTTGAGAGGGTGGTGTTCAGTACAACTGTAATAACAAACCTTATTGCAGAGGGTAAAACCGAGAGGGTAGCTTTACTGCTCATCCCGGGCCCTGGAGTTAACCCCGCAAGTTACGTTTTTCCCGACAGTTTCTGTATTAAGGGAGCTATGGATTACAGGGGAAGGGAAATACAGCCCATAGACGAGGAAGAGGTTCGGGGGACTGTAAGCCGGATAAGGGATCAGGGCTTTTTAAGGGTTGCTGTGGTAAGCAAATTCGGGCAGAGAAACCCTTCTCATGAACTCAGGATAGAAGAAATCATCAGGGAAATGCACCCGGACTGTAAAGTGGAACTCGGTCATAAAGTTTCAGGCAAACTGAATTTCCCAAGAAGGGTCGCTACTTCTATGCTGGCATCCGCTACAGGAGAGCATTACCAGAACTTCGTTTCTGAGATCAAAAAAGCCCTGGAGGAAAGAAAAATCCGGGCTTCTGTCTTTATTCTTAAAGCTGATGGAGGGACTCTGCCAATTGAAAAATCAGTGGAACTCCCTGTGGAGACTATTTTTTCAGGCCCTGCTGCAAGCACTATAGGAGCCCTTGCCATTACCCCTGAAGGGCAAACATCCGTTGTGGTGGATATAGGCGGGACGACTACAGACCTTGCCCTTATCCTCTCTGGAAAACCGCTTATCGCTTCCAAAGGTGCCAGGCTGGGAGATTTCCTGACCCATGTCCGGGCTTTTGCTGTCCGCTCGATAGCTGTAGGAGGAGACAGCATTGTAAGGGTTAAAGAAACAGACAGTGGGCTCAGGACGATAAGCATAGGGCCTGAAAGGGTGGGTCCGGCTTACTGCATGGGAGGAAAAGAGCCAACCCCTACGGATGCTTTGAGAGTTCTCAGGCTTGTGGAAGTAGGAGATTCTCAAAGGGCAAATGAGGCAATATCTTCTGTAGCTTCCAGTCTTGGTAAATCTGTACTGGAAACCGCGTCCCTTATAGTGGACATAACCGCAGAAATGATTGCACAGGCAGTGAGAGAGATGTTTCTTGAATGGGAACAGGAGCCTGCTTACAGAATATGGGAAGTTCTGCAGAAGAAAAAAGAAAGGCCTGAAAATGTGGTCGGAATAGGCGGCGGGGCAAAAGGCCTGATTGCAGGGGTTGCGGAAAAATTGAATGCTAAACCGGTTATTCCCTCCCATTCGGAGGTTGGAAATGCTATCGGGGCAGCTGTTGCAAGGCCTACTCTTACTCTCAACCTGCGCATTGATACCGAGCAGAAGGTCTATTCGGTAGCCGAAGATGGAGAGATTGCAAGCCTTAAATTTACGAATATCGGGAATTTCAACAGGATGCGTTCGGAAGAAGCCGAAACCCTTGCAGCAAAACTTCTCAGGGACCGTGCAAAAAGGTTTGGGATTTCCGAGTACGTGGAAGAAGCCGAAGTTGTTAGCAGCGAAGTTTTTAACATAGTGGAAGGCTGGCTTACTGTGGGGAGGCTTTTTGACGTAAGTATGCAGATCCCGGCAGGCCTCATTCCAGAATGGAGCAGGAGGGGAAAGGCATGAAACTCGGGATCGGGAAGATTAAGGATGTACTCAAAAGCGGAGCCGGAAAAAGTACTGAATCCGGGAGAGAAGAACAAAAAATAGAGGAAATTGAGCCTGATAGGGTGGAGGAAGCTACAGTGACTGCAAAAATTTCAGAGCAGGAATCAGAAAATACACCCGAAAAGGAACATCTGGTTCCAATGAACGGGACAGAATGTAAAAAAACAGGTCTTATTTTCTTCCCCGCTTTTGACTGGGCAATTTCCCCAACCCACCCGGAAAGGGAGGAACGTCTCCTCTATACCCGGGACCAGATTTTTGAAGAAGGGCTGATGGATCTCCCGCAGATAGCAGAGTACAAGCCGCGCCTTGCGGAGTTTAAGGACATTGCAAGGGTCCATTTCTGTGTCCCGGACATAAAAGCTCAGGCTACAACTCCACATCTGATTGCGGCTGGCAGCTGTCTTGTACTTGCCGATGCCCTCATGCGAGGAGAAGTTAAAAACGCTTTCGCCCTCGTCCGCCCTCCGGGCCACCACGCCATGACAGTGGCTCACGGAAACCGCGGTTTTTGCAATATCAATAATGAAGCAATCCTTGTAGAGTACCTGAGAAAAAAATACGGGATCCGCAGGATCGCAATTGTGGACACCGACGTCCATCACGGGGACGGGACACAGGAGATTTTTTACAATGACCCGGACATACTTTTTATTTCTTTCCACCAGGACGGGAGGACACTCTATCCAGGATCCGGTTTTACGAACGAACTGGGAGGCCCGAAAGCCCTGGGCAGGACAATAAATATTCCTCTTCCTCCGGGGACTCCGGATGAGGGCATACTCTACGTTCTTGATTCTCTGGTGATGCCCATCCTCGAGGACTTCAAACCCGAGCTTGTCCTCAATTCTGCAGGGCAGGACAACCATTATACAGATCCTCTCGCAAACATGCGTTTTTCCGCACAGGGCTATGCAAAACTGAATGAAAAACTTGGACCTGATATGGCAGTTCTTGAAGGGGGCTATGCGATCCAGAGTGCTCTGCCTTATGTAAATACAGGAATAATCCTTGCCATGGCAGGGCTTGATTATTCCTGTGTAATGGAGCCCGATTTCAAGCCCGGGATGTTTGTGCAGGCTGCAAGGGACAGGCAGATACTGGAAGGGGTTGTTGCAACCCAGCTGGAAAACTGGAAAAACCGGGACAGGCTTGTAGAAGAAGAGATCGCAAAACATGGGGACTTTTACCGCCGGAAAAAACAGATCTTCTACGATACCGATATGATTCAGGAAGTCCAGGAAGAAACAATCAAAATGTGCCCTGACTGCCAGGGTTATGTAACCATAGACTCGCGTGCTCACAGAAGCATAAACGACACAAGGATATTCGGAGTTTCAGTCCCTATCTATGCATGCAGTCGCTGCCAGGCAGAAGCGGAGGAGGAATACAAAAAGAGACTCAAATCTCCAGAATATGAATATGTCTATCTTCAGGATAAGAAAGCAGATGAATACAGGGCATACAATATGAGAACAAAACAGGAGATAGTCTACTGAAAAACCGTTTAAAGACGCCTGTAATAAAGGCCTGCAATAATTTTAAATAATTTTTTTAGAATAAATTTCTTTTTTTAGAATAGATTTCTTTTTATTACTGTATGTTACTTTTCTTCTTTTTTCTGCACTACAATGTATGCATAGCTCTCTATATCTTTTATTCTTTTTTATTTTAATGTTTATTCGAATTCAATCAAAAACACTTAAAATATATTAATTTTTCTCTTTTAAACTTAATTTATTTTGTTAACGCCGTATATTACCTCCAAATTTATGATTAACTTCACTCTGCAGTATAATTCTCATATATTCAATGCTATAATCTTTAATCTTTATATCAATTGTAATTGAATGCTGATTCCGTCAATATTCTGCTGGATATCCTGTTAATTTTGTCATGGAATGCAGTCTGAATCTTATATCAGTTTTATTTCAATAAAATAACTTCACTCTGCGTAGTCCTATAACTTTATCTCCTCCTGAAAATATTAATTATCACCAATATGTTTATATTGTATTCGCAGTTAATGTCTAACTAATTGTAGGAAGTATCTTTGAAAAATTTCTTCTATGACGGGAGGAATTAGAATAAACAGAATAAGAATTTTAATACTAGCCACTCTCATATTAACATTGAGCTCCTGTGCAGGGGCAGCGGCTGATATTTATGTTAATTCTACGGATTCAATACAGGCTGCTGTTACCGCTGCGAATCAGGGCGATGTTATTATCGTTGACCCCGGAACGTATACGGAAAATGTCGATATAAACGGAAAAACTAACCTTTTAATCAAGTCTTCCGCAGATCCGGCAGATACGGTGATCGCACCTGCTGACGTGAACAAAGATGTAATCACTATACGGAACAGTAATACCATAACAATTCAAGGATTGAATATTACTGGAGCAGGAAACGACAAAGCAGGCATTTATGTGTATAAAAGTAACAACTGTAACGTTGAGAACAACATATTACACAATGATGCACTGGGGATATATCTGAAGGGTTCGGATTACACTCTGGTACGCAATAATATAGCCACCAAAAACAATAACCCAGGCACGGGCAGAGCTATCAATATTGAACAGTCCAATTACACTGATGTTTTGAGCAACAGTGTCTTGAATCAGAGATATGGAATTTATGTTTCTGATTCCAGAGCTAACAGGGTATTGGAAAATACTGTAAACCTGAGTAGAGACAATGGTATACACGTGCAGTATGCAACAAATATTACTGTCGAAAATAACAGATTAAACTCAAATGGAATGTACGGGATAATTCTGTCAAACTCAAACGAAAACTTCCTGAGAAGTAATAATGTGTTTAACAGTACCAATAATAGTATTGAGGTTTATACTTCTTCAGGAAATGAAATCTTAAATAATATAATTTCTGACAGCTCTATAGACACGCTCACTCATGGAATTCACCTGAACACTGCATATAATAATGTCCTGAGAAACAATACTGTTTCAAAAAACGACTATGGAATAGCCATGATATATTCCAACAACAATAATGTTGTCAACAATACTGCATCCGATAATAATAGGGGCATTTACCTGGCTTATACGTCAAGCGCAAACACGGTTTCAGGAAATAAGGTGCATTCAAGCTTAAATGGCGGCATAGTTCTCCAGAACTGCAGTAACAACAATATTATCAGCAATGAAGCAACACTGAATACCGGCGGCAGTACCACCAATGGTATTATTCTCGGGGGCGCCAGCAACAATAACGTGTCCAATAATATCGCTTCCGAAAACCGCAGAGGTATTTATATAACCTCAGGATCCAGCGGAAATAAGGTTTCAGGCAATACCTTGAATTCAAATACAGGCCACGGTATTTATCTTGAAAATGCAGGTACCGATAATAACCTTAGCAGCAATGTTGCCAGTTCAAATGGTGTTTACGGGATTTACCTTGTGAATTCGAACAACACCGCCCTGTTCAACAATATCGCTACAGGCAATTCTAAAGGTATCTATGTAATGACTTCAAACGGGAACACTATCTCCGAAAATGAGGTATATAATAATAATGTAGATGTTGATAACTCAAATGGGATAATGATCTCGCTTTCCAGCAACAACAAAGTTTCAGGAAATAAGGCTTATAATAATCCGTATGGAATTTCTTTGAATTCCTCAACAAACAATAATATCTCAAGCAATCGTGTATATCTGAACAGCAGGGCCGGTGTGTACTTATGCCGTCAGAGTACTCGTAACCTTATTTTCAATAACTACCTGAATAATTCAGTGAATGCGGACAACAATAACAATCTGAGTACCTGGAACGTAACAAAAACTTCAGGTAGAAACATTGCAGGTGGGTCCAATATCGGAGGAAACTACTGGGCTGATCCTGTACAGTATAATGACCACTCCCAGATATACAAAAATAATGATGCAGACGGGGACGGCATTATTGATATCATATATGAAGGAGATCAATTAACAGACTATCTCCCGCTTTTAGAAGTTTACCTTGTGCTTCCTGAGGCGGACTTCAGCACCAACGTTACCCAGGGATATGCTCCTCTTACAGTCGAGTTTACCGACCTTTCACAAAATGCAATCGGATGGAACTGGGACTTCGGAGACGGGGCCAGTTCACCCGAAAAGAATACAACGCATACTTACTCGACAGCAGGAAACTATACAGTTACCCTGAGAGCAAATAACCTGAATGGTACAGCTTCAAAGACTGCTGCCATAGCTGTACTGCAGCCTGAACAGGAAGGAAATGGAAGTGCAGTTCTTCCTGTAGCAGACTTTACAGCTAATGTTACCATGGGATACTACCCTCTTACGGTGCTCTTTACTGACACTTCCCAGAACTCGGTATCAAGGAGCTGGGACGTTAATGGTGACGGAGTAGAGGACTCAAATGAAACAAGCTTTGTTTATACGTACAACTACAGAGGGACTTACCCAGCTAAACTGACTGCTTTCAATGCAAACGGCACAGCTGAAAAAACCGCTACAATAACTGTAGATAAAAAGAGCAGTGGCGGAAGCAGTGGTGGCGGTGGCGGTGGAGGTTCACCTGAGCCTGCAAAGAACGTCGAAGTAAAAGAACTCTCACAGGTATTCATTTCCAATGGAAAAGCCATAAAGTTTGATTTCGCCAAGAATGCAACCTGTGTTTGTTATGTAGGCTTTGATTCCAAGAAGACCGTCGGCAAGACCACCACGATTGCCGAGCAGTTGAAAAACAAATCCACACTTGTCTCCAACCTTTCAGATGGGGAAGTCTACAGGTATTTCAATGTCTGGGTTGGGAACAGCGGGTTTGCAAGCTCAAGTAACATCGAGAATCCCGAAATCGGTTTCAAGGTTGATAAATCCTGGGTCACAGACAAAAATATAGATCAGGATTCAATCACCCTTAACAGATACAGCGACAAAAAATGGGAACAGATTCCGGCCAGCCTGCTGAAAGAAGACAGCAAATACCTGTACTTTACAGCCGATGTTCCGGGATATACTTTCTTCGCGATAACCGGTAAAGAAAACGCTTCTACTGAAAAGACTGTAACTGAAACAGAAGCTGATAAGCCTGCAAATGAGCCTGTCAACTCTGATGATCTTTCAGGAGATGTGGGATTGGAACCTGCTCCGGAATCCGATAAGAAAGAAAAAACAGCCATGCCGGGTTTTGAAATTGTTTGCGGAATAGTAAGCCTTTCTGCGGCATTCATGTACAGGCGGAAGTAAAAAATTGAAACAGAAATATAGCAGATTTAATCTCAAAAATGACGGATGGAGGTTTCAATCTTCATCCCGTTTTACTTTATTTTTTTATGCATTTTCACATTTTTTGTTTCTGTTTTTTACTTACTTATTTTTATCCTGCTTTTACTCTCTTCCTTTTTCTTCATATTGTTTCAACCTCACTTTCTAACTCATATTCCTGACTTATCTTGTTCCAAAATCTTCTTTTCACAGGGAATAGGAGAAAAATATCTTAAATCTGAAAGTGAAACAATTTCAGTGAGATAGGGTATTATTCAGGAGCATGCCTGCCTGTGATAAATAAAATCTAAGGCTGGTTCGTGAAGGAGCAACTGTTAGATTGTTATTATGAAAGCTGATTTCAAACATTGAAAAAGAGAAGGTATGGAATTTACTTAAACAGACTCGAATCGATTTTCTTTTCTTTATGCACTTTTATCGCTATTATTCTGACATTATTTTCTAATAGATTTATATTATTTCATGTTTATTTCAACATGGGATATATAAATCTGAATAATAAATAACATCTGACGTGGGGGATGAACATAAACAGAGTATTTGCTCTATTTTTAGCCTTAGTAGTCTTTTCATCAGGTTTGGGTATAGGAGCTGCAGCTGAAATTACTGTCCAGCCCGGACAATCGATACAGGACGCATTGAATAGCTCAGTCTCGGGTGATGAGATTATCATAAGCCCTGGAAACTATGCTGACAATCTCAGGATAACGACAGGTGATATTACTGTCAGGTCGGCTTCCGGGAATCCTGAAGATACGATAGTGACAGCAGCCAGTCCGGCTGAAGATGTTTTTTATGTTGAAGCCAGCAACGTAACAATTACAGGGCTCGGCATAAATGGTGCAGGATATGACCGTGCCGGCGTTTATCTGATAAGATCAAATAACTGTATTATTGAAAATAATGAATTTTTAAATAACGCTCTCGGAATATACCTCAAGAACTCTACATATAACCTTATTCTCAATAATACGGCAGCAGCGGGTAAGCGAGCGGTCAATGTTGAGAGGTCAAACTACAATACAATCTCAGGAAATAATGTTTCAGAGCAGAGGTTCGGGATCTATTTCCTTGTATCCGAAGCGAACACAGCTTCGAATAATCAGGTAAGTGGGAGCGCCGACCATGGAATTGTCCTCGAAAGTTGCAGTGATACCAGCCTTATGAATAATACTGTAAGCTCAAATGAGGATAACGGCATTCACATCGTTGGTTCGACCAACAACAGCCTTACAGGAAATACAGCGGATTCAAACCTTGTCTATGGGATTTATCTGAGGGATTCAAACGGCAACAACCTTGCAGACAACAAAGCATTAAACAACAGCAGAGGTATTTTCCTGTTAAGGTCGGGCGAAAGTGAACTGTCGGGTAATGAAGTTTCAAACAATAGAAACGGCATTCTGCTAACGTCTGCAGGAAACAGCAGTATACTGTATAGCACGGTTTTACAGAACAATGCCTCCGGGATATCTTTACTTAATTCCACTTACTGCAATATCAGTGAGAATGTGCTTTCCGGCAATACACTCGGAATAGACCTGGCTTTCTCAAACAACAGTACAATCGTTAATAACAACATTCAGGAAGGAGGAAGAGGCCTTAACCTCCAGGACTCGAACTACAATATACTTGTAAACAATACAGCTCTGAAAAACAGGTATGGAGCCTACCTGCTTCGCTCTGGCTGGAATGTGTTCTCCAATAATATAGCAAGCGAAAGCGATGACCACGGTATCGTCCTGGAGAACTCAAGCAACAGTAACGAACTTAGCGACAATAAAGCAGACTCTAACCGCGCTTATGGCATATACCTCACAGGTTCAAATAATAACGATATCAGT
>WPCK01143271.1_pt1 | contig 39355 bp, 28 predicted proteins | sample 5399851 | NCBI WGS metagenome assembly WPCK01 (sample SAMN12869471, study PRJNA574797) | sludge metagenome | isolation source: wastewater treatment of pH11 | place: China:Beijing | collected 2019-05-20
GCTCCCTGGGGTATCCGGTTTCGGCTCTCAGAACCTGTCGCATCTTTTCGATATCCGGTCTGGCGGAAGGTGAACTCCGCGCCATCGCCCCAAAGCTCCTGGGAAACGATGCGATCGAACAGTTTTTGTACGGACCGCTGCATGTTCCGACGCTCAGGTATCGAGGCTCGTCGGGCTTTCACCTGATAACTGTTGGCCTGGGGAATCTGGACGACAAAGGTCTGATGGACGTCAGCCGCGAAGGGGGGTTGAGTCTGACATTGCCGGAAATGAAGGCCATACAGGAATACTTTCGCAAGGCCGGTCGCGATCCCACGGATGTCGAGCTGGAGACGGTTGCGCAGACATGGAGCGAGCATTGCAGCCATAAAACACTTGCCGGAACGATTGATTACGAAGATGAAAACGGGACTCGCAAGTTCTCCAACATGCTTCGCGAGACGATTTTTGCCGCGACCGTTCAAATACGCGAGGAGCTCGGTGACAACGACTGGTGCGTCAGCGTGTTCCGGGACAATGCAGGGGTTGTGGACTTCGATGGCGTCAACTGCCTGACCTTCAAGGTCGAGACACACAATCGACCGTCGGCGATCGAACCGTATGGCGGCGCGAATACAGGCATTGGGGGTGTAATCCGCGATACCCTCGGCACCGGACTTGGCGCCAGGCCGGTATGCAACACCGATGTGTTCTGTTTCGCACCTCCGGATACACCTGCGGAATCGTTGCCGCCGGGAGTGCTGCATCCCCGCCGAATCATGAAGTCCGTGGTCGCCGGCGTGCGGGATTACGGCAACCGGATGGGAATTCCCACGGTCAATGGCGCCGTCTTCTTCGATTCGCGGTATGTCGGAAACCCGCTTGTGTTTTGCGGCAACGTCGGAATCATGCCCCGCGAATTTGTCGACAAGCAGCCGCAGCCGGGCGATCTGATTTTTGTCATTGGCGGCCGGACAGGCCGCGACGGGATCCACGGCGCGACGTTCAGCAGTGCCGAATTGACGGAGCACAGCGAGACCACTTCGGGCGGCGCGGTTCAAATCGGGAACGCGATTACCGAAAAAATGGTCCTCGATGTCCTTTTGCAGGCGCGAGACCGAGAGCTGTATCACGCGGTAACCGATTGCGGAGCCGGAGGATTCTCCAGCGCCGTTGGTGAAATGGGCGAATCGACGGGAGCCGTCGTCTGGCTGGAAAAGGCCCCGCTGAAATATGAAGGGCTGACCTATACCGAGATCTGGATTTCCGAGGCACAGGAGCGAATGGTTCTGGCCGTCCCTCCGGTCCACGCCGAAGCATTTCGTGCCCTTTGTGAAAGCGAATCTGTTGAAGCCACTGTGATCGGCCAGTTCGAATCGACGGGCGAACTTCATCTGACGTTTGAAGGCCACACGGTGGGCCGGCTGCCGATGAAGTTCTTGCATGACGGTCGACCCGAGGTTTCCCGAAAGGCGATTTGGCCGGCTCCCGCGGCGACCAGGGGGAAACAAGACCGCGCGTCGGAACCGTCCGTTGATCTGCGAGCAACGTTGCTCGGGATTCTTGGAAGCGCCAATGTCGCCAGCAAGCACTGGATCATCCGCCAATACGATCACGAAGTGCTCGCCGGGAGTGTCATCAAGCCACTTGTCGGCGTTCTCGGCGACGGACCATCCGATGCCGCAGTGGTTCGGCCGGTTCTCTCCAGTGAACGTGGAGTGGCGATTTCGTGTGGCATGAATCCCCATTATGGCGACTTTGACCCGTGGCACATGGCGATGAGTGCCATCGATGAGGCGGTTCGCAATTGCGTGGCCGTAGGCGCCAATCCGGCGAGGATTGCCATCCTCGACAATTTTTGCTGGGGATACACCGACCGGCCGGAAACTCTGGGTGCCCTGGTTCGCGCCGCGCTCGCATGTCACGATCTGGCCATCGAACTGAAAACCCCGTTCATCAGTGGCAAGGACAGTCTGAATAACGAATTCACGTATACCGACTCCTCCGGTCAGCGGCGAACGATTTCCATTCCCTCGACCTTGCTGATCAGCGCGATGGGACAAGTCGATCACATTGACCGTTGCGTCACCATGGACCTGAAGGAAGCCGGCAACAGGCTCTTTCTCGTCGGGGCCACCGCCGACGAATTGGGTGGTTCCCATTTCAACCTTGTCAACGGATTCACCGGCGGCCAGGTGCCCGTTGTCGATGGCCCGCTCGCCCGCCGCACGTTTGCCGCGATACACAAGGCGATCACCAGCCGGCTGGTTCGATCCTGCCACGATTTGAGTGAAGGGGGATTGGCCGTTGCGGTTTCCGAAATGGCTTTCGCCGGCGGGCTTGGCACGGAGATTGAACTGGATCGTGTGCCCGTCCGGGCCAACGGATCAGCTCCGGCTCCTTCGCATCCGGTCCATGTCCGGCTGTATGCGGAAAGCAACACCCGCTTCGTGTGTGAAGTTCCGCAGCACGCGGTTGCCGAATTTCGAAAAACCATGGAAGGCATTCCCTGTGACGACATCGGTCAGGTTTGCCCTCACAACCGCATTGAGTTTCGCGATTCGGGTTCGGTGGTGTTCCAGGCGGGTCTCGACGAACTGAAGGCTGCCTGGCTGCGTCCGTTTGACTGGAGTTGAATCAATATGATCGGGAAGACCCCTGTTCGCGCCCTGGTGCTCCGTTCGCCGGGAACCAATTGCGATGCGGAGACCGAGTTTGCCTTTCAGCAGGCAGGTGCTGTGACATCGCGGGTGCATATCAATCGACTGATGGAGCATCCGTCGTTGATTGACGATTTCCAGATCGTCTGTTTTCCCGGAGGATTCAGTTATGGAGACGATATCGGGGCAGGGCGGGTACTCGCGAGCCAGGTGGGCAATTTCCTCTTCGACACGATTTCCCGTTTCCGCGATTCGGGCAAGCTGGTCCTGGGGATTTGCAACGGCTTCCAGGTGCTCTTGAAGACGGGTCTGCTTGTCCCGCCCGATGCCAGTGGCTTTCCGGTGACGCTGACCTGGAATACCAATGGCCGTTACACTTGTCGCTGGGTGCAATTGAGGCGCGGAAACAGCAATTGCGTCTTTCTGAAGAATGTGGAGACGCTGTATTTGCCGGTGGCCCATGCGGAAGGCCGATTCGTTGCCCGCGACGGGGCCAGCCTGACCTCGCTCGACGAATCCGGACAACTTGCACTTCGTTATGTGAATGCGAATGGCGAGAACGGAAATGTTCCCTACCCGGCGAATCCCAACGGTTCAGACGATCACATCGCCGGCGTATGCGATCCGGGTGGCTGTGTCTTTGGCCTGATGCCTCACCCCGAACGACACATGCACCCCACACAGCATCCGCGATGGACGCGGGAAGGTCTGGCGGAAGTGGCCGACGGAATGCGTATCTTCCGCAATGCCGTCGAGCACTTTGCCGATTGAGGCCGCGGCGATCAAGTCTTGTCGTCGGACTCGTCGCCGGAAGTTTTTCGCTGGTGGAATTGCAGCAAGTCCGAGAAGGACCGCATCGGCTTCTTGCCCTTGACCATTTCGTCGGTGATCGGAGTCACGGGTTTTGGCTTTGAGGGTTTCCGCTCGAAACTGCGCGATGCGGCAGCTTTCGCTCCCCCGCGATCGGCGGTTTGACCGCGCTGGCCCCTGGAATAGGAAGGCCTCCCCTGGGGTCGCGAGGCCGGACGTGAATCGGTCCTCGATTGGCGGGATCCCGCTCCGGCGGCAGCGGCTGGCCGTCCTGGCCGTTGCCCGGATTCGCGCCGCGACGCCGTTCTTGCCTCCTGGGCAGCGACTTCCGAATCGGGCGGGATGGCCGTCAGCGTCACCCGTTTTTTCGCGGAATCAATGTCCTTGACCCATACATCCAGGACATCGGCGACGGCGAAATGCCAGTGCGGATCGCGAATGAATCGCTTTGAAAGCCGGCTGATATGGATCAGGCAACTGTCCCCCAATCCGATATTCACAAACACGCCGAAATCGACAACGTTGACCACCTGGGCGCGCAATTTCATGTCGGGCTTCAGGTCCTCGAAACGAAGAACTCCCTTGCGGAACAGCGGGCCGGAACGGGATTCTCGCGGGTCAAATTCCGGATTGCGGATTGAACGCAGGATATCCCGCACCGTCATCTCACCGGTGCCGGTTTTCTGCGCGAGGTCGACCGGATCGGCATTTCGCAGTCGCCGCATCAGTTCGAATTTTCGTTGCCGCCGGGCTACGATCTCGGAGGGTGAGAGCCGTTGATGACCGTCGGCTGCCGGTGCGGCTGCTTCCTCGCCCATCGGGGCGGTCTGATTCTCGTCGAAAAACAGGTCCTCGAGCCGGCCATCAAGCTGTTTCAGGATTGCCAGCGCGCAATCGTAGCTTTCCGGATGAATACTGGTTCGGTCCAGCAATGTCTCGCTCGAAGGAACACGCAGGAAGCCCACCGACTGCTTCCAGGTCACGTCCCCCATGCCACTGACGGCCCGCAGGGATTCGCGATTTGCAAAAGGCCCGTTGGCCGTGCGGTGCTCGACGATTCTTCGCGCGGTCACCGGCCCGAGGCCGGAGATGTGGCGAAGCAGTGCCACGCCGGCGGTATTGACGTTCACGCCGACATGGTTGACACAGGACTCCAGTTCCTCGCTGAGGATATCGGCGAGGTGTTTGGCGCGCACATCGTGCTGGTACATGCCAATCCCGATATGGGCCGGCTGCACCTTGGCGAGTTCCGAAAGGGGGTCCTGCAATCGACGAGCGATCGAAATCGCACTTCGCACAAGCGGGTCGAATTCCGGCAGCTCTTCACGGGCAATTTCGCTGGTTGAATAGGTACTTGTACCCGCCTGATTGACCACCGCGTATTCGATCTTGCAGTCCGGTCCGGCCGCGGCAAGAACATCCGAGACGAATTGCTCAACGGCATGGCACCCGCTGCCGTTGCCGATCGCAATAAACGACGGGTGATACTGGTCGAGCATTTCCCTGAGCCGCTGGCGATTGGCATTCAGGCGTTCCTCATTGCCAATGATCGAGAACACGCCGTGGCCCAGAGGCTGTCCCTGTTCGTCGATCACCGCGACCTTGCAACCGGATCGATAACCCGGATCAATTCCCATGATACGGTGACCGCGAACGGGATGTTGCAGGACGAGGCTTCTCAAATTCCGGGCAAAGACTTTCACGGCATGATCTTCCGCCCGTTCGGTCAGCTCCCGCCTCAATTCGCGTTCAATGCCGGGAACGATCAATCGGTTGAGCGCATCGAGGGCTGCCTCCCGCAAGAATTCGGCAAACGGATGTCCCGCGGGAATGAGTGCTTCGAAAGCGGATGAACTGAGCGCGTCCGCAGGAACACTGATCTGGACTTTCAGCCGCCCGGCCCGCTCGCCCCGGTTGATTCCAAGAACACGGTGCGGGGGAACTTTCTGAACGGCTTGTGAGAAATTCGCGAATTCGGCAAAAGGCTCCGGCTGTTCCTTTTTCTTTTTCTTCTTTTTCTTCTTCCCCTTGCCTTCGTTTTTGTCGGTAGTCAACGGAGCAGGCTCCGGGGGGGCGGCTGAAGGGAGAGAAACTGTCGTCGCCGCCTCGCCGGCGACCGATGCATCGTCGCTCGCAACGGCGTTGGTGGTGTCGGAAACGGGATCCACGGAATGCCCCGCCGATTCCGGCGATTCCACCGATTCCGCCGATTCCGGCGATTCCGGCGATTCCGGCAATTGCACGGCTGTCCCTTCAGCGACAACTTCGCTCTCAGCCGGCTCTCCGACGACAGGAGTGGCAACCGGTTCCGCGACAGAACTGGCAACAGTTGCAGCGTTCACGGCTGCGGTATCTCCGGAAGACTCATCGCCGGAGGGGACCGTAGCGGCGGGAGATGCGTTCTCTTTTTTCCCTTTGCCGGACGATGACGGCGTCTCAACGAGTCTGGCTTCGATACTCCCCTGATCCCAAAAGAGTTTTCGCAATATTTTCCGCAAACCCTGGTGTTCGGAAAATCGTTCCGCAAGCAGGTAGCGGACTCCACGAAAGACTTCGTCGACAGAATTCAGGCCACGGTCGACGCGAACGAATTCCGCCGCGCGGGTTGGCAGGTCGACTTCCGACGTGCGGGCCTCGAAAATGTCGCGGGCGAGAGGCTCAAGACCTTGCTGGCGAGCGATGGTCGCAAGCGACTGCTTGCGTGGTTTGAAGGGAAGATACAAATCCTCCAGTCGTTTCGAGTTATTCGCCGACTCGATCTGGCTCCGCAATTCGTCGGTCAGCGCTTCCTGACTTTCGATCGACTTGAGTATGATCGCTTTCCGTTCATCAAGTGCGGCAAAACGAGCCAGCTCATTTCGAATGTCCTGCAAATGGTGTTCCTGCAGTCCTCCCGTCGCATCGGAACGGTAGCGCGCGATAAAGGCCACCGTATTTCCCTGCTCGAGCAGCGACGCGACGGCGGCTACCTGTTGCAGGGAAATGGAAAGAGATTTCGCGACGCGGTCCAGGTCGTGGCCCGGGGCCGGCATTGGGGCATTATCCATGGCGGATTCAAAGATGGCCCCTTGTCGGGGTCAGTCCAGTCGAGAATTTATCAGTTGCAATGCGTGAGGAAATTCCTGCCACTAAACAGAAACTGCGGGTCCGCCAGCAATAGGTCGGCTTCGAAACAGGATAGATGGCCGAGCTGCCGGACCACGAGAATATAGCAGAAGCGAAATCGGTTTCCAAACCGGTATCAGGCCCCGTTGCTGGCCGGAATTGCGATCGGGAAACTACGGCAGAACGGGTTGCCGCTGCCATACATAAGGTGGAGACCCGTGCCACCCGCCGTTTCGGCAGCGATCCCGGCACGACGGCCGCAAAATCGGAAAATCCGGTCAGGACCGCGTGAGTTTGGCTTGGGCAGAGATGCCAAAGCCTGGCCTATTGCCAGAAAAATCCAACAATTCGGGAATCGATCCCAATTCTCTTTTTCCCCGCTCAGGCACAATGTCCCTCCCTGCCAATCTGGTCTCCTCTGACCTGGGAAAAGGGAACCTTGCCGAACTCAAGGTCGATTCCTTGCGCGCCGGCATCGTATTTGCAATTGCGCTCACACTGGCGCAGCGGGTGGTCGGGCTCGTGCGCGGAATTCTTTTTTGTCGCCTGCTTCCAGAAGAAGATCTGGGAGTCTGGTCGCTGACCTGGAGCTACCTGATGTTGCTCCCCCCCCTGGCGGTCCTTGGACTCCCGGGCTGTTTCAATCGCTATATCGAAACGTATCGGCAGCGGGGTCAATTGCGTTCGTTTCTTTTCCGTGCGACCGCGATCAGCCTGTTCACGACCGTACTTTTTTCAACAGTCCTGTTTTCAGGTTCGTCGTGGTTTGCCCGTCTGATGTACCGCGATGCTGCTCAAGGCGGGTTGGTGATGTTGGTGGCCGCGTTGCTGGTCCTGGTCGTAGCGTTCAATTTTGCTTCCTCGTTGATGGAAGCACTTCGCCAGGTCCGGCTCGTGACGACCATGCGCGTGATCAACGGAGTTGGATTCACTGTGATAGCGCTGGGGATGCTCTGTCTTTGGCGGACGGATGCTTTCGCGGTAACGACAGGCTTCCTCGTCAGCTGCGTTGCCGGAACCATCCCTGCCTGCTGGTTTCTCATGCGGAACTGGACGGTGATCGATTCGGCAAGGATTCCTCTCGGCCATACCGATATGTGGAAGCGGATCGGGCCCTTCGCGGCCTGGTTGTGGGTCTCGAATATCCTCACCAATGTGTACGAGTCGATCGACAGGACGATGCTGCTTTACCTGGCTCGCGCCGAGTTGCCGGAAATTCAGGCGATGATCGGGCAATGCCACAGCGGTCGCCTGATTCCACAAGTCCTGACCGGAGTCGCGGCCATGCTTGGCGGGACGTTGATGGCCTATCTCACCGCCCATTGGGAACAAGGTGAGATGGACAAGGTGAAACGGCAGCTCTCGTGGACCATGAAGCTCATTTCGATCGGGTTCACATTTGTGTCGTTGGTCGCACTGGCTGTCGCACCGTTTCTCTTTGAGCAAATATTGCATGGGAAATACGCCGACGGCCTGGCAATTATGCCGTTGATGTTTGCGTCGTGTATTTGGTTCAGCCTGATGACGGTGGGGCAGGACTGGCTCTGGTGCAGGGAAAGCGGGAAATGGGCCTGCGTGGCGTTGTGCTCGGGCCTCGTTGCCAACGTTGCCCTCAATTTCTGGCTGATCCCTGCCTTCGGTCTCTGGGGGGCGGTTTGGGGAACGGCGATTTCCAGCCTGTTCGCCCTGCTGGTTCTGCTGGCGATTTCCGCGCGATTTGGCTGGCGCGCGGATGCGGGAGTTATCGCAACGTCATTGTTCCCGCTCGTCCTGCTCTTGCCATGGGGGACCGCAACCGTCGTCGCGATTGTCATCGCCTGGGGGGGATTGAACTACGGATGGTTGTTTAACGGACAGGAACGAAGCGAACTCTCGCAGTTTTTCTCCGGAATCATGCAAAGACTCCAATCCGGACAGCAAGCCTGATCGTGGCTCACCGGCGCCGATCGTAATGGACAGGACGGACGGGATCGATGTCGATTCGACCCGGCTCTGCCGGCAATCCCAACTCGTCTCGCGAGGGGTTATACTGATTCCTCATCCCTTGCCTGACTTTTTTTGACCCGGAGTGCGAGCCATGTGCCGAGTTGGCCGGAGTTTTTTTTGTTCTCTTTTATTGCTTGCGACTGTGGCAAGTCCTGGCGATCGTTCATTCGCCCAGGAAAAGGCGGACCTGGTATTGCGAAACGGCAAGGTCGTCACGGTGGACCCGAACCGGCCGAACGCTTCGGCAATTGCCGCCGCGAACGGCAAAATTCTCGCCGTGGGGAGCGATGAGGAAATCGCCGCATGGATTGGCGACAAGACGGAAGTGATCGACCTCGCTGGCCGCCTGGCGATTCCGGGTTTCATCGAGGGGCACGGCCATTTTACCGGGCTCGGCGAGTTTCGAATGTCGCTGGACCTTACCACGGCAAAGTCCTGGGAGGAAATCACTGAACAGGTTGTCAAGGCATCGCGAACCACACCTCCCGGGCGGTGGATTATCGGCCGCGGCTGGCATCAGGAGAAATGGGATTCCCGCCCCGAGCCGAACGTCGAGGGCTATCCGGTTGGCAGCAAACTCTCCGCCCTCGTACCCCACCATCCGGTCCTGCTGGAACATGCCAGTGGTCATATGTGTTTTGCCAACGATTACGCCATGCAAGTGGCTGGAGTCGATGCCAACACGCAACCCCCAGAGGGAGGAGAAATTCTCCGCGACACGGCGGGAAAACCGATCGGTGTCTTTCGGGAAACGGCGACACGGCTCGTGGAATCGGCCTTGTCAGCTGACCGGTCCAGGCTGAGCGATGCCGACAAGGCCGCGCTGGAACTCCAGGCGATTGAACTGGCTGCCGAAGAGTGTCTGGCCAATGGTGTTACCAGCTTTCAGGACGCCGGTTCTTCGTTCGAGACGATTGCCCGTCTGAGAAAACTTGCCAACGAAGGAAAACTGAAAGTTCGCCTTTGGATGATGGTCCGCGATCATCCTGATCTGGTGGAGGAACATTTGGGCAAGGTCAAGGTCATTGGCGCCGGGGACAATTTTTTCACATTCAACGCCATCAAGCTCTCGCTGGACGGAGCCCTGGGTGCGCACGGCGCGTGGTTGCTGAAACCCTATGAAGATCTTCCGACCAGCGAAGGCCTGAATACAGCACCGCTGGAAACCGCCGAAAGACTGGCAGCGATTTCGGTGCGCGAAGGTTGCCAGTTGTGTATTCATGCGATCGGGGATCGCGCCAATCGCGAAGTACTCGACCTCTATCAAAGGACTTTCGAGAAAAATCCGTCGCTGGTTTCCAGGCGGTGGCGAATCGAACATGCCCAGCACCTGCATCTGGACGACGTCGCCCGTTTCGGACAACTCGGCGTCGTGGCTTCCATGCAAGGTATTCACTGCACTTCCGATGCGATCTTTGTTCTCCAAAGACTGGGGCCGCGTCGCGCGGAAGAAGGTGCCTACGTCTGGCAAAAGCTGCTCAAATCGGGTGCCGTGGTCTCCAATGGAACGGATGTGCCGGTCGAAAAGATCGATCCGATTGCCTCGTTTTACGCCTCCGTGACCCGAAAGCTCGACAATGGAACTTCGTTCTTTCCCGACCAGTGCATGAGCCGTGAGGAAGCGCTTTGGTCGTACACGATGGCGTGTGCGTATGCCGCGTTCGAAGAAAACATCAAGGGATCGGTGACACCCGGAAAGCTGGCGGATGTGGTCGTGCTTTCTCATGACATCATGACTTGCCCGAAAGACGAGATCCGCAAGGCTCGCGTGGAGCTGACAATCCTCAATGGCAAGGTTGTCTGGCGCGCTGACGGGCAGAACCGATGATCAACGTCGCAACGTGTCGATGGGTGCCACTCGTTCCGCTGTCACGTGGTTCAGATTGAGCTGCTGGTTGAATCCCCGGTTGCCGATGATCCCCACTCGTTGACGAAGATACCGCCGCAGGTTCAGTCCGGGAGCAGCCGTCACCTGGTGGGTGATATTCCCCTTCTCGTCCTGAATGACATAGCGGGTTTCGCCAACTCCACCCTGCGTCACCAGCTCGTTCAGCCAGCCGATGGCGTCATATTGGTAGTGAAGTCCCGTGTCCGGGTTGACCGGTAATCCCTGAGTTCCGGTGATCAGGTCGCCGGGCGCAGGGCCTTCACTCGCTTCGAATCCTGCCCGAATTTCCCGACACTTGCGAATCTTGTCGAGCAGGCGTTGCGCGCCGGCGCGAATGTTTTCGTCTGCGGCCGAATCGTGGACCTGTTGAACGTCGCGGGCGATTCCTTCAAGTTCCCATTGCCGGGGCGGCTTGATCATCTCCTGCGAAAGACGCCATTCGAGCGAGGCCAGCGATCCGTCGAGCGGAGGCTGTCCCGATACTGCGAATATTTGCCCATTGACTGCCGGCATGGATTGGGAAGGTGGAACCGGATCGAAAACCGAAGAACGTGAATGGCTCGCCGAATCCGTGATCGGCGCGGGCGGTTGATTCCAAACGCCAGGAATATCGCCGGTACCGGCATTTTCCGGAGAGAACCCGGACCGGTTGGAAACCAGTGACGATATCTCCTGCCGCGCCGGGCGCCAGCCGCCGTCACTGTTGACCTTTCGGGTCGTATCGGGCGATTCCGCGGACGGCAATCCCTGGCTTTCACGCCGCGCTCCGGTGGCGTTTTCAATGTCGATCGACCAGTCGTCCGTGCCGGAGCTATTTCCGGACGCCGGAGGAGGTGCCAGGTCAATATCTGCGGGAACCTGGCCCGGTAAACCCGTTTCTTGTTCGGAATTATCGCTGGTGACTATCGGCTCGGCACTTGCAAGATCGAGATTGTCGACGTGAATCCAGCGAAACTCTCCCGAAGGAGGCTGGATCTGAACCCAGTCGGGTTCGTCGTCGCCAAGTTCGAATTTGCCGCGATCGACGATTCCCAGAACCTCGACGATCTCCCCCTTGCGCAATCGGACTTGCCAAAGCGGCTTTCGAACTGGAGAGAGTCTCGTTCCGACCCATGCCACGGCATCCGTGGCCGTAACTCGCGCCAATCCGTCGTCCAGCAATTCCAGTTGATCGAGCTGCATCAGCGAAAAGCTGCCTTCGGGAGGGCGAATGGCCATCCAGCCCTCCGGATCCGCTTGATAGACTTCGACAGTATCTCCCGCCACCAGCCGATCGGTTCCATAATGATTTGCCCCCGGTCCGCAATGGACAGTGGCGCTTTCCGCCGACACCCTGATCCGGCCAGGAAGCTCTGGCATCTGGGCCGTCACGGCGCGCACGAGAACCAGCGACATGAAAAACATGCCGATGGCTGATGGTGGCAGGCTTTGGCTGCGTCGGGTCATGAAACCGGCCCAGCGAGGAAACTTGAGAAAAAGACGGCTGCTTTTAGCAAAATCTTGTCGGTCGCCTCAAGACCAGCTTTGCCCAAATTAACCCGGAAAATGGTGGAAAATGCTCCGTCCGGCGAGGTTGGGAATCCTCGCCGAGCGCGCGCCGAGCGCGGAAGTGCATTTCGCTTCCCGATGGGAAGCGGTTAAACGACTAATGCGATCCCCTGTCCTCAATGCCGTTTCCATACGTTGAAAGCGGTTTCTCCCGGACAGGGCACTTTGACCGTGGCCGCGGACCTGGAACAATAGCCAGCTCCTGTCCCTCATGGACTCGTTCAAAAGGAATCTTGTGAATCCATCCCCATTGGAACTCGTTCTCGGAACGAGGAATCTGAAAAAACGGAAGGAGCTGGAACGTTTGTTGACCGGATACCCGGTCATCGTGCGCACGCTCGATGAATTTCCCGAATCGATTGAAGTCGAGGAAACAGGTTCGACCTTTGCCGAAAATGCCTGGCTGAAAGCCAGCGTTCAGGCGCGACAACTCAATCGTTGGGTCATGGGTGAAGATAGCGGCTTGAGCGTGGAAGCACTGGGCGGCAGGCCAGGAGTGTTGTCGGCGCGTTTTGCCGGACCCGATGCCACGGATGAAGACAACAATCGGCTCTTGATCGCGCAATTGAACGGCGTTCCCGACGAAAAACGGGGCGCCTGGTACACATGCCACATGACGCTTTCAGATCCTCATGGCACAAGAATGATCGACGTCGAGAGGACTTGTCGAGGGAGAATTACCCATGAACCCCGGGGCGAAGCCGGGTTCGGGTACGACCCGTGGTTCGAATTAATCGAATACCGGCAAACCTTTGCCGAACTCGGGGATTCGGTGAAAGCTGTACTCAGCCATCGGGCGAGGGCGATGCGCGATTTTCTGTCGGTCCTGATTCCAATGCTCGTTTGACAAATCCGTTACGGAAAAGCGGGTTTTCATCGAATCTTGCCGGCAACCGGATGCTCGCAAAGGGAGGAACCGTTTGCCGGAAGCCGGCCGCTCCCCCTAAAATCGTTTGCATGTTGTACCTCGCCCGACAATTGCCCGAATGTTTGCGAACCAGGCCTTTATCCATGGGGTTCCGGCCGCCGGCGCTGTTTTTCCTGATGGTCGTGTCCGGCTGCAGCTTTCTTAAAGCGCAGTCACACGACCTGCTGAATTTGCCGGGCGGTTCCGGAAGCGATCCCCGGGACTTGTCGGCGTTTCTTGAGAAGCTGGGCGTCAGGTCTTTCGCATCCAACAGCCGGCTGATGGATGAGCTTTTGGAAAAGGGCACGAATTTTCTGAACAGCCTGCCGCCGGAACAAAAAGAGAATCTTGAGAAACTGGCCCGCGAATACTTGCGGCGAAACTCGCCCGGTGCAGACAAGGATCTGGAAGGCTCGCTGTCGCAAATGTTGGAGGAACTGAAACGGTTTGAAGGAAGCGGGGAAGCTCTTCCCGAAAGCCTCGCGCCCTTCGGCGAGAAATTCGATGAGATCGCCAGGTCTTTCGCCGACAAGCAGCGCGACAAACGATCCCCACCCGGCGAAAGCGCCCCTGGCAACAAGGAATCGAAGGATCGGCCCCGCGGCAACGGGTCAGGCAAAAAGAACGACCGCTCGAGCGCCGATCCGGAAAACAATAACCCGCAGCCGGAACAAGTCGATCCGGATACTGCCAATCGGGGCGGACAGCCAGATTCCGGAATAAAGGATCGAGGGGGTAACAATCCCGGTGAGAAGAACGGCAAGAACAACGGGTCCAATCCGTCAAACAAAGGGAAAGATGAACGTCGAAACGATTCCGGGGAGGAAGAATCTGTCGGCACCCGTTTCGACCGGATGATCATGGATGCGATCGAAAACGGGATCAGCGATCGCGAATCGAATAAAGGCGACGGAATTGCCGGGTCGATCGACAGCTTTCTCGACGCTATCGTCCGAAATATCGAAAAAGCTCACGATCGCAGGCGACAGTTTGAAGGAGAGAACCGCCAAAACGATTTCTGGAACAAAAACCGGAAAGGCGATTTCGGAAACAATGGTCAGGGGAATTCGCTTTTCTCCGGTGATAATTTGGGTTCCATGCTGGCAGCTCCCTTTCGCTGGCTCGGTCATTGGCGCTGGCTGGGCATTCTGGCGGCGGGAATTCTGCTTTACTGGCTTTTCCGCAAGCTGGCGGCAATGGACCTGGGTGAAAGGATCACAGGACATGATCGGCCGCGTTACCGGCATGCCCAGTTGCGGTCGGCCCGACAACTGGTCGAATCCGTTGACCGTTTTCTGCTTGCACGATTCGGACGGGGTGCCGACTGGTGGACGGTTCGAAAGGCCCAGGCCGAATTGCAGAATCAGGAGTTGAGAAGAGTATCCGATTCGCGACTTGATGAACTGGCAAGTGCCTATGAGCGGGCCAGGTATTCGCCGAACGATGCAACGCTGGATGCAAGTCTATTGCAGAATGCTTCGGAGACATTGAAGGACCTGGCTCTCGACTTGTCGCTGTCGCAAAAGCCCGCTTCCGCTGCGCTATCGGGAGAGAGTCCGTGAAGGAGTGCACAGACAGGCGAAGTCCGCCGCAAACAAAGGCGGCCTTTTTGCGACTTGTCGCCATCGCCCTGTTCCATTCCGTGATTCCAGCATCCGTATTGAATGGCCAGCAAACTGTTCCGGCCGAAGACTGGGCGGGCGGGTTTCACGGCATGGCAATGATCGCGCGAGGTGAGGGCCTTGAACTGGTTTCGAACCTGGACGAAGCATCATCAAGCGCCGGGGACCTCGTCCTTTTTGTATCCGGAACCAACTTCTCCAGCACGCGCCTGATGAACCTGATTGATCGTGGTGCCAGTGTTCTGGTGGCTGTCGACTCAAATAATGGCACGTTGTTGGCGCGGTACGGTCTGGTCTTTCGCGATGAAGACTGGCTGGCCCGATACCCGACCGACAGCTGGAACAACTACCGGGAATGTCCGCTGGTCAAGGATGCGAATACATCTCATCCGGTGATGAAGGGCATTCAGCGTATAGCCACCAACCGGCCGGCGATTATTTTCCGTTCGTTCACGGGCCCGGACGGAAGCCTTGAGGAACTGGCAAATTTTCCGTCGTTGATTTCGCGGAGGGATGCCCAGAGAAACCGGCTGCGTTCGGCACGGTCGGGAATGGCTTTTGCGATCGCCGGCGATACGGGAAGGGGTGGAAAACTTCTCGCCGTTTCCGATCCAAGCGTTTTCTGCAATCAGATGATTGTTCATGGCGACAACGCCAGGTTTGCGATCCAGGCGATGCAGTGGCTGGGGGAAGGTCGCCAAAGAGTGGCGTTTGCCATCGACGGCCAGTTGGCGAATCTCGCCGGTGCGGACGAGGCCGAGTTGCGATTGCCCCCTCCGACTCGCGAGGAGATCCTCGAAGCACTTCAAAACCTGCCGCCGGAAAAGTTGCTCGAATTCGGCAATGTCATGGCCAACATGATTGAAGACGAAAACCTGGTCAACGACTTTCTGGCCGTGACGGAAGAGTCGTTTTCCAGTCGACTGATGAAGCAGATCATTTTTTCAGCGTTGACCGTGGTCGCAGGTTTCTTCATCTGGTACGGATTCTTCTCCCGGGATTCGTTGCTCGATTCGCTGTTTGAGAAACAGGGGAGCGTGGAGTCAGGTTCGGGTGTTCCCTTGCGACAGGTCGCGGCCCGGCAGCGGCGGCACGCAGCACAGGCGTTGCTAAGCGGATTCCTGCAGCGGTTCGGCGTGCCAGGCGGATCGCTGGAAAAAAGCGCGTCGCTGCAACTGGAAACGCGAAGTGCAGACGGGAAACCCGATGGGACTCCGCAAAAGCAGCTTTCGCGAGCCATACGTTCGGTGCTCGACCGCAAAGACTCGTGGTGGACGCCGCGGCGCCTCCGTCGGCTTGAAACACAGGTCGGAGAGTGGACACGATTGCACGAACTGGGTCTGCTCGTTTACGATGAACGGGGAGCCGAAAAGAGGAGAGTTGGCCAGGCGTGAACGATACCCTATCTATCCAGCACGGAGTGCGGGAAGCTGCTGCTATCAGCAAGACGCTTCACGCTGCGCTCGCGCATGTCCTGATCGACATGCAAGATGTGATCGATCAGGTGATGATCGCCATTTTTGCCGGCGGACATGTTCTGCTCGAAGGAGTCCCGGGAACAGCCAAGACGACCCTTTGCCGGAATCTCGGCAAGGTACTTGGTCTCGAATATCGCAGGATCCAGTTCACTCCGGACCTGCTGCCGACGGATGTGACCGGAACGCGAATTCTCGATCGCCAGACTTCCCGCTTCGTCTTGCAGACCGGTCCCGTATTCTGCCAGTTGCTTCTTGCCGACGAACTGAATCGCGCGCCGGCGAGGACGCAAAGTGCCCTTTTGGAGGCGATGCAGGAGAGACAGGTAACGATCGAAGGAGAAACATTGCCGCTCCCGGCTCCCTTCGTTGTTCTGGCAACGCAAAACCCGGTCGAGCAGGAAGGAGTCTATCGGTTGCCCGAAGCACAACTCGACCGTTTCATGTTCCGGGTGATGGTCGGCTATCCCGGCCGCGAACGCGAAATCGAACTGCTGGACAAACCGGTGATCAACGACTATTCGGGCCCGCCGGCCTGTGATCCGGCCGCGATTCTCCGGCTGCAGGGACTGGTCGAAACGGTTCACTGCACGCGCGAGCTGAAAGAATATGTGATCGACCTGATTCGTGGATCGCGCGAACACCGGGACGTACTGCTGGGAGGAAGTCCCCGCGCTGGCATGTATCTGCTGCGCGCCGCACGGTCGCGGGCCATGCTGCGGGGAAGCGCATTTTGCACCCATGAGGATATTCAGGCCGTAGCCCCGACCGTTCTCGGGCACCGGATTATTGTGCGGCCGGAAGCCGAATTGTCCGGGCGAACCGTTTCCCAGGTTCTTGCCGAGATTCTTCGAAGTATTCCTTTGCGCCGGGTCTGAGCTCCCAGGGTTTCGACATGCTCACCAATCGGGGCAGCACGATCCTGTTCATTGCGGGAAGCACGCTGGTGGGCGGACTGCTGTCGTCCCACGCACAGACCAGCCTCGCTGCCCTTTGCCTCGTCATGTGGCTGCTGGTTCACTGGATCGGAATCCTCGTGGCAACCATTCGACGGCCGGTTCTGCCCGGTGTTTCGCGGACCGTCAACGGCTCGAGCGATGAAGGTTTGGTGCTTACTCTGGGAAGTCGCTACGAAATCAGGACCCGATGGAAGCCCGTCTTTTTGTTGCCCGGAACAATCATCGAGGTCTCGGAAGCACTTCCGCCAACATTTCGTCTCGAGGCCGGGAGCAATTCGCATCGCGACTGCGGAATGCCCATGGCCACTCGCCAGCTGGACTACACGGTGGTTCCCGAGACCTGTGGCCGGTTCGACTTGCCAGGCCTGGCCGTGGAAGTCGCTGATGTGTGGGGCTTCTTCCGCGTGCGGAGATTCGTTCCCTGCTTTCAAAGGGTCACGATACTTCCGTTCATGCTTCGCGCGGAATCCACTCGACCAGTGGTCAAGGCCGCCAACATTCAAACGGTTCAAGGGCAACATGCCTGGCGGCGCGCCGGAATCAGCGCCGAGCTTCTCGGTATCAGGGAATACCGGCCTGGCGACCCGCCGAGAACGATTGCCTGGAAAGCCACGGCTCGAACCGGAGAAATGATGAGCCGCGAGTTTGAAATGGAAGTCCCCGTCCGCTCAACGATCATCTGCGGTCTGTCGGCAGAACAGTTTCAGGGCTGGCCGGAAACCACAGTTGCCGACCGCGTTGTCACAGCAACGGCTTCCCTGACAAGGTTGCTGCTGGCTGACCGGGATCCTGTCGCCCTGATGCTGGCAACAGGGAATGGATCAACGCGACTCCCCCATGCGGGAGGGCAACGGCAATTGATCCGGATACTGCACCGGCTGCTCGACGTGACACCAGGGTACCCGGTTCCCGCAGATGCCGACACCGAGTCCCTGGTGGACGCCGTGCTGGAGACGGCAAGCCTCCGGTTTCCGCACCTTATCGAGCAAAGCGTCACCGGAACGCGCACGGCGCGATTTCGTTTTCTGCCCGGACGGCGGCGGCAGGAAGCCAGGAAAAGGCGCGCGGCAATGCTTGTCGCACACAAGCTCGGGCTGCAACCCGGTCTGGAAGTCCGCCTGATGGCCGATGACAGGGCGATGGCCGGTGCCTGCCATGCGTTTCTGCAACGATTTCATGTCATAACGCGGAACGCAGAAAACAAACCCCGATTCGAAGGGGGCAACACGCACGGAAAACTGACCGCCCAACTGGTCGCTTCGCTTCTCAAGTGTTGCCGCGCGGCGCGGGACCAGGAATTAATGGTTTTGGTGGCTGGCCTGCCGGTTCTTCCGGCGGAGCGTGCCATGTTGCTCGATGCGGTGAAAGTCGTCCGCGCTGCGGGACATCGGATGATGATCGTTCATGTCCCCGTCGGCAAAGAGTCCATTGGCCCGATCATCGACCCGGATGCCGCTCGCATCCTGGAATCCGTCGAGACGATGCCTGCCAACGCCGACGCCGCATTTGCCGACTTTCGCAATCAACTGGCCGGGTTCGGCGTGGCGTGCTCGGAACTGGGGCACCCTTCACTCATGCGCAGGGTGGCCATCGAAATCGATCTCTTGCGATCCGGCCGGTCCGGAGGAGCGCGAGGACGAAGAAGCGGCTCGCTGCAAGGCTCGGGAAGAATATGATTTTCGACAAACGGGACCCCATGACCAATCGATCATTACCAGGCATGAATCGGAAAGAACTGGCGCTCTGGTGCTTCGCCACGGCCAGCCTGTCGTGGATCCTGCTGGGACAACTTTTTACTCCGCATACAGTGATCTTTTTCTGGCTGGGATTTGTCGGGCTGTTGCTGATTCCGCAAATGGGAATCACGGCGGTCTACGTGTTGACATCGCTGATACTTGCCGCACCCCTTTTTGCCCGTGCCCGAATTGGCTGGGCGGCCGTTTCTGAAGATCCGGGAAGATTCAATTACTCATTTTTGGATACCGTGTTGTTGCTGGCGTTTGTCGCAGCGAGCCTGCGGACAACAGACCTTCTGCAAAAACTGCGGAACTCCGGATCGGCAGCCGGAACCGCTACCGCCCTGGAGCGAAAAGGGAAGGGAGCGCAGGATTCGGAGACACGTTTCGAAACCGGTCCGTTCGCTGCTTTTCTGGTCTGGCCAGCAGTGATCGTCCTGGCCTTGCTGCTATTGTGGCTGATTCCGGAAGACCCGTTGAGTCGCTGGCGTTATCGCCTGACTTCCGGCGGCCTGCGGGCGATCACATTTATTTGGGTACTCGGATTCGGCTGGCTCACAATTCGTACGTTGGTCGGTTTCATCGACTGGGTTCGAATGGACAAGGATGACGCCGGGATTATCGTTCGCTCGGCTTTTGTCGATGAAGCGATTCGGGAACTTGGTGCAATCGAACGAAGGCGCTCACAGTGACTTCACCGGTATCCGCAAACCGCCTGTTTGGCTAAACTTGGCGAATGGCAAAAACAAGCGAGGGCGGTCAGAACATGTCAGCGAAAGTCGGAATCATCATGGGGAGCAAGTCCGACCGGGAAACGATGCAACCGGCTGCCGATACCCTGACGGAATTCGGGGTTCCCCATGAATCGATGATCGTTTCCGCACACCGCACGCCGGAATGGATGTGTGAATACGCGAGGACGGCGGCGGGTCGCGGGCTCTCCGTGATCATAGCCGGTGCCGGAGGCGCTGCTCATTTGCCAGGCATGGTGGCTGCCCAGACGACACTTCCCGTTCTCGGCGTGCCGGTCCCGGGCAAATCACTGCAAGGACTCGATTCGCTGCTTTCGATTGTGCAGATGCCCGGCGGTGTGCCCGTGGGAACGCTTGCCATTGGAACGGCGGGTGCCCGAAACGCCGCATTGCTCGCGGTCAGGATCCTCGCGCTGAACGATGGTCGCCTTCAAAAGGCGATTCAGGATTTCATGGATGAACAACGGAACAAGGTGCTTGAAGACCGGTTGCCCGGAGACGGCAACGGATGAATACCGGTGACCGGTCAACACAAATCTCGCCGGTCCTGCCTGGCGGAACGATCGGAATCCTTGGTGGAGGACAACTCGGTCGCATGTTGGCGATGGTGGCGCGTCGCAGTGGTTATCGGGTCGCCGTGTATTCACCGGAAGAGAATCCGCCTGCCGCGGCGTTTTCCAGCGACTGTGTCGTCGCGGAATACACGGATCGGAACGCCATCGAGAGATTCGCGCATTCGGTCGATGTCGTGACTTTCGAGTTTGAGAACGTGCCGGTGGAGCCGTTGCGCTGGATCGAGGCCCAGGTTGCCATGCGACCGGGCCTGAACGTGTTTGAGACTGTCCAGAATCGGTCAAATGAAAAGAGATTTCTCCATTCGGCAGGGATCCCGCTCGCTCCCTTTCGCGTGATACCGTCGAAGTCCGCACTGCATGATGCCTTGCGGGAAATTCCGCCACCCTGCGTTCTGAAAACATCGGGCGGAGGCTACGACGGCAAGGGACAGTTTGTTTTGCGCGATCCCGGTCAGGCCGATATCGCCTGGGAAAAAGCGGGAGGTGCCGTTTCCACTCTCGAAGCATTTGTCAACTTGCAAATGGAAGTGTCGGTGGTGATCGCCCGCGATCTGTCGGGAAACATCGCCACGTTTGGGCCCGTCGAGAATCACCATAGCCACCACATCCTCGACTGGTCGGCTGTCCCCGCGCGAATCGATGACAGGATTGCACAACGCTGCCTGGAAATCAGCCGCGAAATTGCCGGCCAGCTGGATCTTGCGGGATTGATCTGCATCGAGTTCTTCGTCGCTGCGGATGGAAGAGTCCTGGTGAATGAAATCGCCCCTCGATGCCACAACTCCGGGCATCTGACCATCGAGGCCGCGGTAACAAGCCAGTTCGCGCAGCAGCTCCGAACAGTATGTGGATGGAACGTCGGGAGTTTTGAACTTCTTCGCCCGGCTGCCATGGCCAACCTGATTGGCGATTGCTGGGACCATGGGACTCCGGCCTGGGAAGAACTGGCCCGGTTCGACAACGTTCAGCTTCATTTGTATGACAAGCATGAAGCGCGACCCGGCAGGAAGATGGGACATCTGACGGCGACGGCTGCCACTCCCGACGAAGCGATCTCCCAGGTCATCGCAGCCCGCAACGCGATTTGCAGGAAAAACTGAATACCCTGCGGGAGCAAGCGCGGGTTTCGCCGGCCGGATATTCGATAAACTGCGAACATGCGACAGCTGCTTCCCTGTAAAACCGGGGCGATAATAGACGTAAAACCCCTCTTTTTGTCAGCAAAAAGTACTTGATGGAGTGGCGCAAACTGTCCGTCCCTCTGTCGTTCTCCCCGCCTGGAAATGAAAACTGCCGGTGCCTGGCACAGAACCATTTCATCGCCCTCGCGGCGCGACTGGTTCTGGCGACAGTTCCTGATACCTGTCGGCCTGCTGGTCGTTGTGCTCGTGCAGACAGCGCGAATTCTTCAGCTCGATCAATCCAGCTGGGGAGCAGGATGCGGGTTCGGAATGTTTGCCACGGTCGATGCCCATGGAACGAGGTTTTTTCGCGTCCATGCGGACATCGATGGAAACAAGGTTCCGGTATCACTTGATGGAGTGTTTTTTGAAGAAGGTGTCGCCGCAAGGATTACACCAACGTCCGAAAACATGCGCCGTTTCCTGCGCCGGCTGATGCAACACGATTTCACGCTGGTCACATTCCGGAATGGTGCTGAGGAAAGAAGGGAAAACGTCCTGGTCGCCGGGGTCAATGCCTGGCAGCGAAAAAATCCAGAAGCCGTGGCCATACAGGTCGAAACTTGCCGGCCAGAAGCACTTGAGATCGAGTTGCGCGGACTGGCCTTTGACCGGGAAGGCGGCCGACTGGAGTCGTTTGCGAAGTGCAGAGTTTCGGGAAACAGGTAATGTGGCGGTCGGGAAGGAATGGGGTGCGATGGATGGGGTCGCAATGCAACGAGTTGCAGGAATTCGCGTTTGTGGATACTCGACCGAATGTCGCGTGCGGGTCGCTAAAGCGGTTGTTGGGGGGGATTTCAAATTTCAAATCTCAAATCTCAGATCTCAAATTTCAGATTTCAGATTTCAGATTTCAAACTGGAATTTTCAATCTTCTTAATCTGGAATCCGAGATCTAAATCTGAATTCCGAAAACCGACATGCGAGATCCAAAACCCGCAATCTGAAATCCGCAATCTGAAATCCGCAATCTGAAACCCGCAATTCGAAACCCGCAATCTGAAACCCGCAATCTGAAATCTGAAATCTGAAATCTGAAACCCGCAATCTGAAATCTGAAATCTGAAATCTGAAATCCGGCCCGGACATCGAAGACCAGAAACCCCAATCGGGGCGCTATCAGGAAACACGACCGACATGAACCCTGCCCTGCCCGTTTTCGCCGAACATCCAACAGCGCGACGGACCCCGGATTTCCTTGACCGGACCCGCCGCATGAATCTTGTCGACGTCGTCCTGTGGGTCAATTTCCTCGTCATGTGGTCGGTCAGCTACTGGTGGCAGACCCGCTTGATAACCCTTTTCTTTATCGGGCTGGTCCTTTTTCGCCCGCAATGGCGGCATTTGCCTGCCTATTGGCTCGCCATCGCGTTCGCCTGGATGCCACAACTCATCCTCAACTGGAAACAGAACGAGGACCACGTCTACCTGGCCATTTTCTGGATTGCCGCAACCGGCTTGTCGCTGGCCGGTGGAAGAAAACACGCCGTGTTGTCAACCAACGCCAGACTGCTGATTGGCCTTTGTTTTCTGATAGCGGCTTTATGGAAAACATTTTCGCCGGAGTTCATGTCGGGAGAGGTCCTGGGCTTCAAGATGCTTCAGGATTTCCGTTTCCGCGAAATGCTGACGGGGCCGGTGATGGGAATGTCGCCGACAGCGATGGAGCATTTTGACAGCAGCTACGCGTTGTTGCGCGGTTCGTCGGCATCGATCGACTCGGTACCGGTCACCTGCCCGGCCAATCTGGCGACCTTCAGCGCTGCAATGACCTGGTGGACAATTGCCATTGAGTGGACAGTCGCCGTGCTGTTCCTGTTTCCCCGCATCGTCCGCCAAGAGGGAGCCCGGCACCTGGCGCTGCTGCTTTTTGTGGCAACAACGTATTTCGTTGTGCCCGTGATGGGATTCTGCAACACGTTCTGCGTAATGGGTTATGCCCAGGTTTCACCGGACAAGCGCCGTTGGCGAGTTGCGTTTCTGGCAACGCTGGTCGTGGCAAATCTGTGGTATTACTGGCGATCGGCGATCCTGTCGCTCATCGGTTCCGCTTGACGGAAGCGGTATCAGAGATTTCCCCGCCGTTCCTGCTCGATTTCGAGGGACTGGAACAGCGCCTTGAAGTTCCCTTTGCCGAACGATTCGCTTCCCCGCCTGCAAATGATCTCGAAGAACAATGTCGGCCGGTCCTGAAGGGGCTTGGTGAAAATCTGCAGCAGGTAGCCCTTGTCGTCGCGATCGACGAGGACCCGCAGGTCGCGGACGCGGGACGTATCCTCGCGGATTTCGCCGACCCGGTCCCAGACAATGTCGTAATAGGATTCGGGGATATCGAGGAAGTCGACTCCCCGGTTGCGCAGGTTGCCGACACTATGGAGTTCGTCAGAAGTCAACAACGCCAGGTGCTGGATTCCGGGCGTATCGTTATGCCAGTCAAGGTACTCCTGAATCTGGCTTTTTCGCTTCCCCTCGGCCGGTTCGTTAATCGGAATCTTGATCAGCTCGCGGCCCGAATCCATGACCTTGCTCATCAGTGCCGAGTATTCTGTGGAGATGTCCTTGTCGTCGAAGTGTTTGAACAGCTTGAAACCCAGAATCTCCTCGTACCAGGACACCCAGTGGTTCATCTTGCCAAGTTCCACGTTCCCCACGCAATGGTCGACATAAAACAGGCCGACGGGATTGCGCCGGTTGTATTCGTTGATCGCCAGGTTGTCGATCTTGCGGAATCCGGGCATGAACTGGCTGCGTTCTTTCTTGATCTTGTCGAGTGAATACGCGCCGTGCCTGGAGACAAAAGAATGAATGACCCGGCCGAATGTACGGATACCTGATCGGACCACGGTACCATTCCCGTCGGAAATCTCTGTCGGCTCGTAAGCACTTTCCGCTCCGTTCCTGAGGGCCTGTTCCCAGGCCGCCGCGGAATCGTCGACGGTAAACGCAATGTCCTTGATCCCGTCGCCGTAAAGCCGCAGTTCCTCCTGAAGCGGACTGTCCACTACCAGCGGAGATGAAATCAGGAACCGGATATTGCCCTGCGTCAGCAAGTACGTGGCAAGCTGCCGGCTGCCTGTCGTCAGGTCGGAAACCTGTTCAATCTCGAAACCAAAACACTGGGCATAAAAATAGGCGCTCTGTTTCGCATTGCCGACGTAGAAGTGAACGTAATCGACATCGACAAGACGAAGCGGATCCGTCGCTTTTTCGTTGCGAACAGCGGGTTGGGTAGAAACATTCATGCCAACAACTCCCCGGCCTCGTGGCGGTAAGACTCAACGGGCAAATGGAAACCAGTCGCCAGGCACGGCAGCCCGGAAGCCGCAAGTGCATGGCCCAATCGATCACTCTTGGATTATATTCCATTGGTCCCCTTGCGCAAACGCACCCGTTGTGCGACAAATTGGGGATGCAAGCCCGGGAGAGAGACCAATGAAAGAGGCACGCGAGGATTCCGGCAGCCGGCGACCCGTCCGCAATCCGTGGCCCCGGTTTCTGCTGGCAGGTGCCCTGATGGTCTGGGCCGGCGCGAACCTTTGGACAGCAATTTTTGGATGGGATGAGCTGGTTTCGGGCGACCCTTCGAACCGGTCACTCTCCTTCTTTCTGACGATACTCGTTACCGCGCTGCCGGGTGCACTGGGAAGCTGGCTGCTCTGGTCGGTGGTGGTTGGCCCGGATGACCCAAGGTACAACAAGACAAGATCCGGCAAGGACTGATCCGGAATGCTGTTGCAGCGGTCGTCACGATCCCGGGCGTACGCTGGCCAGCTGCGCGATTCGCCAGAATGGCAATGAAAGTCGCAAAACCGGAAATCAGGGCTCGTCGTAGAGTTCGGGAAAGACATCGTGCGAGAGCTTCTGCCGTTTGATAAGCGTGCGGAGTCTCGAGATAAAGTCGAACTTGAAATTGGCGACCTGTTGTTCTGTGATACCGAGCAGTCCGGCAACTTTTTTGTTGCTAAAGCCCCGAACGGTCAGCAACTCGATACATTTCAGCTTGACCCAGTCGTTGCGGTCTTTCCAGCGCTGAACCTGATCTTCCAGTGCTTCCTGCACGGCAACTTCCTCGAGCCGTCTTCGTTCCGTGCTGCGGGCAATGCTGCTGGCCGGACGCGCGTGCCCTTCCAGCTGCCATTCGCCGCTGGATTCCTGGCTCATCGAAAGCGGAATGGCCGGGCGGCGGCCTTCGCGGCGCATGTAATCGGTGATTTTGTAGGCGCAAATCGAGAACAGGTAGCTCTCCAGCGAGCGATCGCCGTCGTAATTGGGAAGACTGTTGAGGAAACCGACCAGTGTTTCCTGGACAATGTCCTCGCTGGCGCTGCGGCGCGAGAGGCGATTTTCCACAAACGCCAGCAAACGGCCTTCATATCGCGCGATAAGCTGTTCCCAGGCGTCCTGTTCGCCCGCGCGAATACGTTCGACAAGCAACTGGTCAATTTCCGACGATGGTTTCAATGGCGTCCGCCCGTTTGAGGCCGCTTTTAATGCAGGCAATGACTGTCAGGATGAATGCAGCCCGCCCGTGCGTCAACGGGGCATTTTCCGGATAAAGGAACCCAGCGCTGAATCATTGGCATCGACATGGACCCGAATTGTCGCATCGGTGTCGATTCCGCTGAAATCGTCGACAGATTCCGGCGGCTGGCCGTCGCCCGGTTCCAGCCCGTCGATGCCGCTTGCCTCCGTCAGGGGATCCAGCTCCGGCAAGAGCCTGCGAAGCTCATCGAGGGTTGAGGGAATGTCGCGATGGGCATCCGCGCCTTTCCCTTTCTTCAGTCGCATCGCCGCGACTACCGAATGCTCGACCTGCTCATGCGATGGCTCGACAGCTTCATCGAGAACATCGCTGGAAGTATCCTTCACCGAAGGCACGTCCGGGCGGGCAGGTTTTGGCGATGGGTGCGATACCCGTTTACCCGGGGTCGTCTTCTTTTCATTCAAGCCGGCTTTTTCCGTACTGACCTTTCCCGAAGAGGGTTTGCCATTCATCGAGATCTTGCTGTCGGATTCCGAGGACGCCGGTTCATCCATCTCCAGTACATGACTGGCTTCGGCCATCCGCGACTCCGCCTGCTCCACCATTGCACCGGGTTCCCCGGCGGGTTGATATTGGGCACGAAACGTAACCGTGCCGATCGTGAGGAGTTGTTCGGGGCCCAGTTCAGCGATGCCCTCGATTCTTTCACTGTCGACAAATGTTCCGTTGAGCGACTTCAGGTCGCGAACAAACAGTTTGCCGTTTCTTTCAAAAATCTCGCAGTGTTTCCGGCTGACGAGAGGATGGGGAAGCGTCAAAGTCGCATCGCGCCCTCGTCCAATGGTTGTCGGCAGCTTGAGGTTGACTTCAGCTGCCTTGGCTGCTCCGCCGACCACCGTCAATTTTGCGTTCAGCATGAACCTGATTCCTGGAACCGCTTTTAAAGGAAATCCGCAGTCCGAAAACCAGCCTCGCGGCCAAACCCTGATTCCGCAGCGCAATTAAACCTGCAATTCAACGAACCACGGCTAAAAAACCATGTCCTGAATTTCAGTTTTCAATTCCGGCAGAGAACTGGTTTGGCCTTTCGTTTTGAAGGCTGTGATGTCTGTTTTTCAGGCTGGGAAAACTAACGCAACCTGGCGACGGGTTCAAGAAGTTCTTCTGAGCGGCCCGATACGTGGTGTATCGCGTTGCAGAAGGCTGTTTGTCGGCATGCTCGGGCAATCCACCTCGAACGGCTGCGATTGGACCCAGTCTATCAGTTTTTCGCGCAAAGGCAAATAGGGTTCTATTAAAAGCGATCAACAATCCGGAAAATTACCTTAATCCCCCGATTGTCGCCAAACGGGTCAAGTCCTAGAATCCGTCAAGCCGGGGAAATTCCGCTTTTTTCAGCGGATCCACCGTGCGGGTGTAGCTCAGTGGCTAGAGCGTCACGTTGCCAACGTGAATGTCGAGGGTTCGAATCCCTTCACCCGCTCTCCCTTTTGGCTTGGGAGACCTGCTGCCGCTTCTGGCGAGAGTTCCCCGGGGCGCAGGCATTTCCGACGTTCCCGACAAATTTCCTGTCGCGAACAGGACATCTTGTTGGCGGGAAACCATAACGCTCTCCGGCGGTTTCCGACTCTATAAAGGCATGATCCCGGTTCTGGCCGAACACGGTTTTTTCCGTATACTGTCGGGTCGAAGTCCTTGAACCACTATTGTTTCGGAAAGTGCCTGAGTGAATACCGAACTGGAAAACACCGACAACGCCACTGCCATTCCTGCCAAACAGCGTCTTGACCTGTCTGTCGACGTGCGGGAAACCAGCGCTTGCGAGCGGCATGTGGTCGTAACGATCCCCCGCGCCGACATCGATCGATATTTTGGCCTGAAGTTCGATGAACTTGTTCCGCAAGCCGAAGTTCCCGGGTTTCGGGCCGGCAAGGCGCCGCGAAAACTTGTGGAAAGCCGTTTTCGCCCGCACGTGAAGGACCAGGTCAAAGGGGCCCTGTTGCTGGATTCGCTGGCCCAGATCACCGACGATCAGATCTTTTCGGCGATCAGTGAGCCCGATTTTGATTTTGAACTCATCGAAGTTCCCGATCAGGGCCCGATGACGTTTGAGTTCAACATCGAGGTCCGCCCCGAATTTGAATTGCCCCAATGGCGCGGGCTCAAGATCAAGCAGACCGAACAGGAGATCACGCCCGATCTGGTCGAGTCCACCATCCAGCGGATGCTGCGGAAATCCCGCGACCTGGTCCCCGTCGATGAACCAGCCAGTGTCGGCGATTTCGTGGTCTGCAATATTCGCTCGTCGGCGGGCGATCGCGAGCTTGCCAATGGTCAGGAACTCCTTGTCGAGATTCAGGATGAACTGGTTTTTGCCGACGGCACGATCAAGGATTTCGGGAAGCTGATGGCGGGGGCCGCTGCCGGCGATAAGCGGTCGGCATCGGTTCGCATCTCGTCAGATGATGCACCGGATGAGTTGCGGGACAAGGATGTGACGGTCGATTTTGAAATACTGGATGTCAAACGCCATGACCGGACGGAACTGGGCGCACTGGTATCGGCGGTGGGCGCGGAAAACGAGGCGGGCCTCAGGGAAGCGATTTCCGCCCGGCTGAAATCGCAAAACCGCTACCGCAATCACCAGGAAGTCCGCGAGCAAATTACCCGCACGCTGACGCAGTCCGCCAATTGGCAGCTTCCGCAACCCCTGCTTCGCCGCCAGTCGCGCCGCGAACTTGAACGGGCCGTCATGGAACTCCGTTCCAGCGGGTTTTCCGAGTCGGAAATCGCCATGCAGGAAAATCTTTTGCGGCAAAACGTTCTTCGCCGGACTGAAGCGCTGCTCAAGGAGCATTTTATACTCGAGAGGATTGCCGAAGCCGAAAACATCGATGCTTCCGACGCCGACGTCGATCAGGAGATCGCGGCGATTGCCGTACAGCATGAAGATTCTCCCCGCCGCGTCCGCGCGCGGCTCGAGCGCAACGGGCAAATGGACGCTTTGCGCAACATGATCGTCGAAAAGAAGGTCATTTCGCTGATTGAAAGCCATGCGGATATTTCGGTTGTCAAGGAGAAGCCGAAAAAAGGCCCGGGGGTCTCCGCCCTCGATTTTTCGCTCGCCGGACAGTCCGATGCCGACATTCCCGTGGCGAAATATGAAGACGCGCCAGAACTGAAAATGCCATCGAAAAATCAGGACAAGTCCTGACATCGTCAGGTAACTTCCTGTTTCGGCCATGCCAGCGTTTCAGAACGCCGAACCCTGGCCCGCAGCGAGCCTCGTCCAATCCCGGCGAATTGCGGCCCTTGCCGACCGCCGGAAAAAGCGTTAGGTTCGGATCGCTGCGGGGGCCGTCCGACGACACGGGGATTTTTCTCCCTTTCCCGCTGGCATCTCCCGTCGGCCTGTGACCGGGGGTTCGCCGTCATTTCAACTTCAGGAACGATAACCCATGGAATTCATGCTTCCCGGCCCGGGCGAAATTCGCGGTGCCTATTCGTACCAGCAATACCAGCGCCAGCGAACGATGACGCTGGGCGACCTTTTGCTGGAAAACCGGATTGTGTTTCTCCAGGGGGAGATCTACACCGGCAACGCAAATGAAGTTGTCATGAAACTGCTTTACCTGCAAAGCGAGAACAAGAAGAAGGACATTCACTTCTATCTCAATTCACCGGGAGGCGACGTGATCGCGACGCTTGCCATCTACGATGTCATGCAAATTCTCTCCTGCCCGGTTGCCACCTACTGCGTCGGACAGGCAGCCAGCGGCGCCGCCGTGCTGCTCGCCGGTGGTACCAAAGGAAAACGGTATGCACTCGCCCATTCCCGCGTCATGATCCATCAGCCCTATGGCGGCGTCAGCGGGCAGGTCAGTGATATCGAAATCCAGGCAGGCGAGATTCTGCGGAATCGCGAAGTCCTCAACGAAGTGCTCGCCCGCCATACCGGCCAGTCGATCGACAAGGTCCGCAAGGATGTCGACAGGGATTTCTTTCTTTCTGCCGAGCAGGCAAAGGAATATGGACTCGTCGACGAGATCACTGTCCGCCAGCAACCCCGGGACGAGGAAGAGCAGTAATCAACTGCAGGGATGGGCGGGAAATCCAGGCCTTCCCGCAACGTTGCGTGTCATTCATTCAAGCCGCCCAAGGCAATCACTGATCAAACGCTGGAGCTTTCCGAGTCATGTCCTACGTGCCCTACGTTGTCGATAACACCGGTCGTGAAGAACGTGTCTACGACATTTTCAGCCGGCTGCTGAGGGACCGGATCATTTTCCTCGGCACACAGGTCACCGCCCAGCTGGCCAACTCGCTGGTCGCCCAGTTGCTGTATCTGCAATCCGAGGACCCAAAGGCAGATATCCACATGTACATCAATTCGCCAGGGGGAAGCGTGACCGCCGGTCTGGCGATCTATGACACCATGCAGTTCATTACCTGCGATGTCGCCACCTACTGCATCGGACAGGCCGCATCGATGGGGTCGCTCCTTCTGACCGCCGGAGCCAGGGGAAAGCGGTTTGCCCTGCCCAATGCCAGCATCATGATTCACCAGCCACTGGCCGGTATGGAAGGGACCGCCGAAGAAATCATGATTCATGCCAAAGAGCTTTTGCGGGTAAAACGCCGCCTGAACGAAATCTATATCCGGCACACCGGCGTACCCCTCGATAAAATCGAGGCCGATACCGACCGCGACAATTTCATGACAGCTGAGGAAGCTTGCAGTTACAACCTGGTCGACAAAGTCCTCGAAACAATGGAGCGTCCGGCCTGACGCCCCTTTTGACATCTCTCTCTCCGGACAGGTCCTGAGCCTCAATCTGGCTGGCCCGCTGCACTGCGCGGAATTTACACAATTGCCGTTGTCAGCAGTTTGACGTTTTCGCTAAAGAAACGCCTCCGACTCCCGATAGTTTTTCTGTTTCTCTATTGCCGGATCCCCGAGGCACGCGTGGAAACCCGCTCGTCCAGGTCAATTCGCCCCATCGCAACCGGAATCTGTTTGACGGCCGCCGTCTTCGCGGCTGGCTGCAACAGCGATCCCTATTGCCAACAGGCGATCAGCAATCTGCGAGCCGAAAAAATCCAGCTGGAGAACCAGTACTATTCACTGAAAAGTCAGTACGAAGCGGAAATGCGGCGGGCCGGGCGACCGATTTCGGAAGCCGGAATGGCTCCTTCTGATTTTGGCCCGGTCATCGAAAATGTGCCGGCTTTACCGGGCGAAAGCAGCCAGGGAACTCCCGATCCCGTCATTATTGAACCCACGCTGGATCCTGGCCCCGTCGGAAATGGCGTCAAATCCCCCGATCCCAATGATTCAAGCTCTTATATTCGCTCGATTGAGGTCAGCGAACTTGCCGGCTCTGGCGGCAAACCTGGCCGGTTGCTGATTCAACCTCTCGATGACCAGGGAGCTGTTATTCCCGTCGAAGGGGATTTAAAAATTGAATTGCTGGATGCGAACACCCGGGCCCCCCTGGCCAACCACCAATACACTCGCCAACAAGTGCGATCGATGGTCGAGGAGGATCCGACCCGTATCGCAGGTATCCACGTGAATTTGCCCTCCCTGAACGGCTCGGAGTCGGCCAATGTGCTGGCGCGAGTCCGCTACCGAAATCCCGATGGGCGCGTGTTTTCGGCCGAGACCAGACTGAGCAGCGGTTCCCCCGGTTCTGCTGGCTACGGTCTGGCTGGCACCCGCCGTCCGGGTCTTCTCGAGCAGTCGGATGTACCTCCCATCGAGGGTATTCAGATCGATTACGGCGATGAGACCAGTCTGACGTCTCCCGACAATCTCAACTCTTCGGCACCGTCTCGCCCCAAATGGGGTCCTGGACGCTAGTTCTGTAGTGCCATGTCGGGTCGCTTGCACAGCTGACGACTGAATTCTTGCGAATCCAGCTACCGTGAGCTGACGGCTGAATTCTTGCGAATCCAGCTACCGTGAGCTGGATTGCTGGCATCCTCGACCTTCGGGAAGGAAGGTAAAGGAGCGCAGCTGCGTCGATCGGCCAGCCACTGCCATCAAACCTGGGAAGGTGTAGCAATCGTACTAATTGTAATCGTTTTGCTAATGATATCGATCAGGCTGTGTCGATGCACTGTAACACCTGTAATTCCCTTTCAGGCAATCTGCGCGCGGTGTTTTGTCCTGCATCGCGTGCTGGACGGTTTGATGCCATCGATCAGGAGTCTTCGATGAAGATCAGCAAGCGTTTGCTCTGCGGCGGCCTTTCGCTCCTCGGTTTGCTGTTTTCCGGATCCGTATCCGGTCAGCAGATTGGGGACGGTTATTTCCAGCCCGCCGGTGTCCAGCCGATGATGACCGACTTGAATGTCGGGTGGCCCGGGCGTGTCTGGGCGAGTGCCTCACTTGCCGATCAGGGGCTGGGTTACCAGGGATCCTATTTCACATTGGGCGCCAAGACGCATGTGGGGCAGGACATCCTGGACGGACGCTGGATGGTTGAGGCCCGCGGACATATCGGACTCGAGAGCGGCGGATTTTTCGGAAACCTGGGCATCGAGCGCGTCTTCACGCTGGCTTCGGCTGGTGCAGACATTTCGACCGGGGTCTGGGCCGACTACGACAACGACTTGCAGGGAGACTTCGCCCATGCGATGAAAGCCGTTGGAATCAGCGGGTCGATCAAGACCCGTGAATGGGCATTTCATGCCAACGGCTACTTCCCGATCGCGACATCTGATTTCGCCCAGGGGGATCCGACGGGAGAAAACTGCTTCCTGCTTCACAGCATTGTGATCCAGCCGGGGATTGACAGCGCGTTGCGCGGATTCGATACCCTGTTGCTGGCCAAACCGGAGGTCCTTCACCATGTCAACGGATCGATTGGTGTCGGTGCCTATGGTTATGGATCCGACCTCGTTGATTTCTTTGGCGGTATCCGCGGCCGCGTCGCCATGCAGACGCAGGGCGGGTTGATTGTCAGTGGCGAAATCAACCACGACGAACGCTTTGACCTTACGGGCGTTGTTCAGGTGGGCTGGCTCTTTGGAGCGGGAGCCCGCGGCACCGAGTATGGCTTGCTCGGAACCGATCTGGAACCGACGTTGCGCAATGATCACATCGTTCGATTCCAGCAGGACCTGCTCCTTGCCATCGATCCCGACACAGGACTTCCCTACAACGTATTCCACGTAGACAACACTGCCGATCCGGGACTGGCCGACGGAACCGCCGAGACTCCGTTCGTGTCGCTGGCGCAGGCAGAAGCGGCTTCCGGCGCCGATGACATCATTTTTGTCAGGGAAGGCGACGGAACCGTGCGCAACATGGATCAGGGCATTACCCTGAAAACCGGTCAATTGTTCCTCGGCGACGGGGTTCAGCACGTTATCCCGCTGCTTGGCGGAACCAACTTCATCCTCTGCAACGACGTCGACGGCAACTTGCCGCGGATCACCAACCTGCTGGGCGATGCGATTACGCTGGCCGACAGAAATACCGTACGCGGCTTCATCATCGACGGCACCGGCTCTGTGATGATCAATGGAATCTCCGGCCAGGGATCGCTTCTCGATCCGCTCACCGACGGGATCATCGAGGACGTGACCATTACGGGCAATCCGGTTCTGAACGGCATATTCCTCGATAACATTGCCGGCGACTGGACGTTTTCGCGAAACAACATCCAGACCGCCTTCCTCGACGGTATCAATATCCAGGATGCACTCGATCCGACCTCGGTGTTCAACTTCACGGATAACGTGGTCAGCAACAACCTGAGGCACGGTATTCAAATGTTCAACTACGACGGCCGGTCGTTCGTGTTCCGCGACAACACGACGAACGGGAACGTACTGGATGGAATCCATCTGGAGAACTTCATCAACTCGGCGGGCACAGGAGCGCCGCTGGACTTCATCAATCCGACAGCCTCTGGCAATGCGGGCAACGGTATCGCGCTGGTCAATTACACGGGCAATGTCCGTTTCATCAACTCACAGATTACCAACAACTTCTCCAACGGTGTCCAGCTGATCAATGTTGTGACGCCCGGAGCGCTGGATGCTGTCCTGTTTGACACATTCAATGGCGGCACCAGCAACATCACCGGAAACGGCGTGGGTGCCGGAGCGGGCATCTTCAACGAATTTTCGGTGGCAGGGGCCCGCCAGCGGCTGATCGTCACCAACTCGACCATCGATAACGGCGGCACGGGCATCCACTCCTCAGTATCTGCGGCAGGGGCAGTTCTCTTCACCGAGATCATTGACAACCTGTCGATCAGCGGCAACTCGACCGATGGCATTCGGCTCCGCTCGTCTGAAGGAGGCTCACAATTCGCAACCATCACGAACACCGGCGCGGCGCTTGCGATCAACGGAAATGCGGGCAACGGTATCTCGCAGTTCGCGTCGACGGCGGGAGGAATCTCGCTGCTCGAGTCAGGGATCAGCAATGTTGCGATCACCAACTCCGGCCAGAACGGCATGCTGTTCAGCGTTACCGACGATGGCCAGATCATCAACGCAACCACCAACGTTGCGATCACCGGCGCAGGGGGCGATGGCGTACAGATCAACGCCACCAACCTGGCCTCGACAGCAATCAACGATTTCGAATTCGACACCATCACCATGTCCGGAGTCGGATCTGACGGATTCGATATCAACGTCGGCACCAATACTTTTGCCGACTTCACCCTGACCAACAGCGTGCTCAACAACGCCAATGCCGGTGTGAACGGGGTGATAGCGACGGTCGTGGGTGATGACACGATTGCCGGAATCGACACTCGCTTCCGTGCGAATATCGTGGGCAACACCATTTCGCAGTTTGATGCCGGTGATGGTCTGGCGATCGAATCCTTCGGCGATTCCCATGTGTTCGCCCAGATTGATGCGAATGTGGTCACGCTCAACGGGATCAACCAGTCGTCGGGGGCACCTACCCTGCCGTTTGGCGATGGCATCCGCGTAACAGCGACCGGTCCGAGCGAGATCTTCACCCGGATACTCAACAATTCCTCGACTGGAAATGCCGATCAGGGCCTGGCGATCGAGACCTCCGGACCGGGGCGGGTTATCGCTTCTGTGCGGAACAACTTCCTCGCCGGCAACGATACACAGGATGATGCGAGCACGATCCCGATCGAGTCCAACAACCTCGATATGCGGGCGATCAATGGAATCGGTGGTCCATTTACGGGAGAAATCTGTCTGTCGATGTCGACCAACTTCTTCACGCTACCTGCGGTCCTTTCGAATTTCTCCGGTGCCGGCAACTTCACGGTCGAGCTGGATGGCCTGACCAACGGTATCGGACAGCCAGTGTTTGCTGTTGGTCCGTTCAATATCCAGCCGTTTGGAACGGTCTGCGACCCGGCAATCAACGCCGAGGAACTGGCCTTCGAACTGTCTGGTTTCGCTCCACTGCCGTAACGGCCTGAACGTCAGACCATCCGGCCGCCCGGCCGGACAAAAAGCACGCGACCCTGCGTTGTCAAAACGCGGGGTCGCCTTGTTTCCGGACCGGGCCGTTCATCCCGCGAAACGTGTCCCTGCCGCCATGTCCGGTTTGACGCGGAAGGCCTATTTGATATTCTTGGCTGGAACCGGATAGAGAAGCGAATGACTTGTCGGCAGGCATGGGTCGAGAATGAATGACTTTGAGGAACGGCTGAAGAAGGCAATCGAACAGGGGCAGAAAACCAGCGCTGCCCGGCAGGCCGAAGCGAAACAGGCCGAGTGGACGGCAAGCCGGCTGCGCATCCGCCACAACGATTTCCGTCTCAGCCTGTCCGAGCGAATCGAAACGGCGCTGAAAGCACTTGTCAACCAGCTTCCTGGTTTCGAATACGAGAATATTTTCGGTGATCGCGGCTGGGGTGGAGCGGTTTCACGCGATGAACTCGATCTGAATCGCGGGCAGCGACGTACCATCTTCAGCCGCCTTGAACTGGTCATCAAGCCGCTGACCGAATTGTCCATCGTCGAAATTGCCGCGAAAGGTACCGTCAGAAACCGCGAGATATTTGTCCGCAGTCACTACCGCTCCATCCAGGAATCGGAACCCGGGGAGTTCTTTGACGTGATTGACCGGTGGGTGCTGGAATACGCCCAGCTGTACAGTTCCGCGGCGTCCGGGTGATTCCCGGCCGACCGTGGCCCGTTTGCGGTTTCCACCTGTTGCACTGAATTGAGGCAAACCTGTCATGAACCATATGGAAGGGAATGAAGCCCAACCCGACCGACCGGCTCCCCGCCGGCATGTTTGGGGCAAGCGGATCCTGGTGGGTTTCCTCGCCCTGCTTGCCGCAGGCATCATCTTCAACCGCGTTATCGTTCCCGCATTCCAGCCGCCGGTCGATCCGAACCTCGTCGACATCGATATCCGCCAGACGCAAAAGTCTGATCCGGCGAGCGAACTACGAGGCAGCACCACCGACTTGTTGTTTGACAAGAGCTTGACGGAGTCCGCCCGCCATCCGCTTGAACCGGCCCTGGCCGTGGCCCGCAAGGGACTTGAACGAATCCGCGCGGAAGTACGCGACTACACGGCCTTGATGGTCAAGCAGGAACGGGTCAACGGTACGTTGCGCACCGAGGAGACGGTTCGGGTCAAGGTCCGACATCGACGCGAACAGGATGGCCAGGTTATTCCCAAGTCGTTTTACCTGTACTTCGAAAAGCCGGCTTCGGTCACCGGCCGGGAAGTGATCTGGGTTGAAGGCCGTAATGACAACCGCCTGACAGCTCATGAAGGGGGCATCAAGAATATCCTCAGCGTTAACCTGGCTCCCACCAGCTTTCTGGCGATGTCCGGAAATCGCTATCCCATAACCGAACTGGGAATCGAAACCCTCATGATCCGAATGATCGAAAAAGGTGAACGGGATCTGAAATACGATGAATGCGTCGTGACCGTCGATCGCGACATCGAGGTTGACGGCCAAAAATGTACGCTGATCACCATTACACACCCCGAGAAACGGGATCATTTCGAGTTCCATCAGGCAAAAATCTATGTCAACGACGAGATTGATTTGCCTATTGGTTACGAAGGATATGAATGGCCGGAACAGCCCGGCGGCGAGCCGGTTCTCATCGAAAAGTATTTTTACCGCGACCTGAAAGTGAATGTCGGCCTCACGGATATCGATTTTGATCCGGAGAACCCGGAGTACCAGTTTCGCTGACCGGCGGCTGCCACAGGTTAATGGATTCCGCACAAGCCGGCCTTTTCCGGGAATTCCCCGGCTGCTGTCGCCGGTTGAACCGTTGTCAAATGGTTATGGGCCGGTTATTCTTGAAGGTTTGCCACCGGGCACCTGCAACCTGTGATGAGCCTGGAAGTCTTCTCCAAAGGGATTGTGTCATGAACCGGATCCTGACTTTTCATTGCCTGCTGTTTCTCTCGCTCGCGATGGGCCACTCGCCTGTTGTCATGGCGCAGCCCAACGAAATCGAACGACTTTATGGGCAAGGGGTCCACGCTTTCCATTCCGGATTGCTGGATGAATCGCTGGCCGCGTTTGATCAGGCCGTCAGTCTCGGCGCCCGCGATCCCCGGATCTTTTATTATCGGGGTGTGGTTCAGGACGCCCGCGGATTCAAGGACGCGGCATCGGCCGATTTTCAGACCGGATCGGAACTCGAATTCCAGTCCCAGGGACGATTCTATTCGGTAGGCCGTGCCCTCGAGCGGGTTCAGGGAACCGTGCGGTTGCAGATTGAAACGGCGCGACAAAGTGCACGACTCAGCGCCATTCAACGATCCATCCCGGGCGCCAGCAACCCGTTGTCCGGGCTGTTTGAAGAGATTCCCGTTGTCCCCGATCCGCTTCCCGTGACTGCGGCCCGACCGACAATCAATTTTCCGGATACCACCGGTGGCACGTACCCGAATACACCCTTCAGCAACCCTTCTCCAACAAATAATGAACCGGCCGCCAACCCGCCAACGACCGACGAAGCGATGCCGGCCAGGGATGGCGATTCCGCGGACGAGCCGAAGAAATCAGACGATGCCGGGGACGCCGAAAAGCCGGCGGATGACGACGGTGCCGCTAAAGAGCCCGATCAGTCCAATCCTTTTGGCGATGAACCCGATTCAGGAAACGACAAAAAAGAAGAATCGGACGATTCTGGTGGCGACAAGCCGGATGGCGACGATCCCTTCGGCGACGGGAACTAGTATTTCCGCAAGGGGACCTCTTCGTATCGTGCTCCCGCGCCGGATGAGGACATCCATCCTTTATAGAGTGCAGAGTGCGCCACGAAATTGATGGCAGCCTGGGAGGATTCAGCGCGGCCCGTTGGGCACGCGGTTAAGCCCAATACCGTTCAATGTTTCCATAAGTCGCTGCTCCTGCGAGAGTTAGGTTGAATCACTAACCAACACCTCGCGAGGAGCTGCGACATGGATGAGCAAGGATGCTCGAACCTTTCGGCGGATTCTAATGGACGAATCCTAGATCGTATTGCGGGACTCGAAAAGGTCATTGCCGCGGAACTTGTCAAGCAAGCATTGGCTCAAACGGGCAAGCAAAGCAGGCGGCTTTGTACGCTCAGCAATGAGGTGATGATTTGGGTTGTGCTGGCAATGGGGCTGTTTACTGAATTGCCGATCCGGCAGGTCTTCAAAGCCTGCCGCCGACTGCGCAGCAGGGAGGTTTCCCCGGCGCGGTCAAGTCTGTGCATGGCACGTCAACGACTGGGGAGTGAACCGCTGGTTGCCCTGCACAAACTGGTCGTCAAGCCGCTGGCGACGCCTCAAACACCGGGGGCGTTTTATCGTGGCATGCGGAAGGTCGGGATCGATGGCACGGTACTTGATGTTCCTGATTGCGCGGCTCATCAACACTTCGGGCGATCATCGGGGGGGCGAGGCGAAGGTGCGTTCCCACAGGTACGAAAGGTGAGTCTGGTCGAACTCGGGACGCATGTCGAGTTGACCTTGGCGTATGGTGGTTGGCATGACTCCGAAAAGAAGCTCGTTGAAGAGCTCTGGCCGTCGATCCCCGACGACGCATTGCTGATCGAGGACCGCGGCTTCTTCAGCTTCAAACACTGGAAATTACTGTACGAAACGCATCATTTGCTGGTGCGGATCCAGAAGTCGATGGTATTCAGACCGATCAGTTATTTCGAAGACGGGTCGTTCCTGGCGAAGATTTATCCGAGCAACCGGCATCGGGACAATAACCGCCAGGGCATCATCGTCCGCGTGATCGAATACAAGCTGGATGATCCCCAGCGAACCGGTCATGATGAAGTCCATCGCCTGATGACCAACCTGGTCGATGCGAACGAGTACCCGGCGAAGGAATTGATCATGGAGTATCACGAACGTTGGGAGGAGGAGATCGTGTTCGACGAACAGAAGACTCATCAGGACCCTCGCCGGGCAGAGAAAACGACTAATCTTCGCAGCGAAACCCCTGACGGTTTGAAGCAGGAGTTGTATGCCATGTCGCTTGGTCATTTCGTGATTCGCGCGATGATGCTTGAGGCGGCACGCGAGGCGAACATCGATGTGGACCGGCTGTCCTTCAAGGGTTCATTTCAGATCATCAGGACCCGCTTGCCCGAATGCGACACAAGCAGCAGGGCCAGCTTTTCCCGGTGGTACGAGGCAGTAATTTGGGAAATTAGCCGGGAGCAAATCCCGACACGCAGCAACCGCATCAACCCGCGGGTAAT
>WPCK01124698.1_pt1 | contig 39328 bp, 37 predicted proteins | sample 5399851 | NCBI WGS metagenome assembly WPCK01 (sample SAMN12869471, study PRJNA574797) | sludge metagenome | isolation source: wastewater treatment of pH11 | place: China:Beijing | collected 2019-05-20
TCACCGGAATCTGTTTCGCGGTAGGAAATCTAGCGGCGATGATTTCGGTGCAGCGCAATGGCGCTGCGGTGGGATGGACGCTGTCGCAGATGAACGTCATTGTCGCCACCATCGGCGGATTGATCATTTTGAAGGAACGCAAGACGAAGAAGGAACTCGTCTTCGTACTGGGTGGACTGGTATTGGTCGCTGTAGGTGGAATCCTGGTCGGGGTCACCAAGAACTAGATGTCTAGCGTTGCTCTATCGAGGCTGAGTTAGGCATGAGATGGTCGAGTAAACATGGCCGTTCCTATACGAAACGCAACGGATTTATGGGGCAAACTTGATATTTGCCATGATGATTCGTTAAGTTGTTAGGCGGGCTTTCGCCCTGAAGACTAGTCCGCGGTCGTGCGCGGTCCGCCGCCGAATGACGTCGGGGATATGTACGAACGTATGGTCGATGATCGTGCACGGGCCCAATGCCCGTTGTCCGCGCCCCGGAATCCCGGCTGGCCCGTGGTCATCACCCGGGCGTTACCTAAGGTGGCTGGCGGACGTGTACCGGCCACGGGGGAGACGTGTCCGAGACAACTCTGGAAGCACGCCAGCTGTATAAGGTATTCGGAAAAAATCCTGGCCAGGCCGTTCGTCGGCTGAAGGCCGGGGAATCTCGCGCGGATGTGCTCGATGTCGGAACAGCGGCAGTAATCGACGCTAGTTTCACAGTCAACAAAGGTGAGATCTTCGTCATCATGGGGCTTTCCGGTTCGGGAAAGTCAACGATCATCCGCATGCTCAACGGGCTGCATGACGTGACAGATGGAACCATTACCATCAACGGTGATCCCATCACGGGAATCCCAGCGAACCGACTACGGGAGATCCGCCGCGACCGTATCGCGATGGTGTTCCAACACTTCGCACTGCTGCCACACCGTACCGTTGCGGCAAATGTTGCCTACCCGCTCGAATTGCGCGGCGTGCCGCGTGAGGAGCGGTTGGCACGCGCCGAAGAGATTCTGGCTTTGGTCGGCTTATCCGGTTGGGGGAGCAAGGTTCCGTCAGAACTGTCGGGTGGAATGCAGCAGCGTGTCGGTATCGCTCGTGCCCTGGCCGCGGACACCGACATCTTGCTGATGGACGAGGCGTTCAGCGCTCTTGATCCGCTGATCAGGCGTGAGATGCAAGAGCAGTTGCTCGGACTTCAAGAGAAACTGCACAAGACCATTGTGTTCATCACTCACGACTTGAATGAGGCCATGTTGCTTGGCGACCGCATCGCAGTGATGCGTGATGGTCGTATCGTGCAGATCGGCACCCCAGAGGACATTCTGACCGATCCAGCCAATGACTATGTGGCGCAGTTTGTCCAAGACGTTGACCGCGCTCGTGTGCTCACTGCAGGAAACGTGATGGAACGGCCTCGTCCCGTCATCCCGGACACGGCAGGACCGCGCACTGCCTTGCGCACCATGCGCGATCACTACATGTCAGCAACCTACGTGGTCGGCAAGGATCGCAAACTTCTCGGCATGGTCACCGACCGCGATGCAGTGGACCTAGTACGCGCAGGTGCTAAGACATTACAAGCCGCGTTACAGCCCGTCCCGCAAACCGTTCCAGAAGACGAGATTCTCATCAACCTCTTCGTCCCTGCTGCCGAGTCACCGCTTCCCCTTGCCGTAACGAACGATCAAGGGCGACTCGTCGGAGTGATCCCGCGCATTACCTTGTTGGCGGCACTCGGTCCAGGCGAATCCAACGACTTGACACCACCGGCAAAGCCCATGCTCGCCAGCGAGATCAATGCGGTGCTCGGCGAACCGGCGGATGCCGGTGTGGCGAAGGAGGCGAACTGATGGAAGACTTCCGTATCCCCATCGGTAGTTGGATCGACACCGGTGTGGACTGGGTGCGCGACAACCTCGACTGGCTTCTTGACGCCATTGCAGTAGTCGTGCGCTGGCTGGTCAACGGGCTGACAGACATCCTCGTCGCCTCTCCAATACCTTTGACGATCCTGGTCGCAGCATTGATCGGTTGGCTGGTGCGGTCCTGGCGGCTCGCCCTGGGAACTGTGGTCACGTTCGTACTGATCGTGGCGATGAACCAGTGGAAAACATCGATGCAGACTCTCTCATTGGTGTTGGTCGCGACGTTGGTTGCTGTTGCGATTGCGGTGCCGCTGGGCATCTGGTCTGCCCGAAACTCCGCGGTGCGGGCAACCTTGAAGCCGATCTTGGACTTCATGCAGACTATGCCCGCCTTCGTTTACCTGATTCCAGCGATCACGTTCTTCAGCATTGGTGTTGTGCCAGGTCTGGTCTCGACGGTGATCTTCGCGCTGCCGCCCGGAGTGCGCCTTACCGAACTCGGTATTCGTGGGGTCGACCCAGAAACCGTCGAAGCCGGACACGCTTTCGGAGCAAAGCCCGGGCAGATCCTGCGCGGTATCCAACTGCCGCTGGCAATGCCGACCATCATGGCCGGTGTCAACCAAGTCATCATGCTTGCATTATCGATGGCCGTTGTCGCTGGCATCGTGGGCGCCGATGGTTTGGGTAAAGAGGTCGTGAATGCGATTTCCACGGTCAATCTGGCCAAGGGTGTCGAAGCGGGTCTGTCCGTGGTGTTCATCGCCGTCTACCTGGATCGTGTCACCGCTGCACTAGGCAATCCCGCTGGCTACCGCTCGTCGCTGATCGCGATCATGTCGCGTTGGCGAACAGCGAAGGCGGCCAACGGGCGCAGCGTGGACGTGACAGCATCTGCAACCGGCAACGACCCGGCCGCCGCTGAGGCAGTTGAAGCTATCGAAGAAGCCAACCGTACTAAGGCGTCACCACGCCGTGCACCTATCGGCTTCGGTGGTGGCGGCGGAAACTGAGCGATCCGCAGACAAGCGTCGTCGCACGAATTGACGGGTGACCACCGACTTGGGGACGATCCCGCACACTCTCATTTTCATCCACAGGGCAACTGTCGTTGCCGAACTCGCTGCACCGCACTGACCTATCAACGATACGAAACGCAGCAGATACCGAAAGGGAACCAATATGAACAAGAAACTAACCGGAATGCTGGCACTTGGAACTGCCGCCGTGCTTGCTTTGGCAGGTTGTGGTGGTGGCGACGACTCTGGCTCCGACAGCGAGAGCAAAGGCACCATCACGCTCGGCTTCCTGCCGGCATGGACCGATGGTTTAAGCACTGCGTACCTGCTTGAAGACCAGCTTGGCAAGATCGGCTACACGGTCAAGATGGAAGAACTGACCGAAGCTGGTCCGCTGTACACCGCGCTGGCACAGGGTGATATCGACATCTACCCATCGGCATGGCCTGAGTTGACGCACGCCGACTACATGACCGAGTACGGCGACAACATCGAAGACCTCGGCGCGTACTACGACAACGCCAAGTTGACCATTGCCGTTCCCGAGTACACCGACATCACCTCGATTGAGGAACTGAAGGGCAACGCGGATCGCTTCGGCGGTCGCATCGTTGGCATTGAGCCGGGTGCTGGTCTAACAGGCCAGACTGAAGGAACCATGATGCCCGAATACGGCATCGACGGCGAGTACGAGTTGGTCACTTCGTCCACCGCTGCCATGCTGACCGAACTGCGTAACGCGACTGACAAGCAAGAAGACATCGTTGTGACGCTGTGGCGTCCGTTCTGGGCGAATGACGCTTTCCCGGTCAAAGACCTTGAGGACCCGCTAGGTGCTATGGGCGAGCCAGAGGCGCTGCACTTCCTCGGCACGAAGGGCTTCACTGAGAAGTACCCTGATGCAGCTGCGTTGATTGCTGGAATCCAGTTGGATGACGAGCAATACGGTGCTCTTGAAGACCTCGTCGTCAACGAGTTCGGTGAAGGCAAGGAGCCAGAGGCCGTCGATGAGTGGCTGAACCAGTACCCTGAGGCATTCTCGACGATCGTTACAGACTGAGGTTTCTCTAGACCGTAACCCCGCCGATCAAGGTGGCCCGTCCCTTATGGGGCGGGCCACCTTGTGTTTGGGTGAGGTGTGGGTGCGGGGTTTCGCTGTCCGGACAAAATCTGCGTTCGACGTGGTGCGCCATATAGGTGAGCCAGCCCTCCCAATCACCCGCCTTAGTCACAGAGAGCAGACTGATATTGGTCCGACTGCACGGTCGACCATGTGCTCCACACTTCTCCGGAACTTACCCTCCGGCGAGTTGTACACCACGCGCCCCGGTTGGTCTTGAGACCGCCAGACTGGGTACGCAAGATTGTCCGGATGGTCCTGTCTTTGCGGCTCAGGTAGTTGCCGATGCCGTCGTGCAGGTTCGCGCGTAGGTCGCGACGAATGTGGAGAACTCGTCAAATGGTGGGTCGAACAGGGTGCCCAGCGGTAACGCCGCAACGGAACAGCGCACGTTCCTGCGCCGGGAACTCTACCTTGCCATGACCCGCGCCCGCGACGGGCTATGGGTAGGGGTGGTGTGAGCCCGGAAGTGTCTCGCATTCCCTCGATCTGAGACCCTGTGTCCGGTCGCGGGGTCGGCGGGTCGGACTTAGCCTTGGTGCCCTAGCAGGCTCGCTCTCCATAAGATTGCGGGCTCACCGTACGTTTGCCAGGAGGGTCACCATCATGCAGGATACGAGTCCACCCCCAAGATTCCGGTCGAGTTCACGCACGCTGAGCATTGCCGCTGCTGTGTCGCTAGTCATCGCGGCGATTGCCGTGGCTCCGCCCGCGCAGGCGGCATCGGCCACAGTGCATGGCACGTTGACGGGCATCAAGGCTGACAACACGACCGAGGTCATAGCGGGTGCCGCCATAGAACTGCGTGACGCGACCACCAACTACAGCGTCGGCACCGCGTGGACAGACTCCAACGGCGAGTTCACCATAACCGCCTCCGACGCTGGCGGCGCCACGTGGGGCAGCTTGAGCGATCAGTTCTCCGTGTTCTACAACTACTGCCTGTATAACGAACCGTCGTGCAGCGATTACCCGCAGGAATGGCTCGGCGGCGCTTATTCCGTGCAGGATGCGGAGACCTTCACGTTGACCGATGGAGCCAGTGTCGAGAAGAACCACAGCATCCGCATTGGCGCGACCGTGAAAGGATCGGTCACGCTCGCGGATGGGACCGCAGCCACGGGCGGATACGTCAGCGCGAAGCTGGCCCGTCCGGGCGGAGGATCCGCTCACGTGAACCCCGCCCACCCGATTGCCGCTGACGGAACGTTCGAGATTCGCGGGGTTCCCTCGGGAGTTAACGGGTCCTTGGACTTCTACCGGGAGTGGGATGATGAGGACGAGAGGTGCTACACCACCCCGGCGGCTGATCTAGGCGTTCTGACGCCCGGGCAAACCGTGACTGGTGCCGATCTGGTGGAGGAATACAGCCCATCCATCATTGCGACCGTGCTCGATCCCGATGGCGGCCCCGTTGATTTCCTGGGTGCCGTGCCCTACACGAACAGGGGCAGTGGCGAGTTCGAGGCTCCGCAGGCTGGCCCATTCGGCACCGATGAGCAGGGCAAGTTCAAACATTGCGCGGTGGTCGGTACCGAGATGAAACTGAAGTTCTTCGACGATCTGGGTGCAAACTTCGGGATGTCCGTAGACCGCACGACTCCCATGGCGACCACGTGGGTCGGCATTGCTGGCGCCCGTGGAACGACTGAGGATAACGCGCCAGTTATTGAGGTCGATTCGACGGATGTCATCGATCTGGGAACTATTGAAGTCGCGCCCGCAAATACAGGCGAGCCGTCGGACCCCGTCGTCACCATCACACCAGGCACTGTGTCGATCACCGGCAAGGCGCGGGTGGGCAACACCCTGACCGTCAAGTCCACCGGCTGGAAGCCCGGGGCCACGCAGTTGTCCTACCAGTGGAACCGGGCGGGCAAACCTATCTCCGGCGCCACGAAGATGAACTACCGTCTGACGCCCGCCGACGCGAAGAAGACCATCACGGTGACCGTTACCGGACGCGCTACAAATGCAACGGCAGTATCGCGAACGGCGTCAGGTGTGAAGGCGAAGCTAGGAATCATCAAACCCAAGAAGCTCACACTGAAAGGCAAACCCCGCGTCGGGAAGACGCTGAAGGTGAAGACAAAATCGTGGACGAGTGGAACGCGCTTGACCTATCGCTGGTCCCACCGAGTAAAAGGAAAATGGAAGGCCGTGAAGCGCGGTAAGAAGGCGGCGTACAAAGTCAAGGCCAGTAACCGCGGAAAGAAGTTGCGGGTGACAGTGAGGGGCACGAAGCCGGGATACAAGAGCGTGACGAAGGTGCTCGTCACCAAGAAGGCTCGTTGAGTCCGAGGGCGGGCGGCCTCATGGTCGCCCGCCCCGTTCAACTGATGGGACGAGTGCTGCGGTGCGCAGTACTCGTCCATCGCGCTGCGAGCAAGCCTGCTGCGATTCCAGCGACATCAGCAAGAAAGTCGAACGGATCGCCACTACGTTCCGCCAGGAGCAGCCCTTGCCAGATCTCGGAGATTGCGGCATTCGCCACGAGCGCCGCCGCTATCACCCACCATCGGAACCCGAGCCAGCCAGCGGTCAGCGCTACCGTCGCGAACGTGGCGAAATGTCCGACCTTGTCGAGGTGGGGGATGCCTTCGCCACGGCCCGGCCCCGACGGCGAATACAACGCGATCAGTTGCACGACGACCGCGCATGCGAACAGGATCCAGCGGATCCGGCGCGAGGTGGGAGGAAGGGCAAGCATGCCCTTCAGTGTGGCACGCGCTAGCGGGATGCGATGGTAGCGAGGTGTCGGGCCAAGCGGGTCGCATCCGCTCGGATCTCGGGGATCGCCGTGGACTCCCATTGGCTCCCGCGCCGGGCAGGCCCCACGGCGTAGAGCGCGACCGCAGCTGCCGAATCCCGGCTGGATTCTGCCGCCTGGTCATCCAGCCTTGATCCCGCTTCACTGGCGTGCAGCAGTCTTCCGTTCTCGGTAATTGCAAGACCGAGTCCGTGCGCATCCGGCGTGGCGAGTCCGGTCGCAAGCAAACCGTCGATGACGGGATTCCAACCGGCGGATGCGAAAGCGCGCGGCCCGGTGCAGTTCACCACGACGTCGAACTCACCGTCGGAGATCGGCTCGCGGCGAATAGTCAGGACCCCCGATGCCAACAGTGCGCCGACCTCGTCGGCAACCGACTCCGGCATGCGATGCCTGACGGTTTCCCATCGGCGCGAGTATCTGGCTATGAAACGCCGCTGATCGGCTAGCGTCCACGATCGCCACAAGTCGTTGATGCTAGGTCGTATCGCATCGATCACGTCCTGCCAGGGTTCCCCGTCCGTGGACGTGCGGTGCAGTTCCGTGATCAGCGCGCGCATGGTCGGGATGAGGCCTGGTGCGGCGAGTTTCAACGGCCCGCTACCGGCGACAGTAGGGGCACTGTGAGGTCTGGGAAGCAATCCGGTTCGGCTCGCCGCCACGATACGCACGCCGGGCACTGTGCGTGCCAACGATGTCGCGATGTCGATGGCTGTCAGCCCGGTTCCGACAATCCCGACGGTGTCACCGGCGTGCAGGGTGCGGCGGGCTGCAACCAGGGCGTTCTGTTCGCTGCCCGCGGAGCGAACAGAACTTAGCGGTACGTTGATTTCTGAGGAATCGCATTCAAGAGCACCCGGTGCCCACGGGTCCTGCACGGTGGAGCGGCGTCCGTGAACAGCGATGGGTGCGGCTGGCGCGGTTCCGAGCGCGAGTATCACCGAGTCGGCCGCCACAAAAACGCCATCGGTCAACGTCACACGACCGTCAGCGTCGATATGTGCCGCCTCCCCGGAGACGAGGGAGAGCCGTCCGGCTGCCGCCCTGCGCAACTGTTCGGCGACGTCCGAGAGGTAAGCGCCGAACATGGTGCGTGGTGCGAAGTCTCGCGCGTCGATGTCGAATCCGCGCTTGTGAGCCCAGCGCACGAAGTGTCCCGGATCGTCATGGTGGGCGCTCATCGCGGCGGCGCGGCTGTTGAGCAAGTGGTGGTCGGCACAGGCGCCGTAGGCGACGCCGCGACCCCAGTCGTCGAGGTTCCGGCCGATGACGGTCACGTGAACCGGAGTCTCGGCTTCGAGTAACGCCACGGCTGTCAGTAGGCTCGCCGCCCCATCGCCGATGATCGTCACGCGGTGCATCCTGGAATCTCGCTCCGGCACCGGTGGGATGCGCAGGCTCCGAACCGGACCACTCGTCCTAGGCGTGGAGGGTGAATCGTCCCGCATCTGTACGAAATCGTGGCCAAGGTCGGGCTCCTCGTCTGTAGCCACGATCTCGGGTGCGATCACGCTCGCTGTGGCAGTGCCACCGGAGCGTGTGGCACCAGTGGCGACAGCCCACGCCGCGTAGCCGCCGCGCAGGTCAGTCACATGCTGGTAGCCGTGAGTCCGTAGTGCGCTCGCCGCTACGGAGGAGCGCCAACCTCCCGCGCAGTGAATCGCGACAGGACGGTTGGCGGGAAGTTTGTCGAGTTCGCGAACCAGGCCGGCGAGGGGGATGTGAAAGGAGCCGGGGATGGCGCCGCCAGCGCGTTCCGTGGAGTTGCGCACGTCGAGGATCAGGGTCTCTGGCTGCTCGGCCAGGGAGGTGAAGCTGGCGACACTAGCGCGTTCAGCCGCGCGTTTCAGATCAGGGCGGGCAACGAAGAACTCGTCCAAGGCGCTCAATGCGCCTCGGATGTCGTCGAATCCGACGCGGCCGAGCCGCATGGCGGCCTCGTCTTCGCGGCCGGGCTCGGTGACCAGGATGATGGGGCGGTCGGTTGATACGAACATGCCTGCGGTTTCCGCGAAGCGGCCGTCGATTCCGACATTGATGGAACCAACGACGTGGCGCTCGGCGAAGGAGTCTGGGTCGCGCGCATCGATGATGACCGCGCCGTGTGCAAGGTGAGTGTCGATGGTGGTTGCGTCGATGGTTTGACATCGAATCGAAGCGTCGAGCAAGTGCCGCTGGCGGCGGTTTTTGACGGCGTCCTCGGCGAAGTAGAGGGGCGCTGGCGGCTGATCCGCCATCAGCCAGGAGACGAACTCGTCCTCGGTCATGGGAGCCAGAGCCGGGTTGGTGCGGCGCTCCTTGCCGATAGTGGAGGACTTCTCGCTGCCGAGCGCCTTGCCACACGCCGACCCGGCACCGTGAGAGGGGTGCACGGTGACGTCGTCAGGCAATGCCAGGATGACGTCGCGAAGGCTACGGTACTGGGCTCGAGCAAGTTCGGCGGGCACGGCGCCGACCGCTGCGGCAAGGTCGGGGCGGCCCACATCACCGACGAAAAGGGTATCCCCGCTGAACAGGGCGTGCGGAGTACCGTTCTCACGGGCGAGGATTGAGATGGATTCCCACGTGTGGCCGGGCGTATGGAGGATTTCGAGGACGAGTTCTCCGACGGTCGCGGAGTCTGCCTGAGTCGGCGGGTCAACTGGGGCGCCTAGGGAGACGAGTTCACCGTGTTCCAGGTAACGGACCGGGTAATCGACCTCGCCGCGAGCGCGTGAGCCGAGGCCGATCCAAGCGCCGGTCGCGGCGGCGAGTTCAAGGTGACCGGCAACGAAGTCGGCGGGGAAGTGGGTCATGATGACGCCGACGATGGTGAGGTCGTACTCTCGGGCGCTGTCGAGGTAGCAGTCGATGTCGCGGCGCGGGTCGATGACGACAGCCTGGCGTGAGACCGGGTCGGCGACGATGTAAGAGCCTTGGGATAGGCAGTCAAGGTAGTGATGTTCGAGCAGCATGGTTCCTCAATTCCGGTCTGTCTGGCTTTGCCGTTGGCGGCAGTTGTCTGTGACATGGACGGATTTGCCCAAGTTACTAAAACATAGTAACCCTATCTATTTAATAGAGTTAAATATAGTGTGTTCAGGCGGGACTAGAAGGCTTTGGTGTTTGCGCGGGGCAATCGCTTGCGTTACGCAGGGGTCTCGTCTGCAGGGGCGGGATGCTTGATGCATGTACGGCGAAAACCAAGAAAATGCAGAGATTCTCGATAGCGTCTTGGCCCGTCTTCAGCGCATTGCATGGCTAGGGTTTACGCTCCGGTGCCCCGGACGATGCACCTGCGGACGAATGCGGTCCAGAGGCGGGATCGATCCCTCGAATCCTTCTGGGCGGCGGGGACCTCGACACTTCCCAGATCGATGTAGCCGGGAAGCATTGGTTCGGCGAACTGCCGACGACACTCGTTCGGTTTACGGGAGTTGGTAGCTCTGTATGCGAAATGGTAGTCGGATATATAGCACTACTACTTTGCAGAGAGGACTGTCTTTGGCAGGAAGGCTGTGGGACCGGGGATAGCAGCCGCAAGACGACGCTGCGGGTGATGGAGGTGTGAAGCCGACCTGGTCGCTCTCACGACAAAAGGCTCCAATCGGCGTTTCCGCTGATCAGAGCCCTCTGGCTGGTCGGGGTGACAGGATTTGAACCTGCGACCTCTTCGTCCCGAACGAAGCGCGCTACCAAACTGCGCCACACCCCGTGGCATTCAAACCACTACACTGTACCCGACGTGGGCCTCAGAAATGAAACTGTGTGACGGTCCGTTATCGACTTGTCAGTGAGATCAAAGTCGCTGCTGGACGACATGCCAGACGAAGTCGGACAAACGGGTTGGTTCCCACGCCCTCGCTGACGTGCAGCCAGGTCGAATCCGCCCCACCGGGCTCATCAGGCTGAGCCGCTGGCCACCCGCTCAGCCCTTTAACCCGGGCGGTATCCAGGTCACAGTTGGTCGTCAAAGCTCCATAGCCAGGCAAACACACTTGACCACCGTGCGTGTGTCCGGCGAGAATCAATGCCGCGCCGTCGGCGTGGAGCGCGTCAAGTGCCCGGCGGTAAGGGGCATGGACGACTCCCAGTCGGATAGCCTCGTCCTTCTTGGGTCGCGGAGCAGGCAACTCGTCGCGTCCAATATGCGGATCGTCCAGGCCGACCAAGTCAATCAATTGCTCGCCTACGCGGATCTCGGAACGTCGGTTGTCCAGATCGGCCCACCCGGCGTTGGTCAGTTCGCTGGCGAATTTCTCCCATGGCAGGTCGGGCTCGTTGAGCGTGCCACCGACGGATCCCGAATGGTCCAGGAGGTAGCGCAGCGGGTTGCGGAATGACGGCGCGAAGTAGTCGTTCGAGCCCAAGACGAACGCACCGGGAACGTCGAGTAACGGTTCGAGGGCATGTAGTAACGGGTACAGCGCATCGCGGTGGCCGAAGTTGTCCCCGGTGTTCACGACCACGTCAGGCATGACGGTGGAAAGATCTCGCAGCCAGGCGATCTTGTCGACCTGTCCCGGAATCAGATGTATGTCGGAGATATGCAATACTCGTACCGGCTCGGCGCCGGTCGGCAGTAGCGGGACAGCGACCTCGCGCAACGTGTACCGGTGGGCCTCGAACGCTGCCCAGGCAACTGTGGCGACTCCTGCCGCGGTCACCGCTCCAATGCTCCACAGCGCAGGCCGTAGTCCGCGCCGTGACGTCGATGCGTCCGTCTTGAGCACGTCAGTCCTTCTTCTTGCCAGAGGATTTCTTTCCGGAGGACTGCGAGCCCTTCTTGTCGGAACTCTTGTCGGACGACTTCTTCTTGTCGTCATCCTCGTTCTTGCCGGAGTCCGTTTCAAGCTTCGGGGCTGGGCCGACCAGCGTCCATGACGGACCCGGGAAGGACTTCACAGGCTTCTTGGCCTGAGCGATGTCCATGAACTCTTTCCAGGTCGGAGCTGCGATTGTGCCACCGTAGACGGTCTGGGCCCTGCGGCCACCGACGCTCATGTAGCGCATCTCGACGTCCTTGGTCGGGTTGCCGACCCATACTGCTGTTGACAGCTGTGGGGTGTAACCCACGTACCAGGTGTGGGTGTTGTTACCCGCGGTACCGGTCTTTCCCGCTGAAGGGCGACCGCCCGACAGCGCTGCCACCGGGGCGCTGCCGCCGGCGCGCGGCACGCGCTCCAAGGCATAAGTCACCGTGTTCGCGATGTCGGCGCTAATGGCACGCTTACAGTCCTTCTTGGGGATTTCCAGCTTGTTGCCGTCGGCGTCTTTGACCTCGGTGATAGCGATCGGCTTGCAGTATTTGCCTTCGTTGGCGAAAGTGGCGTAAGCCGAGGCCTGGGCCAGAGGAGACGTGTTCTGGATGCCCAGGGTCATCGACGGAGTGACCTCGATGCCGTCGTCTGTGAAGTACGAGTTGGATATGTCCTCACCGTTGGACAGCGAAGGACGGAAACCCACATCGTAGGCGGCGTCTGCAATCTCGCACTGGTCGAGTTGCTGTGCCATAGCGACGTATCCGGTGTTCACCGAAAGCGCGGTGGCCGTCAGCACTGACATGCGGCCGCGCCGGGAACCTTCGGAGTTGCCCGGTGTCCAGGTGCCGCCGAATCCGGTGCAGGCGGCCGGGAAAGTGCTGAGGTTGTAAGTTCGGCCGGTACCGTCAATGACATCGTTGAGCTTCTTGCCGGAACGCAGCCAGGCCACCAGTGTGAATGGCTTGAACGTCGATCCGGGCTGGAAACCTCGCGACCCGCCGTGGTCCTGATCGGTGTTGTAGTTAATCGCAGTGCGATTCTTTTTGGGGTTGTCACTGGGATCATAAGGACGGTTCTGCGCCATCACGAGGATCTCGCCGGTGCCAGGTTCGACAGTGGTCATCGCGGTTGCAATGCCGTTGGGCTCGTTCGGAGGAATCGACTTGCGCAGGATCTTTGTCGCCTGCCGCTGCAGCTTCATATCGATGGTGGTCACGATCCGCAGACCGCCGCGGTAGAGCAACTGAGTGCGTTCCTCCGCAGTCTTACCGAAAGCCTTGTCCGACGTGATCACCTTGGTGACATAGTCACAGAAGAACGCGGCGGTTTTCGCAGCGACACAGCCCTGTTTGATCTCCTGGACGTCCAACGTCTCGGGGAGTGGTGTTGCACGTGCTTCTTCGTACTCGTCCTTCGTGATCATGGACTGTTGATACATCAGGCTCAAGACGATATTGCGGCGTCGCTCAGAGGCTTCAGGGTGGGTCGTGGGGTCGTAGGCCGACGGGCGTTGCGTGATACCGGCGATCGTTGCTGCCTGCACGATGGACAGGTCAGCGGCGGCAATCCCGAAGTAGTGCTGTGAGGCGGCTTCGGCGCCGTACACGGACTTACCGAATTGTGCGATGTTGAGGTAGCCCTCAAGGATCTCGTCCTTGCTCATCTGCTTTTCAAGTTCGACAGCAAGGCGTGCCTCCCGAATCTTTCGTTCGTATGTTCCTGCTGTCGCTTCGCTGACACCTTCAGCGTCTCCGGCCGCGTGGGCTCGTTCGATCAAGATGTTCTTCACGTACTGTTGGGTCAGGGTTGAAGCTCCCTGGGTGTCGCCGTCAGTGGCGTTGTTGACCAGCGCGCGAGTCATGCCCATCATGTCGATGGCACCGTGTTCGTAGAACCGCTTGTCTTCGGTGGCAACCACCGCATTTTGCAGGTGATCGGAGATGTCATCGAGGTCTTTGACGATCCGGTTCTCCCAGTAATACGTCGCCAGCAGGGTCTTGCCGTCGTTGGCGTAGATGTAACTGGCCTGGGACAGTTGGCCCGCTTCGATCTCGTCAGGTAGCGAATCGAATACTTCGATCCCGCCTTCGGTGACTTTGCCGGCGCCGATCGCGATAGGTGCTACCAGCGCGCCAGCGAGCAACCCGGCGACAACCGCCAAGGCGATGAAAGCACCTAATGAGGCAAAGAGCGCGGCCACGTTGACACGATGGCGTGGAGCGCGCTTGAGACTACCCGAACCTGCCGAAGAACCCATGGATTCTAGCCTACGCGAACAGTCTTGAGATAGGCAGAGGGGAGCCCTGTCACAGGTGTGAGGATCGTGTGTGAATCTCGTGGCAATCATCGAGTGAGGAGTGCGCAAGCGACCTGGACGGTGTTCTATCCTGGACGGTCATAACACGGGTAGTCTTGACCCATGACGACATGGGAATACGCCACAGTTCCACTGATCAGCCACGCCACTAAGCAGATCCTCGATACGTGGGGTTCTGATGGGTGGGAGCTTGTCACCGTTGTAACGGGACCCGATGGGAATGGCCTGGTTGCCTATCTCAAGCGCCCCATCGCCCAGGAGAGTTGATCGTGTCTGGTTCGGTAGCGACGCGCCTGGTGCAACTCGGAATCGAATTGCCTCCGGTCGCGGCACCGCTCGCCAACTACGTTCCTGCGATCCGCTCCGGCGACTTCGTGTGGACGGCCGGACAATTGCCCATGGTCGACGGTAAGCTGCCCGTCACTGGCAAAGTCGGTCACGGCGAGGGCTTGATCGACCCCGAACTGGCCTACGACCTCGCCCGCATCGCTGCGCTCAACGCGATCGCGGCGATCGCGGCCCAGGTGGGTTCGCTGGACCGCATTGAACAGATCGTCAAAGTTGTCGGCTATGTGGCATCCGATCCTGCCTTTTCAGGTCAGCCCGCGGTCCTCAATGGTGCCAGTGAACTGCTGGGGCAGATTTTCGGGGACGAGGGCGCTCACGCGCGCAGCGCCGTCGGCGTAGCCGTGCTTCCGCTGGATGCCCCGGTCGAGGTCGAACTCGTCGCCCGCGTCGGTCGATAAGCAGGGCTTCGACCCTTCGGCAAACTCAGGCCAGCGTGCGCTCAACCAGCGCAGCGCGCTAGCGCGAGCGGCGCTGTAGTCGTTCCAACTCCACCAGGATCAGGGTGCGTCCGTCGCGGCGCACCCATTTACGAGTCGTGAAATCCGCCAACGCCTTGTTGACTGTTTCACGTGAAGCACCGACGAGTTGCGCAAGTTCTTCTTGGGTGAGTTCGTGGGTGACTCGAATTCCATCGGAGGTCTTCTGGCCAAACCGTTCGGCCAGGTCGAGCAGAGCCTTGGCGACTCGTCCCGGAACGTCGGAGAAGACGAGATCCGCCAGAGCCTCGTCCGTGCGGCGCAGTCGGCCGGCCAATGCGCCCAGGAGCGGGGTGGCGACCGCCGGGTGCGTCGTGATCCACGAGGCGAGACGATCGTGCGGGAGTTCAAGCAGCTCACTGTCGGAGACTGCGGTGGCGGTCGCGGTACGGGGACCGGGATCGAATAGCGATAATTCGCCGAGCATCTCGCCGGGGCCAAGAACGGCCAAGAGGTTCTCGCGACCATCCTGAGAACTGCGTCCCAGCTTGATCTTTCCGGAAGTGATGACGAATAGCTGGTTGCCCAAGGCGCCTTCTCGGAAGAGCACCTCACCCTTTGACAGGCGAACAGGTGTCATAGAGCCAAGCAGCGCACGCGCTTCACTTGGTTCGATGTTCGCGAATAGCGGTGCGCTGAGCACTACCTCTTCGTTCTCCACGGCAATCCCTTCATCATTGACAGATCATTGTTGCGTTGGATCACACTGCTAAGCACCAGTGTGCCCTATCAGTCCAGCGCGTGGTGATTCCGGTCTTCGGCGAGCTGCTCGACTAGGCGGTCGGTGAGCGCCATCAACTCTCGTCGTAGATCATTCTCATATGATGCGAGATGCGCGTCCAGATCGCGCAGATTCGGCAGTTCGCCCAGCGGGAAACCCTCCGAGGGGACTTGTGCCAGTGAGTCGAGGATAGGAAGGAGCGCGGCGTGCTGCGGACGCGAATCGAGCATGTCGCTGCTAAGTGGGCGTGGCGCCGCGCCGCGCGCGATAGTCAGATCCATCTTCGCGCGCACTAAGCGACGCCAATGACCCACGGAGGCCAACTCGCATCGAAGCGCCGTGCGGCGCTCACGTAAATCTCCTAGAGCTGTTCCTAACTCCACATGCGACAAGATGGCCTCCTTTCTCCATCATTGCAACGGCACGAAAACGCTGTGTCTTGAGAGCGCGGATCGTTTCAATCGTGCGTCTGCTGAGATGATGGCAGGGTGGAACAACCTAAGATTGCTCGCTCGTCCTCTCGGCGCGAACTCGCGCAGGAGGTTGATCGCCGGTTGGCAGGTCGCTTCCCGGATGCCCACTGCGAACTGGATTACGAAACACCGTGGCAACTCCTGGTCGCCACGGTGCTGTCGGCGCAGACCACCGATGTCAGAGTCAACCAAGTCACCAAGATTCTTTTCACCCGGTGGTCCACACCGCAGGCAATGGCCGCAGCTGCGCAGCAGGAAGTGCAAGAAGTACTGCGTCCGCTGGGATTCACCACCCGACGTGCTCGCCATGTCATCGAGTTGAGCGCACAGTTGTTGGATTCGTTCGGCGGGCAGGTGCCGCGCAGCCGCGATGAACTCGTCACCTTGCCAGGGGTGGGGCGCAAGACCGCCCATGTCGTGCTGGCTGAGGCGTTTGGACTTGGCTACCTCGCTGTTGACACTCACGTGATGCGCACGGCGCACCGTATCGGGCTCACTGACAACAAGGATCCGCTCAAGGTCGAACACGACCTGGTTGAGCTGTACGACGCAGGACAACTGCCGATGGTCTCGCACCGGCTGATCTTCTTAGGGCGACGGATTTGCCACGCCAGGACGCCGCAGTGCGAGGTCTGCCCGCTGCGCGATATCTGCCGCTACGCTATGGCAGCGGAACTGAGTCATTGAGCCAATCCAACAAGATTTCCGCGACCTCATCAGGACGTTCCTCATGTGGGAAGTGGCCAGCGCCAAAGACTTGCTCGCTGCGCAGATGAGTACACAAAGCCGCCGCGTCCACTCCGGTCCAGCCCAGATCGAACACCGGGTCCATACGGCCCATGACCTGCAACGCGGGAACGGTCACGATGCCGCGCACCGTGGCCAAATAGCGACGGTAGGTCGAACCGAGACGGTTGACGTAGTGCCAGCGCACGGCTTCTAGCGAACATCGTGAAACCGATGGCAATCGCATGGCGGTGCGGTACACCTCAAGATCGGGTGCTGGCCATGGCGTAATCGTCAAATCCCTGAGAATGCGAGTTGCCAGGTCTGTGGTGCGCAGTCGGCGTTCAACCGCACCGGGGACTATCACCGCACTCATGCCCTTGTGTGCCAGTTTTGACATCACGGCACGAGTTGACGCGTGCACTCGCGCCGGATGCGGGGAACTGAAGGCGGCCACCGCCGTCGTCACTGCTGGGACAACGGTCGGCATTGACCAGGCGATCATGCCGCCGATGCCATGGCCGATGATGGTTGCGCTGCTAGCGCCCAATGCGCGAATGACTCCTGCCACGTCCCGGCACAGATTAGGCGTGTCGTAGCCCATGGGAGGTTTGTCTGAAGCGCCGTAGCCACGTAGATCCATCGCGGCCACCCGGTATCCGGCCTGGGTGAGGTGGGGAAACTGGTGCCGCCAAGTCCACCACATTTGCGGGAAGGAATGGAGCAATATGATCAGCGGTGCCTGCGCGGTCGCCTCGTCATCACTGACAGCTACGTGGAATCGGGACCCGTTGGCGGACACAAAACGGTGTTCCCATGGGCCGGGTAGGAGCACATCTGAGAAGTCAGCAACCACTATGCCTCGTCATATTTCAGTGGGGTGTTCGAGCGCCGTGGTTCCCGCAGATTCGGCATCTGCCAGTTCGAAGGTCTTATCTGCTGTCGCAGGTTCTTCTGTGACGGGGGGATTGCGGCGATCTTTGGGCGGATCGAAACGGTAGCCGACGTTACGCACGGTGGAGATCAACTGGTCGTATTCCGTGCCGAGTTTGGCACGCAGCCGCCGCACGTGCACGTCCACGGTACGAGTACCGCCGTAGTAGTCGTAGCCCCAGACTTCCTGTAGAAGTTGGGCGCGGGTGAAGACTCGTCCTGGATGTTGCACGAGGTATTTGAGCAACTCGAACTCTTTGTAGGTCAGATCAAGAGGTCGACCGTGCAACCGGACGGTGTAACCGGAGGAGTCGATGACGAGTTCTCCTGTCGCGATTTCCTCCGGCTGGTCTTCGGAAGCGGCTGTGGCATCTGTTTCACGGGCCAGACGAATACGTGCCTCGACTTCAGCCGGCGGTGCGGTGTCGAGCATCAGGTCGTTTGCGCCCCAGTCGGCGTTGACGACGAGCAGACCACCCTCGGTCACAATCAGAATCAGAGGGACGGTCAGACCAGTGGCGCGCAGCATGCGGCTGGTGGTGCGCGCCTTCGCTAGGTCGCGGCGGGCATCAAGCAGCACCACATCGGCGTCCGGCGCTTCGATAAGAGCCGACGGTTCTATGGGAAGAATGCGGATGTGATGGTTCAGCAGCCCAAGCGCGGGTAAGACCGTTGCTGATCCCCCAGCTGTCGCAGTTAGCAGCAGCAGGTCGGCCATCTAATACCTCCCTGAGCGATGCCGACGAAGTACTTCACTGCATTTACCGTACCTTGTGCGCGCCGCGTCCAGTATATCTGGAGCACTCGTCAAGTCTGAGAGACTTGTCACTGTGAACGTACAAACCGCCATCATCAACCTGTCCGGCAGGTCGTTGTTGACCGCTGTGGCTGCGGCGCTGGTTGCGGCCGGAGCGCTGCTTGGTGTTACCGGGTCGACTATCGTGCTCGCGTTGGTGGTCCTTGCCATCGCGCTGGGCTGGCCGCGATTGATGAACTTGCCTGCTGTCACGGGGTCGTCACTGGTCATGGCGCTCGCGGGGCTGTCGTCACTGGCTGTGGTGTACGCGGCACCGCGTGAGCCTTGGATTCGTTCAGTGCCGTTGGTGCTCGCCTTCGCCGTTGTTCTAGCTTTCGTCAACGAGCTTGCTCGTCCTGACGACCGCTCTCGACTGACGGAATCGTTGTTGGGGACTGTCAGCGGCGCATTCTTGGCAATCGGGGTTTCCGGCTGGCTGGCAGCGGATCGTTCGATATTGGGTCACCGTGTGGTGGTGCTAGCGGCACTGGCGCTGGCTGTGGCCTCCATCTTGGCGGCGCTGCCGATCTATGGCTGGACATCGTTCACAACGACCACGCTGGCCGGGGTCGCCACCGCAGTCGCCCTGGCTCAGGTGTGGCTGAATGTTCGCACACTCACGGCGCTAGCGGTCGGGCTGGTCGCGGGATTATGTATCGCCTTCGCGCAGTCCTTGTTCATTCGCATGACGACGCTGCGGTCGCCGCGTGCGGCGATAGCGACGGTGGCGGTGCCGTTGGTGGCTGCTGGCCCGTTCATTTATGCCATTGCGCGCCTGACCCTGCAGGTGTAGTTGTGACCGCCGTTATGGCTACGGCGCAAACAAGTGCTGTCAGCCGGTAGGCTTGTGCCATGAGTATTGAGGCACTTGAGGCGTTCTTCCTGGGCCTGCTGGTTGTGGTCACGGTGACGATCATCTGGTTCGCGGGCTTCGTGGTTTACAAACTATTCAAGTCCTGACGGGCCGCGCGCAGCATGTCATTCGTGATTCCAGAAAATCTGGCTCCGGAGTTGTATCCGATGGCGTGGGTCATCGGGCAGTGGCGCGGGGTCGGGGAACTCAACTATCCCGGTATAGATCAGCAATCGGTCCAAGTCGACCTGTCATGGACTGAGGGAGACGGGCCCTTCCTGGACTACCGCTGCGTGGTGACGCCGGTCTCGACCGAGTCTATAGATCAGGACGAGTCTGCCCAGGCTTGGTCGACTGAGTCCGGGTTCTGGCGGATCTCGCCGGAAAAGCCAGCAGAACTCGACGACGAGTACACCGCGCTCGAGGTGATGACCTCCGATCCGGCAGGGCGGGTCAGCATCTACTTGGGAGCGGTCGGCAAGGGACGTATCACCGTTGCCTCCGACCTGATCGCCCGCACCGCGACAGCTGCGCACGTCACTGCGTCACGCCGGATGTTTGGGCTGGTGTCCGGCCAACTGATGTGGGTATGGGAACTGGCGGCCTTCGGCCATCCGATGCAGTCCTATCTGTCTGTCGCTATGGACCGGGTCTCATCATGACCTGGCGCAGTCCGTTACTTGATCGGCCCGGCGCTGTTGCGGCGAGCGGGCCTGATACGGGTGTCGCTTGGCATTACGGCGATCCGGTTGCAGAACAGCGTGCTCTGGAACGCGGCGCGGCAGTCGTCGACCAGTCCCATCTGGCAGTCATTTCCGTCGCTGGGGCCGACCGGTTGACGTGGTTGAATTCTCTGACGAGTCAGGACCTGACGGCACTGCCGCCACGCCGGTCCACTGAGACTTTGCTGCTTACTCCGCAAGGACGGCTCGAGGCCGCGGTGTGCGTGGTCGACGATGGGGAGACGGCCTGGCTCATCACTGAGGTGGCCCAGCGCGAGTCGTTGACGAAGTGGTTGGACTCCATGCGCTTCGCGATGCGGGTCGAGGTTGTGGATGTCACTGACCGATGGGCCGTGCTCGGCGAGGCAATAGCCGCGGAGGGCAACGAGGGGGAGCCGGTGACCTGGCGGGACACGTGGCCTGAGATTCATGCGGGCGGCACTCGTTATGGGGTGGCCACTGAGGATCACCCTGGTGCAGAGCGCGCCTGGCGGTTGGTGCTCGTCCCACGGGACCAATTAGAAGCGGAAGTCTTCGGTCGAGAGCAGGCTGGTTGGCGATTGGCTGGAACCTGGGCCAGCGAAGCGATCCGGATTGCTGCCTGGCGGCCGCGATTTGCCCGCGAAGTGGACGAGCGTGCCATCCCGCATGAAGTCGACTGGCTTCGCACGGCGGTCCACCTGCATAAGGGTTGTTACCGGGGGCAAGAGACCATCGCGCGAGTACATAATCTAGGTAAGCCGCCGCGCCGACTCGTACAGCTGCATCTGGATGGTTCGGTCGACACGTTGCCGGCGCCGGGTAGTGTGGTCAAATTCGGGGCGAAGTCCGTTGGCTTTGTTACGAGTTCTGCCCGGCATCATGTTGAAGGCCCGATTGCGCTGGCACTGATTAAGCGTGCGACGGCACTGGACGAAGAACTGATGGTTGAAGCCATAGAGGCGCCTGTCGCGGCCGTCGAGCAGGGGACCGAACCTGTCGAGACCGCCGTCGCCCCTACGCTCGTCGCTGCCACTCAGGTCGAAGTCGTTTCGGCGGAAGGATTGTCCGTTGACCGGCCAGCCGGACACGGGCCACTGCTCAAAGGATTGCCTCGTACCGGCATGATCGGTCGCCCGTAGCCATAGTCTTTCCTCGTCTAGCATTCACCGTACAAAATTGGTATCTATCCTTGTACGCTGGGGTAATGGACGTTGCTGTGAGCGCGTTGCGCGCGGAACTCAAGTCATGGATCGACCGGGCCAAAGCGGGCGAGACGATCATCATCACTGATCGTGGCGTGCCCGTGGCGCGACTGTCTGGCGTCGAGTCAGCCGATCTGCTCACGGAATTGGTGCGCGACGGACTGGTGACTGAGCCGGAGAAGTCGCGTGAGCCGGTCACGCCTGCGACCGATATCGACAGCAGTGCCGATCAGCGTAGCGGCGGCGGGATCTTCTCACGGCGGCGGCGATAGTCGTGAGCCTGATCTATTTCGATTCGTCAGCACTGCTGTCGCTATGTGTGAGTGGCCCCCGTACGCCGTTGGCGCAGCGGTTGTGGATCGGTGCCGATGCTGCGATCACGTCACACGTGGCGCTCGTCCAGGTCCCTGCGGCGCTCGGGCAAGCGCGTCGTCGTGACCTGCTGACCGCTGCGGGGCTAGAGCGAGCATTGGCTAGTTGGCACGATGTACGCCGAGCGGTCTACGTGATCCGTGCCTCGGATGACTTGGCGCTGCGCGCGGGAGAACTCGTCCTGAATCATGATCTGCGCGCCGACGACGCTTGGCATCTGGCCGGAGCGCAGTTGGCGCTGCGCGATGGTGGCCTTGCAGCAGTGTGGGACGAGCGACTTCGGGCTGCAGCGCTGGCAACTGGGGTGCGGGTATGCGGGCAGTAGTACAGCGCAGTGTCGGCGCGTCGGTGGTGGTGGCTGGTAAGACGGTGGCGGCATTCGAAGATGAGGGCCTGGTCGTGTTGGTGGGTGCGACCCACGATGACGAGGCCGCTGATTGCGATTACATCGCCCGCAAGGTTGCTGAGTTGCGGATTCTGCGCGACGAGCGCAGTGCCGTGGACGTTTCGGCTCCGGTGATCGTGGTCTCGCAATTCACGCTGTATGCCGATGTGCGTAAGGGGCGTCGGCCGTCATGGAACGGCGCTGCTCCAGGGTCTGTGGCCGAGCCACTCGTGGACGAGGTCGTCGCACGGCTGCGGGAGCGCGGTTTGAACGTGGGGACAGGCGTCTTTGGCGCTGATATGCGGGTGGCCATCAACAACGATGGCCCGGTGACGATCTGGCTGGATTCCTCGGGCGGCTGACGGCGTGCCGTAGGGTTTCTCTCTCTTTGCCTTATAACTTGAGGTGCTAGCGAGAGATGCGCGACGAAGCGATACCTCGGTCGTGAGGTTTCGACCGGGTACGACTGCGAGAGACGGTTCGACCACCGGGCTGTGTGAGATGGGCAACAGATACCCCAAAGTCCCATATTCATAGGATGAATAAGCGGGAATCTTGATATGTGTTGACGATACCCGAAACTGCTGTTGTCCAAGACTTCAACGCGATCAAGAAGGCAAACAAAGCAGAGCAGCCGTGGCGGTTTGCGGTTCAAGCCATGCTGGCCGGCGCCTATGTCGGCGTTGGTGTTGTGCTGATGGTTTCGGCCTCCGGGCCGCTCATGGCCGAGGGCTCGCCGTGGGTCAAACTCGTCAACGGCACGGTCTTCGGCGTCGCGCTCATGCTGGTAGTCGCCGCAGGCGGCGAACTGGTGACCTCGTCCATGATGACTTTGACCCAAGGTTGGGCCAGGCAGGCCATCAATGGCGCCAAATGGGGCACCACTCTGGGCCTGACCTTTGTGGCGAACCTGGTGGGAGCGTTGGTGTTTGCTGCCACAGTGCATTTTTCCGGCTTGCTGGATATCGACAAGCCTGCCGGAATGATGCTCAACTCCATGCTGGAAGCCAAAGCGCATGAATCGTCAGTAGAACTGTTCACCAGAGGCATACTCTGCAATGTCCTGGTGTGCGTGGCGATCTGGTCCGTTGCCCGGCTCAAGAGCGAAACCGCGCAGTTCATGATGATCTTCTGGTGCATCCTCGCGTTCATCACTTCTGGCTTCGAGCACGTCGTCGCGAATATGACAACCTACGGACTGGGGATGTTCGGCGGCATGTCGGGTGCCACGGTCGCGGAGTTCGGAAGGAACATGCTAATGGTCGGGCTGGGAAACCTCGTTGGCGGTGCGCTGATCGGGTTGGCCTATGTCAGCTATGACCGTCGTCCGTCGAGTTCGGAAGGTCGATAGCGAACTCCCGGTGCACCGTCGAACTCCTGATGCACCGTCGAACTCCCCTGTTGTAATAGGTGAGGTGGCGGTAGAGCGGGAGGTCGGCGCAGTAGAAGGCGAACGCAAAACACGGGCGACACCCTTTCGAGTGTCGCCCGCTCCAGCTGGGGTAGCAAAGTAACATGCACGCCTTTTGTCCGCCGTGACCGCTGCTGCGAGTTCAACGTACCCGATGAGAGTGGGTTACCTCGCGTGTGGGTTTCTGCTTCCCCCGTATGCTGTTGTACTTACATTGTTACCCGGCTTTTGTGATGGGCGCCACATTTCGCGAAGCATTTATTGGAACTGAGACGAATCCTCTCGTCCTGTAAGACCCGTCCCGGGTGCCGGACTCAACTTCGCCGCCTGCGTCGCCGTAACCACCACAGCAGGGCAATGCCCACTGTGGCCGCTCCGACCAGCGAAAAACTCCACGTCCGCGACACGGGGATATGCCGCCACAACGACACTGGGCTGGCGAAAGTCAACACGCCCCATCCGCTTGTCTCGGCAAGACGTCGCAAACCTCGGTCCGGGTTGACCGCGTTGCCGAAACCGACTGCTTCAAGCATGGGCGCATCGGTAATCGAATCCGAATACGCATACGACTTCGACAGGTCGTAGCCTTCCTGCTCGGCCAGCGCACGCATGGCATGCGCTTTGTTTTCGCCGTAACAGTAGAAATCGATTTTGCCCGTGTAGTGACCGTCAAGAACTTCCATCCGCGTCGAAACGGTGTGATCAGCGCCAAGCGCGGCAGCAATGGGCTCCACCAGCTCAGAACCCGAGGCTGACACCACCACCACGTCGCGCCCGGCTGCATGATGCTCCGCGATCAGTTCAACAGCCTCGGAATACACGTACGGGTCGATGTGCTCGTGCAAAGTCTCCGACACGATGGCCTTGACGTGGGCGACATCCCAACCGGCCACCAGATCTGACAGATAAGCCCGCATTCGCTCGGTTTGATCCTCGTCCGCGCCGCCAATCAGATACAGGAAATGTGCATACGCGCTGCGTAGCACCGCCCGGCGGTTCATCAGCCCTTGGGCAAGGAACGGCCTTGAGAACGCGGCAGCACTGGACGTGGCGATGATCGTCTTGTCCAGATCAAAGAATGCGGCGGTTTTACTCACAGCCATATTGAGAGCCTATCGGTCGGACGCTCCGCACGAATGCCCACCGGCCACAAAGGTTATCCACAATCGTTGTACTCGACCACCACGCGCAGGTCAGTTGTGGGCACGATGAAGTGGTGAAACGACCATTGATCTGTGTGATAGGAGTACGAGGCAACCTGGGCGCATCGACCCTTGCCCTGCATCTTGCCGGGGCGCTAGGTGGGTGCGCCGTCGACACTCGGCTCTTCGGCGGGCTCGACACTCTTGCCGGGACCGAGGACCACAATGGACCGCGCTGGTCCAACCTCAATCTGACCTCCCACCGGGTTGCCGCTGGGTCATTGCTCGAGACTGCGCCACGATGGTGGCAGGTGCCGGTGATCTCGGGCAGTCGACTGGCCACCGTCTCTTCTGGCGACGCACCGCGGCTCAGCGTGGCACCCATCATTGAGACACTGCGGAACGCGACCCCGATCGTGGCAGATCTCGCCCTAGACGCGTTGGATGGGCGGGACGAGCGCTCCCTGCTTGACGAGGCCAACTTGACCCTGCTGATCGCGGGGCGCGATGTGCTCTCAGCAGTGATCGCCAAGAATGTGGCCGCATCTTGCGGGTCGAAGAAGTTGCTGGTGGCACGGTGCCACCCGGGGATGAGTCTTGCCGCGCACGACGTTGCCGTTGCGGCTGGAGTGCCGTTGGGTCCAGTCCTTGCACACACCCCGAAATTGGCACAGCCGGTTGAATGCGGAGTCGGGCCGGCGGCTTCGCGACCACGGTGGGACAAGCCCGGACAACTGACGTCCGCGGCCCCGGTGCCGGTTGAGGTCGCTGCCGCACGATTGGCTCTGGTAGTCAGGGAGCACTCGTGAACTCCGATGATGACCATGTGGTTGCCAGCATTCGGCAACGTCTGATTGCCGCGAATGAACCGGTCACCTCCGCTCGTATCGAGCATTACGTGCGTGAGTATGCGGTCGCGCTTGGAGATGAGGCCGTCGCTGACATCTCGCATGCACTAGAGCGGCAATTGTTGGGAGCAGGGGCGCTGCAACAGCTGCTGGACTTGCCCGGTGTGACCGATGTGCTCGTCAACGGACCGGAGGACATTTGGGTGGATCGCGGTCAAGGGTTGCAGCGCACTCGCGTCACTTTGGGCTCCGATGCTGACCTGCGCACTCTTGCTATGCGGTTGGCCGCGAATGCGGGCTGCCGCCTCGACGACGCCTGCCCCACGGCTGACGGTCGCCTGCCGGATGGCACCAGGTTTCATGCTGTCTTGGCGCCATTGGTGGACGTTGCCGCCGTGATCTCATTGCGGGTCCCGCAACGGCAATCATGGCAGTTGCCGCAACTGGTCGAACAGGCCATGATTCCTGCGCTGTGGGAACCGATACTCGCACAGACTGTCGCGGCGCGAATCGGAGTGGTGGTCTCTGGCGCCACGGGCGCTGGGAAGACCACGGTGTTGGCTGCGCTGCTGCGGGCGGCGGGCGCATACGAACGGATCGTGCTGATCGAAGAATCACGTGAATTGATGGTGGAGCACCCGCACCTGGTGGCGCTGCAATCTCGTCGCGTCAACGCTGAAGGTTCGGGCGAGATCACGCTAAGTCAACTCGTCAAGGAATCGCTGCGGATGCGGCCGGACCGGATCGTGGTCGGGGAGGTGCGCGGCGCCGAGATTCGTGAATTGCTGCTGGCCTTTAACACCGGACATCGCGGCGGTGCGGTCACTTTGCACGCGAACAGCGCGCAAGATGTGCCCGCTCGATTGGTGTCTCTGGGACAACTCGCTGGGCTGAGTCCCGCGGTCGTGGCAGATCAGGCGACGACTGCATTCAGCGTGGTGATGCATGTGCGTCGTGACTACCATCAGGGGCAGTTGCGTCGTTTCGTGTCGAATATCGCGGTTCTTGCAGGGCATGGTGACACCCCGTCGGCTCCCGGGTCTGTGATTACTAGCCGTGACGCGCTGACCTGGCGGGGATACGGTCCGTCGCGAGAAGGACCTGGATGGGCCGAATTGCAACGATTGTTGACCGCTGCGCAACAGGTGGCTTGAAATGTGGGCAACGGTCATTGCGATAGGCAGACTCGGTTTGAAGTCGCGACGCCGTGGGGTGGCCTCTAGGGTGTCGCTGGACCTAGCTGTTGTGCTGGCGACGGTGGCCGCCACGCTGCGCTCCGGAGGATCTGTATCGCGAGCGTGGTCTGGCGTGGGGATCGAATGTGATGCGCGCGGTGTTCCTGCTGAATCGTCCTTATTGCAGGTTTGTTCGGCACCGAACGCTAGAGCCAGTCCCGCTGACCTAGTGGAGGCGATCCGCGCTGCGCGCATGTCTTGTGTGATCGCTGTCGAGTTAGGCACCCCGTTAAGCGATGTGCTGGACCATGTTGCGGCGTCGGTGCAATCGCACCAGGTGGCGGTGCAGTCGCGCCGTAGCGCTCTCGCGGGGCCGCGATCCAGTGTGCGTGTCCTGATGTGGCTGCCGCTGGGCACCGTGGGGCTCGGGGTCTTGCTGGGCGCTGCGCCGTGGCAGGTGATGTTCGATGGCGGCCTAGGCACCTTGAGCGCTCTGGCGGGCGGAATGCTGATGGTGGCAGGTCGGCGATGGGTGGAGGTGCTGGCACAACGGGCGGCCAGGATTTCGCACGGTGAAGGTTCGTGGCGCTCGCGGTTGTCGCGGGGTGCGCGGGTGCCGGAACGGTCGATGTCTTGGCGTTCGTCGCGTCCGTCCGGCTCGATACGGCGTTCGTGTCCGACAGGTTGGGCAGTTGCTCTGTTGACCGGGCGGCCGTTGGCCGACTCGTCGGCGCTGGTACGAGTACGTTCTGGCGAGGTCGCGGCCCCCGATCCCGAAATACCGCTAGCGGACGAACTGGTGATCACTGTTGTGCTCAGCGCGGTCAACTCTGGGGCCGCGCTGTTGCGCGCGCTGCACATCTCCGGCACGGTTCTCCAGGGCCATCACGGTGCGGCTCTGACTTCTTTCACTCAACGGGTCAGTTATGGGACCTCTTGGGACGAGGCCGCCAGTGGTTCTGATGGTGTCATTGGACGAGTGCTCACTGCTTTGGGTGCTGCCTGGAATCACGGTGCGAGTGCACAAGTGACGTTGACACGACTGATTGACCAGACCCGTCGTGACCGTGACGGTGCCACCGGGCGCGCTGCCGCACGGTTGGGCGTGCAACTGGTTTTACCGCTGGGTCTTTGCTTCCTTCCGGCATTCGTCCTGGTGGGGCTGGTGCCGTTGGCGCTGAGTCTGGGGATGTGAGCTCCGGGGGCGAAAGTCGACCGGACCTGTCGGGTGAGGTGGAATGAACTGAGCGCATGCCGCGAAGAGTTATCCACATTAGGGGATTGGCCATGCCGCGGACTGCCGCGGCGACGCACGATCGAAGTAGATCTTTACCACAAGATCCGCGGTGTCCCATCCGGATGGCCGCTAAGGATAACGAGTGAGACGGAGATAGCGCGATGATTCAGACAAGTGGCACGGAACATCCACGCAATGACCTGACAAGACTGCACGAATCGGTGCTCGTGCCAGCGGGCAATACCTGTGTGACCCCGACGCCAAGCAGTGTCTATCAGCGGTGCAAGACGAAGACTGTCGCGCATGTGCGGCGGGCGACATCGTCGATGCGGCATTACGGCGATCGCGGGTTGGCTACCGCCGAGTATGCGATTGCCACTGTGGCCGCCGCGGGTTTTGCCGGATTGCTGATCGTGGTGTTGAAGTCAGGTGCGGTGCGCGGACTGTTGGACGGCATCATCAAGTCCGCGCTGAGCATGTGAAGCAGTGGTGAAACTGGTTCGTGGCGACGCTGGTAGTGCCACGGTTGAGATGGCCGTGGCACTACCAGCGGTGGTTCTGGTGCTGTCCTTGTTGCTCACGGTGGTGCAACTCGGCACCCAGCGGATTCGGGTGGAGCGGGCTGCGGCGGTGGCTGCACGCATGGCGAGCATTGACGCAGCCCATGGTGATATTCAGGCCGTCGTGCGACGCATTGCAGGCCCCGGTGCGAGTGCTGAGATCGGTGGTGACGTCCAAGGCTGGGTGACGGTCTCGGTATCGAAGCCGGTGGTTGCGTCATGGTTAAGTTGGACCGTCAGTGCCGAGCATGTCGCCCCGCACGAGCGATATGTGCTTGGTTTCGACAGATTCAGCCCAGCGGGCTTCGCCCCGCCGTTGATCGAGTAACGCAGGGCGTCACTGTGTAGTTGGTCGAGTGGCGGAGCGTGCCGAGGTATAAGCGGCATCATGCTGAGGAGACGACATGACGAAGGTGATGGCCGCAGTAGTCGTTGTGGGTTTGATGCTCACCGGAACACTCGCGTTAGTATCCGCGAATGTGAGCCGCGCGGTTCATGCGCAGGGTGTTGCTGATATTGCGGCGCTGGCCGCCGCCACAGCCACGTTGTCGCAGCAGCACGATCCGTGCGCGCTGGCGACCCGGATCGTCGAGGATCGTGGGCTTCGCCTCGAAGTGTGCACGCCAAGTGACCCCAGTCAGGTGCAGATCACGGTCACTTTCGATACCCACGTAGGCACACGCACGGCCACCGCCCGCGCCGGAATCGAATGGTAACCACAACTGTTAACAACAGGCCATCACCACTAACAGTTTCGCCAAAACTGTTAGTAAAGTGCATTGCTTACTATCATTTTCTAGCAAAGTGTTACTAAGATGATGGCTATGGTCACAGTAGGTGCATCCGATCAGAGCGGGGCGAATGCCAAGGAAGCCGTTCTATTGCCAGTCTGCGCCTCAGAACAGCAGTACTGGACACCAACACATGCGGGTCTTTTCTCGCGTGCTGAGGTGCGGCGTCAGACTGGACCATACCAATCGGCCGTACCCACCCAGATCGCAGCGCGGCAGTTCTCCGTGGCGGCGGGCCTAGCCGCCGATGTCGAAGAAGCAGCATTAGCATTGCGCGATTTTGACCGCCACGCCATGACGCAATTGGGAACCAAGGACCCGGCGTTGGGTCCGATGTCTGCGATCCTGTTACGCACCGAGAGTGCTTCGAGTAGTCAAATCGAGCAACTGTCCACGACTGCGAAGCAACTTGCTTTGGTAGAGATAAACGAGGGTGACAAGAAGAACGCGGTGACCGTTGTTGGCAATGTTCGTGCGATGGAAGCAGCGCTTAGGCTTTCCGCGGATTTGAGTGCCGAAGCCATTCTTGTGATGCACGCAGAACTGATGAGCAAACAAGTCGGAATGGAACAGAAAGCGGGTAAGTTCCGCACCGAACAAGTGTGGGTTGGCGGTGACAATGCCGGGCCTATCGGTGCAGCATTCATCGCACCCCACCACAGCCGCGTTCCTGACGCGATAGCCGATGTTGTTGATTTCATGCGACGCGATGACCTCAGTGCATTGATACAAGTTGCCATCGCACACGCACAATTCGAGACAATCCATCCGTTCACTGACGGCAATGGGCGTACGGGACGTGCCATCGCACACGCGCTATTACGCAGTAAAGGGCTTGTGTCTCAAACGACCGCGCCAATTTCTGCAGGACTACTCGTCAATACTGAGTCCTATTTCGCGGCACTCACCGACTACCGGAACGGTGACGCCGGACCCATTATTCGCCGTTTTGCTGATGCGTCCCGTTATGCGGCGGTGACTGGAATCAACCTTGTCGATGCCCTCCAGGAACAACTGGCCGCTTCCGAGGACAAATTAAACGGACTGCGCCGGCAAGCGCGGGCCTGGGATGTGCTGCCGTTGTTCATAGGGCAGCCAGTGGTCAACTCTCGGTACGTTCAGCAAAAACTTGGAGTTTCCGCCATGACCGCAATCAGGGCATTGGACGCGCTGACAGAGCATGGAGTGATCGTCGAGAAGACTGGAAAATCGCGCAACCGGGTGTGGCAACATGATGGTGTGATCAGTGCGCTCAACGAGTACGCGGCTTCGATCCACCGCCGAGCGTAGGCATACGGCTGAAACTACTGCCGCTGCATCCATTCCGCCTAATCTGATTGTGGACCAGTTTTGTAGTTGTGGCCGGTCAACGCCCAGTCCACTTATACAAAAGTCGGCCACAACTGGTGAAGTAGCGAACTGATCGTCAGACGCGCAGGGCAGGATCCGTGCCGGGATGTGACTCGAGCAGCACTCGCAGCAGGCGCAGTGCGGCGGCCTTGTCCAGCGGGTGGTTGCCATTGCCGCACTTGGGTGACTGCACACACGCCGGACAGCCATAACGGCACGAACACTGCGAGATCACCTCTACCGTCGCCTCAATCCAGCGGTCAGCCTGCTGGAAAGCTCGTTCGCTGAAGCCAGCCCCGCCCGGCGCACCATCGTGGATGAAGATAGTCGCCCGCTCCGTCTGGTCGTGCCACGCAGTAGACAACCCGCCAATATCGCTGCGGTCACAGGTCGCCAATAGCGGCAGCACACCAATAGCGGCATGCTCCGCCGCGTGCAGCGCACCGGGAGCGGTACTCGCATCGATGCCGGCACGTTCCAAAACCGCCGCCGACATCGTCCACCACACCGCGGACGTAGAGAGCACTCGTTCTGGCAACTCCAACGGGAAATTGCCAAGCACCAACCGGTCGCTATTACGCAGCCGCTGAAACTCCACCACCTGAGAGGTCACCTCGACGCTGCCGTAACACCACTCGACAGCGCCGGACTGCCAGGTGACCGCGCGTTCCTGCTCCACAACGCGCATCTCGGTTGTTGACCGCGCCCAGGTGTGGAAGTCCACCGCGCGCGCCACCACCATGGCGCTGAGCTCATCCGGCAAGTACTCGACCACATGGAACGACCGTCCCTGATGCACATAGACAGCGCCGGTATGCAGCGCGCTATCGGCATCCTCGGCACTCATCGTGCCAATCACCTGCCCTGAATCAGCCTCCGTAATCGTGACCGTACCTGTCCCGGCGCCGCGCAGATCGGCCAGCGCAGAAGCGGGCTCCGGCCTCGTCCAAAACCAACGCGGGCCGTTTTCGGAGCCGCGTTTCCGCAACAGCCCAGCCGTGGTGATCTCGTCCAATAACGCGCGCGCTGACGGATCGAAAAGGGCCAAATCGGCCTCGGTTAGCGGCAATTCGGCCGCCGCTGCACACAAATGCGGTGCCAATACGTACCGGTTCGCCGGGTCCAGCACGGTGGCCTCCACCGACTGCGAGAACAACGACTCCGGATGGTCCAGCAGGTAGTTGTCCAAGGGATCTTGGCGTGAGATAAACAAGACCAATCCAGTGGCTCCGGCGCGACCGGCTCGTCCCGCCTGCTGCCACACCGAAGCCCGAGACCCCGGCCATCCGGCAATCGCCACCGCATCCAACCCGGAAATATCAATGCCCAGTTCCAGTGCATTCGTTGTCGCCAGCGCGCGCTGCTGACCCGACGACATCGCGGACTCGAGCGCGCGCCGTTCCTCCGGCAGATATCCACCACGGTAGGCCGACACGGAGTCAGCGGGCACCCCGCCTCGTGTACTCAAAATGGACGAGGCCACACTCGCCACGGTCTCCGCTCCGCGTCGTGACCGAGTAAACGTCAACAGCCGTGCCCCGTTTTCGACCAGTGCGGCGGTGACATGGGCGGCCTCGACGGTTGCGGAGCGACGCACCTCGTCCAAAGAGCCCTGCCCAGGGATTCCCGTCAGCCCGGTCAGATCATCAGACCCGTCCGTCAGTGCATCGTCGATGGACAGGCCATCCACCTCGACCGCGGCGTCGGCATCCGAATCCACCACCGGCGGCGGCTGCCACATCACCACGGTGCGCGCACCGCTGGGCGCACTGTCCTGCGCGATCACCGCGACTTCCTCACCGGGAGTGCCCGTCAGCAGTGATGCCAAATGGGTCGGGTCCGCCGTTGTCGCGCTGGCAATGACAAAGGTCAAGGCGGGCTCGTCCTCGTCTCTTGCCTCGCGAGGGGCATCGGAATAGTGCGCGCGGATTCGCATCAGGCGACGCAGGACGAGTGCCAAGTGCGCCCCAAACAGGCCGCGATAAGCGTGCCCCTCGTCAATGACCACGTAACGCAGTGACCGCAGGAACCGGGTCCAGCGCTGATGCTGCGGCAGCAGCGCATGGTGCAGGAAATCCGGATTGGTCAAGACCACGTCACTGTGCCCGCGGATCCAGTCCCGCGCTTCGCGCGGCGTGTCCCCGTCGCAGGTATCGATCACAGTGTCGAGTGAAGGGCTCGCAGCCACCAACCGACGCAGAGCCAGATGCTGATCGGCTGCCAAGGCCTTGGTGGGGGCCAGATACAGGGCGCTCGCAGGGCGCCCTGCCGTGATCAGCCCGGTCGCACGCGCCGCTTCGCGTTTTCCCGCCGCGATGGTCGACAAAATCGGCAACCAGAATCCGAGAGACTTTCCCGATCCGGTAGCGGTGGCGATGGCAGTAGTCTGCCCGCGGTGAATCGCTTCAGCGGCATCGTACTGGTGCTGCCACAATTCGGCGATGCCCGCAGCCTGGTACGCCTCGACCACGCCTGGATCGCACCACGCGGGCCACGGGGCGGTGCGGGCCGTGCGCGCTGGAAGGTGCTCAATGTGGCGCACCTGCCCCCAATCGCCCAGGGTGCGCAGCAGCGCGGTTAAGAGGTCATCTGCTCGGGTCATCGCATCAATCGTGGCACGTTGCCGCGCCGGATGGCGTCGCTGGGTCCAGCCGGAGGGCACCGCAGGGTCCAGTCGGTTAGCACCACTGGGTCAACCGGATAGCACCACGGTGCTGAGCCGGTCGCACGACGCGCCGAGAAAAGAAAAATTCTCGGATTTGAAACATCGGCAGTTCTGCAACGAATCCGGCGTCACAGACCTCATTTTTGGGACCAATGTCCCAGTGCGAATTGGGTCGCGATAGCAATATCTAGTTACGTAACCAGGAAGTGCCACTAGATGTTGTGGTTGGGGTTATGGTGAAGATGTAGGTCACGAAGTTGTGATTCGCTTGCGTCGAGCGCCAGATTCCCGGGCAACGCAAGTGGCAGCGACCCAAGTCGGAACACAACACAACCTAGGAGTGCATGGACATGTCTGCATCAGCATCAGCCAACCTCGTCGAAGTTCGTTCGACGATGCGCGAGTACCTCGACCAGACCGACTGGCGGGTCAATGCGAATGCCAACCAGGGCTATTCGCTCGGTGGCTTGATCCTCAATACTGCAGGCAAGGTCACCGCCAACTATTGGCTCTCCGAGGTGTACACCCCTGAAATCGGTCAGGCGCACCGCAACGGTGACTATCACATCCACGACCTTGACGTCTTCGGCGGCTACTGCGCCGGCTGGTCACTGCGCAATCTGCTACAGCAGGGCCTCAACGGAGTTCCGGGACGAGTCGAATCCAATCCCCCGAAGCACATGTCCTCCGCAGTGGGCCAGATCGTCAACTTCCTCGGCACCATGCAAAACGAGTGGGCCGGAGCCCAGGCGTTCTCGTCCTTCGACACCTATATGGCCCCCTACGTGCGCAAAGACAATATGACGTACGAGGACATCCGCCAGAACATCCAAGAACTGATCTACAACCTGAACGTGCCATCACGGTGGGGCACCCAGACGCCGTTCACCAACCTGACCTTCGACTGGACCTGCCCCGAGGACCTACGCGACGAGCGTCCGCTGATCGACGATCAGCCGATGGACTTCACCTACGGTGATCTGCAATATGAGATGGACCTGATCAACCAGGCATATATCGAGGTCATGACCGAAGGCGATGCTTCAGGACGAGTTTTCACCTTCCCGATTCCGACCTACAACATCACCGAAGACTTCCCGTGGGAATCGGAAAACGCGCAACGGCTCTTCGCCATGACCGCCAAGTACGGTCTGCCCTACTTCCAGAACTTCATCAACTCGGATATGAACCCCGGCGATGTGCGCTCGATGTGCTGCCGACTGCAGCTTGACCTGCGCGAACTGCTCAAGCGCGGCAACGGGCTGTTTGGCTCGGCAGAGCAGACCGGTTCGGTGGGTGTGGTCACCGTCAACTGCGCGCGCCTCGGCTACCGGTTCGCGGGCGACAAGGACGCGCTCTATGCCGAACTCGACCGCCTCATGTTGCTGGCCAAGGAGTCGTTGGAGATCAAACGCCGCATAGTTCAGCACTACATCGACAATGGACTGTTCCCATACACCAAGCGCTACCTGGGGCACCTGGACGCGCACTTCTCCACCATCGGCGTCAACGGTCTGAACGAAATGGTCCGTAATTTCACTGGTGACACCGAGGACATCACCACACCCGCAGGCCACGCGATGGCCATTGAACTACTCGATCACGTGCGTGCGGCGATGGTCGAGTTCCAAGAGGAAACCGGTCACCTGTACAACCTCGAGGCCACTCCGGCGGAGGGCACCACCTATCGGTTCGCCAAAGAAGACCGCAAACAATTCCCCGGCATTCTTCAGGCCGGCACGGACCAGAACCCGTACTACACCAACTCGTCCCAACTGCCGGTTGCCTTCACGGACGACCCGTTCGAAGCGCTGGAGCGTCAGGAAGAGCTGCAAGGAAAGTACACCGGCGGAACGGTGCTGCACCTGTACATGTCAGAACAGATTTCCTCTGCCACGGCCTGCCGCAACATGGTGCGCCGCGCACTGACGAATTTCAAGCTGCCGTACATCACCATCACGCCGACCTTCTCGGTATGCCCGGTGCACGGCTACCTGGCTGGTGAACAACCGACATGCACCAAGTGCGCCCTGGAGTTCCCAGACCGGGAGCCGCAGGAATGCGAGGTATGGACCCGTGTGATGGGTTATCACCGTCCGGTGGCGTCCTTCAACGTCGGCAAGAAGGGCGAGTTCTACGAGCGCACTCCATTTGAAGAGGCGGCCGCAGACCGTAAGCAGGACGAGTCCGTCACTGTTGGAGCCGCGGTATGACGAGTCGCCTAGACCGCGATGGCGAGTTTGGCTTGGCTGCGCCGAGTGTCGTGAGCACTCGCGCAACAGCGCTGAACTCTACTGAGCCGAGCGCTGATGAGCTCGCCATCGCGGGCTGGTCCCGACTGTCCACCTGTGACTGGCCGGACCGGATCGTGACGACTCTGTTCCTCCAGGGCTGCCCGTGGCGCTGCACATACTGCCACAACTACACGATCCTCGACCCGCGCACGCCGGGTGTGGTGCCCTGGCAGGATGTCGCTGATCTATTGGCCAAGCGTCAAGGGCTGTTGGATGGAGTGGTGTTCTCTGGGGGCGAGCCGACACGGCAGCGTGCTCTGGTCGCTGCCGCCCGGCAGGTGCGCGGCCTCGGGTTCGGGGTCGGGCTGCACACCGGTGGGGCGTTCCCGACCCGCCTTCGTGCGCTATTGCCGTACATCGACTGGGTGGGCTTGGATATCAAAGCGCCTCCAGATAGATATGACGAGATAACCCGGCGCCAAGGGAGCGCTCGTCCGGCCTTTGAATCCTTGGAAATGGTGATGGAGGCTGGTATCTCAGTGCAGGTTCGCACGACGGTTGACCCGACAGTATTGACGCCAGGCGATGTAACGCGATTGACGGAATTGCTGCGAGACGAGTACGGCGTGGAGGATCACGTGCTGCAGACCGTGCGCAGCGACGGAACGTCGGAAGAATACCGAAATGCGCTAAAAAAGACAGAATTGATGGGATGAATTCTGATTTGCCCGAAGGTCCCACTTTGTGCGGGTTATGCGCGGCCAGAATTGAGGACACAAGAACTCGGCGCGTATGACGCCCTCAATCCTTCAGCGAGGACTCCGTGATGCAATTCCTAGACCGAAGCCGCACCGTTGCGCCTTCCGGGTATAACCGCTGGTTAGTGCCGCCAGCTGCGCTAGCCGTCCATTTATCGATCGGCCAGGTTTACGCGTTCAGTGTTCTCAAAGAACCACTGATGGCAGCCTTCAACCCCGAGGGCACGCAAGAGAATATGCACACTCTCATCGGTGTGATCTTCTCCATCTCAATCGTGATGCTCGGTCTGTCTGCCGCTTTTGGTGGCGTCTGGATGGAGCGCAATGGGCCACGCAAGGCCATGGCGCTGTCACTGGTGTGCTGGGTCAGCGGCTTCCTGGTGGCGGCCCTCGGGGTGCATATCGGGCAACTATGGGTGGTCTATCTGGGTTACGGCGTGATCGGCGGTATCGGTCTTGGAATCGGCTACATCTCGCCGGTGAGCACGCTCATCAAGTGGTTCCCAGACCGCCCGGGATTGGCTACGGGCCTGGCGATCATGGGCTTCGGCGGCGGCGCTATGGTGGCTTCTCCGCTGACCAACATGCTGCTCAACCACTACACGAAGCTTCCTGCCGATGTGCAGCCCACCGACGCGATCGTGCCGACCCTGCTCACCCTGGCCGCGATCTACGGTGTCTTGATGGCTGCCGGTGCAGTCGTCATCCGCGTACCGGCCAAGGATTGGAAGCCTGAAGGCTGGGTACCGGTGGTGAAGAAGAAGGCGATGCAGACCCATGCCAACGTGCGGGTGCGCCATGCGGTGCGGACCCCTGCCTTCTACCTGTTGTGGATCGTGCTGTTCACCAATGTGACCGCCGGAATCGGAATCCTCGAGCAAGCATCTCCGATGATTCAAGGCATCTTCAAAGACACTGCGACCCCAGTGGCAGCAGGTGCTGCAGCAGGCTTCGTCGGGTTGCTGTCGCTAGCGAATATGGGCGGCCGATTCGGCTGGTCGACGCTGTCGGACAAGATCGGACGCAAACCGACCTACGTGATGTACCTAGGTGTGGGTGCGGTGCTTTACTTCTTCCTCGCCACCGTCGGCGGAACACATGTCGCTCTGTTCGTCACGCTGTGCTTCCTGATCGTGTCGTTCTACGGCGGCGGATTCGCGACAGTCCCCGCGTATTTGAAGGACATGTTCGGAGCACTCGAAGTCGGTGCGATCCACGGCCGACTGCTGACAGCATGGTCGGCCGCAGGTGTGGCTGGCCCGCTGATCGTGAACCTGCTGGTGGATGCGCGCGAACAATCCGGTATTACAGGTGCGGATCTGTACCGTCCGTCATTGCTGGTGATGTGTGGCGTGCTGGTGATCGGCTTCATCGCTAACCTGCTGGTTCGTCCGGTCAGCGAGAAATATCACGAGCCCGCTGAAGCGCCCGGCAAGCAAGGGGTCGCTGACACCGCGGCCCTCGCCGCCGAGACGGCTGAGGAAGTCGTCGTCGAAGCGGAAGCAGTCATCGAAGCCGTAGCCGATGACGACGATCTGGACAAAGAACTAGCGAAGGAGGCGTTGTGATGACCGCCAAAGAAGTGGGTGCGGCAGCTGAAGCAGACGCACAGGAGGCCAAGGCCGGTGCAAGCATCACCATGCTGGCGACGTCCTTGTGGGTGGTCGTGGGAGCACTGCTCTCCTACGGGGTGATCCAGACGGTCCTCAAGGCGGCACAGTTGTTCAACGGCTAAGAGGCCGCCATCGTCTCCGTTGTTCAGTTGGTAGCCCGATATGGAAAGTGGTAGTGCTGAATATCCGCCTACTACTTGCCATATCGGGCTATCGTTCCTGCGGAAAAGAATGTGTACCGAGCACGCCAGCGCCCTAGGGTGGTGCTATGTCACTGATCGCCAAAGACCTCGCCTTCTCGTACCCCGGTAAGGACGTGCTGAACGATGTCACGATCAAGTTGGGACCGGGCACTATCACCGGCATCGTCGGCGAGAACGGCAGCGGTAAGTCGACACTATTGCGATTGCTGAGCGACGAGCTCGTCCCCAGCCGCGGCACCATCGAGCTTCGCGGAACGCTCACGTACGTCTCTCAGGAACTGGATCCTGTTGAGCGGACCATCGGAAGTCTCAAGGAGGAAGCGCTCAACGAGGTGCGCGCAGCGGACCAGGCGTTACAACAGGTCATCGAGACCTTCGACCACGATCACGGCAACTTGGCGGACCTCAACGATGCCATCGCCCGCCATGAGCACTTGCGCCCGTGGGAGGCCGAACAACGACTGGCGTCGTTGCTGACGCAATTCGGAGTCGAGCATCCGGATAACAGGACCTTGGCGACCTTGTCGGTCGGAGAACGTTACCGGGCGCGACTGGCCTGTGCGCTGGCGCGCCGTAGTGATGTGCTGCTCCTCGACGAGCCGACTAACCACCTCGACGATTCCGGCATCGAATTGTTGACCATTGAGCTGCGCAACTGGCCGGGTGCGGTCGCCCTCGTCACGCACGACCGCGACCTGCTCAACGACACTGCACGAGCCATCCTCGACCTCGATCCATCCATGGATCGCAGACCCGTTTTGTATCGCGAGGTCGACTATGACGGTTACCGCCGGGCGAAGGCCGATGCGCTCAAAGTGTGGCGCCGTCGCCACCACCGAGAACAACGGCGGTTGGCGCATTTGGCCGAAGTGCTCGACACCAGTTACGAGGGGCTTTCGGACGAGTGGCGACCGCCCAAAGGATCACGGAAGCATCGCCGCGGCACCCGCGCCCGGATTCATGTCAAGAACGCGGATCGGCAGATCGAGCAACTCAAGGGTGAGGCCGTCGATATTCCGATGCCGCCGCAGCCATTGCACTTTCCTCAGTTGCCATCGCAACCGGGTGAGATGAGCGACGCCTCAGTCATCTCGCTTGCCATCGATCGACCTAGTGGCAGGTGGACGGCGCTCGCTGCGCTGCGCGGCACCACCTTGGACATCGCACCGGGGGAGAAGATCCTGGTCACCGGTGGTAACGGTGCGGGCAAATCGACCTTACTTCGCGCCATCGCGTCCGATGACCCAGGCGACGGGGTAGTGCGCAGCGGTGCGGTAGGTCTGCGCATTGGTGTGCTGATCCAGGACGGTTTGTTGCGAGAACCGCAGTCTGTGACCGCCACCGGTGAGGACGAGTGCACTGCCGAGGTCTACCGGCTGCTCGCACAGGGGCAGCTCGATCCGGAGCAGGTCATCCCGGCTTACAGTTTGGGTTTGTTGAATGAGAACGAGATGGCCCGGCCGCTCATTGAACTGTCGACCGGGCAGCGCCGCCGGTTCGAGTTGATGAGAGCGTTGATCGCTGCG
>WPCK01040847.1_pt1 | contig 39304 bp, 27 predicted proteins | sample 5399851 | NCBI WGS metagenome assembly WPCK01 (sample SAMN12869471, study PRJNA574797) | sludge metagenome | isolation source: wastewater treatment of pH11 | place: China:Beijing | collected 2019-05-20
GGTTCCGAAGCGGCGTCAGGCGGGTAACCGTTTCCGAATTGCCGGTTTCGCACCCGGCCAGGTGTTGGCAGGCGCGGGATTGCCGATCATATTGATGTCCAAACCCGCAACAAGAGAAATTGGGGATTCGATGAGCCGGCGCAGTGTTTCACAGGTTGTAGATCGGGATTTTCTGGAATTGCGTGGCCGATTGCTGGAATTGGCAGCAGCGTTTGACAGGGTGGCCCGCGCCCCGGGCGACAATGACCCGCGAATGAGTTTGATCCGGGAAGGGATCGGTCTGATCGCCGACATGGAAGGGAACAAGGCGGAGCGGGTACAGCTGCTTTTTTCCCGTTCCTATTCGCCGGACTGGCGGTCAGAAATGGGAATAGGTTGAACCGGCCAGGGGCATGAGATAATGGACTACATCGATCCACACATTCATATGGTGTCGCGAACAACCGACGACTACGAGCTTCTGGCTCGAATGGGTTGTGTTGCCCTGAGTGAACCGGCGTTTTGGGCCGGGTTCGACCGGGGGAGTGTTCACGGCTTCCGGGACTACTTTCGGCAGCTTACCGAAGTCGAGCCGAAACGGGCGGCGCAATTCGGCATTCGGCATTACACCTGGCTTTGTATCAATGCCAAGGAAGCGGAGAACGTGGCACTTTCCCGTGAAGTCATCGCCATGATCCCGGAATTCATCGAACGAACCAACGTGCTTGGGATCGGCGAAATCGGCTTGAACAAGAACACGCGAAACGAAGCGATTGTTTTTCTGGAACACCTTGATCTGGCTGCCCGCCTGAAGCAGTTGATCCTGATCCATACGCCACATCTGGACGACAAGTTTCAGGGGACGCGAATGATCCTCGATATGTTGCGGGGCGACAGCCGGCTTCGACCCGAACGAGTGCTTGTCGATCACGCCGAAGAACACACTATCCGGCATATCCTCGATGCCGGTTTCTGGGCTGGCATGACCTTGTATCCCGTCACCAAATGCACACCTGCCCGGGCTGTTGACATGATCGAACAGTACGGTACCGACAGGATTTGCGTCAATTCGGCGGGCGACTGGGGGCCGAGCAGGCCGACCGCCGTGCCGGACCTGATTTTCGAGATGCGACGCCGGGGACACCCGGAATCGACGATCCGCAAGGTTGTCTTCGACAATCCCAGGATGTTCTTTTCACAAAGCCCCAATTTTGACTTGCGTCTGGATGAAGGCCGATAGCTCCGCAAATTCCCGACGGCGGGATGTGCTGACCCGCCAGCAAGTCCGCGAATTCGATCGTATCGCAATTGAATTGTTCGGGATGTCCGGACTCGTTCTGATGGAAAATGCAGCGCGCGGAGCGACGGATGTGCTTTGTCGATTGAATGAAGGGGGTTGCGGCAAGGCCGTGATCCTGTGCGGCCCGGGCAATAATGGCGGCGACGGGATTGCCATGGCCAGGCACCTTCACATACGGGAATGGGACACCCAATTGCTGATGGTCGGGTGCCGGGAACCGTCATCCGCCGATGCCCTTGCCAACTTCAGAATTCTGGCAAGAACTGCCGTCCCGGTCCGAACGCTTGAAGAGGTAACCTTCGACGGGCTGAAGCAGTTTCTCGACGATTGCGACTGGATAGTCGATGCGCTGCTCGGGACGGGGTCCCGGCCACCCCTTCGCGAGCCTTTTGATCAGGTTGTCGGATGGGCCAACCGGACCAGCTGCCGGCGGTTCGCCGTCGATATTCCCAGCGGCCTCGATTGCGACGGGGATTCGCCGGGGGCCGTTCCGGTTGGTCCGGTTTTCGCGGCTGATGCCACGGCAACTTTCGTCGCCGCCAAGCCAGGCATGCTGAACGAGTCTGGTAAAACATCGTGCGGTGCCATTACAATAGTCGATATTGGCGCGCCGCGGGAAGTTTTTGATTTCCTGGATTGAGTCTCGGGAGTACGTGTAATGTGGGTCATGGTCGGACATGCCGTTATCGGGTTCGCCGTCGCGTTGCTGCTGGGGACATTCATTGAATACTTGGTTCACCGGCTGATGCACGCCCGGGTGTTTCTGTACAAGGTTCACGCCAAACATCACCAGACAGCGCAAGGCCAGGGCTGGCTGATGGAGTTCAAGGACTACATCGTCCCGTCCCTGCCGGTCCTGATCATCGGTGGAATCCTGTTTTGGTGGCTTGTGTCGCCGGTTTCAGGCATTGCCTTTGCGGCAGGATGCGCGTTTTACGCCGCGGCGGCGGCCTATGCCCATCAGGTGCAGCATGAACGCCCGGAACTCTGCTTCTGGATGCCGAGGCCCGTGCACCATTTGCACCATGAAGGAAAGATGTGGCACCACAATTTCGGGATCCTGGTGGATTTCTGGGACCGGGTCTTCGGGACGTACAAGCCCGTGGAGTATCCGCGTGAACGCCGGTTCTATCCGCTGCGCGACTACTTCAGCATCAAATGGTTTTGAAGCCACCGGTTCTTGCAAGGCTTCGATCGGATTGTTGATTACGCGGGGGTTGAGGACGGGCCGTGGGCCGGTGCCCACGGCGGCTGGATTTCAGATTTCGGATTTCAGATTTCAGATTTCAGATTTGAGATTTCAGATTTGAGATTTCAGATTTGAGATTTCAGATTTCAGATTTCAGATTTCAGATTTGAGATTTGAGATTTGAGATTTGAGATTTCAGATTTCAGATTTGAGATTTCGGATTTCAGATTTCGGATTTCAGATTTGAGATTTCGGATTTCAGATTTCAGATTTCAGATTTCAGATTTGAGATTTCGGATTTCAGATTTCAGATTTCGGATTTGAGATTTGAGATTTGAGATTTGAGATTTGAGATTTGAGATTTGAGATCTGAGATCTGAGATCTGAGATCTGAGATCTGAGATTTGAGATTTGAGATTTGAGATTGGCGCCAGGCAACGGGCCCTTCGAAATCAGAGGTGCTCGGATAGTGACCCGGACGCCCGACAGGGGTTGACCCGGGAACCCGGGCCAGACGTCGTTGCCCGCAAGAGAAGCCTGCTATTCCGCGCCTTCAGCGGAAGCCGTTTCCCGCCAGGTCATCGGGCGGCGGAACGGTTCGATACGCAATACGATCTGGCCATCCTGAAAGATCCTCACCGTGCCACTGGACTGGCTGACAACAACAGCAATAGCCTTGGTGTTCCTGGTGATGGCTGCCGCAGCAAAATGGCGACTTCCCAGGCCATGGGAGAGAGAAACCTCGACCGGAGCGGTGTCGATAATTCGCGAAGCCGATTCGATAGTCCCGTCAGAGGCGACGATAAATGCACCGTCCATCTGCGAGACTTCCTTGACGATCTCGCGAACGCGCGGGTCAAACAGGCTTCGCTCTTTCCGCGGATATCCCTTGGCGGCATCCCAGCCTGCCGGCTGGCTCTGTTCAAGGACTTTTCGGTGATCACCCACAACAAACATGGTCCCCACGGGCATGCCTTCCCGGCCTTCCTGACCGATTTCCACGGCCAGGTCGACGACCACCTTGAGCGTTTCCAGAGGCAATTTGGTCTCCAGCCGCTTGAGATCCCGCGCGGTCAGCCGGCCAAGGCGTTCGTTCATCCGGAAAACGCTGACGGTATCGATCGTATCGCGTTCGATTGCGCTATAAAGAGCGACAACGGCCGAGCCCTGGGAAACCAGCTCGTCGGCGACGCTGTCCAGTACAGCCTGCGAGAGCCTTTCGTGGACAGTGGTATCCGGAATTTCGATCTCAATGGCCGAAATGCCATTTTCACGGGCTTCGGCAAGCAGTTGCGTCTTGATCGACGCGAAAATGATTTTCAGGGGAGCACACAGTTTCTGCACGATCTCCCAGTCGATACCGACATCACTGACGATAATAACGGCCTCTGCGTCGGCCTCTTTCGCAAGGGCGACGGCAGATCGGACAATGCCTGGAAAGAGCTTTTGGGAGTCGTGTAGCACGGGCTGGACGGGGCGGGTTCGGGCGTGCAGGGATGTGTTCGCGAATGTGGTGAAATCTAGTCGATGAGACGAATCTTGCAAGTCAAACATCTTTTTTTGGGGGAGTTGACTGTTCCAAACCGGGTGACGGGCGAGACGAGTTGAAGTGACCCTGATCAACAGGATTCATCGGCAATTGCGATCAGCGACTGTTTGTCGAGTTTCAAAGACCTGTCTGTCGAGGCACAAGGAGCGGCAAGGATGACGAATTCATCGACAAAAACCGGCAAATGACGCGCGTGCGATCGAGAGAGTGACGGGAACCCGGAATGAGTGCGACGATTCCCGCGGAGAGTTGGTGCCGGAGGATCAGCGAAGCGCCTGCGGAGGCCCGTCGGGCAACTCCTTCTCGGCCGCGACACGATCTTCAGAATCTCCGGAACGATTCTTTGACATCCAGGCCAGCCAGGATTGAATGTCATTGCCGAACGACTGGCCGGTCGTTTGGGATAGCGCCTGGGCAGCGGTGAGCTGCATGGCCGGGTCGGGATCGGCAAGGGCCAGTTCAAGTGCGTCCAGGGCAATTTTGTCGTCGGACCTTCCCAGTTCCCGTGTCGCCGCTACGCGCACGTCGGAGTTTTCGTCATTTCGGGAAAGATTGGACAGGGTTTGCATTGATTCGGCATCGCCGTGGTTCCCAAGACCGCTGATCGCAGCCATACGGACTGAAAGTTCGCGGTCCCCCGTGGCTGCACGGAGCCCGGCTGCTGCTTCCGGAACGGGAATCGAACCCAGGAGCCGCACGGCCTCGAGGCGAGTGAGCGATACGGGATCGCGGGCTGCAATTTCCGCAAACTCGCTGGCAAGTGCCTGCTGCTCCTCCGGGCCTGCCTTGAGGGCCAGTTTGGTCCTGCCTCGCATGTCCTCGCGCCTGGCAATCAGGGTGGTGGCGATTTTCTCGTCGTCCTGCCATTTTTGGCGAGCCCAGGGAGACAGGTAACCGGCTCGCCAAAGCGGTCCTTCCGTACATCCGCAAAGGGAAATGGCCAGGGCAATCGCTACCGGAATGGTCGACAGAACAGAAATCCTTTTGCTCATGCTTCCCTTGTCCTGGATGGCGGTTCGCTCGGTCCGGATATGGCTCCCGGCAGGGGGACAGTAGCAAAGCGACCCAGGTAGCGACAGGTCAATTACCCTGCCCTGCTAGTACTGCAATGGCAGTTGGCCGGACTGCAAAAAAACAGCAGCAACCAGGGCCGCGGCCAGAAAGAAAACACCAAGGGCCGGCAATTGAGCCGGCCCTTGCATCACGGATTCGTGTGTCACGGTTCAAAAACGTCAGCTGACGGCGGCGTTTTCCGGATTGGACGCCCGGCCAATCTTCTTCTGGTCCTTGGGCGAGGCCTGGTCGTCTTCGTAGTATTTTCCGGCCCCATAGCCATAGCCATAACCATAACCATAGCCGTAACCGCTGTACGAGTAACCGGAGCGGTAGGCTCCATAGCTGTACTGGCTGCCATAACCCGATTGGACCCCAACGCCGTTGACCACGACACCGACAATGTTTGCGCCGATACTGGCAAGAATTTCTGCGGCTCGTTCGGCACTCACACGGACGTTTTTCTTGATACGGAGTGTCAGGATGACCCCGTCAACCCTTGCCGCGATCGGGCACGGGTCGGTAACGGCAAGAACGGGCGGTGTATCGAGGATCACGAAATCGAATTGTTCGCGCATTTCGTTGATCAGCTGTTTTACGCGCGGCGAAGTCGTCAATTCGGCCGGATTGGCGGGCTTGGTACCGCAGGGCATGACCGAAAGCCCTTCGATTTCCTCGCAGGCAAATACGCAGTCTTCCCATTGCGATTGGCCGGCCATGGCGGTTGCGAATCCCTCGTTGGATTTGATCCCAAACATGTGGTGCATGGTTGGACGCCGCATGTCGGCATCGACCAGCAATACCCGTTTGCCGGATTGGGCGATCGAAACGGCAAGGTTGCAGGCGACGGTGGACTTTCCATCTCCCGGCGTCGGGCTTGTGATCTGAATCACCGAGTGCTGTTTCCCCTGGGTGTTGAAGTAAAGGGCGGTACGGATTGCCCGGAACGCCTCGGCCGACTGCGATTTGGGTCGATGGTAAGCGCAGATCACCGGATCGATCAGGGTCGTATCGCCACGATTCTTCTTGGTGGTTGCCATGACGGGGATGTGCCCGATCAATGGAAGGCCAAGCTGGCGGGTGATTTCTTCCGGGGAGCGGAAGGTCTTGTCGGCGATATCGACGAGATACGCCAGACCGAAGCCGGTCAGGCTGCCGAGCACGCCACCCAGTCCAAGAATAATGAAGATATTGGGCCAGATCTGTTTGCCGGTTTCAGGCCGGGCCATGATCTGGAAATTATAGCCCTTCTGCGTATCGTAGGTCGAAAGGTTGGTGTTGGTCACCGTCTGCATCAGGTCGGAGAGGTGTTTCCTCGTGACCTCGATTTCCTTTTCCTTGGTTTCCTTGCGGAGCAGCACGTTTTCGAGATGCTTTGCGCGCTCGTAATGGAAAGCGAACTGGTCTTCGAGCGAAGACACTTTCTTGTCGAGCTCCTCGACCTCGAATTCAAGACTTGTCTTGTAGCGTGAGACCAGTTCCTGCGGGCTCAGATTGACCTCGCGTTCCTCTTCATCGTCGAAAAGCTTGTTGTCCAGATATTTCTCGTACTGGGCAATGAACCCCTCCAGCTTGATCACATCCGGGTGTTGGGGGCCGAGGGACTGCAGGGCTGAATCCCGCAAGGCCATGTACTCGGCAATCTTGGTCTTGGCGCTTTCCACAAAGCTGCTTTCCGATTCGTTGCGCGGACCGGCATTTTTGACTTCCTCGCTGTTCAGCAGGAACCAGGCAACCATCTTGAAGTCGGGTTGTTCCCCTTCCAGATGTTGCTTGATGAACTGGAGTTTGTATCTCCGGTCGGCCAGCTGGGATTCCAGCTTTGAGAGTTCAACCGTCAATTCCTTCACGCGCAGCTGATTGAGCGAGATCGAGCCACCCTCGTATACGGTAACCGAGTCCCATTCCTGGTGGATCTTGTCGAGGGCCTCGGTCTGAACACGGTATTCCCCCTCCATCTTGGCCTTGAAGTTCTCAATAATTTCCACCAGCTCGTTGGATTTGTCCTGGAACTGGTTATTGAGGCTCTGCTGGTAGGTATGTACGAGAGCCTGCAGGATTCGTTTGGAGTCTTCGTCGTTACCACAGGAAAAGGACAAATTGTAGATCTTCGGGTCCTTGACGTCCGGGACAACGACCAGGTGGTCACCAATCTGTTTGATGACTTCTGCCATGGGCTTGTCCGCCAGCGAGGGGCCCTTGAGGATCGCATCGTTCTCCTTGAGGGTGTCTTCGATGAAGCCCGGGCTCATCATGACCTTGTCGTGGCTGATCTCCAGCTCTTCAATCCCGTAAACCGAGTCCTGGGTCCGGCCGCTGAGCGCGGTGATCGGATCGCGGGGAATGATCTGGATCTGGGCTTCGCTTTCATAGACTGGCGGCGACTGGGTGTGGAACAGGTAGCCAACTCCCAGGCCAGTCAACAAGCCGAGAAATACAATCCACTTTCGGCGTCCCAGCAGCCCCCAAAAATCGAAATTGCCGCCGCCCGCCGCGAAGTCAATGGGCATATTGGCCTGGGGGTGCATGTGCGGAGCATAGCCAACGGCGGCATGGGGGGCATGAGAAGGCAGGTTATCCACAGACTTGCATCCTTTGGGAATCACGGTAGCAATGCAAAAGGGCCGGGCGTACCAGGGGCGCACCCTCATACCTCAACCCTTATCGGAGATTTCAAGTATAACAATCAACTTTGAGCCAACAACCGTTTTTTTGCGAGTTTCCGGTCCCCCCGGCAGAGCCAATAGTACCCTTAAAACTTGCCAAACTGGCAAAGTTTAACACCGGGGTGGCTCCTTTCACGCCTTTCGAAACGAGGGAGGGTGGCCAGGCATAAATTGGCCGGCCCCCGGGCCGGGATGCCACTCAACGAAAACGAGCCCTGAAAACAACCATTGACTGGCGAAGAACGGGACGAGACACGCGCCCCGGGTTCCTCCCCTTTCGAGTCATCGGCCACGCCAGGGCATCGCTCTCTACGGGGCACTCGCGATGAAGGTTCGCGATTGCTACGATTGCTGCCATGAGCGAGCGATCCCGCGTATCTCCCATGATGCAGCAATATGAGCAGGCCAAAGCTGCTTGCGGAGACGCCATTCTTCTGTTTCGGATGGGAGACTTTTACGAGCTTTTTCAGGACGATGCCACGATCGCCTCCGCCAAGCTCGGATTGACCCTTACCTCGCGCGACAAGGGTGCCAATCCGGTCCCTATGGCGGGATTTCCCCACCATCAGCTCGACACCTATTTGTCGCGTCTGATCAAATCGGGATTTCGTGTCGCCATTTGCGAACAGGTTGAAGACCCGGCGACAGCCAAAGGTCTGGTTCGTCGCGAAGTAACCCGGGTCGTCAGTCCAGGGACGGTGACCGATCACGAGCTGCTCGATCCACGCGAGGCGAATTTTCTAATGGCGATCGTCGCGGATCGGCGCCGGCAATCCGGCCATCCAGAGTCCATGGTTGGCGTGGCATGGATTGATGTGTCGACCGGCCTGTTTCAGGCAGGGGAAACCAGCCTGTCGCGGCTGGGGGATCTTGTGGAGCGACTGGCGCCCGCCGAGATTCTTGTCGCCGAAACGTTTGATTTGACATTGCCGCCGGGCGCGTGCGAGTTCCCCTTGACCCGACAGCCGGACTGGGCGAGCAGTTTCAAGCACGCGGAGGACAACGTGCGGCGGCATTTCGGCGTGGCGACGCTGGACGGGTTCGGTTTCGGGGAGGACGTCCATTTGCCGGTTTGCGCTGCCGGCAGCATCCTGACTTACCTGCGGGAAAACCAGTCTGCCGTCCTCGATTTCATCGACCAATTGAAGCCGTATCGCAGCGGTACGGCCATGGAGATCGATCAGGCCACCTGGCGCAGCCTTGAAATAACCCGGACGATCCGCAGTGGAGAGCGCGAAGGCTCGTTGTTTGGCGTGATTGACCGGACCGTGACCTCGATGGGATCGCGGCAACTGGGTGACTGGCTGCAGGCCCCCTTGCTCGAACGCGCCGGAATCGAACGTCGTCTTGACGCCGTCGACGAACTGGTCCGCAAAGCCGACCTGCGCAGTGATATCCGCAACTTTCTGCGTGCAACATGCGATGTGCAACGGCTTCTGTCGAGGATTGCATCGGGTCGGGCAACGCCCCGGGACTTGTCGGCAATCGGGACCAGCCTGGCGATGTTGCCCGCCCTGAAAAAGAGACTTGAAAATGTCGAAAGCCGGTTGTTGCGAGACTGTTACGACGGAATTGAACTGTGCACGGACCTTCAGGTTCTTCTGGAAAACACGCTGGAACGCGAATGCCCGCTGAATGCCCGCGATGGCGGTTTTATCCGGACCGGTTGTGATCTCGAGCTCGATGAGTTCCGTTCCCTTGCCCGGGGTGGCAAGGAATGGATTGCCCGTTACCAGGAACGAATCTCGCGGGAGACCGGCATTGCTGGCCTGAAAGTCGGATACAACAACGTCTTCGGTTACTACATCGAAGTCACGCATTTGCATCGCGACAAATTGCCCGCGGGCTACATTCGCAAGCAGACCCTGAAAAATGCAGAGCGGTTCATTACGCCCGAATTGAAGGAATACGAAGAGAAGGTCTTGTCGGCCGATCAGCGGGCGCTGGACGCGGAACTGAGAATCTTTGCAGACCTTCGCGATGCCGTTGCCGAAAAGATCACCAGTTTGAAAGGCAATGCCGGGGTCATCGCCAGCCTGGATGCATTTTCGGCGCTTGCGGAACTTGCGGCGACCTGCCGGTATTGCCGTCCCCAAATCACCGAAGATCCGACACTTCAGGTCGTCAATGGCCGGCATCCGGTACTCGACATTACCCGGCCGCTCGGTTCCTTCGTGCCGAACTCGACCTCGTTCGACGAAGAGAACGGAATGATCCATCTGGTGACGGGCCCGAATATGGCCGGAAAAAGTACTTATATCCGACAGGCGGCGTTGATCGTCCTGCTCGCACATATCGGCAGTTTCGTGCCTGCCGATTCGGCGACGATCGGGCTGACCGACCGGTTATTTGCGCGGGTGGGAGCCAGCGATGAGTTGTCCCGCGGCCAAAGTACTTTCATGGTTGAAATGAGCGAGACGGCGAGGATTCTGAACACGGCCACCCCGCGCAGCCTGGTTGTACTTGACGAAATCGGCCGCGGAACGAGCACCTACGATGGCGTGTCGCTCGCCTGGGCTATCGTGGAATATTTGCATGACCGCATCGGGTGCAGGACGCTTTTCGCGACCCATTACCACGAATTGACCCGTTTGGAGGAAGATCTTCCCCGCGTCGCCAACTACAACGTTTCCGTTCGGGAATGGAACGACACGATTGTTTTTTTGCACAAGATCGTGCGCGGCGCTGCCGATCGCAGCTATGGAATTCATGTCGCCCGCCTGGCAGGTGTTCCTGGCCAGGTCAATCGCCGGGCGGAACAGATCTTGCAGCAGCTGGAAGGAACACACTCGTCGGCAGTGACGACGAATGTTCAAAAAGGTTCGGCAGCGACATCCCACATCCAGTTGACATTGTTCGACTCCCCTCCCCATCCGTTACTGGAAAAAATTCGCCGGCTGGACACCGATCATGTGACCCCCATGGGGGCCCTGGAACTGCTTCAGCGCTGGCGGACAGAACTTGAAGAGCCGGAAGAAGCCGCTCAAAGGTGAGAAAACGACCCGGTTTCATTGGAAAACAGGAGCCTGATTTGATGGAACCCGTCCCGGTTTTTCGCGCGAATTCCGCTGCCCAGGCCCGGCTCGTCCAGAATTGGCTGGAAGACAATGGCATTCATTCAACGCTCGTCGGTGCTGAGCCGGATGCCGCAGGCTTGTTCGAAATCGTCGAGGCTGACCCGATCGTGGTCGTCGCCGAAGAAGACTACGAAAAAGCAGCCGCGGCTATCGAGGAATATTCATCCAGCGTGCGAAGCGAGGAAAACCTGAAGCAAATGAAGGAAGAGGAAGGCCTTTTCGGATGGCCGCTCTGCCCGACCTGCAACGAACTCAGACCAGCGACTTGTGAAAAATGTGGCTACACCGGGAGTGAGTACGACATCCAGGTGAATGATGAGGGAACTTTAATCCGCTGCATGAAATGCAACAGTTTCACAACGATCCGCCAGGTCGACACCTGCCCCTGGTGCCAACATGAGTTCCGGGAAAGCGCGCAGGTAAGCGAAAAATTTGCACCGGAAGCCCATGCCAATTCGCATCGCGCGATCCTGATGATCATTGGCATCCTCGCCACGATTGCGATCGTGGCCGCAGCGATCCTGTTTGGCGGTTCGGACCGTTAAGCTGGTTAAGCGAAACGAGCCAGGCACTTCGTTTGTGTTGCCGAATAAAAAGCCGAGCCGGTCTGTAAGCCGGGTTCTGTTGCCGACCGATGGTCTGCCGGCGTTCATTTATCTACGTTGTCTGTTGCCAGGCAACTTGAGCAGCCTACCCGGACGTGTGGCGTTGCGAACCACAACGCAACCAGGTCTCGAAGAGACCTGGTTTTCGCCCTGTTTGGCCTTGCTCCGGATGGGGTTTGCCAAGCCGCTCCGGTCACCCGGAACGCTGGTGAGCTCTTGCCTCACCGTTTCACCCTTGCCATCCCGACAAGTCGGAATTCGGCGGTTTGTTTTCTGTGGCACTTTCCCTGATCTTGCGACCGGTCGGTGTTACCGACCATCCCGTTCTGTGGAGCCCGGACTTTCCTCTCGCCATCTGACGATGGCCAGCGAACGCCCGACCGGCTCGGCATCTTCATTATCGGCAGGAGGGCGTCGGGCACAAACCATGTTCGCCGCAGCTGCCAAAGCGGAATTGTTCCCTTTTTTGTGGCAAATCTGCCATTCTGGTTCGCGTTTTTGTCAGTTTTTCGGAAAATACACTGGCATGTGAAAGGTCCGTGCGACCCTTTTCGTGTAACCCTGCATGAGAACGGAATTCAGCATTATGAACACGCCAGAGACCCGGTTCAGCCTGATTGGCCGACTTCCGAATCATGACGATCAGGAAGCCTGGCACGAATTCGTCCAGGTCTACCAGCCGTTGATCTTCCGCATCGCCCGAAAAAGAGGACTTCAGCATGCGGATGCGGCGGAAGTGACTCAGGAGGTTTTGCGCCGGGTTGCCGGAGCCGTTTCGCGACTGGAATTGGACGAGTCACGGGGAAGCTTCCGGGGATGGCTGTTCCAAATCGCGCGAAACGCAACGATCGACCATTTGCGACGCGATGGAAGGCGGCCGACCAGCCAGTTCGACTCGACTCATGGCGGTGTCGATGCCGTACCAGACAGCGGCCAACAGGTCTCCGGCGAGTTTGATGCCGAGTATCGGCGCAGCCTGATGTTTCACGCTGCCTCGCTGATTCGAACGGAATTTCAGGAGCGAACCTGGAAGGCTTTCTGGCGTTCGACCGTCGAGGGAGCGCCGGTAGCCGATGTCGCCCGGGAACTCGGCATGACCGTCGGTGCGGTCTATATCGCCCGTTCACGTGTCATGAAGCGACTGGCAGCCGAAGTGAATTCACGAAACCACGAGTCGATCAGCTGGTGAACTGCCATGAAAACCATTTCCAGAAAAGAGAGCCATCCGGCACGCGAGCAACTGTTGTCCATTCTCGACAACGCGGCGGACAATGGCCAGAACGATACCGTTCGGGCCCATATCGAGTCTTGCACGTATTGCCAGCAACAGCTCGAGTCATTGGCGGCCAGTCCCGAATTATGGCGGCAGGCTTCGACGTTGACGGGACGCGATACTCTCGGCGATACCGTGGCCGCACTTTCCGATCCAGGTCTCTCCGCGTTTTTGTCCGGCAGCGATCGACTTTCGCGCAAAGCGGCCGGAAATGCTGAAGAGGGCGAGGATATTTTTCCCGTGCACTCGCTGTTCGACCGCCCCGTTCATCCGGAAATGTTGGGCCGGCTGGGGAATTACGACATTGAATTCGAGATCGGTCGCGGCGGAATGGGGGTTGTCTACAAGGCATTTGATGCCGACCTGAATCGCCCTGTTGCCATCAAGATCATGTCCCCCTTGTTGGCGGGGCGTGGCGTGGCACGGGAACGGTTTGCCCGCGAAGCCCGCGCGGCCGCAGCTGTCCTGCACCCGAACGTGATCGCCATCTACGGCGTTGCCACGACCGACAAGGTTCCCTATCTCGTGATGCCCTTTATCAAAGGGCCTTCCATCGAACAGCTGGTGGAAGAGCATGGACCGGTCCCCGAACACGACCTTGTTTGTTTTGCCATGCAGATGGCGGCCGGACTGGCGGCAGCCCATGCCCAGGGAGTGATCCACAGGGACATCAAACCAGCCAATATCCTGATCGAAAACGGAGTCGGGCGAGTTGTGATCACGGACTTCGGACTGGCGCGGGCGGAAAGCGAAGTCTCCATGACCCAAACCGGGTGGTTTGCCGGCACTCCCGCCTACATGTCCCCGGAACAGGCCAAAGGGCACGAATGTGATTCGCGAAGTGATTTGTTCAGCCTGGGAAGCGTCATGTATTACATGGCGACAGGGCGGGTTCCCTTCCGCGGAGAGCAGCCCATGGCTGTCCTCGAACGGATCCGGAACGAATCCCCTCCGCCCGTCCAGCAGCTCAATAGCCGGATTTCCACAACGCTTGCCGATTTGATCGAGTGGTTGCTGGAAAAGGAACCGCACAACCGGGTTCAGTCCGCGGCGATACTTCACCAGTTGCTCGAGCAGTTCCTCGCCCATCTCCACGATCCGCGCGGCATGGAAAGGCCCCGTTTCGCGACAACTGGTTCGCGTAACCGCAAGCGGAAGCTTGTGCGGACGGCGCTGCTATCCGTCGCCGCGGCCGGTCTGGGAATAGCGGCCCTGTTGGCGTGGCAACAATACTGGCCGGTGTCACCCGCGCAACCCGCTTCGTCGATGAACGGCCTTCCATCGTTCGTACAAGCGAAAATTCAGCAACTGGAAACCGTATTCGGAGGTCCCTGGCAAGCCTTCGCGGCGGAAGAACTGGAAGGGCTTGATAAAACCGTTACGGTCCTCGTCAACGAGAGCAACAAGGCAGCTGAGGATGTTTCGGAGCCCCGATTCGCCGAGCTGGATGCCGGTATCGCCAGGTTACACGCCGAACTGCTGCAACTGGAGTCTGAACTCAAACAATGAAAACCTGTTCCGGGTGGTTTTCCCTTCCGGAACGTATTGAACTATCCGTCTTTGACCGTCACACGTTACCCATTCCTGAATTGGAGAATCGATATGAAAAACCGTTTCATGTTTTTTTTGGCATTGATTGCGATCACTTTGCCGGTGTCGAGGTCGTCGGCGCAGACGGCCGATCAGGCACCGACTCCAACACCGCCACCCGAAATTGCGACCGCCCCCTCCCTGGCCGTCGCGCAAGGTCAGAATTTTCGGTACATCTACGCCCGAGACCCGCAACAGATGGCGAAATTTCAGGAGGCCATGAACGCGTACAAGAACGCCGAATCCGAAAGCGACAAGTCAGCAGCGAAAAAGACCATCCATGACTTGCTGTCTGAGCAATACGACAATTCGCTGAGCCGATACGAAGAACACCTGAACGAACTGGAAAAGAAAATCGAAAGCATGCGTGAACAGCTCGCACGACGTCGCAGCGCGAAAGAGGCAGTCGTCGAACTGAAGCTGGATATGGTCATCAGTGAAGCCGATGGACTTGGCTGGCCCGACGACGGAGTTGCCAACAACCTGTTTTTCCCGGAAGCCGTCGGCGGCTGGGGGGGTGTACCTTTTAGTTCACCCATCGCGCCGCTGGTCGAAGTACAGGGAGTTCCCGCTCCAGGCAGCAGAGCCGGCGGGCGGGCCCGTTAAGTCAATCGCGATTTCGCGTTTCAACACGAGCGGGGAACTTTCCTTCCGATAGTTCCCCGCTTTTTTTTTCGACGTAGCGGCTCTCGCCAGAAAGCGGACAGCCACACTTTTCGGGAACTAGCGCCGCGAGTCGGCGATGTAAGGTTTCTGGTTCCGGTAAAGCTCCAGGCGAGTCCGGCAAATCTCTTTCTTGTTTTCCGGTGCAGCTTCGATGGCCTTTTCCTGCACACCCACCGCTTCCGCAAACTGGCCGTTGGCAGCGTGAGCCGCCGCCAGCGTGTCGATATGCGTCCAGTCCCTCATCTGCGATGCTTCGCAGGCCTTTTTTGCAAGTTCCAGTGATTTTTCCCCGTCGCGGTACTGCTCATCGCTGCAGACTGCGAGGAACCATGCCTTGGCATTGAGTGCTTCGGGATCGTCAGGGCCGAGATCAAGCGCCTTGTTAAAATCGGCCCGGGCCTTGTCGTATTCCTTTTTTCCCATCCAGGCGTTGCCGCGGTTCACGTAAGTGAGCAGCGAGTCTTTCTCCAGTTCGAGAGCCTTGTTCAGGTCGGCGATGGCCTTGTCGAACTGGCCAGTCTCGGTGAGCAGAACGCCGCGATTGCTGTAGGCCTTCGAAAAACCCTTGTCGATCGCGAGGGCTCTTTCGAAGTCGCGCAATGCCTCTTCCACCCGGTCTGCCTTGAAACGGATCCAGCCGCGATTGTTATGGGCATCGGCAGATTCCTCATTGGCGAGAATGGCGGCACTGGCGAACTCTTCGGCCGCTTTCAGGTCGCCTCGACCGAGCATGATATTGCTTTTTCCAATCAGGGCCTCGGCCAGTGAAGGCCGAAGAGCGAGCGCCGCGTCAAAGTCCGCAAGGGCCTTCTCCTGCTGGCCGAGGGCCTGCAGTGTGACCGCGCGATTCAACAGGAACGACGAGGCTTTTGGATCCAGTTCGACAGCCTTGTTGAAATCCTCCAGGGCCTTGTCGAATTGCGACGTTGCGTAATAGCATAACCCCCGGTTGTAAAACGCATTGGCGTATTCCGGAGCCAGCTTGATCGCATAATTGATATCGGCGAGAGCCTTGTCGATCTGATTCAGGCGGATGTACGCCAGGCCGCGATTGTTCCAGAAATTCGGCCGCTTGTTATCGATCTTGAGCGCTTCGTTCAGGTCATGAAATGCCCGCGCGTGGTCGCCCCGTTCCAGATAGATCATCGCCCGCGTAGCCAGGGCATCAACATCTCTTCTGTTCGCCGCAATGCGTCGGCTGTACTGGTCCAGCGCGACATTCAGGGGCAGGCAGTACTGTCGTGGCAACCAGCCGTCAACTCCGTCGATCGCACACCACTTGTCGTTGAGAACCAGCACGCGGTAAACGCCGCCGGCATAGACTTTCCCTACCACCTTGTCGGCAATTTTTGTGTCGTGATCCCTCGTCACGACGATGGCGTCCCCCACCTTCTGGGCTTGCACCGTTTTCATGCCCGGCACGGCTTGTACGATCAGCGGAACGAGAATCAATATCAAGACCTGTGTCAGCAGGCTGTGTGGGTGGCGAGAATTCATTGCGACGCGAACAAAAAAATCCCTGGAAAAGTCGGCGGAGATGCGACAACCCAGATTAGTCGTTTGGGCGAATTTCGCAAGCAGAACGTCACTTGCCGATACAGAACCGCAAAAAGATCCGTTCGAGGATGTCGTCGTTGAAGACCCTTCCACTGATCAACGCCAGTTCGTCGAGCACGTTACGCAACCGCGCTGCGATCACTTCCTCCCCCTCGCCGAGTTGAATCCCCTCCATGGCACTGTCGAGTCCCTCAAGGGCGTTTTGAAACCGCGAGGCGCAACGATCCATCGTTGTGGCGACAAGGGATGGTTCGGAAACGGACTCTCCCTGGAGGTTGGTGGCAATCGCGTCGAGGGCACAGTCGATCCCTTCATCGGTGCGAACCGAAGTGCAAATCGCCGGTTCAAACTTCGGGAACGCCGGATGACGCGGAAGGTCGCATTTGGTCAACAGGACAAGAACTTCCGGAAGGCCCGTGGATGCGGCCAGTTGATACTGCTCCCACGAATCGATCGGCCTCGATTGATCGAGGCATAGGAGGACCAGATTGGCTTCGGCGCGAACGGCCTCGGCAATGGCCACCGATCTTGCGTCAACGGAATCGGGACGGGACTCGCGGGGCTCGCTGAACAGGATCCCGGCAGTATCGTACAACTGAAACCGGAAATTGCCCCATTGCAGCGGGCCGCTCACGAAATCCCGCGTGGTTCCGGCAGTCGGCGAAACAATGGCCGATGTTTGCGAACCGGCACGACCCATCAACGCGTTGAACAGACTGCTCTTGCCGGTATTGGGCCGCCCGGCAAGTACGACGCGCGGCGTTGCGCTACTGATATGGCGATCGTGAATCTGGCCAGTCAGTGCGTGGAGTCGCTGCCGCAGATGCTTCGTGCCGGCGAGGATTTCTTGCCGGGAAATGAAGCTGATGTCTTCTTCCGAGAAATCAAGTCCGGCTTCAATCCGGGCGACAAGGTCAAGCAACTCATCCTGAATCGCGGCAAGTGGCGTGGATAGCCCTCCGGCAAGCTGGCGAAGGGCGACTTTCATTTCCAGTGCAGAGCTTGCGTCGATGGCACCGAGAACGGCTTCCGCGCGGGGCAAGTCAATTCTGCCCGCCAAAAAAGCGCGAAGCGTGAATTCGCCGGGCAAGGCATGCCGAATCCCTTCGCGAGTGATTCGGGCAAGCACCTCCTGCAAAATCACCGGCGTTCCGGGGCACTGGATTTCGACCGAAGGCTGGCGCGTGTAAGTCCGGCGGCCGGGCCAGAACAGCAGTTCGACCTGAAGCGGTCCCACCGGTGCTGGCAAATCCAGTATGCCCCGCAATGCGGCGGAAGATTTTCTTTTTGCCAGTGGAAGTCCGTCATCTGTTTTCAGGCATCCGTCCAGTTGGCGGGCAATTTTCGGACCGCTGCAGCGGACAACGCCGCGAAGGGCAAACCCCGGGGGTGTTGCGATTGCGGCGATCGAATCATGGGTATCCGCGATCATGAAGACGTGATTGCCTCCGCCGGTTCACTGGTCGGAAAACGGCGGGCATGGTGGCGTGTGAAATTATCTGTCCCGCAGTTTTCGTTCGCGGTCCTTGTCCAACTGCCGTTTCCGTTCGAGGGGAGATTTTCCCGAGGAATCCCCGGCTTTCGCCTCATTGAGCTGTTTGATCGCCTTTGTCAGAAATCCGGGCAATTTTGCCTGGCCGGCCCGCGATTCAAACTTCTCGATGTTCAATTCGGGCTTCGGCAGCAGCTTTCGCTCGACGATTCCCCAGATACTGGAAGTGATGAAGTAAATACAAAGGCCGGACGCAACCTTGAAGAACAGAAAGGCCATGAAGATCATCATGTACTTCATGATCCGTTGCATCATCCGCGATTGATCATCCGTCGCCGGAGGCATGAACATCTTTTGCTGCACGAGCATCAAGGCAACGGTGACCAGCGGCAAAACGTTGAGCCAGGGACCAAGCCAACCGGTCTCGGACGCGATAAACGCGGGCATCCAGCTCTGCCAATTGAGCAACTGATCCGGGCCGGCGAGGTTAGAGCACCATTTGATGCCGGGGATCAGCGGGGCGTCGCGCAGGGCCACGTCCACGCTCAGGCCGCGATAAAGGCCGAGAAAGATCGGCATCTGCAGGAGAATCAGAAAACAGCCGCCGAACGGGTTGTAGCGATACTTCGCAAACAGCTCGCGCTGGGCGATGGCCGCCTTTTCCGGCTGTCCCTTGTAGTCCTCCGAGATCTTTTTCATCTGTGGAGCCAGATGCTGCATCATCTGGGCATTCAGCGCCGCCTTGCGGCTCACCGGAATCATGAGTGTCCGAACGATAACCGTCAGCAAAATAATCGCCAGGCCCCAGCTCAGTCCGAAAGTCATGCTGTGCAGAAGATGCAGGAGCCAGACCAGTGGCTTTGAGAACAGCCCGAACCAGCCAAAGGAACGCGCGTTGCCGAGCTGGTATTTTTCCAGAACGTCAGGGTCTTTTGGCCCTGCGAAGATCCGGTAATCTTCCTTCCAGGCTCCCTTGCCGGTTTCAGCATCGTAGGGGGCAACCGGCATGCTATTCGAATAAACGACAAAGCTCACGTCGGTCAACTTCCGGTCCCGCGTCTTGTTTTCGCCCTCGATTTTCGAGTTGATCGTGGCAAATGAGCTGTAGATTTCCCTGGGTTCCAGGGGTTGCAGTGCGACAACGAAGTAGTGGGTATCGGCGACGAGGCTGCGCAAGGTCCGTTCTTGCGGGGTCAGGTCGTTGCCAATAATGGCCTGTCCGGCGGCTTCATTGGCGACAATCTCTGCCGTTCCAAAAAACTGGTAGGGACGGCCGTTGGTGCTGAGCCAGATATCGCGGGCGCCGGCCATTTTTCCAAAAGCCCAGGTGTTGCCATGGATCTTTTGCTGGTACCACCAGCCCTCCACGGGAAGCCCGCAAGGCCCCCACAATTCATACTGGATTTCCGCCGGCTCCTTCCCGAGGTTGCGGACTTCCAGACTCAGATCGATATGCCATGCGTCCGCTTCGGCCGGCAAAGTGTACCGTTTGATAACCTCGAACTTTCTGCCGTCCGGAAGTGCGGGCAGTTCGTATGAGAACTCGATGCCATTGGGAACTTCACCGCCTGTCGGCGTCGCTTTCCAGTTGGCAGAGCGCATTTCGGCGTCGAGGTCCGGCCAGGCACCCGGAGATTTCTCCTTGAGCGTGAACATGAACGCTCGACGCAGTTTCATGATTTCGTTGAGCGAGTTTTCCTCGGCGGGCCGAATGACCTGCATCGGCGAGCGGCGGGAAGTGACCGGGACGACCCTCCTTTCGCCCGCTGCGTTCATGACGGAAAGCTCCACTTTCTCCCCCGCGCGAATTCTCGCCAGCAGCGCCTGAAAATCTTCCTCGCTGATCACGGGTTCGGAATTGACTGCCTCGATCACATCGCCCGGGACAATGCCTGCGTCACTGGCGGGAGTGCCGGGAACAACCAGCCGGACTTTCCCTCCGCCATTTGCGGCTTCAAGTTCCAGATGGCCAAGCCAGGCGGAATGGGAATCGACATCGCGATAAAGAAAATCCCCGTTTCCTTTCCGCGCGTTCAGCGAGATTCGCCGCACGGTTGCACCTTGCGCGTCAAATTCGACGACCAGGGGTGGCGCGTTCTCGGCAAACCGGCCGATCGAGTAAAATCCGTGGGGATGCCGGATCCGGTCGTCGGGCGGTGACTCCGGGTCGTCAGCTGCCTTGATGGTCTCTTGTCCACCCTCGCCCGCCGGCAGTTCGTTTTCATTGGCCGGCAATCCCTTGCCGGCAGCGTTGGCCGCTTCTTCTCTGGCAGCATCGGGAATCTGGGGATTCCTGATCGACGACATCAGGAGAATGACGCCGAGGAACAGGGAACTCATCAGGACAATGGTGAGGAGCGGATTTTTCTGCACGGAATGCCGTTGTCTGCGATTCGGGGATATTAAGGGGAGGAAGGCCTGTGCCCGGCCTTGACCAGTCGAATCGCGTATTGTCCGGTTTCCGGAGTTGTACGGAAAGGGGACATTTCACCGCGTAGAATTATCGCCCTTCGGCCAGGCGATCACCGAGAAAATTGTCGAGTTCGGGGATTGCATAGATCTTGCGGCGAGTGATCTCGAAATCGTATTCGACACGGCGAAACATCACGTCTTTTCCCTCGACGACGACATAGCAGCTCCGCGGGTCGTTGTCGCGAGGCTGGCCGACGCTCCCCACGTTGACCATCACTTTCTGATCCCCGAGCCGGTACGAACCGCCGGTATCCCGGGGAGAGATGAACCGACAGTCTTCGGTAAAGATGCCCGGAACATGCGTATGCCCCTGAAAACAGTATTTCTGGATATAGGTAAAGATCCTTTTGATTTTCCGGTCATTGTAGACATCTTCGGGAAAGACGTATTCGCAAAGCGGACTGCGCGGGGACCCATGAACATACATCGTGCCGTTTTCGCGAATGGTCCGCGGCAAACGGGCCAGAAAATTCCAGCGATCCCTGTTGCCGGGGAGCTTTTCCTCTATTTGCGACCGCGTCCAGAAGATTGCTTTTTCGGCTCCGCTGCTGAACCCTTCCGGATCGAACAGCGCGCCGTTGTCGTGATTGCCGAGCAGGCACACCTGAAACTTGAGGCACAGGTCAATACAAGGTCCCGGATCCGGACCGTACCCGATCACATCGCCGAGGCAATAGATTTCCTCAATTTGCTGTTCGCGAATGTCCGTCAGAACCGCCTGCAAGGCTTCCAGGTTGCCGTGGATATCGCTGATGATGGCTCGGGAGTTCAAGGGTGGATCCGGCGGCAGGGGGCTTGCAATGGCATCGAATCGGGAATTGTCTGGTCGCGAAATGCGGAAAGCAGTCTCGTCATCCTGGAATTATACCCGACCTGTTGAATTTTTTGACCGGCAGCCGGAGAAATCCGGCCGACTGGTTAACCGGTTTCAGGAGCCCCGCTTTAACCGGTCGCCCAGCATGTTGTCGAGGTCCGGTATGGCATAGATCTTGCGGGCCGTAATGTCGGCTTCATATTCGACGCGGTGATAACGCAGGGTGTTGTTCGCGATGTTCAATTCGACGTAGCAGGCACGGGGGTCTTCGTCGCGCGGCTGCCCGACGCTTCCCACGTTCACCATCATCTTTTCCTCGCCGAGAACGGCGTGCTGATCGATGCTGGCCGGCGAGAAAAAGCGGCCACTTTCCATGAACAGGCCCGGGATGTGTGTGTGCCCCTGAAAGCAGTATTTTTCAAAACGCCGCATCAGGTTTTCCATGCGAGCCTTGTCGTAAATGTGCTCCGGAAAGACGTATTCGTTGACCGGATCGCGGGGCGAACCATGGACAAACAACAACTGGCCCTCTTCATGCCGTCGGGGAAGTTCGTTGATAAAGTCCCACCGGGCATCGACCTTCTGCCGCCCGCCCAACCCCGAATCCAGCTGGTCGCGGGTCCAGAAAATGGCCCTCAGGGCGATCGGGTTGAATCCTTCCGGGTCAAAAGTCGCCGCCTGATCGTGATTGCCCAGCAAAGTGACCGTGCAGTTTTCCATCACCAGATCGAGACATGCCACAGGATCGGGTCCGTATCCAATCGTATCGCCCAGGCAATAGATTTCGCTGATCCCCTGACTCTTGATGTGCCTGAGCACTGCCGTAAGTGCCTCGAGGTTGGCATGGACATCGCTGATAATCGCGCGGCGTTCGGCAGGCATGGAGGAATGGGGTTAAAATCCGGGATACTGATGGGTACGGGCACTGCGGATCATTGTCGGAATACCCGATTGGTTCCTGTCTCTAACCCCGAGCCGTCGATGGCATTATAGAGTGTCGTTCTGGTTCAAGCCCGCCAAAGGTATACTTTTTCGAGGCCCCTGCGGCAAGAACCCCGCAGTCAATGGCTGTGCTTGCCCCCCTCCCCTGTCCTGTCTTCTTTCGCATTCGGGTCCTGATCGCAAGTGTTTCATCTCGCCATAGAATCTTCAACCCGCCGGGCCTCGGTTGCCTTGCTGCACGACGAAAACCTGATCGGCACCCGGTCACTCGAAACTTCAGTCGCGACCAGTGCGGCCCTCATCCCGGAAGTCCAGAACCTGTTTTCCCGGGCCGGCCGCTCCCTGAATGACGTGGAACTGGTCTCCGTTTCCGCCGGACCGGGTTCCTTTACCGGCCTGCGAATCGGCGTGATGGCGGCCAAGGCCCTTGCCTGGGCGACCGGAGTCCGATTGGTCGGCGTGGAATCCCATCGCGTTGTCGCGTGGCAGGCTGCCAAAGCGATTGGACTGGAAACGGGCCGAGACCACGATCTCGTCATCGCTTCGCTGATTCCGGCTCAACGCGGCGAGTGGTTCGCGAAGGTATTCCGGTACTCAAAAGGTGATCTTGTCCCGCTTGGCGATAACCGGATCGTTGGGCCCGATGGATTCGACTCCCTTCACCAGGGGAGTCTGTATTTTTCAGGTCCGGCTTTGGAAGGTGCCGGCGCGGCGACGGTCCCAAAGGGAACCTGCCGAATCTGGGCGCCTCCGTCATCGTGGCACCCGTTGGCGGAAAGTGTCGGCATTCTCGGGCTGGAATCCTGGCAACGCGGCGATTTCAGTGATCCCTGGCGGCTTGTCCCGATCTACGGTCGTCCAAGCGCGGCCGAAGAGAAAATGGACGCCGCGCGACGGGAGTAATTGACGAGTCGAAACAAACGAAACAAAGGGGTCAGGACTCATTGTTATCGATCGGTCCAATCAATGAGTCCTGACCCCTTTTCCACAGCGTCAATGCGGCAAAAAGCGGTCGCCGGATTCAAGTTCCCTGAACGCCTCTTCAAAATTGCCTGCCTCTTCGCCATCGGCGCCAAGTCTCGCCAACACCATTTTCATTTCTGCCGGGGCGAAGCCCTCTTTGGGCAAGATCTCCTCCAATATCACGACGACCTTCAGCAATTCAATCTGTTTGTCCTTGCCGTGTGTCGAATTCCATTGCTTGAGCACATATCGGGCAAAGCTTTTGTGGAATGGCTGGAAAACAGCCTGTTCGTTGAGCAAAAGCCTCATGAACATTCGCCAATGATGCGTCGGAATCGTATTGATTACCGAATCCGGCCGCTGGTAACTCACCGGTTCATTCCGCATGATGTCAATCGAGGTTCCATCGGCCAGGCTGGCATCAAAAACGAACCAGGGATTGTAGGCGGCCGGATTGTCAAACATGTGAAATTGCTGCTGAAGGCTCAATGCACAACCCGGAATGCGGGCCGCCGGGGGCATCAGCTTTTTCAAAGCCGGAAATTGGCTGATGTCGGCAATATTCCAGACCAGGATGTAGACAAACAGGAACGCCGCCACCCCATTCGTCAAAAAGGAAAATGCGCGGAATGGCGAAGCCCGAACCGGACTTTCCCGGGAAGCCGATTGATGAAAGAAGCGGCCGGATAACCAGTCGAAAACGAATCCCGGTATCAGCGCCAGCCAGATCGCCATGGCGACATATTGAAATGTCCCCAAAAGCATGGTCGATGCAATCCCGATGTGGAACGGGATGAACAGACAAAACAGGACCAGTCGCAAGACCCGGTTTTTCCAGGGGCTGAACAAAAGGAGTGCGATCGGAACCTCGAGAATCAATGTCCACCAGGTGATGAACTTCATCAAACCGGGATAGTCCGGCAATCGCCGGCCGGCCGCGTACATGTACAAGTCCATCCCGGCGATGTACTTCATGGCAAGCCCGGAAAACCAGACGGAGTTCAGCTTGGCGACACCGGCAAAAAAGTACATAGCGAACAAGCCGGCGATCAGGCCGGCGGTTGCCGGCGAGGCAATCTCCATCCCGCGAATCGATGCCGATGTCGTGGCGACACGCTTCCGCGCATCGAGCGACCAGACTGCTCCCAGAGGTAGGAACATCGCCCAAAACATGGCGATTCCGAAAATCGTATCACCGGCGTGATCGATGAGCGGGTTGCGGGTGTGCATGGAAACCAGCATGACCCAGGAAACGATGGTTGCGATCCTGGTCCACCACCCGGCAAACAACATCAGGGCCGCCACGATGGTTATGGCGAAAAGGACAGTCTGGAACTCCCGCGAGCCGCCAAGGTCGTGCACCGACCAGAGAAAACCGGCATTTGCGCCATACACCGCATCGTAATATTCGGCGACCATCTGACGGCTTGCGATTCCGGAGTCGGTGAAAAACGCATCCAGGCATTGCCAGCGCATGAGCGTATCGGCGACGAGCAGGATTCCCATCGCCATGCGGAACAATGCCAGACCTCGCAAATCCAGTCCGAAGATCCGGTGCCAAAAATGGTTGGGCGAGGTTTCGTTCATGGCAGGTACACGAACCAGAAACAGGACAACGGAAACAATCGGCAACTACTGATATTCTGATATCGGCTTTTCCCCGGCGGGAAATCTGCCTCGCCGCTCAAGCCGGCAAAAACTGCTCGCCGCCCGAAATCGCACGTTTCAAACCGCTGCCGATGCGATGAATTCAGGTCCCCGGGACCCGGCTCGACGCTTCATCGGACCAGCCCGGCGCGAATGTCGAGATCAAGTGATTCGAATCTGCCGGCAGAGTACTTTTCCAGTGCGATCGCTCCCATGGCAGCGTTGTCCGTGCACATTTCGACAGGCGAAATCAGCAAACGAATTCCCGCCGCAAGACCCCTTTCCTGCAGATGTTTGCGAAGCAATCGATTCGCGACAACACCTCCTCCCGCGGCAAGCGTTTTGTAACCGGTAATCCTCAGTGCCTGAAAGCTCTTGTCGACGAGGCAATCGACCACGGCAGCTTCGAAACTTGCGGCGATATCGGCGATCGTCTGCTCGCTCAGCGGCATGACTTCATCGGGCCTGTCGCCGACAATTCCGTTGATGGCATAGCGAACGGCTGTCTTCAGACCGCTGAAACTGAATTCGAGGCGATCGGGTTCGTTGAGGAAGCTCCGCGGAAAGGCAAACGCCCGGGGGTTGCCGCTGACTGCAGCCCGGCTGATGGCAGGGCCGCCGGGAAAAGGGAGGCCGAGCATTCCGGCAACCTTGTCAAACGCCTCTCCGGCAGCGTCGTCGATCGTCCCGCCAAGCAGCGAAATATCCAGCGGGCTTTCGCAACGATAAAGATGGCTGTGCCCGCCACTGGCGACGAGGCCCACGCAAGGAAAAATTGACTCCGCTTCCACAAACTGGCAGGCGTAAATATGGGCGTGCAGGTGATTCACGGCAATCAACGGCTTGCCCAGCGCCAATGCAAGGGACTTGGCCGCGATCAGCCCGACCACCAGCGAGCCGGCGAGGCCCGGTTCGTTGGCGACGGCAATGGCATCGATCTGCCGGGGACTGATTCCGGCCTTGTTCAAGGCCTCATCGATGACCGGAAGCATTCGTTCGACATGGGCCCGGGCGGCAACTTCCGGTACGACGCCGCGAAATCGTTCGTGCAAGGCTGCCTGACTGGCGACAACACTCGAGAGAATTTGCGGGCCGGTGGTTACCACAGCCGCCGCCGTCTCATCGCAAGTCGATTCGATCGTGAGAATGAGCGTCGAATTTGCAATCATGGCAGGGAGGCAATGACATTATGACCAGACTCGCAACAGCTACCGGTTCTCGCCTACGAGAGATAACTCGGCACTGTCGATCCAGACTGTATCATACCCGTCATCCATGCGGCCAGCCAATTGCAAACGAAAAGGATGACAACGAACCAGGCTGCCGTCGTTACCCGTGATTTTCATCGACTCGTGGTGTTTACTGGCAATTTCAAGCTGCTAGGATTTCATGGCGTTGGGCTCCCTGCAGAGGGAAACAAATCAAAACAGGCAACCATTCGGTCACTCGATGAATACGAAGACGAAAAACCAGAACCTGTACAACGGGAAAGGATTTGTCACGGCCTTGTGGATGCCAGGCTGGTATGAACTCGATCAATCCATTGCCGTCGATCAGATTGCCGATTTCTGTTTCTACACGGATCCTGTCGAGTCATTGATTCAGAAAGCGGGGGCGGAATCTCGGTCGCCCCGCGTCGATCTCGTGTTTTTCAACAGCCTGATGACTTCGCGGAAATCGCGAGTCTGCAAAGCGCGGGTCGTTTCAATTGAGCATCCGGTTCTCGGGGCCTTGCGATCGATTGAAGCGCGAGGACTGGACTATGTCTTCCTGAAAGGCAGCGGCGAGGCAATTGTCGTCAATGCGGAAGAGGACCCGGGTGCGGTCCAGACGGCAGGTATGCCGCAAATCGACGACTGGACCACAACCGTCACGCTCGCCGACGTTTTCTGTACCGACGACACCTGATCTCCCATCGCATCGGCCGACAGGCATCCGGAAAGGAAAAGTGTCTGCGCTATCACGACCAGCCCGAATCTACATGCGAGGCTTGTTTGAAGGCTGTTGCGAAGAGGCTGCTGCCCGTTTGCCGCGCAACGCAGCAAATTCCTGGCTTTGTCCCCACCAATAACACAACAACCCCAAAACGGCGCCAACCGCGGCTGCGGAAACAACCAGCATCGGCGTGCGGGTGAAGTCGGAGTTTTCGGCAGAAGCCTGGGTCGTGAGAATCAATCCGACCGCGGAAACGAGCAATCCGAGAAGGTCTGCGATAATCTCTTTCAGATTGAACGAACCGCGGAACAGCAAAAAGAACTTGCCGAGTATCAGCTGGCCACCAAAGCCGATAACGCCCGCCACCATCAGCATAAACGCCACCCAATGGAACCATGGAAAGCCGATATATTCGGCGGCATCGTAAATGCGCTGCAGAATCCCCGCCGAGACTTTTTGAACATTGGCGTCCTGATTCAGCACATCGCCGATTTCAGAAGCCTTCTCGCTGATTTGATCGGATACGGACTTGCCGGCCTCCTGTTGGGCAGCCTCCTGGGAAGTCGGCGGACTTTCTGCCGGCGGTTTGTCCTGCGCAAAAGAACTAGTTGTAAACAGGCACACCAGCCCGGACACGAACAACAACATTTTCAAACCGGTTTTCATTTTCGTCAGACCTGTAATGGAGTTGAGGGCCGCAAGCGCACGTTATCGCGAATTTCCTTCCCGTTATTCGACAATGTTCGCTGAAGTGGTGCAAGCATTGGCATTTTTTTGGGGGACAGGCCGTGCGATGCCCGGAATTGCCGGAATTTCCCCGCGCCGAAAGCGACCTGCGCTGGTTCGCGGTTTGACAGTCTTCCTTCCGGGACGACAATCAACAGTCTTGTCGTCGAGGGTTTTTCTGAGACGGTCCAGTTCGGCCAGATCCCTTTTTCGTTTGTTCGAAACGGCACGGTGCGAGACGTCTGTTGCAACTGGCGACGCATGGAAAGAACCGGGCGGTTCGCGCCGCAACCCTTCGACTTTTCTGGAAACACGTTATTAGAACCAAAAACCAAAAAACCAAAACCCTGAACTCGTCCTGGAATTCCGTGACTCAAATGATTTTCCGATTTGCCATCTTTTTTTGCCTGCTCATGACGGCCCAGTCGGCGGTTCAGGGCCAGGAGCCACAAGTGATCCGCGCCGACGCCTGGGCTGGGAGTCCGTTCGGGGTCGGAAAGATCGTTTTCAGGACGGGATCCGAAAGCCGGCTGATTCAGGCGACCGGGGCGCTGACGCTGCGCGACGCCGAAAATCGGATTTTGTATCCGGCCTGGTCCGACGGCTTACTTTCTCTTTTGCTGAACCGGCCGGGTGCCGGCGGAATGCAGACAGTCTGGTTCCTGTTTCGCGGAGACCAGCCGCTCAAGCTGACTCTTTCGGCGACAAGGTCGGTCACCTTTGATTTGACGCCACAGGGTCGCCGGCCAGTCATCGCCAACCTGAACATGCAGCAATGGTGGCGGCAATTTGAAGAGAGCCAGTACGAAGGCCTTTTATCGGGAAACTACCCTCCGCTGGTGGAGACGTATCTGGCATCGATGCTGCAGCGCCGGCTGGGAATTCAAACGCCACCCCGGCCACGCAAGCTCCTTGGCAGCAACGACAAGCTTCAGCAGACGGTGAATCTGCTTTTCGACGTCGACTCGATTCGCGCCGAGTCCATTCGCGACCTGATGACGGAGCCTCCATCGGCCGAAGGCGCGACGATGGCCTTGCCGGCACCGGTTGATTGGCCCCAGTCGACTTTTGAAGCGGCCGGGGACGATGTGCTGATCGAGGCGATTGCCCGTTTCGTCCCGGAGGAGTGTTTTTACCTCCGTTTCGGCAACTGGAATAACCAGTTGTGGCTGAAAAAGCTGTTGCTGGATTACGGGGGCGATCTGTCGACGATGATATCGCTTCGCGCTTACAAAAAAGCCGATTCGCAAAAAATGCTGGATCAACTCGTTCTCGAGTCGAGCCAGATCGACGACTGGTTCGGCGGCAACCTCGTCGAAGATGTGGCCGTCATCGGCACGGATCTTTATGTGGAAGACGGCCCCTCCAACGCCGTGTTGCTGCTTGCCCGGGGTCCTATGCTGGAACGGCAGATCCGCTCCCGCCGCGAGGCCTTCGCCAAAGAGCATGAAGCGGAGGGAGTTACCCTGCAGACGGTGGACATCGCCGGGCACGAAGTGTCGTTGCTTTCCACGCCCGACAACCGGATTCGTTCGTTTTACGTCATCCACGACCTGTGTCATATCACCAGCAGTTCACGCTACATCGTCGAGCGGTTTCTGCAGGCTGCTGAGGGAGACCGATCGCTGGCCCTTTTGCCGGAATTCCGTTATGCGCGGCAGACGTTGCCTCTCGAACACGATCATACGGTGTTCATTTATCTTTCACGACCGTTTTTCCGGAACCTGTTGAGCCCGGCCTATCAGATAGAACTTGCCAGGCGCAACCGTTCACTGGCCAACATCCAGCTGCTGCAACTGGCCCAATGGTCGGCCATGGTTGAAGGATACGCCGATGATGATCTGGACAAGATGATTCAAAACGGATTCTTGCCGGAGAATTTCAATCAATTGCCGGACGGCAGCAGCAGTAACTGGGTCGACGGTGCCTGGCATGACAGTTTGCGCGGATTGCGGGGGAGCTATTTGCCCATTCCCGATGTTCCCGTCGCGGCGATCACGCCGGCGGAAAGCCAGTGGCTGGCGGAGCGCATGGATTTTTTCCGGAATCAACTGAAAGATGTCGACCCGATGCTGATCGGCTGCAAGCGTTTCGATATGGGAAACAACATCGAGAGAGTGGCCATCGACGCGCGGCTGGCTCCCTTTGGAAAGGAAAAATACGGCTGGATCGGAAAGACCCTCGGTCCCCCCATGCAAGTCCAGTTTACGGGAGCACCCGATGACCTGATCTCGATTCAGGCATCGCTGGCCGGAAACATGTTTACCCGCACCAACGATCCGCACCAGTTGTTTCTCGCCATACAAAGCGACATTCCGCCGCGCACCAACCTTCAGCCGACAAGCTTTGTGGAGCTTTACAAGCTGTTGCGGACCACTCCCGGCTATCTCGGTGCCTGGCCGAATCCCGGCTATCTCGATTCCTTTCCGGCACTTGGCGGACAGCCCGACGCGGAAGGATTTACCTATTCGCAATTGCTTGATCTTTGGCGGTTGCAGTATGACGACTACGCGCTGGTGTCGTTCGATCGGGACCGTTTGCAGGCTGCAAAAGGCTGGATCCAGATGGTTCCAGCAGAACACCCGGCCCAGTTGAGAGTCCGGATCGGCGACGTCGCCAATTCAAATTTGCGACCGTGGGCCAACGTCCTTTTCTTTGAAAGGGCATGGGAAGCTTCCGTGGCCAACGTTCGACTGCTCAATCTGCTGATCCAGCAGATGGGGATTCCCCCGGAAACAGCATTGGCCCAGACAGAGCAACTCCTCGGCGTGAAGCTTCTTTGCCCGCTTCGCGGTGAATACATTTATGCCGCGCTTCCCGATGGAAATATGGCCTGGCAATCCACGGCATGGCCCTCGTTTGACACGCCGCAGATTCCCCAGGAGTATGTCGCGCCGTTGATGACCTGGTTTCGCGGGATGACGCTGGACGTCTACCAGCGGGAGACATTGTTTGTCGTTCATGCGACTTTGGATATCGAACGCAGCAATGCCATTGCGATCAAGTCCGACGAGGGGCAAGGCGGCGGATTGCTCGAGCAGATTCCCGGGTTCAACCTGTTCAAGGGCTTTTCAAAGGTTGAGGAGTTGCCGCCACCCGTTGAATCGGGTGAACTTCCACCTCGTGGTAAACCTGATGAAGAACTCAAAGCGCCAAAGGGCGGGGACGGGAAGTGACCCAATCGCCCGCCCAGATTTCCTGCACCGCGCGATGATCGTTACTTCTGCGGCTTCCGCTTTTCCAGCCCGGCCCGGTCGAGGAGTGACCGGCTGAAGAGGTTATCAAGTTGCTCGTCCTGGGGAGGGCTGCCATAAGCGCCAAGCGCGGTCGGATCGTATTCGATCTGGTACTGATGTTTGGCAAAGGCAATCGTCACATTCGGGTCGACCCGCTTCTTCAGGCCTTCCAGGATCCGTTTGCCATCGACCTTGATCCCGTTCCGGCTCCGCAAGTCCTTGATGAACCAGTATCCCTCCTCGATCTCCATCAAGGCATGATGGGCGGAGATATTGGCGAAGTTCAGCAGGATATCGCAACCTTCCCGGCGACCGATCCGCAGCCGTTTCTTCAGCAAGGGGATCGGGTCACCGCCACCGAGCGGTACCAGGCGGCCGTACATGAATCAACTCCGATGGGTTATGATAGGCAGGATGAGGGACCAGCTTGTAATTGTCGGCTACGGGCGGGTGCCAGAAACAGCAACAGTATAACGGTATTCCGGGACTTCAATGCCGTCAACTCATCGCGGACCGATCGACCATCACCAGCGATATGATTGGAGGTCGGAAGGCCTTCGTTATTACAGCTACAATTTCCATTTGCGGAAGATTTTCGGTCACCGGGTTCAGCGGGTGAGCATCGACGCCGGATTCACCTGCCCAAACGTGGATGGGACACTTTCCACCGGGGGGTGCACCTTTTGCGACAACCGGAGTTTCAGCCCCAGCCGCCGGCTCCCCAAAGGGGCCATTCTTTCCCAGATTGACGAGGGAATTCGCCGGCTGAAGACGCGGTACAACTGCAACCACTTCATGGCCTATTTTCAGCCGGCCACGAACACCTATGCACCGGTGGACCGGCTTCGCGAGGTCTTCGAGGAAGCCGTCAGCCACCCCGACGTGGTGGCAATGGCAATCGGGACGCGAGCCGACTGCGTTCCCGATGATGTGTTGGACTTGCTGGAGGAAATCGCCGGGAAGCTTTTTCTGACCGTTGAGTATGGCATGCAGACCATGCACGACCGGTCGCTGAAATGGATGAATCGTGCCGAAGACCACTCCTCGATGATCGACGCCATGGAACGGAGCCATGGACGCGGTTTCGAAATCTGTGCCCATATCATGTTGGGACTTCCCGGCGAGACACGGGATGACATGCTTGCCACGGCCGACGAAGTCGTCAGGCTGGGACTGGACGCAGTAAAAATCCACAATCTCTACGCAGTCTCCGGAACACCATTGGCGGACGAGGTCGCGAGCGGAAAAGTAAAACTCCTCGATCGGGACGAGTACATTTCGATTCTGACCGATTTCCTGGAACGGTTGCCGCCGACAATGGTCGTCGAACGAATCAGCGGCGAAGCCCCTCCGGTTTACTTCCTCGGCCCCTCCTGGGCGCTGGACAAGCCCGGAGTCCTGAATGCGCTGGAAGCCGAATTGCAGCGCCGGGACTCATGGCAGGGAAAATCATTTGCGGCCGTTTGATCGATAACGGTCGCAAAGCACCAGGACCGCCGGGACGATGATCGCATCGGCAATGATGGCTACAATCAGTATGGCGGTAATCGAAAGCGAAAAACGACTTATGACGGCCAGCTCACTCAGGCCGTAGATTCCGATACCGGCACAGGCAATCAACGTCGTCGCCAACATGGCGGGCCCGCATTCCAGCAACGTAAGTCCTGTTGCGTTGTCGCGCCTGGCACCGCCGACTCTCCGGTTCCAGTGATATCGGTGCAGGAAATGTGTCGTGTCGTCCACAGCAATCCCGAGAGCCACAGTTGCGGTGATACCCAGCGCCACATCGACCGGGATTCCCAGCCAGCCAATGGCCCCGAAAACCGAGATTACCGGGAAAACGTTGGCAAACATGCCGAGAATTCCCAGATTGAGCGAACGGACGGTAATGATCAAAACCGGGGTGATAAATGCAAAGGCCAGGGCGAAATTGGTTGCAAAGTCGATCAGCAGGCTCTCTTGTGAGCTTGCCACGAGATGCTGTGAACCGGTGTAGACCAGTTTCGGCGCCTTGAATCCTGCCCATTGACTTTCGGCTGCGTTTGCGACTTTTGAGAAAACCTGTTTCACACTCCCTTCCAGTTCGACAGGCTTGTGCCGGGAAAAGAAAGGAAACTTGACGCTGACGCGCCAGAACTCCCTGTCCCCCTCGACTCTCAGGTAATCGCTTTCACCAAGAGTCTGGCGATGGTCTTTCAACCCGGTCTTGTACATCTGGCTGGTCAACTCGTTCAGCGAGCCACCTGCCGGTGGCAGCGGAATCAGGGCGGCAACAGAAAAAGTCAAATCCACACTGGATATCCGCCTGAGGCGTTTTTCGAGTTCACGTACAAACCGCAATCGGGACTCAAAACCTGATTCGTCAACCCGGTCGTAAACCAGGACCGCTTCGGTTCTGTCCATCGGGCCGATTCTCGACTCAAGGTCCCTGATGCCGTTGAGCACTGGCGAATCCCGGCGAAAAAGATTCTCCGATTGAACGTTGGGGAACAGCTTCGTCAAACCTGCGATCGACCAGACAAACAGACCGATCGTAATGATCAGGATCGCAATCAGGAACGAAGAGGAAACCCGACCTGGCCAATCCCAGTTCCGGCGCTGAATGGCAATTCGCTCGACCTGGCGATCCAGCCCGCGTTGGCCAAAAGCGACAATCAACCACGGCAGGGCAAACAACTGCAGGAGCAACGACCAGGCAAGGGTGAAAGCCGATTGAACTGCGAATTCGCGAACCGACGGATAGCTGCTGTTGAGCAACGTCAATACGCCGATAATCGTCGTCCCGGAAGAAACGGCGCAGGGGAGCCAGGATACACGGACCAGCGATCGTATATCGCGGGCCCCCATCGCTGCATAACGGATAATGTGAAAGGCACCTGACATCGTCAGGACGAATCCAAGGGACGGAACGATCATCGTCAGTCCGCCAAGACTTCCCGTGAACAGCGCACCCAGACCGATGCTGAATCCGGCGCCGATTCCTGACACCACAAGACCCATCGCCACCAGGGAAATGCTGCGAAGACAGCAAAACGCTGCAAAGGTGGCTGCGACCGCCGACCAGCGCAGGAACTTCCTCAACGATGACTCGATCATCCGGTTCATGTTCACAGCAACCCACGGGTAGCCGGCAATCGAAACCTCATCGACCGAGAGACCTTCAGTTTCGGAAATCGCTTGCTCGAGGACATTCAGGGAATCAGCGCGTTGCTCCCGGCCAGCCTGGGTCAGGGTAATGACAATGCAGGTCTGGGCGGGGTCATTCTTGCCAAAGAACACCCCGGCAAGTCTTTTGCGAATGAGCGGCTCCGAACTGAATCCGCCAGGCCGGGACAACGCCTCCAGCATGTCCTTGCCCGAGATCACCGAATTGATCAGGCTGGAATACTCCGGTCCACGCAAGCTGGAAACCAGTGCGTCCAAGCGAGGGTCATCAACCTTGAGATCCTTCCAGGTAACAACGAGGTACTCGTCAGTACCGAAGTGTTGACGAAAGAAGTCAAAATCTGCGCGAGCGGCCGAACCGTCGGGCAACCAGCGGATGATATCGTCGTTGTCCATCCGCACGCGACTCATGCCCCAAAGCGAAAAAACCGCTCCGGTGACAAGCAACAGGATCGAAGAAACGGCAAAAGTCCGGCTGGAAGCGGGTGAGCTTGCGATCGAAGAAATCCCGTTGTACCCGTTACTTCCTGGTGAATCCGCCTGCCCGCTCATGGACTTTTACGCCCGGTGGCCGCAACGTCGAACAAGGCCTCGAATCGCGACCATGCAGACTCGGCTTCAGCGGGGTTCTTTGACTTGTCAGGTGTGAAGACCACGGGATTGACCGTCGACCTGACGATGGCGCGGAGTTCATTGAGATCGCTGATTTCGCCATCGCCCATGGCCTGAACAAGACCATTCCCGATAGCGGTAGCCTCAACAGGTCCGGCAATTACTTCCTTCCCGGTCAGATCAGCCGTCAACTGGCAAAGGAACGTGTTACGACTTCCCCCGCCCACGACATGAATGCACCTGAAAGAGGCCTGCAGGGTCTCTTCCAGCAACAAGAGGGTTCGGCGATACGCCAGCGCCAGGCTGTCAAGGCAGCAGCGGATATAGGCAGCATCGGAGTCGGGGACCGGCTGACCGGTTTTTCGCGCGAAGTCATCGATCTTGTCGAGTGCACCTCCGGGCGCGGCGAAAACCGGCTCATCGGGATTGACGAGCGTCCGCCAGGGAGCGGCTTTTGCCGCCGCATCAACAAGTGCCTGATAGTCCGGCGGCGGGGACGCCGACCGCTCGGCGAGCTGTGCCCGACATTGCTGGACCAGCCAGAGACCGGCGATGTTTTTCAGGAAGCGGATCGAACCACCCACGCCGGCCTCATTCGTGAACATCCGCTCAACGGCCAGGTCATTCCGGCATGGTACCGGCAACTCGGCACCGAGCAGCGACCAGGTTCCACTGGAAAGATAACACCACGGTGTCCCCGGTTGTGCGGGAACGGCTGCAACCGCTGAACCCGTATCGTGTGAGGCAGGGAGAATCACGCGAACGGTCTCGGGCAAACCTGTTTCCCGCGCCAGATCCTTGCGCAACGCGCCGAGAATCGCTCCCGGGGGATGGACGGCTTGAAGCGAGCCTTCGGCGACTCCGGCAATCGACAACAATCGAGGGCTCCACTTTCCACTCTCCGCTTCCAGCATCTGGCTGGTCGAAGCAATCGTCAGCTCATTCGCCGAAACCCCGCAGAGCCAATAATGCAACAGGTCGGGGATGAACAGGATGCGGCGGCAGGCGGCAACCAGTTCCGGGCTGGCCACCTTCATGGCAAACAGGGAATAAAATGAGTTAATGGCCATCACCTGGATGCCGGTGATTTCGTAGGTCTCCCGCGGCGAGATGATTCGCGATGCTGCGGTACATGCTTCCGGGTTCCGGGGATCCCGGTAGGCATGAGGAAGTCCCAGCAGTTCACCCTTGCCATCGAGCATGGCCCAATCGACGCCCCACGAGTCGACACCCACCGACTGGACGCTGATTCCTTCTGCCGTCGCTGCCTCGGCGGCAAGGCGAAGGCCGGCTACGATCTCCCGCCACAAACCGACGATGTCCCAGTGCAATCCGGTTGAAAGGGGGACCGTCCGGTTGACGAACCGATGGACTTCACGAGTTTCAAATCGGCGTGAAGGTCCGTTGTTGCCGACCAGCCATATCAGCACGACGCGGCCCGATTCGGCACCGAGGTCGATGGCGATTCGCGCTGCGGGAACGGTGGAACGGTTGGCTGCGGGCATGCGGTAAACTGTCAGCGCAGAAAGGCCTCATGAAGCCCGCCATCGACCGGGATGATCTGGCCCGTTGTCTTGCACGACCCGTCGCTGACCAGGAAGGCGATGGCCCGGGCCTGATCCTCCGGAGTGATTGGCAAGCGGGTCAGGGTGCGGCTGGCATAGAAGCCGGCCAGGCGATCGCGAAGCACTTCCGTCGATTCCGCTTCGTCGAACTCGATCTTGTACTTGCGAAGCGAGTCAATCACCCGTTCACGCGGGAACATGGTCGAGCCGGCAACAACCGTGGCCGGGGCAACGGCATTGACGCGGACAAGTGGCGCGAGCGAGATCGCAAGTTCACGAACGAGGTGATTGGCCGCCGCCTTGGACGTGTCATAGGCAATGCTCCCGGCTTTTGGCACAACGCCGTTGACACTTGTCGTCAGCACCAGGCTACCTGGCAGTCCCTGCAAGCGCCAGACGCGGGCAGACTCCTCGGCCACCAGGTTTTGTCCATAGACGTTGACATCGAAGGTTTTTTTCCAGTCCATGTCCGGATCGCGACCGGGCGCGGCGGCGAAATAGACTCCGGCGGTGACGATGACATGATCGATCCCTCCGTAGGCAAAGATCGCCTGGGCGAGCATTTTACGGATACTGGCCCGGTCGGTAATGTCGATCGCGCAGGCAATGGCCGGCCCGCAACCGGATATGCCCGTTCCTGCCACGCCGATCCCCTGCCCATGGAGCCGAACAAGTTCATCGGCGGTTGACTGGGCGGCCGATCCATCGATGTCCGCGCAAACGACGTGGGCACCATCGCGGGCGAGAAGGTGGGCGACGGCTTTTCCGATTCCATTGCCTGCGCCGACCACAACGACAACTCGCCGTGCAAAAGCCTTCTCGGCTGGCATCCGCTTCAGCTTGGCTTCTTCGAGCAGCCAATACTCGATGTCAAAGGCTTCCTGCTCCGGCAAGGCGATGTAGCGGTCGATCGCTTCAGCGCCGCGCATCACCTGGATCGCGCAGTTGTAGAATTCGGCAGTTACCCTCGATTCGCTCTTGTTCTTGCCCCAGGCAATCATGCCGATACCGGGAACCAGAACGACGGTTGGCGCCGGGTCGCGCATCGCTGGTGAATCGGCATGTTTGCAGCGTTCGTAGTAGGCGGCATAGTCGGCACGATAGGCCCGAATTGCCGCAGCCGTGTTCTTTTTGAGTTCCTCAAGTCCATCTTTCGCCGGATCAAAATCCACCAGCAGCGGGCGAATTTTTGTGCGAAGAAAATGGTCCGGGCAGGAAGTGCCGAGGGCCGCGAGGCGTACCGCATCATGGCTGTTGACGAATTCCAGAACATCATCATCGGTTTGCAGCGTTCCGATCATCCGTACATTTTGGGACATTTGCCCGCGAAGCCATGGCAGGAATTCGGCGAGCAGGGCATCGCGCCGGGAAGGCTCGAGCGTCTGGTGTTTCTGGCCGCCAAAAGTTTTCTCGCCCCGGTCCCGGTCGGCGATGAATTTTGCCGCCCTTTCGATCAGATCGAGGGAAAGTTCGTAGCACTCGCGATGGTCGTCGGCGCCGTTCAATAGTCCGTGCTGGCCGAGTATCACCCCCCGCGCTTGCGGGTTTTTTCGCCAAAGTTCCTGAAGTTCCAGGCCCAGTTCGAATCCCGGCCGCAGCCACGGCGTCCAGAGGACTTCGCTCCCGTAGATTTCGTTTGTCAGCTCCCGCGAGCGGGCCGATGCGGCCACGGCGATCACGGAATTGGGGTGGGTATGGTCGACATGCCGGAAAGGGACGAAGGCGTGCAGCGGAGTATCGATCGACGACGCCCGCGGATTCAGGTTGAAAGTGCAATGCGGGTAATAGCCGACCATGCGGTCCTCGGCATCTGTCTTGGGACCGCGTTCCGGGAATGCGGAATAGATTTCCTGGAGCTGGTACAGCTTGTCCATGTACAAGGCAGCAAAATTCTCCCGCGTGGAAGTTCTCAGGTCCCCTCCGGACCCTTTGACCCACAGCACCTCAACCGTCTCACCGCTGAGCGGGTCGGTCTCGGCAATCTTGGACGATGTATTGCCACCACCGGTGTTGGTGATCCGCTGATCGCTGCCCAGCAGGTTGGAGCGGTAGACAAGCCGGCTGACTTCACCGTCACACGCAGCATATCCGGCCTCTTGCCAGAGATCAGAAACGAACTGATAGCGCTTTCGGGTTGCGGAACTGGACAAGTGAGGAACCTTTCAGGAACTCGGGAAAACAGGGATCGGAATCGGCTTCCATTATCGCGCAACCTTTGCGAAATCGCCAGCCGGAGTTGCTTGCCGGCGGCAGCGGTGGCGACGATCAGCGCTTCCGCATCGGTCCGGCAACCGGTAAACTGAAGGGTCTCGCGGACCCCTATTTTCGAGCAAGGAGTATTTTTTTGTGACCAGCATTGCTTCGGAAAACAAGAAAGCAGCCCGTTCAGCGACCTTGAACGTTGACGGGCGCGAACTGCATTTGCCGGTAGTCGAGGGTACCGAAGAGGAAATGGCCGTCGATATTTCCGCCCTGCGAAAGGATACAGGCTATATCACGCTGGATGAAGGGTACGTCAACACCGGTTCCACCCGGAGTGCGATAACATTTCTCGACGGCGAAAAGGGGATTCTGCGATACCGCGGGTATTCGATCGAGGACCTGACCCTGAATTGCGATTTTCTTGAGGTCTGCTATTTGCTGATCAACGGCGAACTGCCCGGCCAAAAGGAGCTGGACGAGTACTCGCACAGCATTCGCCGGCACACCTTGCTGAATGAGGATATCCGCAATTTCTATCGCGGATTTCCCCGGGACGCCCATCCGATGGCGACCCTGTCCAGTGTGGTCAGCGCGCTCAGCACGTTTTATCAGGATTCGCTCGATCCGCGCGATCCGGAACATGTCAAGGTCTCGACTTTTCGCCTGCTGGCCAAGTTGCCGACGATCGCTGCCTACAGCTACAAGAAATCTATCGGGCAGCCGTTCATGTACCCGCAGAATGACCTCAGCTATTGCGAGAACTTTCTGCGGATGATGTTTGCGGTTCCCTGCGAGCCGTATGTGATCGATCAGGACTTTGTCCGTGCCCTGAACATGCTGCTGATTGTGCATGCCGACCACGAACAGAATTGCAGTACCTCCACGGTCCGCATGGTGGGCTCTTCCCATGCCAATCTTTTTGCCTCGATTGCCGCCGGCATCTGCGCCCTGTGGGGCCCGCTGCACGGCGGTGCCAACGAAGCCGTGGTGAATATGCTGGAGCAGATTCGCGCGGATGGAGGCAACGTC
>WPCK01084030.1_pt1 | contig 39058 bp, 38 predicted proteins | sample 5399851 | NCBI WGS metagenome assembly WPCK01 (sample SAMN12869471, study PRJNA574797) | sludge metagenome | isolation source: wastewater treatment of pH11 | place: China:Beijing | collected 2019-05-20
TCCATAATGAACATCGTTTTTTATTAACTCTATTTTCTGATAAAAAGCATTAAGAATTGTCTCTTCCTGCTTTGAGTCCGAAGCCTTACTTATCAGATATTCGTATGCCTCATCAGCTTCGGGAGTTAATCTTACACTTACACGCTTCATGCCATTCACGTTTTATAGCTCGCGTCCGTAAATCGCAACATTCCTTAAATTATGATTTGTGTTGTGAATCCAGGTTATCCCTCTTAACCCAACAGCTATTTTATTACTTTTTTCCAGGTATTCCAAAATAGTCATTAAAGTATTGTGGTTTACCTGCCGAGGAAGCGCTTTTTTTAGTTCCGGAATAGTTATAACACTATTTGGGCTGTTTTGTATAGCATCTTCTACCATAATAATAGTGTTAAGAGTTGGAGAAGGTTTTATCTTATCAGAATTTAATGCCTCTGCCATTTATTCACTTCCATAGATTTGAAATAATTATGTAAGAAATAATTATTAGTTAATAACTTACTTGCATCAATAAATACCTGTGGTTTACGTTGACATCTGGCAGAAGAGACATTCCTTATTTTAAGAGGTGGATATGGCTTAATTCATTTCCGCTTTTTGCAGATCTGAACTGCTCTTACTATTTTTGCTCTTCCGTAGATCAAGATCTCTTCTCTATTCCTATTCCCGATCAAGATCCACAAAAACAAGGATTGAAACTGTAATCTGTTCCGTGAATCAATACAAACTGCTGAGATTTTTTATTCGAGAGCATATCCATTAAAACAAGGATTGAAATTAAAAAACCATGGTAGTTTTCACTACAACCTCGAAACCGGCATCAACTTCCTGTCACTAAAGTGTATATCATTGCTCTGGCTGCTAGCCTTTTGGCCCTTTGCTTTTTTCCTGCCTGGCCGGTGCTGGTCGAGGAGCCAAAAGTACAGGTACAGGTGAAGATTGGCCTGTTGGTTGCGCCTTCCATCTCAAAGGAATAAGCTGGCAAGGGAAGTTTTTTTGCCTGACAATATTCTTGCAGGGCAAAGATCGGGTCTTTTGACGTGTTAATTGTTGGGTCTTTTGACGCATTAATTGTTATTTCTTCCTGACTGGCTGGCGAATCTTCTATCCTGATCTTCAAGTTCGGAGCAGGTAAGCCCAGAATAGTTGCTAGAAGGCCTGCGGACGCTTGCTGCATGGCACCTTTTTTTGTCAGGTCTTCGTATGCAGCGGACCGGTACTCTCTGTCACCGATTCTAATTGCACTTATGGCGGTGAATGCAGGCAGGTTGCTTCGCGTAGTTTCTGTCACTTCGTATACTGGCATCTGCCAGCCCGATATATGTTGTGCGATGTCGAAGACCGAGACGGCTTTCTGAGGCGCGGTTGCGATATCCTCCAGCAGCGCTATTTTAAGCTCAGTCCATTTTTCGCCATCAGGAGCTTGCAGGAGTACCAGCCCTGCGCAGATAACCGGCAGCTTGGCAAGGCGTTTCAGGAAGGCATCGAAATAAGCCTCGGGGCAGTCTTTACCCTCCCGGATCAGTACTTTGGTGATGCGCTCGAAGTCTGTATCGTTTGCATCTTCGATCCGATTACCCCGGATAGCCAACTCAGCTTCTTTATATGCCTTTTCCTTCATGTATTCGCTTTTAGCCCTGTCGTTTTCGATGTGCCTCATGTTGATATGCGATGCAATTGCCTGAATCTCTTCTTTAGAATGGGGCAAGGGCTCTTTTCGGATGTATGCACGGATCTGCTGGTGATTCACGAGATCAGCATACCTTCGGATGGGTGAGGTGAAGTGTGTATACGCTCCGAGGTTCAGTCCGAAATGGCCCATGATTACGGGGCCGTATTCCGCTCTATTGAGCATCATGTACGTGGTATGCCTGACGGCAGCTATGTTTACCTCAGGGATAAAAGCCATGCTTTCGAGCAACTTCAGCAAGTTCTCCCGCTCAGGGGTGGCACTCCGGGCTGTATGGTTACGGAAAAGAATAGGGATGTCATTTCTGACCGCATACTCTGCTATGGCCATGTTAGCGAGAATCATCAGCTCCTGGATGATAACGTAACCTATGGTATCCCCTCTGCATCTCAACTGCCGCACCGACCCTTCTTCACTCGTCACCAGCCCCCTCCCCAGGTCGTAGAATGCGAGCGCTCCATGGCTGCGGCGCTGCATTAAAAGGCCGCTTGTGAGCTGGCTTATGAGCTTGATGAGAGCATGCTGTGGGTGCTCTCTATCAGAGAGAATACGGGGGACGTCAGAGAATGCTAGCCGGGCTTCGCTTGTCATTATAGTCCGTAAAAGCCCTGTTTCGAGGATCGACAAATCTCTATTGAGGATAATATCCACGGCAAGGACATACTTCTCCTCTCCCGGCCATAGGGATAGCTTCCCGTCTGCGAGCCGCCTGGGTAACATCGGGCTGTTGCCGTTTGCATAATACTTGGTCTCGACCCGAGACATCGCAAATCTATCAAGCTCTGAATTTTTCGGAACGACCTTTGCGACGTCCGCAATCATGACCACGACGTGCCAGCCCCCATTTTCCGTGACTTCCACCCAGATTGCATCATCCATGTCCCGTGTTGTCACGTCATCAATCGTAATACCTCTGAGCATATCCAGCATAATACCACTTAGGTGCAAAATTTGGTATGCTTTCCTTATATGTATATTGGTAGGTAAAAAAGTGGTAAGGGGTTCTTATTTTTATGAAAAATTGTTTCACAGATTTTGCTCATATTTATGTGAAGACGCGTAAAATCACTGAGCCTTTAGCTCACGGGATATAAGCTTCAACTTAAACCCTGATTCCGTATATAATATTCTGCTGGTTCCTTTGACATTTCCTATGCTAGACGAAAAATGTCCATCACTCAATAACGTATTTTCTCCCCAATAGAGCCTGTAGACTTACCCTCGATAGAGGGAGGAATAAAACAGGAAGCTTTCAGTCTTTAGCTGAGTGGTAGTTCACGGACGTGAACTATAAAACGTGAATAAGCATGAACATAAAAAGGACAGGTTATCCAGAAGAAATAAATGTTAGCTGGTATACAATGGACCCATTACATTACCCTGTGTTCAATCAAAATGATGGATATCTCGGTGCAGTTCTCAGCCAGAGTGGTTTCCTGAGCATGGAAAGGCTGGCAGAAGCTGTAAGAAAGGCAAAAGCAAAAATGGCCAGATATCCATGGTGATTGATACGCATCAGGGGGTCCATTCACACTCAACGAAATAATTACTCGTCCCCAAATTTTCGCGAGCAAGATCCATTAAAACAAGGATTGAAAGTAAACAACATACTGATATACTAAGACTAATCGATAGTGGTTCTCAAACAAAACAACTAACATCAAAAATCTAACTGAGAAATTTACAGTTTTTTCATCCATTAAGACTATAAACTGAAGCGTTTTTTACATACCACTGGAAGTGAAAATCCATGTAGTGGAACCAGCGGTTATATGAGGAAAAAATAAATATTAATTTATATAGTGCGAACATAACGGAATTCAAAAATATAGGGGTGTTATTCTGACTGCAAAAAGAATATTCTCCATTTTATTTACAGTAGCCATTGCACTTCAGGTTATTGCCGTCGGTGCGGTTGCTGCAGCTTTTTATGCTGATAACGGGCCTCTGGCGGTTTCAGATGATGACACCGCGCCTGCTCCTGAACCTTCTTCAGAACCTGCGCCCGAGACAGATCCTGAGCCGACTCTCGAACCAGATCCCGAACCGGCTCCTGAGCAAGACCCCGCTCCAGACCCTGAGCCGGCTCCCACCCCGGACCCCGAACCCACTCCGGCTCCTGAACCAACGCCTGAGCCGACCCCCACTCCGGACCCCGAGCCAACTCCGACTCCTGAACCAACGCCTGAACCGACCCCCACTCCGGATCCCGAGCCTACTCCCGAGCCGACCCCTACTCCGGATCCTGAGCCCACTCCTACTCCGGACCCTGAGCCCACTCCCACCCCCGAACCAACCCCTACACCAACGCCAACTCCCGCACCAACCCCCACGCCAACTCCTACACCAACTCCTACACCAACCCCTACACCAACTCCAACTCCCGAACCAACCCCCACGCCAACTCCCACACCAACCCCTACACCAACTCCCACCCCGGATCCTAGTCCCTCTCTGACACCTGATGACAATAAAAGCAGCAGTGGTGGAAGCAGCGGAAGTAGCAGCGGTGGAGGTGGAGGCGGCGTATCTCCTGAGCCTCCGAGAAATGTTGAAGCAAAAGAGATTTCCCGGGCAACCATTTCAGGCGGTGAAACTGTCAGGTTTGAATTTAAAAACAATGCAACCTGTGTTGTTTATGTTGCCTTCCATGCAGTCGAAAACGCAGGCAGGACCACAACCATTGTTGAGCAGTTAAAGGAAAAATCCGTCCTTGTATCGGAACTGCCTGATGACGAAGTTTACAAATCCTTTAATGTCTGGGTAGGAAACGCAGGATATTCGACCTCAAACAAAATAGATAACCGTGCCCTGGGCTTCAGGGTAAATAAAGAATGGGTCCGGGAAATGGACATAGTCCCGGCTTCCATAACGCTTAACAGATATGAGAAAAAGGTCTGGGTTCCCCTATCCACCGAACTGACAGGAGAGAGCGATGAATATCTTTACTTCACTTCAGAAGTTCCAGGGTATGCGTCGTTTGTGATAACGGGCAATACCACTCAGGAGGTACTGGAAGAAGAGAGCGATCAGGTCCCCTCTGAAAGCAGGTCCACTGACGGATTTCAACTGGGGGATTTCGCAAAAAAAGCCGGGTCTGATAAGAACAGAAATACCATACTGAGCATCGTGATAGTGGTTGTAGCCCTATCGGTAGTGGTTGTTCTGTTAAAAGGCATGAAAGAATAAAACATTAAATGATAAAGAATGCGTGAATAAAGCATTGGAGCTGGCATAATCAACGTCTGGCATAATCAATGGTTTTGCTCAAAATAATCCCGTATTTCGAGGGTGAACCGGGCAAAACCATTGAGAATTATTATGCAAGGGATCGTTTCACCTTCCAGTTCAGGATTATTTAACAGCACTGGCAGGGTGTTTTTGCTTTTCCCATAACTTCCGGTCTTCTTTCCGCTTTCTTTCCATTTTCTTTTCGTCTTCTTCCCGCTTTCTTTCCATCTTTCCCGTTTTCTTTCTGTCTTCTTTCCGCCTTTCCACCTTATTTCCTTTTTCTTTCCGTCTTCTTTCTGTCTTCTGAATGTTGTTACAAATTCTTTCTTTCAAACAGGCAAAAGGGTACGTGTTATATTATGAAAAATTTAAAAAAGAAACTTCTGAAACTTGTAAAAATCTTCGTAATAATTTTTGTATGTCTTGCAGCATTTTTCGTTTATATTTTTATTGAGCCTTACTGGATAAACGAAAAAACAACCACAATTAGCGACAGTGATGTGCCGCAAAATTTCGAGGACAAGAAAATAGTCTTCATTTCCGATATCCATCACGGCCCGTATTTCGAAAGGGAAAGAGTTGCAGACCTGGTAAGAAAAGTAAATGATCTGGAACCGGATATTATTATTCTGGGCGGCGATTATGTTTCCGGTGATGTGGGGTATATTGGTCCCTGTTTTGAAGAGCTTTCGAGACTCAAAGCAGATATGGGGATTTTCGGAGTTACGGGAAACCACGATGAATGGACAGATTACAATCTCACGGTAAAATGCATGGAAAATGCAGGGATCACTGTTTTGAGCAACAGAGCGGAATGGCTTGAGATTGGGGATGATAAGATCAAAATTGCAGGCGTAGACTGGAGTACGGACTGGTATTTTAACTCTGAGCCTTATGTTGACCCGCTGATAAAAGATGCTGAAGAAAATGATTTCGTAATTCTTGTTTCACATACACCCGATCTGGCTGAAGAATTAACTACAGATAAAGTCGATCTTGTCCTCTCCGGTCACACTCATGGCGGGCAGATTACATTTTTCGGGTTATGGGCGCCGTATGTGCCTTCTTATTACGGGCAAAAATACAGGACAGGAATTGTGAAAACCGATAAGACCATGGCTCTGGTCTCAAACGGCGTAGGAAACACATTTTTACCAATCCGCTTTTTTGCCAGGCCACAAATCAATATAATTATCCTTGATCATCCCTGAAAAATTCCAGCGCAAAATTATGGATTATTTCTTTAATTTCTTCCATTTTTTCTTCTTTTTCTTTTTTTTCTTCTTCCTCTTCTTCTTTTTCAAATGATTCAAAGTGTGCTTGCCCTGTAATTTCCCTGTATCCGTAAAACAATTTCAGTAATCGTGCTTTTCTTTTTCCGGCTTAACTTTTTTGTTTTCTATTGATGATTTTTTTACATATTCTACAGCATCGGCTATTACAGATACACCAAAGTCATTTCCATATTCTTTAAACCTTAGACAGAAAGCTTGAGAAATAATTAAGGAGTGTGGCAGAGAATGATGAAAATTCGTATAATTTGTACGTATAAACTCATTAATATCATCCAGAACGTGTTCTGGAACTATTAAATGTGACATATTGGGTAATCTCCCAACAATAGAGTTATTTATTTCTGGCTATTTTCTTCTTATTATATAACTATGTTTTCACTTTTACTTGTTTTATTTTTCTTATTTTCTATCTAAATTCTCTACTATATGCGAAATATTTATGTATAAAAACGTATTTTTATTAAATAGCAAATCAAATTTACTTGATTTGTTCGCAAAACGGCATTTTCCTCCCCGAATCATTTTGCCATTCTAAACCTTTCCGTATCTGCAGTTTTCTGGAGCAGTTTGCCATTTTTACTCTCCTGAAATCTGCAGTTTTTCGGGATTCGGGAGCTAGATCTACTAGCACAGTGATTAATACAATTCCCAAAAACAGGCTTTTTTGCAAGCCCTGGCGCAACTGCAATTGCAGGGATGGCGCTTGAGAACGGGTCTGACTTCTTCTTTTTACGGAAAAAGCTTGAAAAGAGTCCAAGCGAAAAGCTTGAAGAAATATATAAATAAAAAATCTAAATAAAAAAGGTAAAAACGCTTTATTTTAAGAAAGCGTTTTATTCTGTGTATTTAATGCTTAAAAAATTCTAATTTAAGCCTTATTCTGTAGTCACGCCGTCGAAGTCTGCTTCATTTGCTTCTGCTTCTTCTTTTGTGGCGCGCACGATCCCGTCTTTGTGGTGTGCCGGGGAATAGATTGTGTAGAGCTTCAGTTCTTCAGTGTTTGAGGTATTGATGATATTGTGCTCAGCACCTGCGGGTACGACGACTGCGACTCCGTCACTGAGTTCGTATTCGTTGCCGTCAATTATGCACTTGCCCTGTCCTGCCTCAAAACGGAAGAACTGGTCGTTTTCTTCGTGGACTTCCATTCCAATGTCTTCCCCTGGCTTAAGGGTCATTAATACCAGCTGGCTGTGCTTTGAGGTGTAGAGAACCTTGCGGAAATTTTCATTTTCCAGAGTAGCATCTTCGATATTGATAGAAAATCCTTTCATGTTTTTCAATTAACGGTAATTGTATATAGAACTTTTGTGTGCTACAGCAGTTATTATATAAATTGAAACACAATATTTCCTTATTATGGGAAGGCTGATTATTTATTGAAATGGGGGCAGGATCACTTTATATAAAAAATTAATTTTTCTAGCCAGAATAATAAAAATAATTCTTAATTACAGCCTATCTTTCTTTATCTAACAGGAGAGTACTTGCATGTGGAGGGGAACTTCGTCAATAACTTTAAATTGTAACCCATCTTTCTTTATTTAACAGGAGAGTAATTAATATGTTGAGAAAACTAATTTTAGCGATCTTAATAACAACCCTGCTAATAGGGACAGCCTCTGCTGCAACCCTTTATGTAGGCAGTACAGCCAAATACAAGACTATCCAGAGCGCTGTGAATGCAGCAAGCGACGGAGATACGATCAAAGTAGCAAGTGGAACCTATAATGAATATGTTTCCATCTCCGGGAAATTCATCAACGTATATGGGACAAGCTACCCAAAAATGAACGGGTTCAGGATAACTCAGGGGGGAGCGGTTATCAACGGATTCAATATCCAGAAGAACGGGGTCGATTTCCAGGGTGCAGGCAATAATAATACTGTCCGTAATAATTATTTCTATAACTGTGGTGTTAGCATCACAGGGCTAACCTGCAGCCAGAATACTATTATGAATAATCAGATAACTAACGGAACGGTCACCCTGTGTGAAACCTGGGATAACGTGGTCAAGGGCAATACAATTACAAAAGCCAGAATCGGACTCTATATGTACGAGGGTGCGACCTGCCCGACCATTACCGGAAATACATTCTCTTACTGTGATATTGGTGTGAAGCTTCCAGCGGTTCCTCCGGGGATGATAGGCAATAAGTACATCGGAAACAGGATAAACATAAAAATAGCTGATTATTAAATAAATGGGTCGGGGGGGCCATTTATTTAAGATAATAGTTATTTTTTCAGTTACCTGTTTACTTACATGTTTACTTACATGTTCAGCTACTTATTTAGTTTCTTTTAGATACTGTTTAGTAATGATCTTAGTTGCTTTTTAGTCACTTATTTAGTTTCTTTTAGTTACTGTTTAGTAATGATCTCAGTTGCTTTTTAATTACTTTTTAATTACTTTTTAATTATCTGTTTAGTTACACGTTTAGTTATTATTTTAGTTCTTTTTTAGTTGCTCTTCTCCTTTTTCCTTTTAGAAAACACATTGATTGCATTTTATGCTTCCTTAATTTTATATTAGTCGTATCTTTCGTCTGCACATTATGCCGGTCGAATAAAAATCAGGATTAGGCGGGTTGAAACTTATTATTATCTTTTGGTCTGCTGCGGTTTTAAGTGCTATAAGGATAATAAAAAAGGTTGTTCTATCTCCCTAAATAGAACTCCCATAAAAAACCCTGTGCACGAAGCTGAAAGTGTGAGCCGGACAAGCATATTGAAAAAAATGGCTGAAAAAACAGATTGATAAAGATGGCTAAAAAAGCAGATCGTGCAGCAGTTTAACAGTTAAAATGTGTGATCCAACATGTCCAGAAAATACAGCAATAAAACAACCCATTTCGTCCTCCATGATGACGGTACATTCGACGTTTATATGAATAAAAAATTCAAAGAATGCGGGATATATGAGGAAACCCCTGATATTATAAAACTCGACTATTACAAACACACTTCAATCTTCCAGAAAGAGGAAGGGTGTTTAATTTCTGAGAACTGCAGAATCTGGGTAGAAGACAGAATAATGAACGTCCCTGGCGGTATTCTGAATAACGGGGTTTTTATAGCCAATAATGACAGCGGGAATACTACCTAAGGGTGCGGAAAAATAAGAAAAAACTGAAAGCCAAATCCAGTTTTTAAAGGGATAAAAGTAATCCCGTAGCTTTTTTAATATCTAATTTTTGTCTTCTCTTATTCTTATTTATTACAAATTTTTTATATGTCTGCTTTGGCCCGGAGCACCGTCCATTAACACGCATTAAAATAGTATTGAAGCAAATGGAAAGACTTATTTTATCTGTGGCTCTCGTTATTCAGGAGCAGAATCTATCTAATAATAATACTCCTGATCCCCTTATATCATGAGTGATAAAAATGACCGGGAAAATAACCTATCTTGATGGACTGCGAGGTATAGCTGCAATAAATGTCATGATAATGCACTTTTTTGTTGCATTAGCCCCGGCTATGGTTTATGGCGATAAGTATCCTTCACACTTCGGAAGCCTGGACCATATTTTTTCTACCACGCCGCTCGGTCTGATCGGTGCAGGTAACTTTTCGGTCTGTATCTTCTTTGTCCTGAGCGGTTATGTTTTAACCCGGAAGTTTTTTCAAACGAAGGAAAACAGTATTGTCATAAGCAGTGCAGCACGTCGGTACCTGAGGTTGTTTGTTCCTGTATTTGCAGCAGTGATGTTCTCGTACTTATTGGCATCAACCGGGTTGTATCGTTACTACATTGAAACCATGACGTTTGCTGCAGGCAGTAACTACCGGGACTACTGGACTTTTACGCCCGGCATTCTTGATGCAGTCAGGCAGGCGGCATGGAATTCTTTTTTTGTGGGAGGGGCAATTCCGTATAACCCGGTTCTATGGACAATGTCAATAGAATTTTACGGGTCCATGCTCGTCTTCACAATGGCATTATTATTCGGGTCTCTTCGAAACCGCTGGACTTTCTACCTTGCAGCAGTTCTGGCTTTAATTAATTTTTACTACCTTGCTTTTATAATAGGAATGGTCTTTGCAGACATATTCAGCAGTAAGAAATCGACATTTAAAACAGATAACAGGATAGTATTGTTTATCATACTGATCTCAGGGCTCTTTCTGGGTTCATATCCCGTAAGCCCTCTTGCAGAGAATTCTGTATACGGATTCCTGAATAATGGCTTTTTCAGAGATCCAAAAATGACCTATCATATCATAGGCGCAGGGATGGTAATGTATGTCTTATTGAACAGCATCGACCTGCAGAAGGTTTTTTCTTCCCGTGTGCCTGTATTCCTCGGAAAAATATCCTATTCCCTGTACCTTGTGCATTTCCCCGTGATAAGCACTTTTAGCTGTGCATTGTTCCTTCTCCTGTATCCTGTATTCTCTTATGTGCAGGCTGTTTTAATTTCATTTGTTCTGTCTTTACTCCTTATTATACCGTTGAGCTATTTATTTTATAAGTACATTGATGTGGCAGGCGTAAAATTATCAAAGGAGTTTTATAGCCGGTTGTCCCGTCCTGTGATCCCGGCAGTACAGGATACATAAATGCTTACCTGAAAGATTCAACTACTTTTAAAAGATTTAACTACTCTTAAATATTCAACTACTTTTAAAATATTTAACTACTCTTAAATATTCAACTGCTCTTAAATATTCAGCTACTCTTAAAATATTCAGCTACTTCCAATTTTTATTCTATAGCTTAATATATCTGTAAATACTATTTTTCTATATCTGCTTTTATTTTAATGCGGCGAGATTTTATATAAGTAAATATTTCCAGCTTTGGAGTGAAATTTTTAATAGCAACTAATAATTTAAAGCTCCTGAGTCCAAAATTCAGGTTCTTTAAGCCTGGAGGTGGTTGAAAAACACCTGGAGCCCATTCTCCTGGCGAAGGTCACTTAAAAAAGGAAGTGAAGGATTTTGACCACAGAAAAAATTAATAGCCCTGTTAAAAAATTCAGACGTTATATTGAAATGAATAAGGATCATCAGGCTTATTCAGACTTTAAAGAAGGAATAAATAAAGGTCTGGACATAGCCAGATATACCTTCGAAGAAAACGTAGATAAGTTCTCTTTATCCTTTTCGGATGAGGCTGGGGCTGTAAAGGCAAAAAACTTACAGGATGAATTTAGCCAGCTTCTGGATGAGATTGTCCTTACAAAAAAGCCAAATTGCTCTGAAGAGTGTTTAGATGGGATATATATGGGATTTGAAAGGTCTAAAAAAATATTTGAGGATTTCCTGCAGGAGGCTTTACCAGTTGAGAATTAAAGAAAATCCTCTTAATTTATTATAATTAATCGAGCTTTAAATCTCCATTCTTAAAGTTTCTATTCTTAAATATCCGGTTTCTAACCCTGATTTCTCGTTTAGCCTCGATTGGTATAGTCTTCAGGTTTTTGATTCCTCCATTTGCCTGGGAGGGACAAATCTGGGTTTCGGTCTCTTTTTATGGCTATACAGTCTCTTTTTATGATTAATTTCCGTCTTTTTTATGGTTATATAGTCTCTCTTTATGATTATGTAGTCTATTTTATGGTTATTATTTTCTGACACGTCCTGAAATCTGAATATCAAAGGATAACCGGGTTTTGTGAGTTCATGAATTAAATAGTAAATTTTATGTAAATGATTTCAGGAAAAAGAGTCTGATAAGGGCTCTGGTAAATACACACCACAACAGTAAAGACCAGTTGACAGCTAAAAGAATTGATCACTGGCAGTCGAATTAAAGGAATTAAATGGATTTAACCAGGGAAATCAAATTAAAGGAATTTAGTGGTCTAACCAGAAAATCAAATTAAGGAGGTTAAGTGGATGAAAGTATCCTTTGAAGAGCTGGACGGGAAGGTAGTGTTCAGGATTTCGGAATTTGACTCAAAATACGAAAGTGTTCTGAAAATGTGTTATTATGAAAACGATGGTAGAGGATACGTAAAAGTCTACCCTCAGAACGCCAAATACATGGACAAAATAAAAAAAAGATATTCTGAGAATGCGAAACTGATGTTTGACCAGCTCGGGTATTTTGCTCCTGTCCCGTGGGAACAGGCTTTAACAGAATTTTGCCGGAAAGCTCAGGGTACGGATATTGACTGGTGGCTGACAGGGAGCTGTGCCGCCTGCATCCGCGGCATTAAAATGAACCCACATGATGTTGATATTATGGTTGATTCCAGGTGTATCGATGAAATCACTGAAGTTTTCTCAGACTGCCTGATCGAGCCGATTATTGATACTAACGGATGGCTGACAAAGGACTTCGGTGTTATTTTCCTGCATGCAAGAATAGATATTGCATCTGATCCCCAGGAGATCCTGGATATTCCTGAGCCAGTAGACTGCGGTCCTTACGCAAGGCAAAACCTTGAGACCGTAAAATGGAATGGGTATGAAATAAAGGTCCCACCCCTGGAATTGCAGCTAAATGTAAACAGAAGGAGGGAAAGGCTTGACAGGGTAAAGCTTATCGAGGAATTTATGAATAAATAGATTCCCTCGTTTTGACGGGCAATTAATTCATGCAAGGCAGGGTTAGCAAACAGGTGCAGTTTACTCCATTGTTACCGGAAACATGTAAACAGGCTTCCTGGCGCAACGGTTAATGCGTAAAAGCCTTCTGCGGGCTTACATAAAAATCAGTTCTCTTTCTTTTTCTACTGGTCCCAATACTTTATTTCCTACCAGCTTTTATAAACCGGATCTGGAAAGTATATGCAGTTTTCCCTGCGGGACTGAAGGGCAAGTTCGGTGACGGTGGCAACACCATTATAGGTTTCCGGGAACGGTCTGGAGGCGGATACACTGCGGTCATAGCCCGCGTCAAAAATAAACGATCGAATAAATAAATTCTACAGCTAGATGTTAACAAAATTCTAACTGACAGGTGGATTTCCGGTTAAATTTTCTTTGCGGCTGGTTATCCCATTAAGGATAAATTCGGGAGAGAGACAGGGCTGCAGCCTGACCTCCAGGAAATGAATGCCTCCAGTAGAATGACTCCAGCAGTCGGTGTCATCCCAGTAATTTGTTTCCTGAATCTATATTCCTCAGTATCCCTATTCTTTATTATGTTCATTTCGAACTATTTAATACCAATATATTATAAATATCTCTAAATATATCTGTTATCTGGAAACGGATCTTTTAAAACCGTGATTCATGAGGATATGGATGCCCTGGAACCAGGATTAAGGTACTATCCTATGTTGCAGTCCGTATGTTGGAATCTGTTAAAGTCTTACTTTCAGTTATAATGTAATATATGCCTTTAATTGCTTATTTGAAGATACGAACAGAATATTTTCAGTCAGATATGCTCACCCAGATCTGTTCCTCAGATACGCTTAATCCGATGTGTTTAATCAAGATACGCTCAATCAGATCTGTTAAATCAGATACGCTCAATCAGATGTGTTAAATTAGATACGCTTAATCCGATGTGTTAATGCAGGGATGAAGTTCCAGTAAAACTCCAGCTTATTCCTGGTTATATTCAAAATTTCCAGGCTTAAGATCATCCCGGTGTCAAGAAATAATTATGATAAAAAGAAGCCTGTAGATTGGGAAGGATTTATGTCCATTATATATATAAATAATGGAAAATAAATGCTCTAACCAGATTCCACCAGTACAGGATTTGATTTTTTCTTTTGTTGCTCAGTTTATGTTTTTGTCAGGGAGGGAGGAGTTTGAAACAGAAGCGAATTAAAAAGACAGTTAGAAAGTTCAGTGATTTAATTGAAAGAAATAAGGATAGACGAGCTTATTCTGATTATAAAGAAGGGATAAATGAAGGCCTGGAAATAGCTAAAGACACTTTTGAAGACAACGTAGAAAAGTTTCTTTCTACGTCTACAGATGAAGATCCTCAAACAAAGATACGCAGCCTTCAGGATAGATTTAACCTGATTATAGATACGATCGTTGTTAAAGAAAAACCAAATTATTCTCAGGACCATCTGGACGGAATATACGAAGGGTTCGAAAAATCCAAAAAGATATTTGAAAATTGTATACAGGAATACTATCATTCTGATTCGGAATCCTGATCTCACTTCTGCCAGCGTTCATTTCGACAAAGAAAGTTTGCCTCAATTATTTTAATCGATAGTTCTGCTTGATCCTGATGCTGAGGAACTATCAGATAAAGCCCCCGGAAATAACCGGATTTACAACTGTTCAACAGGTTGAGGATAAGAAATCAAAAAGAGCATGTATTAATACGAAAGGCAAAGAGCATGTATTGATATAAAAGACACGTTTCTATATATTTTAATAAAACTTTTAATCTCCTGTATCCGGCAGGCGAAGTTTTATCCCTTGATCCTGAAAAAGAACGTCATACTGGCTTTGAACAGGAATTAGAAGTATCCGATTCTCTTATTCGAATTTTATCCACTCCTTTATACGTCTCTGGTAAAGAGAAAAGGAAAAAGGTTGAAGGAAATTTAAGTAAAGTGTCCTGATCGGAACTGGCAGCGGGGGAACAAAAATAAATTGTATGCACAGAAGAATTAATTTGCAAACATATCCATAAAACGGAAGTTAAAACTCTAATTAGTCTCCAACGGATAATTATATGTACTATTTGAAAGCAAAAACAACCAGGACAGAATAAGAGACTTATAACCATGGAAGGATGCCTTCTTCCTATTATTAATCCTAATGCACGATCCATCAGTTCGAATGCATAATCCATTAGTTCGAATGCATGATCCATTAGTTCGAATGCATAATCGGTTAGTTTGAATGCATAATCCATTAGTTCAAATGCATGATCCGCTAAAACAGAAATTAAACTGTACTGCTGGAGGAAAATGACGTTTTTTGGAGATTTTTATTCGAAAGCAGGCCCAATTAAGGGGTTTAAGCTTTTGTTGCCTTTCCGGATGCATAGTGCGGAAATGTGTGATCTGAATAATAAAGATAAGAGTAAGATCATGGTTATACGGGGCCCGGTTTATCTGACTGGGAGTTCCGACAAGATGGGGATGTAAATGGCGCCAGTTGAAACAACGGAAAGGCTGGGGCGCAGCCTGGGTTTTTTCTCAACTTTTGCAATAGGCACCGGGACGATGATAGGAGCAGGCATATTTCTTCTTCCCGGAATTGCCATGGCAAACGCAGGTTCAGGAGCAATAATCTCATTCCTGCTGGGCGGGCTTATTACCATAGCCACATCCATAAGCATGGCAGAACTGGCAACAGGCATGCCTCTTGCGGGAGGCAGCTATTACTATATCAGCAGGACAATGGGAGCTGCATTCGGTGCGGTGATAGGTCTCGGCTCCTGGCTGGCACTGATATTTAAAGGCACATTTGCCCTCATAGGTCTGGCAGAATACGCTCAGATCTTTCATCCCATGCCAATATATCTGGTGGCGGCTGTTACGGGAGTGCTCCTCTTAATAATCAATTTCCGTGGGGCAAAAAGCAGTGGTTCCCTCCAGAACTTTATTGTTGTTATTTTGCTGCTAATACTGTTTGTATTCATTGGAAAAGTGTCCTTCGAGGTCAGGCCTGAGAACCTTCTCCCGGTAGCTCCGCATGGGGTAGTATCCATATTCACCACGGCAGGTATGATTTTTATCTCCTATCTCGGGCTGGCGGAAGCCGCTGCTGTTGCTGAAGAAGTGAAAAATCCGTCAAAGAACCTTCCCAGGGCATTTATCGCTTCAGCAGTTGTGGTAACACTTTTCTACGCAGGCATTATGGCTGTGGTTGCAGGTTTTTCAGGCCCTGAAGGGGGTGCGTCAACAGTGACCCCCCTGGCAGACATTGCAGGCTTTATTGCAGGTGATTCCGGGAAATTCTTTATTGCTTTTTCCGCCCTTCTTGCAACGCTTTCAACAGCTAATGGCGCCATACTGTCATCTTCAAGGTTCCCTTTCGCAATGAGCAGGGACGCATTGATGCCGAAATGGTTTGTCAGTATCCATAAAAAATATGAGACTCCTCATAATGCTATTCTGGTCACCGGGTCAGTAATGGTTTTGCTCCTGTTTTTGTTTGACATAGAACAGCTGGCAAGACTTGGGGGGGCTTTCAACATTTTGATATTTATCCTGCTGAATATGGCAGTGATTATCCTCAGGAAACGGACCCTGCCTGGCTATGAACCGACATTTCGGGACCCTTTTTTCCCTTTCACGCAGATCTTCGGGGTGGTCGGGAGTATGCTTCTGCTCCCTCTACTTGGTGGTTTGCCTTTACTTTTTTCCGTATTGATGATATTTGCCGGAGCCGGCTGGTACATGTTCTATGGAAAAGACAAAGCTATGCCTGCATATAACCTGTTTGACCTTCTGGAAAACAATGTAGAGAGGGTGAGCGCTGAACCGGAACCTGTTGGAAGGGTACTTGTGCCTGTTTCCAATCCCGGGCATGAAAGGGACCTCCTTAAACTGGCAGACCTTCTTGGAAATGAGATAATCTGTCTTCATGTTGTTGAGGTTCCAAGCCAGATCTCCCTTACAGTGGGTCAGGAACTCTACCATGAGAAACAGATAGAAATAGACAGCCGTTTTCGGGATTATTTTGAGCAGTATCCTGCAAAATTCGGTAATAAAAGAGACTATATTGTTGCCTTTGACCACACAATCTCCAATTCGATTATAGAGCAGGCTGAAATAGAGAACGCTGACATAATTATAATGGGCTGGCACGATTCTAAGAGGTTCAAGTACTCTTTTGGAGACGTAACAAACGATGTTCTCCTTTCCTCGAAAAGCCAGATTGCACTTTTAAAAGGGCACCTGCCTGACAGCATCAAAAAGGTCCTTGTAGCCTATAACGGAAGAGAAAACTCCGTACACGGTCTTTCTCTGGCAAAAAAGATTGCTGAAAATACAGGGGCTTCAATAAGAATAATAAGCATTGTCAGCCCTGATGAAGATCCGGAAAAGAAGGCAAAAATAGCTGAAGAACTTGAAGGGCTGGTTAAAAAGATCCCTTCCACACCTGCAAGCTTTAAACTTCTTGAAAGATATTCTATCGAGGACGCAATACTTGAAGTCTCAAACGGTTACGACCTGACAATTATTGGGGATTCCAGTGAGAGATTCAAGATCTCTTTACTTGGAACACTATCTCAGAGGATTGCCAGGCACGCGAGAAAGCCGGTAATGATAGTTAAAAAATCAAAGCCAATCTCAAAAGAAAGCCTGAATTATCTTCTGAAAAAATATGCCCGGAAAGCATATGCAAAGTTCAGGAAGGAAAAAGGCAGGGACTGAACAGGTACTAATCAGGAAGATGATCGGGCTTAATTACACAGGAGACAACAGGAAATGACCACCGGGTACGCAGACTCTGGGGACGGAAAGCTTTACTATGAAATCGAGGGAAAGGGCGAGGTTCTTGTGCTCATCCATGCCGGGTTTGTTGACAGTGGCATGTGGGAAGAGCAGTGGGAGTCTTTTACCCGAAATTACAGGGTTCTTCGCTTTGATATGCGCGGGTTTGGAAAATCCGATCCTGTAACAGGACCCGTTTCCCACCGACATGACCTGTACCACCTGCTTCAGGGCCTGGGAATTAAACATGCACATTTACTGGGCTGTTCCATGGGCGGAGAAACAGTTATTGATTTTACGCTCGAACACCCTGAAATGGTTCTGTCTCTAACCGTTGTAAGCGGGATTCCGGGAAGTTTTGAAATGACAGGGGAGCCCCCATCTGAGATTCTGGAGATGCTTCAAGCTCTCGAAAAGGGGGATCTGGACCTTGTGAGTGACCTGCAAATCCGCCTCTGGGTTGATGGCACTTTCCGGCAGCCTGAACAGGTCAGCCCTTCAGTTCGTAAGCATGCAGCTGAAATGAACAGGGTTGCGGTTAAAAACGGCACATGGGCAATTGCCGATGCCAGCCCTCTTAACCCGCTCAGTCCACCGGCTGCCGGGAGGCTGGATGAGATAAAAGTTCCTGTGCTTATTATTGTCGGGTCTCTTGATAATCCTGAAATCCTCAGGGCTGCTGATCTGCTTGAAAATAAAATCGAAAATGCAAAAAAAGTTATAATGCCAGATTGTGCTCATGTGCCAAATATGGAAAAACCTGAAGAATTCAACCGGAATGTACTTAATTTTCTTAGAAATTTATAAGGTCATAAAACACAGAGATTTATAATAGAAAGCGGTGGATTTCTCCAGATCAACATTTTTTTAATACTTTTACAATACTTCTATATTATTTTTATAATTTCTTTATAATAATTTTTACAATACTTATTTATTATTTATTTAATGTTTATCTAGTATTTATCTACTATTTTTATAATCTCCTAATAATTCTTCTGTAATTTTAAAAGGTAATGGTCGTGTTTTCCTGACCATTTTGTAGTTTTCCCCTCCTGTTTTCCCTGAAAAGAATTTTAGATTCTGTATGGGAGATATATAATTATAAGGATAATAAAAAGTTATAGACAGAAACATATAAAAATAATTAAGTCTGATTATCAGTGATTTATTTTTTTGGTATGTTGCGTAAAAGAATAAGTTTTCTCATGGGGAGGATACTAATGTCTGTAAAAATAGAATGGAAAATTTTTACTGCTGAAACACAGAGTGACGGGACGTGGAAATCAAATAGCCCTAATCTTGAAGAACTGCTCAATGCCATAGCCAGTCCTGTAAAGGTTAAGGGATATACCCCGGATATGGAATATTCAATGGCCCTTCTGGCAGTTAAAGGGTTACCGTACTTTAAAATCACCGAGATCAATTCAGGAAACTTAAGTATTTCCGGCATGAAAGCAGAGCAGGTCAAGGCGTGAAGGCCGATGCAATGTTTCATACCTGGGAACGTTAGATTATATACGGATATGGGGGTATATCTATAGGGATACTATCCAGTATTTTCCATACTAAATGTAAATATTGTTCCTCATGTCCTCATTACGTTCCTGACAGTAAATATTGCGAAGGCCTGGACTATCCCAAGTGCGGAATCTTTTTAAAACGTAAAAGAGAAAAGTAAATCTTGATATTGAATTTAATATTCGGCCTATTGAATCTAATATTCGGCCTATTGAATCAAATGTTCGGCCCCCGAATTTGAAACCATTTTTGTTCTTTTAGAGAAGTTTATTTACTTCTCTTACCCATAAATTATTTCCGGAGCTGATTTTGTGGCCCATAAAAAGGCTTTAACATTTATATTTCTCATTTTTTTTATATCCGTAACTTCCGGTTGTATAAACACTGGCAGCCTTAATAAGGGCCTCGTTACTGAATATTTAAATACGCAGCTTACTGAAGATCCTGTCCGGGAAGAAAATTCCGAAACTCAGGAGAATAATGTTGCTGAAAAAAATGAAAGTGATGAAAGTTTTACCCTCCCTGAGATTCCTGAAGTCCCGACATATATTGAAGAGGGTCCAGCTTACTCTTATTCTGCAGAACGCAGGAGGATGTCTCTGAGTTTCCAGAGAGCCATTAACTCAGATGAAGAAAGGATAAAGGAAGAAATTTTCAATATCACAGGAAAGTCTTCGGGATATAATATGGAAGATGCATGTGCTGTGTATAACCATGTAAACAGGCAATGGAAGTACAGGTATGACAAAAATGCCGAGTTTTTCTTCAGGGCTTCACAGACTATAGACAGCGGATATGTAGGGGACTGCGACGACTATTCCATTGTTATCTCTGCCCTTTTGAAGAATATGGGGTTTAACACAAGGGTGGTTACCACATATAACGGGTCATACGGGCATGCTTTTCCCGAAATCTATATCGGGGATGACCTTGATACTGTTTACAGAATAACGGACTATATAGCAGAAAGGTATCCTTTTGCTGAAAGCGTCTGGTATTGCGAAAGAGAACTGGACGATGGGATGAAACAGTACTGGCTCAACTTCGACTGGAGCGGGTCAAATGGATATATGCACCCCGGAGGCGTGTATTTTGATGGTAAGAGTGTTATATATTACCCGAATGGCCTTGTAGAGTATTAACGTTTACAGGGAGGCTGTACTCCCTTTTTATGCCCGGCCCCTGTCAATACCGGCTGGTTCTGGAGTTCAGATCTATTTTATGTGCTCCTGCCTGAAGAAATTGATACTGGCTTAATCTTTTTTTCGTTATGGGTGTAAGTATTGAAACTAAATTTTTATGATTAACTTTATATGATCATATCTCCACCCTATTTTAGTGAAGGGTATTCCGGTTCAGGGCATCAGGGGAAAGTAAAGCCTGAAGATCTGTTTGATTAATAGGGGGATTTTTATGATTGCTGATTTTAGGGAGATTATAAAGGGAGACAGGGTGAGGGCTAATACGCCTCCTGAAATTAATGAAGCAATTGACCGTGAAATCGCTGCAAGCGTACGGTTCTATGCGGGCAAGACCGACTATGAGATTTCCAGGAGGATAGAAGAGCTTTGCAGTGAATGGGATATAGGGCGCCATGTTGAAACTCGTGCGGCTGTGATTTCCATTGTCGGGCTGGTGCTTGGTTTTAAAAGGGGCAGAAAATGGTTTGTCCTGCCTTTAATAGCCACAACTTTCCTGCTTCTTTATGCTGTACTGGGATGGGCTCCTCCTGTACCTTTTCTCAGAAAAGCCGGTATTCGTACCAGGCAGGAAATTGATGTCGAAAAATATGCCTTGAGGGTTTTGCGCGGCGATTTCGATGATCTTTTTTCCCAGGAAAACAGGACAGAAAACGCAGAGAATTTTTCTGAAATTAATGATGTTTAAGGGGCAGAAACTTCAAAGATAAATTTTTGTTGTTTATTAATTTTTAAATTTATCTGGAACGTATTTTTTGCCAGGGGGAATATGCCGGTGGTTGAATTTGGAGAACTTGTGAGGGGAGACAGGGTAAGAGCCAACACTCCCCACGAAATTAATGAAGCTATCGATGCTGAAATTGCAGCAACTGTCCGTTTTTATTCGGACAGGACCGCCTACGAGATTTCTGAAAGAATTGAAGAACTTGATCATGAATGGGATATTGAACGATATATTGAAGCCAATGCAGCTATGCTTTCTTTTACTGGAGCGGTGCTTGGCTTAAAAGAGGACCGAAAATGGTTAATCCTGCCTGTTGTGGTTTCAACTTTCCTGCTTCAACATGCCATACAGGGCTGGTGTCCTCCTGTATCTTTATTCAGACGGCTTTTTATCCGGACCAGAAAAGAAATAGAAGCTGAAAAATACGCCCTGAAAGCCCTTCGAGGAGACTTTGATGTCGTTTCCTTCCAGGAAAGTGGAAGGGACAGCGAAAAAGAAGCCGTGAGCAGCAGTGGAGGCATTTAAGATTCCGGTTAAATTACCGGTCATTTATTTTTAGCGTTTATTGTTTCCGATTTTATAATGGCTCCCGGGTGTTTTTTCCGGAACAATTCTTACTCCGCGCGGGTTAATACCGATTATTCTTTACAATTCATATATCCAGACAGCTTTATATTATATCATGCGTCTGGTCCAGGTGCTTATACCTGAAGGGAAACGCGAGTCTGTCTTGAGCGTTCTTGATAATGAACAGATCGACTATGCTGTCTGGGATGAAACAGGAAGAGGGGATTTCGAAGCTCTTGTTCAGTTCCCTATTCCCTCCATAGGAGTCGAGCCCATACTTGACAAACTCCGCGAAGCCGGGGTAATTAGGGGAGTTTACACCATAGTATTGTCTCCTGAAACGGTAATTTCCGAGCATATAGATATGCTGAAGAGCCGGTATGCAGGGGAACGTATTTCAAGGGAAGAACTGATTGCGCGTGCACGGAGCCTTGCACCTGCAGCTTCAACCTATTTTGCTTTTCTGATCCTGAGCACGATCATTGCAACTGCCGGGCTTTTGCTAGATTCGGTTGCGACGATTATAGGGGCAATGGTAGTGGCTCCGTTGATGGGACCTGCAATAACTGCCAGTGTCGGGACAGTTGTGGATGACAGGAAGCTTGCCTCTCGCGGAGTAGTGCTTCAGGTCACAGGTCTCGTGATGGCAATTGCAGTTTCTGCACTCGTAGGTTTCTTTATTAAGGAATCTTTCTTCCTGCCTCCTGGCCTCGATATTCGGGATGTGACCCAGATTGCTGAACGCATAAGCCCCAATTTCCTTTATGTGCTGCTTGCCCTGGGGTCCGGCCTTGCAGGCGCTATCAGCGTAATTCGAAACGTAGGGTCTGCTCTTGTAGGAGTTGCCATCGCCATTGCTCTTATCCCTCCTGCCGCAACATCAGGGCTTGGAATTGCATGGGGACTACCTGGGGTGGCTCTTGCTTCTGCTTTGCTTGTGGTCATCAACATGCTTGCAGTCAATGTCTCTACACTTGTCCTGTTCTGGCTTTCCGGGTTCAGGCCGCCTGAATTCTCTGCAATCAACCATGCACGTTATGCCGTGATCTCCCGCAGTGCTCTTCTCCTTATTGCAATCACCATTCTTTCTGTAGTTCTGATCCTTGTCAGTTTTTCATCCTACCAGACCTATGTAATTGAACAGAAGGTGAACGAGGAAGTCAATTACATGTTTGAAGAGCCCATGTACAGTGGAATTGGGCTGACACCTGTCGAAGTCTCTATAGGTTACGACTCTGGCAATATCCTTTTAGAAGAACCTGTAAGGGTTGATATTGTTGTGGCCCATCCTGCAGCACAGGAAGTCCCGGAGGATATTGCAATTCAAATAGACAGACGCCTCACTGAGGCTATAAATAGAAATTTCGAGGTCAGAGTCGGTTTCGTTGAGACTCAGCAGACTGCATAAAATTCGTTATTTTTGTGTAATTTAAAGCGAGAAGATGGGAGTGAAAAGATAGACGAGCCTGCTTTTTACTGCTGTGCCCAGAATTTTATTGATCGAATCGGGTGCATGTCAGAAATTGAATGTTCCGCCACAAAAGATGAAAATTATGAGAAAAAGAGAAACCTGAAAGCAAAGCCCGTGATTGCAAACTATTTCCCCGGAACCAGCCCATTGCCTCTATTTTTTATTGAACGGAACAATTTGAATAAAGAAGAGTTCAGCCTTTTAAAGAGGCACTGGAAAATGTTCAGGAAAAATTTTCCTGTGGCAGGAATACTCTATTCAAATGGCAGGCCGTTTATTTTTTGTGCAAAGGTAACCGATTTTATGAATGAAAATGATTTTGAATTCCTGTATGAAAATATCCATAAGTCTTTTTTATACTTTGCAGATAAGCACTCTTTAGCACTGCTTCAGACAGGGCAATGTGTAATGACACTTTGTTTCGGGTTCAGAGATGCTGAAAGCCTTGAAACAGCTAAAAAATTTGTAGAGCATAACGGGCATGATATGCATTTATTCAAAAGAACATTTGTTGAGACGTGGCTCATAGATTTGAATTCTCTGGAAATTATTCAGGGCACGGGCATTCTCAGAAAAGCAGGTCAGACCATAACAGAAAATGCTGACGAGCTTTTGAAAAAAAATAGGGCTTCAAACTTAAACGGAGCCAGTTTGTCTCCGGATGCATTGACAAAGCCTTCTTCTTTTATCCAGTACGTCAGGGAATTCGATTCCAGAATCCGGGAAGGTAAAGTCAGGGTACCGGAATGCTGGGTTGAAAGGTTCAGACCTGAATGCATCAACCTGAAAATACTCTCATGTAAGAAGCAGATCCAGAAAATTGAAACTAAAAAAGAGGAATACGAACGAAAAACAGGACAGGCAGTACTTTCAAGGTATAAAAACTCGAGATATAAAGAAGATATTTCCAGACAGGGCTTTTCTGAAGACAGATTTTCCAAAGAAGGTTCTCCTAAAGAAAGCTTTCCTATAGAAAACTTTTCAAAAGAGAATTCCTTCATAGATAGCCTTTCTTTTGATGGCTTTGATAAAGAGATTGAGTTTGTACTGAAGAAACAGAAATATCTTGATTCAATTGAGGAAAACATATCTCTCATTAAAAAAATGAGGTTCGAATGGGAAGAATCCCTGACTAGAGTAAGAGAATTACACGGGGAATTTAAAATACTGGACCGGGAATATAAAAACTCCTGTTACCAGCTCACGAAAACACTGTTCGAACAGGAGATGGAAGCCGTCAAAAATGATCCTGATTTAAAAAGAATATTTGCTGACATGCTTCAAACACTGTCTGAAATCAATAACAGAAACAGGAAAATTTCGGAACTGCAAAACAAAAAAACCGGATTTGCCGACAGGGTAAAAACCGAAACAAAAATAATATATTTAAAAGGACTTAATCAGGTTGATGACTGGAATAAGGATAAAAGATGGGTTGAAATGGGAGAAAAGGTCGTAAATTCCTCGTCTTCCGCAGCACATTTGAGTTCATCAGGAAAGATTATTAAAACTATTGAAAAAATCAAAAATGAAAAAGAAATTCTGAACGATAAACATTTCAAGGAAATAAAAGTCCAGAGCCGGATTAAAGAAAATATAAAAAGTATGTCGGATAAAAATGAGATAAATATGTCAGGTAGGAGTGAACATTCCTACCCCTGGCTGGAGCTGGAAAAAGAGCTTACTGAAAAAGCCCTGATGAGTAAACAGGAACTTTCAACACTATTTTTATCTTTGGGGAAATCTTTCCGAAAAATCTCACAGAAATATTTCAGTTCTGACCTTCAAACTCTGGATAACGAACTAAGGGCCTGCGAATCTCAAATAATGGAGCTTGAGTACGAAATAGACGGTTTGAAGGCAGAGTTAAGGAAGCTTACTTATGTTTGATATCTGGAAGCCGGAAATATTTCATGGCCGGAGAAAAGAGAAGAATTTTTTCGAAGGCTGGTATTTTAAGGTGGTGGACCACAGCGAAAAGAATGCCTGTGCAGTCATACCCGGTGTCTCCATAACTGGCGACCCTTCGAAGTCCCACGCATTTGTAATGTTCCTGGATGCCAGGGCGCAGCGAATGCGCTATTTCAGGTATCCTCTCGATGAGCTTAAAGCGAGTGACAAAAAGTTTGAACTCTCTATTGGCGGGTCCTTTTTCAGCTCCGAGAGAATGAATCTCACCCTCGGGCAGGGTAGAGGCCTGATCACTGCCCGAATCAGTTTTAAAGGCACTTACCCCTGGCCTGTGAAACTGTTATCCCCAGGGGTGATGGGCTGGTATGCGTTTGTGCCTGGAATGGAATGCTATCACGGCATATTGAGCATGGACCACTCTATCGAGGGGTTCATCGAGGTTGACGGCATAAGGACAGATTTCACTGGCGGCAAGGGCTATATTGAAAAGGACTGGGGCGTCTCAATGCCTTCCTCCTGGATATGGATGCAGACCAACCACTTCGACCGGGAAGGTGTATCACTCTCAGGCTCAATAGCGAAAATACCATGGTTTGGCAGTTATTTTACGGGTTATATCTTCGGTTTTTTGTACGATAAAAAGCTGTACAAATTTACGGCTTATTCCGGGGCAAAAGTCACTTTACTCGATGTGACCGCAGATAATACTCGGATCCGGCTGGAAAATAAAACATATCGGCTCGATATCGATGCGGACAGGTCGAAAGGCGTCGATCTTCCTGCTCCAAAACTGGGAGAAATGACGGCTAAGGTAAACGAGTCGCTAAATTCCAGCATCAATGTGGACTTGTTAAAGAAAAAAGGTTCTGGCACCGAGCTTATCTATTCGGGGACAGGAAGAAATGCCGGACTGGAATTCGTGGGCAATATTACGGAACTGATAAAGGGGTTGAAGAAATGATTAGGAAAGTTGATTCTTCATAGTTTTAAATCAGTAAGAGTATCTATATCTTTACTCTTTCAATTCTTTTTTATGCTTGCAAAATGCGCAAATGTAACCTATGACAGTTTATACAAATCAACTCCTGCAATGCACAAATCTGGACTAAATTTTAATTGTATTTAGCGTTACATTTTTTAATTGTATTTAGCGTTACATATTTGACTGGGAATTCGTTTGCTGCCTGACAAGAAAACTGGATTTTGTTTTAGCTTGATTTTGGGTTCAGAGAACCGATTTTAAATAAAATAAAATAAAATAAAGAGTCCTGAATATTTTTTGATTGGAATGAATCAGGGTTTTCGAAGGGATTTCACATTACATGAAGCAGATTCTCCTGTAGACAGGCGTGCTTCATGGCAGGGAATAATTCCAAATGTATATCTATCAGTAGTTAAATTCTATAACGGTCAAATTACAAAGAGAGAATTTTAGCAATAATTGTTAAATGAGAAAAATTTAAATTAATGCATTTGCTCTTTTTATAGATTAACTTTTATATTCTCGCGTGTGAGTGGTCGCAACAATAAGATAAAGTCAGGTATACTGCCGTCAAAGATAGGAGTCTGATGGGAATTATGAAAACAGACCTGGAGCAATTTCCGGCAAAGAATCCGAATCCTGTGCTGAGTGTGGCAAATAATTGTACTGTTCTTTACTCAAACAAAGCAGGTGAGCCCTTATTACACGAATGGGGTGTGGTGGTAGGGGAAAAATTGCCGTCCTATTTAAGAGACCTCGTGAAGAGTGTAATTACTTTAAATAGACCTGAAAAAATGGAATTAAAAATAGAGAAAAAAGTATACCTGGTCGCGTTTCATCCTTCATCTGAAGAAAAATGCGTAAACATTTATGGGTTCGACATAACTGACCAGAAAGAGCTTGAAGAAAGGCTCCGTATCAAGGAAAAGCAGAACGACATTCTCTACAGAATAGGAAAAGTCGCTCTTGAATTCGAAAGCCTGCAAAACTTTCTGGATGAGAGCGTAAAGCTGATTGCAAATATACTTGAAGTAGAATATTGTAAAATTTTGGAACTTATGCCCGACGGAAACTTCCTGTTAAGGGCTGGGTCTGGATGGAAACATGGGCTTGTAGGGAAAGCTATTATTGGGGGAGAAAAGGAATCACAGGCGGGATATACCTTATTTTCAGGTATGCCTGTGGTTGTGGAAGATTTTGCAGGAGAAAGCCGCTTTAAGAAACCTGAAATACTGAGAATGCACGAGGTTAATAGCGGAGTAAGTGTTACAATCGGCAGTATCGGGAAAATATTCGGAGTACTTGGTGTCCATTCCAGGAAAAAAAGGAAGTTTACTTCAGATGATACCTATTTTCTCAGTTCGGTAGCTTTTTTAATTGCACAGGTAATCGAACGCAAAAAAGCAGAAGAAGCCCTGAAAGAGGCACACGACAGTTTAGAAGAAACAGTTACAGAACGTACATCAGAGCTTGAGAAATCTTATATTTCGTTAAAGGAAAGTGAAAGTAGGCTTGCTGAAGCTCAAAGAATGGCTCATATTGGAAGCTGGGACTGGAATCTTATAACTGGTGAAGTATGCTGGTCTGACGAGCTATATCACATTTTTGGACGTTCCCCTCAAGAATCGGGCGCAACTTATGACGAGTTCCTGAGTTATGTGCATCCAGATGACAGGGACCGTGTAGATAATGCCCTAAAAAAGGGTTTAAATGGAGAATCTGTTGCAGGTAACTACAGGATAATTTTAGGTGACGGAGAAGAGCGCATAGTCCGTACAGAGGCTGAAGTTGTTTTTGATGAGAAAAATAACCCTGTTCAGGTGAAAGGAACGGTTCAGGATATCACTGAGATAAAAAAAGTAGAAGAACAGCTCAAGATCCTGGCAAATATTGTGGAATCATCAAACGATGCTATTGGAACTATATCCCTGGATGGCAACATTACAGGCTGGAATCAAGAAGCTGAGAATGTTTATGGTTATTCGGTGGGAGAGGTTCTGGGAAAGCCTGTATCTATCGTTACTCCACCTCATTTAGATAAAGAAACCATAAAACTAATTGAAGAGATAATGCATGGGAAAAAGGTCCAGCATTATGAGACCTTAAGGTTAAGGAAGGACGGTACGACAATATACGTCTCGATAACTCTTTCTCCTGTTTTTGATTCCTATGGAAAGCTGATTGCTATCTCTTTCATTTCCAGAGATATAACAGAAAGAAAAAAAATAGAAGAAAAACTTCGTGAAAGCGAAGAGAAGTACCGCAACATCGTGGAGACTGCAAATGAAGGCATAAGCATAGTTGATGCTGAAGAAAGAATTACTTTCGTCAATAAGAAGATTGAAGATATGTTTGGTTACAGTTCGGAAGAACTCATTGGCGGATCGATGTGGGATCTTCTCAGTGATGAAAGTAAGACTATTATCAAACAGATGTTAGAAAAAGGTTGGAAAAATGTCAATGAGAGCTTTGAAATTAAATTTATACATAAAGACGGCTATCCAGTTTGGACATATACAAACTCCAAATCTCTTTTTGATAAGGATGGTAAGTTTTTTGGAACTATGAACCTTCATACTGACATTACAAAACGAAAAGAAGCCGAAGAAGCCCTCAGGAATTTCGAAATTGCCCGTAAAAAGGAAATCCATCACAGGATAAAGAATAATCTTCAGGTAATCTGCTCCCTTCTGGACCTTCAGGCTGAAAAGTTCAGAAGCAGAGAATCTGCTGAGGATACGGAAGTCCTTAACGCTTTCATAGAAAGTCAGAACAGAGTAATGTCAATCGCTCTTATCCATGAAGAGCTGCACGAAGGCAGGGGAACGGATACATTAAACTTCTCGCCTTACCTCGAAAAACTTGTTGAAAATCTTTTCCAGACTTATATACTTGAAAATGTCAATACGAGCCTGGACATCAAGCTGGAAGAAAACATTTTCTTCGATATGGATACTGCTATCCCATTGGGAATTATCGTTAACGAACTTGTTTCCAACTCCCTGAAGTACGCATTTTCAGGTAGAGATTATGGGGAAATTCAAATCAAACTTTACAGGGAAGACTCTGCAGAACACGAAAACAAAGAGCAGAGAGTCATAAAAGAAAGTTATGGTGGCACTAATGTTATTTTAATAGTTTCGGACAATGGAATTGGTATTCCTGAGGACTTTAATCTGGAAGATTCCAGCTCTCTTGGCTTACAGTTAGTAAAAATCCTGGTTGACCAGTTAGAAGGCCAGATTGAGTTAAATAGAGATTCCGGAACTGAATTTACTATAAGATTTACAGTACAAATATAAATTCTTTTGTCATCGGTTAACGAATTTTATGCACAACTTCGAATACCATGCATAGCGATTTTCCGGTATAATTTAGAGATAGTTACATAAAAGGTAATAATTTATTGGCACTTCGTATCTTAACCGAATCCAAATGAATATAAATTATATATATAAAGTAAAATCGAATTCTCGTACGATAATTGCGGCTCCCGACTAATTCAGGACAAACTGTAACTCAATGGTCTATCGAAAATTAGATAGCAGCTATTATCGAAAAAGATATATATACACTTGGATTCGGTTGAGGATTAAAACGTCAAAAAGTGTTATTTTTTATGCCATATATCTATGAATTTTGTTGGAAAATAGTTATACTTGGTATTCGAAGTTGTGCGTAAAATTCGTTAACCGATGCCAAATGGATATAGATGGTAACTACTTTTTCAGGTTCATCTCTTAAACTGTCTTTAAATTCTCTTATTTTTATCATATGAAACAGTTTCGGTCACTTCATAAATTAATTAATATATATAATTTTTTAGAAACGAAGAGAATATATTGGATAAATTCTAACTATGTTAAACTCTGTGATGTTACAAATCAGAATAATTGTGTTAAGCAGATTCTGAACAATGTTTAGCTTATATATAAGAGGTTTTAAAAATGACCGAGAAACTTGGAATTCTGGCCATCGGCCACGGGAGCAAACTGCCTTACAACAAGGAAGTAGTAACCCAGATCGCAAATTACATCGCACAAAAGCACTCTGATGTTGTTGTTAGAGCAGGATTTATGGAAAACAGCGAGCCGACCCTTGAAGAGGCAATTGCAGGCTTCTCCGGTACAGGAGTAACAAAGATTTCAGCAGTGCCTGTTTTTCTGGCTTCAGGCGTCCACATCACAAAGGACATCCCTGAAATCCTGAGCCTTGACAAAGAAGGGTGCGGAATCCTTGAAATCGATGGGAAGGAAGTCCCCCTTTGCTACGCAAAGCCTCTCGGTGCTGACGAACTGATCGCAGAACTCGTCTTCAAGAGGGTCCAGGAGTCCCTGTAGGAATAATATTCGAGTCCGGTTTTATTATGGGCCTGCTGCGGAAGAAGCTCGCCGTGCTTGACCTTACTCACGGCGGCATTCCAATCGCAAAAAAGCTTGCAGCCCTGGGAAATGATGTGTCCGGGGTGGACGTTTACGGGACCGTGGACCCTGCGCTTCTCGGGGAGCTTGAAGAAAAATACGGCATCCGCTGTTCAAAAGCTCCCCTCCCCGTTTCCGAATTTGACCTCCTGGTAGCACCCGTACACCTTGATTCTGCTTACTCCATGCTGGAGGAAGCCAGAGCAGCAGGAAAAACCATTCTTTCTCACCACGAAATCGTGGGAAAGATCCTTAAAAAAAACCCGTGGCTTTCGGGCACAAAAATAGTAGAGGTAACGGGCGTAAAAGCAAAAACAAGTACTGCCTCCCTTCTCGCTGACATGCTCTCTCGCAGGTTCAAAGTTGTGCTCCACACCTCCCGGGGACTGGAAGTCTGGGATAACGGTTTTCACTCTTCAATTTACAGGGGCCTGAGCATCACTCCTGGAAGCATCCTTACAGCCGTTGAAAAAAGCCTTGAGGCGGGAGTAGAACCTGATTTAAAGCCTGAATTCTTCATATTTGAGATTTCTATCGGAGGCACCGGGACAGCAGATTTCGGGATTCTTACAACTCTTTCCCCTGATTACGGGATCGCAAACAACACAGCCCTTGCAAGCGACGCAAAACTCCAGCTTATCCTTAATGCAAAACCCGGAAGTGCCCTTCTCATCAATTCGGGGGCGGAAAAAGCCCTTGAAGCTGCAAAAAAAACCCAGGCAGAGGTTCTCACCTTTAAAGACCCTTTTCTTGCAGAGGCTCATGCAAACATTTCTGAAACTGGCAGGACTCCGGACTTTGTCCTGGAAACCGAAAAAGCTTCAGGCATTTCAGAAGTTTCGGGCTCTACCCTGCGTTTTCTCAGCCGGGGAAAAGAAATCTTTTCAGCTTCCCTGAGCCCGGGATACAGCAGCTCTGCATACAGGACTGCTTTTGTTGCAGCCTCTGCCGCAGCCCTCGAACTCGGGGTTGAGGTAAAAGATGTAGTTTCCGTGCTTGAGGAGTTCAGAGGGCTTTCAGGCAGGATGCAGGAAAAAGAACTTAACGGGATTGCCCTGATTGACAACTCAAATTCCGGGATGGACATCCTTTCTGCAGAAAAAGCCCTTGAGTATGCCCTTCTTAAGAAAAAAGACGAAAAAAAGAGGAGTGTAATCCTCGTCCTCGGAGAAGAAGCTTCCCAGGTCTGTGAAGGGCTGCCTCCTGCCTCAGTGCAGAAGTTTGTAGAAAAATCAGGTACAAAATGCGGGCAAATTATACTGGTAGGAGAAAGGATGCAGGAAGTAACTGCTAAAAACGCTTCCTATGCAGGCAGCATCCAGGAAGGGCTTTCAAAAGCTGTGGAACTTGCGGGAACTGAAGATATTATCCTTTCCTCTGTGAAATGTTTCCGCTGAGAAATGTTTTGAGGTGGCTTCAAATGTGTGCTGTTTTTTCGAAACTTTTCCTCTCCAATCTGGAAAACAGGGAACACATGTGTGGTTGTCTACGTTTCAGGATTCGTTTCGGGCAGCAGGCTTTTTGCAGAATTTTTATGATACAATTTTATACAGGGTCTTCCAATCTGTATTCGTTTCCGTTGCCTGTCTGATTTCATCACTGATTTAACTATCATTCATTAACCCTTAGCCGACCGTCACCTGTTTAATTTATATGGCTATTTCACCTGTCTAACTGTATTAAAATTCAAATAATCATGTTTTCGGGCACCTTTCCCGTTAATGCAGGGGTAATTGTCCTGCGGGACTCCGAAATTTTCCGGATGGAACCCATACCGGTATTCGTATAATCAGAAAGAGGATTTGTCATGACTCAAAAAGAGATTTCAATTATCCATCCCCGCCCGAGTTCAATCGTTGCGGCTCTTTATACTCTCAGGGACTTAAACGTAGATGTTGCAATCCTGCACGGGCCTCCAGGCTGTTCTTTCAAACATGCAAGGCTGCTTGAAGAAGACGGGATCCATGTGGTAACCACAGGGCTTGACGAAAACGGTTTTGTGTTCGGTGGGCACGATAAGCTTGTGCAGGTCATCAACAAGTCAATCGAGTTATTCAACCCGAAAATCCTGGGCGTTGTCGGGACCTGCGCCAGCATGATCATAGGAGAGGAAATGCACGAAGCCGTGCTTGAAGCAAACCCGGACATCCCTGTAATTGAAGTCGAAGTTCACGCAGGCTATCACAACAACACAAAAGGCGTGATTTTTGCTCTGGAATCCGCACTCGATGCCGGGATAATTGACCATAAAGAGTTCGAGCGCCAGGAATACCTCCTCCAGAAAGCCACAGAGGTTGAAAAGAAATTCGGGGCTGCAAGCAAAGAGTACCTTGCTCCCTCCAGGGGCGACGTCAAATATAAAGTTGCAAAGAGGCTTGTTGAACTCCTGAAGGAAGGCAAGAAAGGCCTGGTCATAATGAACGCCAAAAAAGAAACCGGCTATATGTTTGCAGATATTACCCTTGCAGTCAATGAGGTTGCAGAGGCTCTCGGGAAAAAGGAAAACCTGGTAAACATGGCAAACATTGACCCTGAGCTCGGGCTTCCCCGTGTCAGGCAGCATGCAGAATATATTATGCGGGACTTCAAAGCCCACGGGGTCGAGATTCACGAGATAATCGGTGGCATGGACGAATACCCTGTTGCAGGGGAAAAGGTCAGCGAGCTGATAAAAGAAAAATACAGTGATTATGATTTTGCCGTTATCACAGGTGTCCCACATGCAGTTCCCATGGAAAACATAGGGCATATGGAATTGATCTCGATCACAAATGGTCCAAGGCAGGTTCTCCCATTAAAAGAAATGGGGCATGAGCATGTTATGGTTGAGATTGACCTCCACCCAAAGACCCTTGGAGTAAGCCAGATCGTGGAGTCCGAATTCGGAGCCACATTAAGGGAAGTTGCAAAGGAAGCCTGAAATGGGAAAGAAAGACCGGATAAAAAACCAGAGTCCATGATAAATCAGGATAAAGCCGGAAAATATTCAATAGCGGGAGGAAGATCCTTTGAAAAAACAAAAGATCATTGCAATTTACGGAAAAGGCGGCATAGGCAAGTCGAGCACAGCTTCAAATGTTGCAGCCGCCTGTGCGGAAGAAGGCAAGAAAGTTATGATCATAGGCTGTGACCCCAAAAGCGATTCTTCGATAACCCTTCTCAGAGGGCGGAGAATTCCGACAATTCTTGACCTCCTCCGCGAAGGCGTGGATGTTAAGGAAAAAGACATTGTCTTTGAAGGGTATGCAGGCGTCAAATGCGTGGAAGCCGGAGGCCCGGAGCCTGGAATAGGCTGTGCAGGACGCGGAATTATAGTCGCAATCCAGAAATTAAAGAGCGTCACCGGAGACCTTCTGAAAGAACAGGACCTCATAATCTACGATGTACCCGGGGATATCGTCTGCGGCGGGTTTGTTGCCCCTGTCAGGAAAGGCTTTGTAAACGAGGCTTATGTCCTGACCTCGGGAGAGTACATGCCCCTTTATGCAGCAAACAATATCTGTAAAGGGCTTTCCAAAATCGGGATGCCTCTCAGCGGAGTTATCTGCAACTCAAGAAACGCAAGCAGGGAAGAGGAAATTGTCAGAAAGTTTTCCGAAGAAATCGGCAGCCAGTTAATGGCTTTCATTCCAAAGAGGCAGGCAGTACAGGACTGGGAGAGGGAAGGCTATTCCGTTATGGAGAAAGCTCCTGACTCCGATATTGCCGAAGTCTACCGCCAGCTTGGAAAAGCAATCCTGGAAAATGAAAAAAAGGTTATGGCAGACCACCTGAGCGATGAGCGGCTGAGGGAAATGACAAAGTAAACCGGAAGTTCTGGAACGCGAACTGGAAATAATTGAAAATAAGCGAAACATGAAAAAATAAATTCTTAAAAGCATCATAACTGCAAAACTATCCGTAAAAACTACCTGTGCCGCAGTAAATAGAAAAACCACATCAGGGGTAGTGAAAACATGTCCCAAAGCAACCATCCGGGCGGAAAAGATGCCGGGAGTATTCCCAGAGTCCTGATTTCCGCAGACCGCTCTTCTTCAGGCAAGACCACAATTTCCATGGGGCTCATGGCTGCCCTTGTCTCACGAGGGTATAAAGTCCAGCCTTTCAAGGTCGCCCTTGACTATATCGACCCCAGTTACCATACCGAGATCACGGGCAGGTTCTGCAGGAACCTTGACGGATACCTTATGGATGAGCACGGAATTCTTGATGTTTACACCCATGCCTGTGAAACCGGTGGTGGGGCCGATATTGCAATTATTGAAGGTGTTCGCGGGCTTTTTGAGGGTTTTGAAAGTCTAAGCGACGTCGGGAGCACTGCCCAGATTGCAAAGATCCTTAAATGCCCTGTGGTTTTCGTAATCAATGCTCGCAGCATTACACGCTCAGCTGCTGCTCTCATAGGCGGGTATAAGAACTTCGACCCCGATGTTGAGATCGCGGGAGTAATCCTCAATAATATCGGAGGCCGCCGCCACGCACAGAAGGCAAAAGAGGCAATAGAACATTATACCAGCGTGCCTGTTTTAGGGATCATTCCAAGGGACCCTTCGATGCAGATTTCCATGCGGCACCTCGGGCTTATGCCGGCTCTAGAAGGAAGGCGGAGGCTCGGAGATGGAGGGTTTGAGAACAGGCTACACGGCATTGAAGAGATTATCAATAAAGGAATTGATGTGGACCGTTTTCTGGAAATTGCAAAAAGTGCAAAACCTCTTACAGCTCTGGAAAACAGTATCTTTTCCCCTGCCGTAAATGAAAATTCTCCAAAGCCGAAGATAGGGGTTGCTCTTGATGAAGCTTTTAATTTCTACTACCGCGACAATATCGACCTCCTGGAAATTGCAGGTGCTGAGATTGTTTACTTCAGCCCTGTAAATGACCCCGGGCTTCCTGAGGTTGACGGGCTTTACATAGGAGGCGGCTACCCCGAACTTTTTGCAGCCGAACTTGAAGCCAACGAAACCATGCGGAAATCCATCAAAGAAGCTTCCGCTGCAGGTATGCCCATATATGCCGAATGCGGAGGGCTCATGTACCTTACGGAAAAAATCAGTACCGGTGTCCCCGGGAAAGGCACTTATCACGATGCTTCCATGCCCGAGTCCACTTATTCAATGGTCGGGGCTCTTCCGGGCCACACAATTATGGGACAGACACGGGTTGTCAGTTACAATATCGGGACCCTTGCAAGGGACTGCCCTATAGGGAAAAAAGGCAACAGCTTCAAGGGGCACGAGTTCCACCACTCTGAAATCCTTGAAATTCCGGATGATGCGGAATTTGCAATAGCACTCACAAGGGGCACGGGGATAAGAGGCGACAGGGACGGGCTTATAGTTAACAATACCATTGGCTCTTATGCCCACCTTCACGGAGTTGCATACAGGGAGCTTGCCGGCTCTCTAGTCGAAGCTGCAAGAAAGTTCAGGGATTCCAGGGTTTCCAGCTAAAGAGTTACGAGCAACTTGCCTCCTCTGCAGGCAGAAAAAACAATATTATATTAAGCCGGATTATTATACACCAGTTATTAATAAGAGCCGGATTCTTAAATGCCAGGGTAAAAATCCGGTCCGGTGCAAATCAGACTGTTAAAAACCGGGATCTTACGAAATAAATTTTTATGTAACTTATTTTCATCCCATTTTCTTTTCAGGTGAATCTATTGAAAACACAACTTAAAGGGGACAGGGTCCTCGCAGGAAAGGAAGCTGTAGCCGAACTTTACAAAACAGGTTATTTCGGGCGTCCAAAAGACGACGGGCTTGAACTTTCACTTGTGGAGGCTGCGTACCTTCAGTCCCGAGGAAAACTCGACATCGAGCTTGAAGGAAAACTGCTAGGTTTCAGGGCATTTTTTGAACAGGCTTCTCTGAGGCAGCAGAATTTCGAGCTTAAGTACATCGTTTACAAGGACCTCAAAGAAAGAGGATATTATGTCCAGCCCTCATCCGCGGATTTCAGGGTGTACCCTCGAGGCAGCCACCCGGGAAAAAGCGCAGCAAAAATTTTTGTTCACGTCCTTTCCGAAAGGCAGCCCCTTTCTGTAAAACTTTTGCAGGAATCCGTCGCTTCTGCAGAAAATGTCCACAAGCAGTTCATCCTGGCTGTTGTGGACGAAGAAAGTGACCTCACCTTTTACGAAATCAAATCCGCTTCTCCCAAAGGGGAAATGCCTGAGCCCTTCCCTGCAGTCAAAGCCGATGCAACTTTCCTTGAAGACAGGGTAATAGCCTGGGATGCAGAAGCCTCCGGGGCACTTTATTCCAGGGGCTTTTACGGGAAAATGCTTGATCCTGAAAGGCTGCAGCTTTCGCTGGTTGAGTCCCTCTACCTTTTTTCGAGAGGGGTTATAGTCGTCAGGGACAGGAAAGGAAAAATCTTCTCATTCGAAGAGTTTGTTGAAAAAGCTTCGGAAATCGAAGGCTCTTTCCTGCGCAAATACAGCGCATATAAAGCCCTCAGGGACTCAGGGCATGTGGTCAAGACAGGATTTAAGTTCGGGACACATTTCAGAGTCTACAGGAAAGTCGAATCAATAGAAAAAATTCCCCACTCAGAATACCTTGTGAACGTTATCCCTGAAGATTACGAGTTCAGGCTTCCGGTCATGTCCGGGGCTGTAAGGCTTGCAAACAGCGTAAGAAAAAGAATGCTTTTTGCGGTCGAGAAAGGGGAAGAAGTCGAGTACCTTGATATAGGCAGGGTCAAAATGTAATTCCGTTTGATTCTATTGATCTCATATTGCTTCTGTATTGTTTCTTAAAGAACGAATGTGTTTTATTGACTTTACTTCTGGCTTGTTACGTTTTCATCCCGTAAAGAGGGTGAAGTATAAAAATGTGGGATATTATTGCAGTGGACATTTCAGGAAGGCACAGGATAAAAGGCGGCTACTACATGGTCTGTGCAGCAGCAGCTCTCACTGTTTCTGCTGATCACATAGAAAAGGTAAAACAGGTAAAAATTCTTCCAGTCTGGCTTAAAAAAGCTCCAGGTCTCCTTGATATTGTCCAGTTAATTGAGGATACGGCTGACCAGCTTTCCTTTGAGGGCACGATTGTGGCAGAAAAAGGGGATATGTATAACCAGCCCCTCTGGGTGCCTGAAAGCATGTTTTCGCAGGCATTTAAGTACCAGGAGTCCATGGCTGAGAGGAGAGCTATCGAGCTTGCCCACCACATCTCTCTGAGTGCGCGAAATTTACTTATTAAAGAACTCAACATCGAGGCGTAAAAATTCCAGCAGATAAGAAAACAGAGGCTGAAAGCCGGGTAATTCTGGTAAAAAGGACAAACCCGCGGGCTGACCCCGAACGCAGTGAATACCTCTTTGAGGAACTGAAAGAGCTTGCAAGAGCCGCAGGCTATATCCCTGTCGGTGAGCTTACCCAGACAAGGTTTCCTGACTCAAGGTACCAGCTCGGGAAAGGAAAGATAGAGGAACTTGCCGAACTTGTGAGGCAGAAGAGAGCCGGAAAGGTAATTTTCTATAACAGACTTTCCACAATTCAGCTTTTCAATATCTCGGAAATCTGCGGGTGCCAGGTAATGGACAAATTCCAGCTTATCCTGGAGATTTTTGCAAAAAGAGCTACTACACGCCGTTCCAAACTCCAGGTTGAACTTGCCAGGCTGAAATATGAAATTCCAAGAGCGCGAGCTATTGTTTCCCTTGTGAAAAAAGAGGAAAGAGCAGGTTTTATGGGGCTTGGGGACTATGAAGACGCCTACGAGCAGGACCTGAAGAAAAGGATAGCCAGGATCGAAGATGAACTCGAGTCTGCAGGAAAAGATGACGAGTCTCTCCGGGCTTTTCGGCACAGGAAAGGCTTTTCCCTTGTCGCTCTTGCAGGTTACACCAATGCCGGAAAAAGCACACTTTTCAATGCGATTGTTAATGAAAGCGTTGAAGCCAGGAACATGCTTTTTACAACCCTTGTTCCCACAACCAGGGCGCTTGACCTGGGAGGAAGAAAAGCACTTTTGACGGATACCGTGGGGTTTATAGAGGAGCTTCCTCACTGGCTTGTCGATGCATTCAAGTCGACCCTTGATGAAATCTTTCTTTCCGACCTCATCCTGCTGGTGGTTGATGCAGGTGAAAAACCCGAAACAATCCTGCAAAAGCTCTCCACGTCCCACGACACTCTCTGGGACCGCATACAGGGAGTTCCGATAATCACAGTGCTTAACAAAATCGACCTGCTTGAAGAAGCCCAGCTTGAAGCTCTTATGGAAGAAATTGGCTATATGGCTCCCAATCCTGTATTTGTTTCCGCAAAAAAGAAGATCGGAATGCAGGAGTTAAAAGATGAAATAATCAAACATCTGCCTGCCTGGTCTTTCTATTCTTTTTCTCTCCCCAATTCGGAAAAAGGGATGTCAGTCCTCTCCTGGCTCTACGATGAAGGCATTGTGCACAGGGTCGAGTACGGAGAAAGGATTTCAGTGGATTATGAAGCCAGAGAAGACATAATTAACAGGATAAAATCTCTGGAACTTAATCCTTATGAGCAGGGTTAAATTTGTTTTTAATGCCCTTTCAGGCAGCACGGAATTATGATAAACTTTTCCAATTATATAAAAATCATTGGCATATTAAACTTATGTTTGCCAATATTTTTCTTCTCAGAAAGTTTTTTGCATAATTTGAATATTGTTCGTATGTCTACGAAAGACATTTATACCCAAAAGTCGTTTGTTTATTTGCGAAC
>WPCK01423614.1_pt1 | contig 39049 bp, 35 predicted proteins | sample 5399851 | NCBI WGS metagenome assembly WPCK01 (sample SAMN12869471, study PRJNA574797) | sludge metagenome | isolation source: wastewater treatment of pH11 | place: China:Beijing | collected 2019-05-20
CCGAGATCCTCGGCGCAGCCGAGCAGGCGGTGGCCCTCGCCGTCGCCTACGCCGGCGACCGCGAGCAGTTCGGCCGGCCGATCGGGGCCTTCCAGGCCGTGCGCCACCTGTTGGCGTGGGCGACCACCGACTGCACAGCGCTCGACAGCGTGATCCGCAACGCCCAGCTCCTCGCCCAGGGCCCTCCCGACGGGTACGGCGAGGTGGTGAAGGCCACGGCCGGGCGCAACGGCCGGCGGGCCTGCGAACGATCGCTGCAGGTCCTCGGTGGCATCGGCTTCACCGCCGAGCACGATCACCACCACCTCCACAGCCGCGTGCTCCTCCTCGACGCTCTGCTCGGCTCATCCGCCGAGCTGACCGCCGGCCTGGGCGCCTGGCTGCGCACCTCCGGCACCGATCCCCGCTACGCCTCGGCGGTCCTTCTCGGAGCGACGTGAAGCGGTGGATGCCGTTCAGCCCGGTGGGCGGAGCTGCTCGCTGTCCCGGCGGGCGATGAGCCAGCCGGCGTCGCTGCGGACCAGCTCGTCCCGATACCGGCCGGCGACCAGCGGCACCAAGCGACGTTCGCGGAACGTGAAGAACACGAAGTCGGACACCGCGACGGCGTGGTCGCCGTCCACATCGACGACCAGGTTCGAGCTGACGTGCTTGCCTCGGAGCTCGGGTGCCTGCATCCGTTCGAACCAGGCCAGGAGCTCGGCGGGACCTGTGGCAGCCTGCTCGCCGAAGGCAAAGGTGCCCTCCAGGGTGAACAGCGCCACCAGCTCATCGAACCGACCGTCGTCGACGAGGTGGCAGTACCGGGACAGGACCCTGCTCACCTCGAACACGTCGACGATCTCGGGATGGTCCACCGCGACGACCCTAGAAGAACCCAGGAGGGTGCGATGAAGCTCGGACTCAGCATGATCGGTCGGGGCCTCGAGCCCGAGAGCCTCCGGCGGCTGGGCACCCGCGTGGAGGCCCTGGGCTACGACTCGCTCTGGACCGCCGAGGCGTGGGGCGCTGACGCCTTCACCCCGCTCGCCTACCTGGCAGCAACGACGACCCGGCTGGAGCTCGGCACCGCCATCGCCCAGATCTTCGCCCGCACGCCGGGGGCGACGGCCATGGCGACGCTGACCCTGCAGCAGCTGTCCCAGGGGCGTGTGCAGCTGGGCCTCGGTGTGTCCGGCCCACAGGTCGTCGAGGGGTGGCACGGGGTCCCGTTCCGGCGGCCGCTCGCAGCCACGCGCGACTACGTCGCCATCCTCCGCCAGGCGCTGGCCGCAGACGGGAAGGTCGTCCACGAGGGCACGGAGTACTCCGTGCCGTACTCGGGGCCAGACGCCAGCGGACAAGGACGCCCACTGCGTTCGACCCAGCCGGGGGCACCCGAGACACCGATCTACCTCGCCGCCCTCGGCCCGAAGAACACGCAGTTGGCGGTGGACATCGCCGACGGCCTGCTGCCCTACCTGTGGAGCCCTCTGCGCTGGCAAGAGGCCTGGGGCGAGGCGCTGGCCGGCGCAAAGCCCGGGTTCCTCGTGGCCCCGACCGTGGTCGCCGCCCTCGGCGACGACCTCGCTGCGTGTCGTGACGAGGTTCGACCCCGAATCGCGCTGCACGTGGGCGCAATGGGGTCCCGGCAACAGAACTTCTACAAGTCGCTGGTCGAGCGCTACGGCTACGGCGACGACGCCGCGATCATCCAGGACCGGTACCTTTCGGGCGACCGAGCGGGCGCCATCGCTGCGGTCAGCGACCAACTGGTCGACGAGCTCGCCCTGGTCGGGCCGTCCGGACACGTGGCCGAGCAGCTCGCTGCGTGGCGAGAGGGGCCGATCACCACGCTCATCGTGGAACCGACCCGCGACGATGCCATCGAACAGATCGCCGAGCTCTGGGCGGCCGCCCGATGAGGGCCCACCCGGCGACACCGTCCTCTACATTGACGTCGATGTCGGAGCGTTCGACGTGGCCCGAGGTGACCGCATGACCGCCTTCGGGCAGCTCCTGCGCGACCGCAGCGAAGACGATGCCCTCGCCCTCAAGTACGATGATCGGACCTGGACCTACCGCGAGCTCGTCGCCGAAGGCTGGCGGCGCGCCGCGCTCTTCGCCCAGCTGGCCGACCCGGCGCGCCCCCCGCACGTCGGCGTCCTCCTCGACAACGTCCCCGACTACCTGTTCTGGCTCACCGCCGGAGCCCTGTCGGGCACGGTGGTCGTCGGGATCAACGCGACCTACCGCGGTGAGCAGCTCGCCCAGCTGATCGACCACACGGACTGCCAACTCCTGGTGACGTCGAGCGACCTCGCCCACCTGCTCGAGGACGCGCCGCACACCATCCCCGCCGAGCGGGTGCTCGTGGTCGACGACCCCGGCCACGAGGCCGCCCTCGGCGGCGCCGCGTCGATCACCGCCGCCACACCGGTGCCGGACGACGACGACCTCTTCCTTCTCATCTTCACGTCGGGATCGACCGGGCTGCCCAAAGCCGTGCGGTGCACCCAGGGCCGGGCCGGCCGCACCGGTGCCCACGTGGCCGCCATCGCCGAGCTGACCGACGCCGACGTGGTGTACGCCCCGCTCCCGTTCTTCCACGCCGCGTCGCTGTTCACGGGCTGGTCGGCCGCCGTGAACGCCGGCGCCCCGATCGCCATGCGCCGCCGCTTCTCCGCGTCGGGGACCGTCCCCGACCTCCGCGCCTTCGGCGCCACGTTCCTCTGCTACACGGGCAAGGTCCTCAACTACATCCTGTCGGTCCCCGAGGCCCCCGACGACGCTGACGTCCCCCTCCGGCTGGCCATCGGCAACGAGGCCTCCGAGCACGACATCCGCGAGTTCGCCCGCCGCTTCGACTGCCACGTGCGCGACAGCTACGGCTCGACCGAGGGGGTGATCATCATCCGCCGCGACCCGTCGATGCCCGCCGGCGCGCTCGGCACCGCCGACGACTCGGTCAAGGTGCTCGACCCCGAGACCGGCGTCGAGTGCCCCCGTGCGACCTTCGACGACCACGGCCGGGTGACCAACCTGGACGAGGCCGTCGGCGAGATCGTCGAGACCCGACCCACCTCGGGGTTCGAGGGGTACTACCGCAATCCCACGGCCACCGAGGAGCGCTTCCGCGACGGTGCCTACTGGTCCGGCGACCTCGCCTACCGGGACGCCGACGGCTGGCTGTACTTCGCCGGCCGGTCCAACGACTGGCTCCGGGTGGACGGCGAGAACTTCGCCGCCGGACCCGTCGAAGCCATCATCGCCCGCCATCCGGACGTGCGCTCGGTCGCCGTCTACGCCGTGCCCGACGATCCGGTGGGCGATCGGGTGATGGTGGGCTTGGAGCTCCACCGAGGAGCAGCCATCGACCCCGCGGCGTTCGACGACTTCCTCCGCGCCCAACCCGATCTCGGCCCCAAGTGGGTGCCCGCCTTCGTGCGGGTCGATCGCGAGCTGCCCAAGCTGTCCAGCATGAAGATCGACAAGAAGGCCCTCCGCCGCGACGCCTGGCAGCACGGCGATGTGCTGTGGCGGCCGGCGCGTCACGAGCCGCTCAGGGAGCTGACCGAGGACGACCGACGATCGCTCGATCACCTGCTGCCCGATCGACCCCCCGTACCATGAGCCGACGTCCTGCGAAGAGAGAGCGAACCGACATGCCCAAGTCCGCGACGCCAGACACCACCGCCGCGGCGCCGCGGTCGCGCAAAGGGGCCCAGACCCGGGCCCGCTTGCTCGACGCCGCCAAGCACGTCTTCGAGCAGAACGGGTTCCTCGAGGCCCGCATCTCCGACATCGCGGAGCAGGCCGGGCTCTCGCACGGCTCCTTCTACCACTACTTCGAATCGAAGGAGCAGATCTTCCGGGAGGTCGCCGAGACCCAGGAGGCGTTGCTCACGGTGCCCGCCGACGATGGCGTCGACCCCACCACGCTGACCGAACGAGAGCGCATCCTCCGGGCGAACCGCCTGTACATCGAGCGCTATCGGGACAACGCGAAGATCATGGGCGTCATCGAGCAGGTCTCCCGCTACGACGCCCCCGTCAACGAGGCCCGCATGAAGCGGCAGAAGCACTTCGCCGACCGGGCCGAACGCTCCATCCGACGCCTGCAGCGCGACGGTCTGGCAGACCCTTCGGTGGACCCGGAGATCGCGGCACTCGCCTTGGGGTCGATGGTCGCCCGAACCGCGGAGCTGTGGCTGGTCGAGCACTGGGGTGACTACGACCTCGACCGTGTGGCCGAGCAGCTCACCGCTCTCTGGGCCAACGGCATCGGCCTCCGCGAGCCCGCCGACTGACGCCTACTCGCCGGGTCGGGGCTCTCGCGGCAGGCCCAGCCCACGTTCGGCGATGGTGTTGCGCTGGATCTCGTCGGTGCCACCCCCGAGGCGGAGCCCGGGCGCGAACAGGAACCGGTCCAGCCACGGCGCCCCGACCTCGTCGTCGAGTGTCGTCGCCGCCGGACCCAGCAGTTCGAGCGCGAGGTTGGCCGATAGCCGGGCGTGCTCGGAGTACAAGAGCTTGGTGACCGATCCACCCGCCGGCAGGGACGGGGCCCGCGTCTGGAGCAGGTCCAGCAGCGCCTCGCGCGTGTAGGCCCGGGCCAACTCCTGGCGCACCAGCGGCTCACGGCTGCGCCCGAGCTCGCCGGCGAGGGCCAGCAACTGGCCGACCGACCGGGCGCTCGTGCCGCCACCGACCGCCGCCCGCTCGCTCGACAGCATCGTGCGCAGGACGGCGAACCCGCCCCCCAGGACGCCGATCAAGCCGCCGTCGGCGATGTGCGCCTCGTCGAGGAAGACCTCGTTGAAGTGGTAGCCACCCGACATCTGGCGCAGCGGTCGCACCTGCACCCCCGGTTGATCCATCGCCATGGCGAAGCAGCTCACGCCGGCGCGGCCCGGTACGGACCGATCGGTGCGAGCCAAGAGCAGTGCGTGGTCGGCGGTCACCGCGTTCGACGTCCAGACCTTCTGACCGGTCACGGACCAGCCCTCGTCGACGCGTTCGGCCATCGTCTGCACGTTGGTCAGATCTGAGCCGGCATCGGGCTCGGAGAGCAGCTGGCACCACGACGCCTCTCCTCGCAACACCGGTGGGAGGTACTCGAGGCGTTGCTCGTGGGTCCCGTGCTCGAACAGGACCGGCGGCAGCATCTCGAGGGCGACCGCCAACATCTTGGTCGACACCCCGAACGAGCCCTGTTCCTCGGCAACAGTCTCGGTCTGCCACTCCGGCCCGTCGTGGCCGCCGTAGGCCAACGGCCAGGATCGGCCGGCCCAACCGGCGTCGAACAGCTGCCGCTGCCAGCCCTGGGTCACCGCGAGCGCAGCACGCTCCTGGGCTTCGTAGCCGTCCGCGGTCGGCGCGGCCACGAGGTGAGCGGCCGAGAAGTCCTCGGCGCTGCCCTTGGCCGGCGCGTGGGCCTCGAGCCACGCCCGGAACTCAGCCCGGAAGACCTCACGGTCGTTCACGAGAGCCCCAGGACGCGGGCGGCGTTCCCACGTAGGAAGCCGGACCAGACCTCAGCCTTGAATGGCACTCCCGGCAACTCGTCGAAGATCCGCTCGAGGCTGAGCCCCATCGGGAAGTAGCCCGCATAGAGGATGCGATCGGCGCCCCGGGTGTTCGCGTAGTCGATGATGGCTGGCGGGTACCACCGCGGGGCGAACGCCGAGGTCGAGTAGTGCAGGTTGGGCCACTTGATCATCAGCTTCACGGCCAGCTCGACCCAGGGCTCGCCGCCGTGGCGCATCACCAGCACGAGGTCGGGGAAGTCGTACATCACCTGATCGACCAACTCCACCTTCTGGACCTTCGACGGGACGCGCGGGCCGGCTACGCCCACCGTGACGAAGATCGGGAGCCCGAGCTCGACGCACTTGGCGTAGACGGGGTACATGAGCGGTGCGTCGATGGCCACCTGGGGCACCACACCATGGGGGAACACCGATACGGCTCGCAGGCCCCAGCGCTCATGGGTGGCGACCAGGTCCCGGATGGCGTCCATGCCCCGGTTGGGGTCGACGGTCATCGAGGGGACGAACCGGTCGGGGTGTTCGGTGAGCGCCCGCTCGGCGGCCTCGGGTGCGGCGCTGAGGCTGAGCAATCCGACGTCGATCCCGTAGCGGTCCATTTCGGTCAGGGTCACCGCCACCGGGTCGGCGTGCTCGTCGACTTCCCCGTGGGGGACGTCGTGGAACATGTACGCGGCGGGCATCACCATGTCCTGCGACTCGCGGTCCCGCAGCGCCTGCCGCCGCAGGGTGTCGTAGAGCTGGCGGTGGTCGGTGGGGAGCCCGATCATCGTGTCGATGACTCCGGCGGTGAACCCGCCGAGCGGTGCGCCGGTCACGCGGGGATGGGGACCCCGAGGAGCTCGGAGGCGTTGTCCCGAGCGATGCGCTGCACGTCCTCGGGGCCCAGCCCAGCGAGGGTCTCGGTGACGAAGTCCATCGGCCGACGGGTGCCCTCGGCGTGGGGCCAGTCGGAGCCGAGCAGCAGGCGGTCGGTGCGGCACTCACCGACCAAGCCGGGGACGTCGTCCTCCCAGAAGGGGGTGACCCACACGTGCTCGCCGAAGGTGTCACGTGGGTGCTCGGCGAAGTAGCCCGGGTTGCGGTTGGCGGCGTCGTCGAGGCGGTGGAGCAGGTCCGCGATCCACGACGCCCCGTTCTCGACGCTGGCCAGGCGCAGGCCCGGGAACCGCTCGAAGACCTTCTGGCAGAGGGCGGCGGCGTAGAAGTCGCTGACCGCCCGGTTCTTGGTCACGACGTTGCGCAGCGGCGAGCGGAAGATCGAGCTCTCGGGGCCCCCGGGCTCCCACATCTGGACGAGCGCGTCGTAGCCGTCGTTGCCCGCGTGGGTGGCGACCACCACCCCCGACTCGGCCGCCAGCGCCCACACCCGGTCGTAGACCGGGTCGAACGGCGAGCGGTAGCCGCCCGGCGTCGGGACGGGGGCGTTGCGGATGTTGACCACGAGCGCGCCCCGTTCGATGAGCGAGGCGAGCTCGTCGGCCGCGGCATCCGGGTCGAGGAGCTGCACGTACGGGACGCCGAAGATCCGGCGTTGGTACGCGAAGCCCCAGTCCTCCTCCAGCCAGCGGTTGAACGCCTGAAACGCGCGGCCCGCCGCCTCGGGATCGCCACGCAAGGCGTCCTCGAGGCCGACACCGAGCGTGGGGAACATGAGGGTGGCCGCCACGTGTTGCTCGTCCATCACCGCCAGGCGGGCATCGCGATCGCGGTACTCGGGTCGGATCGGCTCGAGCTCGCCGAAGGCGTCGATGATCGACTTCTGCTCGGGGTTGCCCCGATACCACTCGTACAGGCAACCGGGCTTGGCGACCGGGTCGAAGGTGGGATTGGCGACGTAGGCGTTCACCTTGCCGCCGACGAGCAGGCGTCGACGGCCGTCGATCTCCGCCCAGCGGACCCCGCGTCCGCGGAGCGCCTTGTCCTGGTGGCGGGTGAACGCATCCTCGGCTTCGTAGTAGTGGTTGTCGAAGTCGAAGATGGGTCTGATCTCGGTCATGTCTCCCCCGGTCCTCACCGTTGGACGGCCCGCGCAGTTTGACGGTCGGCCGTTGGAACAGCACACTATCGAAACTGACGCCGAAATCAAAAAGAGGGAGCGGACCACTGCGCCACGTAGTCACCAGTGACGACATCGACCAGTTCCGCGCCGCCGTCGACGGCGTCCTGGGGTCCACATCCGCCGACGAGCTCGCCTCGCCCGATCCTGAGTGGCGGCGCCGATGGGCATCCGTCGTCGAACTCGGGGTCGTCGCGCTGTGCGTCGACGAGGCCCAGGGGGGACTCGGGCGGCAGGTCCAGGTCGCGACCGCGACAGCCGGCGCGTTCGGCGCCGCCCTCCACGGCAGCCCCTTCGCCGGCCTCACGGCCGCGGCCCATGCACTCTCGGGTTCTCACGACCCTCGCGCCGACGTCGTGCTCCAAGCGATCCTGTCCGGCGAGCGTCTCTGTGGGTTCGGCCGCATGGACGCGCCGGGCATCGCTCGCCACGTGGATGGCGCTCCCGACCTCGATGCGCTCGTCCTCGAGGATCCGGACACCGGCGACCTGGTGCTGTTCGCGGACCCCAGCCAGTGGGTCGCCGCTGTCGACCCCGTGGGGTTCGACACGAGCCGGTCGTGCGCAACCGTGCGGGTGGAGGTGGACGAGGGCCTGCGACTGCCCGTCTGCCCCACGGCGGGCGACCTCTACGGCCTCCTGCTCGCGGCCGATGCCCTGGGAGGCACCGAGCGCGCCCTTGCCCGGACCGTGGCGTACGCCGGCGATCGCCAGGCCTTCGGTCGCCCGATCGGGGGCTTCCAGGCCGTCCAGCACCGCCTCGCCGACCACGCCGTACGGGTTCGAGGCCTGGTGCTGGCCGTCCGGGAGGCCGCGCTCCTCATGGCCGGAGGAGCATCCGACGCCCACCGACGGGTCATGCTGGCCGAGCTCGGCGTGCACGGTGCCGTCGGGCACGTCCTGCACGATCTGCTCCAGCTCACCGGCGGCATCGGCTTCACCTGGGAGTACGGCCTGCACCACCTGCAGCGCCGCGCCCACCAGGACGCTCGCCTCAGCGCCAACCCCCGCAGGGCGCGGCAGTCGCTCGCCACCATCGAGGGGTGGAACCGTGGCTGACGAGATGGAGGAAACGACAGTCGACGCAGAGCAGTTCCGGGCCGCGGTCCGAGCGTTCGTGGCGGAGCACCGCCACCCCATGCAGGGTGAGGGACTCCGAGTACCGAGCGACGCCGACGAAGAACGAGCGATCCGGACGTGGCTGGCCTCGCTCTACGACGCCGGCTACCTCGGTGGTGGCTGGCCGGTCGAGTGGGGCGGCCGCGCAGACCACCACCCGCTGCAGGACCTGATCGTGATGGAGGAGCTGATCCTCGGCGACGCCTACCGGCCACTCGACCAGGTGATGCTGGCCAGCCACGCCATCCTCACCTTCGGCTCCGACGACCAGAAGTCGACCCTGCTCCCCCGCATCCGCGCCGGCCAGGACGTCTGGTGCCAGCTCTTCAGCGAGCCCGACGCCGGGAGCGACCTGGCCGCCCTCCGCACCCGCGCCCGGCCCGACGGCGACGGATGGCGCGTCACCGGTCAGAAGATCTGGAGCACCGACGCCCAGTGGGCGGACCGGGCGATGCTCCTCGCGCGCACCGACCCCGACGTGGACCGTCACGCCGGGATCACCGCGTTCGCCATCCCGATGGACCTGCCGGGCATCGAGGTCCGCCCGATCCGGGAGATCACCGGACACGCCGAGTTCTGCGAGGTCTTCCTCGACGACGTCCCCGTCGACCGCACGCACGTTCTGGGCGAGGTCGACGGTGGGTGGCGGGTGATCACGGCCGGCCTGACGTCCGAGCGGGCCTTCGTCGGGGCCAACGCCATCCAGCTCGAGCGCCTGTTCGCCGACCTGGTCGCGCTGTCGAGCGCCCTGCAGCTGCCCGACGGCACCGCGCCGATCGACCACGAGGACGTGCGGGCGATGTTGGCCGATGCCCTCGCTCGGGTCGAGGAGGTGAAGCTCGTCGTGCGGGACACCGTCGAGCGCATCCTGGACGATGCCGAGCATGCCAGCGACGGCCCGGTGGCCAAGCTCGCCTACTCCGAGTTGGACGTCGAGCTCACCGAGCGGGCCCTCGACCTGCTTGCGTCCGCCTCCCCGGTTGACGATGCCGGCGTCGAGCTGGCCGCCCGCTGGTACCACAATTTCCTCTGGGGCCGGGCCCTGACCATCTCGGGCGGCGCGTCGGAGATCATGCGGGGCCTCGTCGGCCGCCAGTTGCTGGGGCTCCCGCGAGCGTGACGGAGACGAAGATGAGCGGCGACGACGACGCGGAGATCCGGAACCTGCTGGCCCGGTACTGCCTCTACCTGGACCTCGAGGACATCGACGGCTGGGTGGGCCTGTTCACCCCAGACGCTCGCTACCAGGTGTACGGGCACACCTTCGAGGGCCACGACGGCTTGCGGCGCATGCTGTCCGGGGCGCCGGGCGGACTGCACCTCGGTGGACCACCACTGATCGAGGCGCTGGACGGCGACCACGCGACGGCGATGCAGAACCTGCTGTTCATCGACAGCCGATCGGGCGAGCAGCGGGCCGCCGTGTACACCGACGAGATCGTGCGCACCCCGGAGGGCTGGCGGATCGCCTCTCGCCGGTGCAAGTTCATCGTGGCCGACGGCCTCGCCGACCGCCCGGACTGAGGAGCAGAGATGGCGACCGACATCGAGATCCCCGACCACCCGGACGCCGTCACCGCGACCTGGCTCACAGAGGCCCTCGCCCGGTCGTTCGCCGACATCGAGGTCGCCGGCGTACAGGTGCTCGACCAGCACTCGGGCACGACCGGCCGGCTCCGCGTCGGCCTCGAGTACGCCCCTGGCCCCTCCGGACCCGCGAGCGTGTTCGTCAAGCTCGCGCCGGACACCGAGTCCCAGCGCAAGCTCGTGGCGGCCACCGACATGGGCCGCAAAGAGGCTCGCTTCTACGAGGAGATCGCCGCCGAGGTCCCTCTGCGGATCCCAGGGTGCTACTTCGCCGCCCACGGCGAGGAGCGCACGCAGTACGTCATGGTCCTCGAGGACCTCCAGGCCGCAGGGTGCTCCTTCACCACCCGCGAAGAGAGCGGCGCCGCCGAGCGCGGCGGCCAGGTCGTCGAGGCCCTCGCCCGGTTGCACGCTCGTTTCTGGGAGGATCCGCGCTTCTCTGACCAGCTCGCCTGGGTGACCCCGGCGATGAGGGGCAAGCGCGGTGCCCAGTTCATCGAGAGCGCCCTCGAGCAATTCGGCGACCACTTCCCGCCGGTGTTCACCGAGCTCTGCCGGCTCTACATCGACCACGACGACGAGATCGTCGAGCTCTGGGACGAGGGCGAGCGGACCCTGGTCCACGGCGACACCCACGCCGGCAACCAGTTCGTGGACGGCGACGAGGTCGGCCTCTACGACTGGGCGGTCATCAGCCGCTCCCCCGGCATCCGTGACATCGCGATCTACCTCGGCAACTCCTGCCCCACGGAGGTGCGCCGGGCCCACGAGAGCGAGTGGCTGGCGACCTACCGCCAGGTGCTCGTGGACGCCGGGGTCGAGGCCCCCGCCCAGGAGGTTCTCTGGGACCGCTACCGGCGCCTGGTCCTCTACGGCTGGGTCGGCGCCACCGCCACGGCGGCGATGGGCAGCCGCTGGCAGCCCATCGAGATCTCGATGCTGGGAACGGCCCAGGCCACCCAGGCGTGCGCCGACGTCGGCACGCTGGACGCCTTCCGCGACGTCCTCTGACCGATCGCGTTCAGCGGTGGAACCGCCGAAGGCATCCGCGTCAGCGTCGTGCACGCCGCACCCCCTTGGAAGATCAGCGCGCCAACATGGATGTCCAGCACGATCCGGTCGTGGCGAACGGGTACATCAGGGCCAGCCGGCCCCGGGGACGTCGACCTGGACTGCTTCGATGCGCCCCAGGCCCTTGCCCGCGCACACCGACTCGCCGAACGCCGGCGCCGTGATCAGGTAGAGCGTCCTGCGATCGGGACCGCCGAGCGCACAGGCGAACACCGGGAGGCTGGCAGTGACGGAGTCGACGATCCCGCCGCCCTCCACCACGCGGTGACAGCCCCCGCCGTACGCGTCGGCCATCCAGATCGCCCCCTCGGCGTCGAGCGCGCACCCGTCGGGGCCCATGCCGTCCAGCTCGGCCCAGGTGCGACGATCGTCGAGCGTGCCGTCCTCGGCGATGGTGAAGGCGGTGGAACGCCGCCCCATGGACTCCCCCACGATCAAGGTCGCGCCGTCGGGCGTCACAACCGAGCCGTTGGGGAAGCGGAGGTCGCTGGCCGCGACCTCGACGGTCCCGTCGGGCCGGACGAGGGCGAGGTCCGCCGCCCGCGGGGCCCGGTCGGCGCCTTCGGTGTCGAACCCGAAGTTGCCCACGTAGGCGTTGCCGCGACCGTCGACCACCATGTCGTTGGTGTGGCCGGTGGCGATGGCCGACAGGTCGGCGTGGAGATGGTTGCCACCGTCGGCGTCCACCCTGCGGACCTGTCGTGACGTCATGGCGACGACCAGGAGCTCCCCGGTCGGCAACCAACCGAGTCCGCTGGGCTGGTCGTCGAGCTCGACCTCGACCCGGCGATCGCCCGTGGGGCCGAACGACGAGACCGCGTGGGCGTAGAAGTCCGACACCCACAGCCGTCCGTCGTGCCACCGGGGGCCCTCGCCGAAGTCGAGGCCCTGGTAGACGACATCGACCGCGCGCCCCGAGCTCACGACACCCCGATGCCCGCGGCTTCGTTCTCCTGCTTTCCCTCCATGCGCACGAACGCTACTCCTTTTTTGATACTGACGTCAGATCCAAGTATTGTGCGTGGGTTCCCCACTGCTGCGGAAGGGTCGCCTGGTGCACATCCCCATCTTCGACGCTGACAACCACCTCTACGAGACCAGGGAGGCGTTCACGAAGTTCCTCCCCAAGGAGTACCGCAACGTCGTCCGCTACGTGGAGGTCGACGGCCGGACCAAGATCGCGGTCAACGGCACGATCAGCGACTACATCCCGAACCCCACGTTCGACGTCGTGGCCCGGCCGGGCGCCCAGGAGGAGTACTACCGGAAGGGCAACCCCGACGGGAAGAGCATGCGGGAGATCTTCGGCGAGCCGATCAAATCACGGCCCGAGTTCCGCGAGCCCGGCCCCCGCCTCGAGGTGATGGACGCCCAGGGCGTCGAGCGCACCCTCATGTTCCCCACCCTCGCCAGCCTGCTCGAGGAGCGCCTGCGCGACCGGCCAGAGGTCATGCCCGTGGTGATCCACGCGCTCAACGAGTGGATGCACGAGACGTGGCAGTTCGACTACGAGAGCCGCATCTTCTCCACCCCGGTGATCACCCTTCCCCTCGTCGACCAGGCTGTCGCCGAACTCGACTGGGTGGTCGAGCGCGGCGCCAAGGCGGTGCTCGTCCGCCCCGCCCCCGTGCCGGGCTTCCAGGGCTCGCGCTCGTTCGCCCTGCCCGAGTTCGACCCGTTCTGGGAGCGCGTCCAGGAGCACGGGACCCTCGTCTGCCTCCATTCGTCCGACAGCGGCTACGACCGCTACGCCAACGACTGGCTCGGCAGCTCCGGCGAGTTCCTGCCGTTCCAGCCCAACCCGTTCCGCTCCTACAGCATGTGGCGTCCCATCGAGGACGCCGTGGTCTCGCTGGCCTGCCACGGCGCGCTGGCCAAGTTCCCCGAGCTGAAGATCGCGGTCATCGAGAACGGCGCCACGTGGGTCGCCCCGCTCCTCGAGAAGATGGCGATCCTCTGGAAGAAGCAGCCGCAGGCGTTCCCCGAGAACCCCGTCGAGGCCATCAAGCGCTGCATCCACATCAGCCCCTTCTGGGAGGAGGACCTCGGCGCCCTTGCCGAGTTGCTCGGCGAGGACAACATCCTCTTCGGGTCGGACTACCCCCACCCCGAGGGCCTGGAGAACCCGCGCAGCTACGTGGACGAGCTCGCCCACCTGCCCGAGGACCTGCAGGTCAAGCTCATGGGCGGCAACCTCGCCCGCCTGATGGGCGTGCCGGCCGCCATCACCGTCTGATCGTCCCCCGGGCGCGAGGCTGAGCCCGATCGCCATGACCGGCTTCCACCTGTTCCTGCCCCAGATGCGGATGACCCACGAGGCCATCGTCGAGCGTGCCGTCGCCGCGGAGGCCGCCGGCTTCGAGGGCCTGGCCTTCATGGACCACCTGGCGCCACCGCTGGCGGCCGACCAGGACATGTGGGAGGCGATGACCGTCGCCGGCTGGGTGCTGGCGAAGACCTCGACGCTCACCGTCGGCCACCTCGTCCTGTGCGACTCGCTCCGCCACCCGGCCATGCTGGCCCGGCAGGCCACCTCGCTCGACCACGCTTCCGGGGGACGCTTCGAACTCGGTATCGGCTGGGGATCGGTGCCCGCCGAGCTCGAGGTCTTCGGCATCGGATCGACCGTCGCCCGCGACCGGGTCGACCGACTCGCCGAGTCCCTCGACATCCTCCGTGGCCTGTGGACCGGCGAGGCGATCGACCACGACGGCGACCACTTCACCCTGGTCGCCGCACAGCAACGGCCGGTGCCCACTCGGCGCATCCCGATCACGATCGGTGGGGTCGGCAAGCGCACCCTGGCCTTGGTCCGAGCGCACGCCGATTGGTGGAACGTGCCGGTCCACGAGCTGCACCGACTCGACGAGCTGCGCGATCAGGCCGGCGAGGCCCGGGTCTCCGTCCAGGCCATGGTCGCACTCGTGCCCGACGAGGCGTCGCGAGCCGAGGTCACGGCCGTCGCGACCCGACGGTTCGGCGGCACCGGGATGGGCAAGCAGCTCGTCATCGGCGACACGGACGAGCTCGTGGACCACTTCACCCGCCTGCGGGCCGGAGGGGTCGAGCGCTTCTACGTGTGGTTCGCCGATTTCGCACCCGTGAGCACGCTCGACCGCTTCGGTGCGGTGATCAGCGGGCTGCGCTGAGGGGCGCCGTCGGCGTGAATCGAACGGGCAGGGTCTCGTAGCCGCTGACGAAGTTGGCCGGCCGGAACCCGGGCTCCTCCGGATCGACCAAGGCGAGGTCGGGCAGGCGTTCGAACAACACTTCGAGCACAACCCGGAGCTCAAGACGGGCGAGGCTGGCCCCGAGGCAGAAGTGGGGGCCGAAGCCGAAGGCCACATGCTCGTTGGGGGTGCGACGGATGTCGAACCGGGAGGCGTCCTCGAACACCGACTCGTCGCGGTTGGCCGACGGGTACAGGAGCAGGAGCTTCTCGCCGGCAGGGATCTGCATCCCGCCCAGCTCGACGTCCTGGGTGGCCGTCCGGGCCATGTTCTTGACCGGACTCACCCACCGGAGCATCTCCTCCACGGCGGTTGGGATGAGGGTGGGATCGCTCCGCACCGCCTCCCATCGGTCGTGTTCGACCAGCAACTGGTAGATGCCCCCGGAGATGACGTGACGGGTGGTCTCGTCACCCCCGATGAGCAGCAGGAGGGAGTCGAGCACGACCTCGTGCTCGCTCAGCGACTGCCCCTCGACCTCAGCGTGCACCAGGATGCTGATCAAGTCCTCGGCAGGGTGCTCACGTCGGTCGGCGATCACGCGTCGGGCGTAGGCCATGTAGGCGCCGGCAGCCGCGACGCCGCGCTCCAGGGCAGCCTCGTCTTTCTGGCCCAGCATGCGCACCAGGTCGTCACTCCAGGTCAGCAGCTGCGCACGGTCGGGCGGATCGACACCCAACGAGTCACCGATGACGATCAACGGCACCCAGGCGGCGATGTCCCACACCAGGTCGCAGGTCCCTCGTTCGCACACCGCGTCGACGAGGACCTCGACGATCTCGCGGATGGACGACTCCCGCTCGCGCACGCGTCGGGGGGTGAAGCCTTTGTTGACCAACTGGCGGCGCATGCGGTGGACCGGATCATCCAGGTCGATGAGGTTTCCCGTGGCGTCGTAGTCAGGACGGATCCCACCGGCATTCGAGAACAGCTCGGGATGGGTCGACGCGTACTTGACCAGGTCGTAGGTGGCCACACCCCACACGCCGTTGCGGTCGTCCCGCCAAACGGGTGCGTTCGCCCGCAGCCACGCCAACTCGGCCTGGGGGTTCCGGCCCCAGAAGGCGCCGTCGACGAGGTCGATCTGATCCTCGAGGTCCGTCAACGAATTCATGGCGACCACCCTACTCGCCTCCCAATATCGACATCGACGTCGAAGTTGAGCCAGCTATCGTGGCGTCATGACCGATACGGCCCTGTTCCGCCCCGCGGGCCCCTCCGCGTTCACCCCGACGAGCGCTGCGGTGGGACCGTGGGACCGTCAGGTGGTGCACGGTGCCGCCGTGGTCGCACTGCTCGCCGGTCGGTTGTCGCCACCGGAGCACACCCTCGCCCGACTGTCGGTCGACTTCCTGACCACGGTGCCGATGGCGACGCTCGACCTCGAGTGCAGCGAGCCCACCGGCGGTCGGCGGGTCCAACGCCAGGAGGCGGTGCTCTCGTCTGCTGGCAAGGCAGTGGCGACGGCGCGGACGGTCATCGTCCGCCAAGGCGAGGTGGCGCTCCCCCCGAAGGCACTGGACCACCCCAGCCCCTTCGATCCGGCAGCCGAGCCGGACCTCACCGAGCCGAACCGCAAGGCGGCGGCGACCGTCGGTTGGGACAGCTTCGACAGCACCAGCCTCATCATCGACTTCCAGCGGGTCGAGGGTGACCGGCGCGTCCACGCCTGGATCAGCCTGGCGGTGCCGGTCGTGGAGGGCACCGAGCTGCGGGGCACCGAGCTCGCCGCGGTCGCCGCGGACTACGGCCAGTCGGCGGTGAGCCGCCAGCTCCCCTTCGCCGAGTGGTCCTTCCGCAACGCGGAGCAGACCCTCCACCTGTCGCGGGAGCCGGTCGGGCGGTGGATCGGCCTGCGCTCCGAGGCCCTCGTCTCTCCCGTAGGTGCCGGCTTCAACTCCACCGACCTCTTCGATGCCGACGGTCGCGTCGGTCGTTCCACCGCCGCACTCGTCGTCGAGAAACGCTGACGCGCGCTCACCGTCCGGCGGCCAGCGCGGCCGCCCATCGGTAGTCGGCCTTGCCTGCCGGTGACCGTTGGATGGCGTCGACGACGACCCAGTCCTTCGGCAACTTGTAGCGGGCGATGCGACGCTCCGCCTCGGCGGCGAGGTCTTCCGCGTTGAGATCGGCGCCGGGCCGAAGCTGGACGACGGCCACGACCTCCTGGCCCCAGCGCTCTGAGGGGCGCGAGGTCACCACGACGTCGTCGACGTCCGGGTGGGCGACGATGGCCGCCTCCACCTCCTCGGCGAAGATCTTCTCGCCGCCCGAGTTGATCGTCACCGAGTCACGACCGAGGAGCTCGATCGAGCCGTCCGCGCGATGACGGGCCCGGTCACCGGGCACGGACATGCGCTCACCGGCGATCACGGGGAACGTCTGGGCGGTCTTGGTCGCATCACCCAGGTAGCCGAGCGGCACGTCACCCCCAGCCTTGGCCAGCCAGCCGATGCCGTCGTGGCCCGGGGCCAGGACCTCGGTCATGTCCTCGGAGACGACGAGGCTCCCCTCGGTCGGGGTGAACGTCCCAGTGGACGCCGCCCTGTCCCGCACGGTCAGCTGCGTCCCCTGCCCTCCACCCTCCGAAGAGCCGAGGCCGTCGACCAGCATCGCTTCCGGCACCACCTCGAGGAAGCGGTCCTTGACCGGCGCGGACAGTGCGGCGCCTCCCGACAGGACGATCGCCAAGGACGAGACGTCATGATTGCCGCCCTCCATCTCCTCGACGATGGGTCGCCCGAAGGCGTCGCCCACGATCTGCAGGAACTGGACTCGCTCTCGTTCGATGACCGCACAGAGATCGGCCGGATCGAGGTGGTCGACGACGTCCTGCACGACCACGGTGCCACCCTGGTTCATCGCCATGAACGCGACCCAGTGGCCGGCGCCGTGCATGAACGGGGCCGCGGGACACACGATCATGCCGCCGGACGCGGCCGCTTCGGCGACGGCGTCGAGGGTCGAGAACGGCGAACGGGTCACCCGATCACGACCGCCCATCGAGGTGCGATGGATGTCCGCCTGCCGCCACAGCACCCCCTTGGGCATACCCGTTGTGCCACCGGTGTAGAGGATGTAGAGGTCGTCGGGTGACCAATCGCCGGCCCACGCCGGCACGTCGTCGGCGGCGGACGCCAGGGCGTCCTCGTACCAGCGCGCGCCCGGGAGCAGGTCGTGGCCCGAGTCATCCGCCACCTGGAGCACGAGCTCGACATCGGGGAGTTCGGGCAGGACCTCCGCGAGCGTCGGTGTGAAGCAGCTGTGGACGACGACGGCCTTGGCCCCACTGTCGACGAGGACGTACCGCAGCTCCTCGGCCACGTAGCGGTAGTTGACGTTGACCGGCGCGACCCGGGCCTTGAAGGCGCCCAGCATCGACTCCAGGTACTCGTTGCCGTTCAGGCAGTAGATCGCAAGGTGGTCCTCATGCGACTCGTGCCCGCCGAGCCCGGTGCGCCCCTCGGGCCGGGCGCCGAGGCCGTGCTCGTGGAGCACGTGGGCGAGTTGTCGCGTGCGGCGGGTCACGTCCGCGTAGGTCAGCCGGCGATCTCGGAAGACGATGCACTCGCGGTCGGGCACCCGGGCCGCGATCGCCTCGTGCACGGCGGCCAGGTTGTGCTGCGGGACGGTGGGGGCGCTCATGGTGGTCCTTTCAGGCGGACGCCAGGATCGGGCTCAAGAGACCAAGGCGAACGGATCCAGGTCGTCGATCGCGGCGAGCGACCTCTGCAGCATGGTCAGGAACATGGCATCGGCTCGCGCCGAGCGGTCGGCCGTGGCGTACACGGCGCCGAAGACCGTGATGAGCGGACCCTGGAACAGCCCGAAGCGGTAGAGCTCGAACGCCTCCTCCCGGTCGAGCTCCACACCGTGGCTCGCGAGGCCCTCTCGATAGGCGTCGACGAGCTCCCTCTCGGCGCGACGGCGGACGTCGGGCTCGAGGCTCGTCTCGCAGAAGTACGCGACGTCGCGCCCAGGGTGTCCCACGGCCAGCGTCTGCCAGTCGACCGCGATCACCGAGCCGTCCGGATCGACGAGCAGGTTGTCGGCCCGGTGGTCCCCATGCAGCAGGGCGAAGACGTCATTGCGGGCCAGCGTCCACGGGCCCACGACCTCGCCGATCCGACGCAGCAGGCCCTCAGCCCGTGCGTCGACCTCGTTCCGGTAGCGCTCGACGAACAGGCCGACCGCCGACGCGAAGATGTCGCTGAGCATGGCGGCGCCGTCGGTGTCCATCGCGTCGAGCTCGGGGTGGTCGAACAGGGTCGCATCGCACCAGCGGGGGCCGTGCAAGCCGGCGAGGTTCCGCATCGTGGCGACCCCTTGTGCCGCCGAGCAGCCCACGAGCTGGTCGGCGGGCTCGGCGGGGGCGAGATCCTCGAGGAGCAACGTGAACACCGTGGCTCGGTGGTTGCTCGACACGTGCCAGCAACGGGGCGTCCGAAGCGCGACGGTGTCGGCGAGATCACGGTAGAAGGCGACCTCCTTGCGGTAGCCGCCCGACGCCATCGACCGGTCGTCACCCTCACCCAGCTTGGCCACGAGGGTGGCGGGAACCGCGTCGCCGGCGTCGTGGGTGAGGTGCAGGCGGTGGTTCGACCCCATCTGGCCATGCCCGATGCGGTCGCTGCGCACGTCGGTCACGGTGACGTCGTGGCCGCCCGCCCGCAGCGCCTCGGTGAGCCAGTCCGGGGTGAGGTCGGCGGCATCATCGACCGGCTCGACCACGTTCGTGCGCTCCTCGTCCACGGACCCATCGTAGTCGATGAGACGAATGTATTTGACTTCGACGTCAATACTGAAAAGTTTCGGCAGATCGTCTAGGGTGCCGCATGGCCAACGCTCTGGTTGCCCTGAAAGGCCTCGGCCTCGTCGCCAAGGAGGCCACCCGAGCCGGACTCGATCGCGTCCTCCCTGGCGGATCCGTCCCCCTGCGAGCCGGGGACGTGACCCCGGCTTGGCTCGCCGACGTCCTGGGCCTGCCGCCCGGCGCCATCCGGTCGGTCGCGATCGTCGACGAGCACTCGGGAACGGCCGGGCGAGCCCGCATCGCGGTCGACGGCGACGACGTCCCAGACCAGCTCTTCTTGAAGTTCTCGCCCCACCACTACCTGCAGCACATCATGATGCTGCTGTTCGACCTGGGCACTCGCGAGGTGTTCCTCTACGAGACCCTGGGCGATGAGCTCCCCGTTCGGGTGCCCCACTGCTACGCCACGCGGGTCGATGCCCTGCGCGGCCGCAACGTGATGGTGTTCGAGGACCTGGCCGATCGCGCCCTCTTCCGTGACATCCGCCAGCCCCCGAGCGCCGCTGAGGCCGAGGCCGTGATCGACGCGATGGCGACCCAGCACGCGGCCTACTGGGGCACCGACCGCTTCGCCGGCGACCTCCGGCCACTCACGGGTCGCTCCGCGGCGGCCAACCTCCTCGGCGACGTCATCCGGCGCCGCTTCGTCGGCAACATGAAGGGCCTCGCCGCCGATCTGGTCCCGGCAGACATGCAACGGCAGGGCCGCATCATGTTCGAGCGCAGCGCTGACGTCGACGCGTTCTGGGCGTCCGAGCCCCAGACCGTGCTCCACGGCGATCCGCACTTCGGCAACCTGTGGTTCGAGGGCGACCAGCCCGGCTTCCTCGACTGGCAGGTGGCGACCGCGGGCGCCGGCATTCGCGATGTCGCCTACTTCGCCACGATGTCCATCGACACCGACCTCCGCCGCGACATCGAGTGGAGCCTCGTCGAGCGTTATGCCGCCGGCCTCGCTGCTGCAGGCATCGACGCCGACCTCGACCACCTCTGGACCGTGTATCGCGCCGGCCCCACGGAGGCCTTCATGTCCGCCGTGGCAGCGGCCGAGGCCGGCGACCGCGCCCAGGATCCCGAGATCTGTCGTGTCGGCGTCGAACGGTCGGTGGCGGCCATCGCCGACCACGATTCGTTCCGCGTCCTGACCCAGTTGGTCGACGCCACCCGTCCCTGATCGCTCCGCTTCACCTCGCCGCGTGGCGGGCCGGGCACCGCCCGCAGGGCATCTGTTGATGCTGACGTCAGGTTCGAGATGGTCTCCTGCGCTCTGTAGAATTGTGTTCTACACTTGATGTTGCATCGATCCCAGGGGGGAAGACCGTGCGCAAACCAGTGACTGCCTTCGTCGTTGCAGCGGTGCTGCTCGCAGGCTGCACATCGGGGGAAGACTCCGCCTCGAACGACACCTCGACGAGCGTCGGAACGTCCGACGCCTCGACGACCGTTCCGACCGGTCCGGCACCAGGCGTCACAGACGACTCGATCAAGGTCGGAGCGGTCTACATCGACTTCTCGGCCATCCAGGACGTCGTCGACGTCGACTGGGGCGACTACGAGGGCGCGTATCAGGCCCTCTTCGACGACATCAACGCCAACGGCGGCATCAACGGTCGGACGATCGACGCGACGCTCGTCCCGCTGAACCCGCTCGACGAGACATCGGCCGAGGCCGACTGCGTCCAGCTGACCGAGGACGATCCACAGTTCATCATCCTCGGCTTCTTCACCGACGACGACGTGATGTGCCCGCTCGAGGCCCACCCGACCGCGGTGATCGGCGGCTTCATGACGCCGGACCGGCTCGAGCGGGCCCAGGCACCATGGTTCTCGCTCAACCCGAGCGGCGACTTCGACGAGGAGGTCATCCGAAAGTTGGCCGACGCCGGCGACCTCGACGGCACGCTGGGCGTCTTCGCCCGCACGGAGCAGCAGGCCCAGATGGAGGACACCGTCCTCCCCCTGCTCGACGAGCTCGGCATCGAGGTGACCGACTCGGCGGTCGTCGACACGCCGCGAGACGACAACACCGCCTCGAACGCGAACACCGCCATCGTCGCAGAGCGGTTCAGTTCCGAGGGCATCGACCGGGTCCTCACGGTAGGCGACGGTGCGATCGCGTGGCTCAACGGCGTCCAGGGCACGGACTACCGGCCCCGGGTCCTCATGACGAACGGCAATCCCGCCACCGCCTTCCTCTCCACCCCCGGCAACGACCTGTCGATCCTGGAGGGCGCGGTCTCCGGCAACACCTACGGCGGCCCCCAGAACGTCTACGAGCTCCCCGGCCAGCAGGAGTGCACCAACACCCTCGAGGACGCCGGCGTCGAAGTCCCTGAGCCCGCCACCTTCGACGGTGACACCGAGCCCTACAAAGGTCCGTTCATCGTCTGCAACGAGGTTGCGCTGCTCCGCGCGCTGCTCGAGGCTGCCGGCCCCGACCTCAACTACGGCACCCTCACCGCCGGCGCCGATGGGCTCGAGGTCCAGCTCCCCGGTGACGAGGCGCCATCCACGTTCGGGCCGCCGCCCGCCGCCGATGGCGACCGCCCGGCCTACCTCTTCGACTGGGACACCGCCGAGAACGACTTCGTCCTACGCGAAGGACAGTGACTGCGGACGAAGAACTCGTTCACCACGACACCGGATCCATCGGGAAGGCCCCGGCGGACGGGGCATTCGATCCCCTCCCCACCGACCCCGCGACCGTCATCGACGCCGACTGGCTCGACATGGCCCTTGATGTGGTCGGCCCGGAGGACCGCGTCGTCGCGGTCGAGCAGGCCGGATCGTCGCGCACGGTCGCCGAGAAGATCCGGTTCGCGGTCACTGTGGAAGTGGCGGACGGTACTCGCCGCATCTACCCCCTGTGCGTGAAGGCGCACTTCGACGCCTTCAACTCCCTCCTGACCGAGGCCCACGCCTATCGCGACCTGCTTCCTCGCCTCGGGGTGAGAGCACCGCGCGCCCACCACTGCGGGGTGGACGACGACGCGAACCGGGGCCTGATCGTCATGGACGACGTCGAGGCACTCGGGGGGCGGTTCCTCGGCGCCCATGAGCCGTACTCGGTCGAGACGTGCCGGGACGCCCTCGGGCAACTGGCGCTACTCCACGCCCGCACCTGGCTCGACCCCACCTGGGATGTCCCCTGGCTAGCCCCTCGGATCGAGCAGATGACGACGTTCTTCGACGCCGACACCCTGCAGCCGCTGCTCGACGACGGTCGAGGCCCGGAGCTGCCCGCGGTGCTGCGGGACGCCTCAGCCCTCCGGGCGGCGATGCTGCGCCTCGCTGAGGTGGCGCCGACCTGCGTGCTGCACGGCGACACCCACTCCGGCAACGCCTACCTCGACGCCGAGGGCCGGGTCTGCTGGCTCGACTGGCAGGTGAGCCAGCGCGGTCACTGGTCGGTCGACGTGAGCTACCACCTCGGCACCGTCCTCGACGTCGAGACCCGCAGGGCCCACGAGACCGAGCTGCTCCAGCACTACCTGGATGAGCTCCGGTCCCACGGGGTCGACGCGCCGTCGTTCGACGAGGCCTGGGCGGACTACGGGGTCGGCTTCGTGTGGGGCTACTTCCTCTGGGTGATCACGAGGATCAGCTCACGAGCGGTGGTGCTCCTCCACATCCCCCGCCTCGGTGCCGCCCTGACCGATCACGACACCTACCGCCGCCTCGGGGTGGCGTAGCTGAGCGACCTGATCAGGGGTTCTCCCTCGGCTTCTCCGTGAGGGTGACCGGCACGTACTCGGGATCGTCGGGCGTGCGCATGCTGAGCCGCCACCGACAGGGGACGTGGTCGGCGTCGACGCGGGGCGGGATGGCCAGGATGTCGAGCTTCATGTTCGGGTTGTAGAGCTTGGCCGTCTCCTCGATCGAGGCGGGACACACGGCGTGGCAGTTCTGCTCGAGGATGTCCTCACGCCCCAGCGCCTCGAACATGGTCGGAGCGGCACACCGGTTGAACGTCATGATCCCGACATCGGGCTCAGGCATCTCGAACGACAGGTCGAACGCCTTCCCGGGCATCGCGGAGGAGTCGATCTGGAGGTCCTTCATGAACGCAGCGACGTCATGGCCGTCGATCCCCATGTGACGAGCCTTCAGGTCCATGACCGCCGGCAGGACCTTGGCGCTCCAGATGTTCCAGGCGATGGCGAACATGTCCTCGAAGCCGTGGCGGACCACGATCTGCATGGACACGCCCTGGTTGCACTGGAGGATGTACTCGTGGCTGCCGAGGAGGATCTGGACGAGTGCCTCCTTGGACAGCTCTTCCATCGCCGGATCGGGCGCGAAGGGGCCCGAGTAGTCGATCGACAGGTGATCCCCGGTGGGTCGATCCCCGACGAAGCGACCCAGGTCGGCTGCGTCGAGCCGCGTCCCCACGTACTCGTCCGGGAGGAACTCCCGCAGCATCGCCTCGAGCTTCGGCACCATGCCGTCGCGCCACGCGAGCCATTCGATCTCGAGGCGCTCGGCCCGACCGAAGGACGCCTCGGCCTCGTCGAGCCAGGCGCCGACCCAGACCCGCATGTACTCGTCGTTCATGGCGATCATCCGCAGCAGCTGGGGCCGCGAGAAGTCCGTGAATCGGAGGTCCGGCCGGAACGGGCCGCTGTAGTCGGGCAGATCGACGCCGGGATCGCCGGGCAGGTGGCGGCGGTCGAACGTCTCCGGGTCCAGGAGGTACCTGGCCGACGGGTCGAGCACCGGGTACTTGATGATGTCGTCCGGCACCACGTAGTCCAAGAGCGGGTTGCTCAGGTCCGCGCCCCGCTCGCTCAACTCAGCCACGTCCCAACCCCCCTGGTCAGAGAACGGGATTCTACATCATGCCGGGGACGCCCGCCTCGAGGGGTCAGCGACTGACTGCGGCCAGGCAGAACTGCCAGACGTCCTCGGTCACCGACGAGACGTTCACGTCGTCGCCGGCGAACGCGTAGTGGTGGAAGACCGACATCACCAGCTTGTTGATCAGCCACGCATCGCGCTCCGGATCTCTCGGAGCGAGCAGTCCGGCATCGCGTGCGACTTCGAGCTCACGTTGCACGAGGTCGGCGAAGGGCCTCGTCGCTTCGGCGAGCTCCTGCGGGTACTGCTGGTGCAGGCGCCAGTGCTGCGAGGTCAAGAACCGGGCACCGGTCGCCGCGGGAGCACTCCCGATCGACCCGAGGGTCTCGGTGATGTAGAAGTGGAGGCGCTCGACCGGGTCCTCGAGCGCGGCCGCCCTCTTCGCGATCGACTCGCAGTGGTCCGCGATCAGGTCACCGATGACGGCGAGGAGGATCTGGTCCTTGCTGCCGAAGTGGCGGTAGAAGGTCTGCAGCGCGACGTCGGCTTCCTTGATGAGGTCCTGCGTCGTGAAGTCCTCGCCCCGCTCGAGCACGAGCCGGTGGGCCGCAGCGAGCAGCGCTTCGGTGTTGGCCGGGCCCCGGATTCCACTTCGGCGCGGCTCACCCTGGGTCTTGGGGGAGGAACCGGCCATGGCCACCAACCTACTGATCGACGAGCATCGGCCTGGACGTCTCTCAGCCGAACACCACCGGGATGGCGGTCACCCCACGGTCGTACAGGCCGACCGGATGCGGCGGCTCGTGGTCGGGGTCGAGGCGCAGGTTCGGCAGCCGGTCGAGCAGAGCGCTGATGCCGACCGACATCTCCGCCCGGGCGACGTGCATACCGAGGCAGATGTGCGGCCCGCCGCCGAATCCGAACGAGGGCTTGAGTGGACGGTGGATGTCGAATTCGTCGGGTCGTTCCCACCGTGCCGGATCTCGGCTGGCGGCGCCGAGGCACAGGTGCAGGACCGAGCCTTCGGGGAGCTCGGCGCCACACAGCTCGGTGTCCTGGGTGACCCAGCGCGAGAACATCGGATCGGTCGGCATCCAGCGCAGGGACTCCTCGATCGCCGGCTTGAGCAACGACCGGTCGTCGCGGATGGCGGCGAGCACCTCGGGTCGGGCCAGCAGGGCGGCGAGGGTGATCCCCATCTGCTTCCAGGTGGTCCCGGAGCCTGCGCCCATCAACAACATTGCGAAGGTGCAGATCTCGGCGTCGCTCAGTCGGTGGGTCACCCCGTCCTCGTCGGCCAGCTCCGCCTGCACGAGCACGCTGATGAGGTCGTCCTGGGGTTGCGCTCGTCGAGCAGGGACGATGTGCTCGAGCGCTTTGGCCATGGCCGTCGGGTCGAACACGTTGGCCCGGATCTCGAGCGCCTGTTCGACCGGGATGCCGAAGCTCCCGGTGATCGTGAGGATCGGGATGGCAGCACAGAAGTCGACGTTGAGCTCGGCCCGGCCGTCGTCCACGAACACGTCGATGAGATCGTGCACCGTCTCCTCGATCCAGTTCTCGACCCACCAGCGGACCTTCGCCGGCGTGAACGACGGTTGGACGAGGGCGCGGTGTCGACGGTGCTCCGCCCCGTCCATGGAGAGCATGCTGGCCAGCACCCCGGCCTCGTCCCCGGCCGAGGACGAGTAGACCGCCTCGTCGCGGTAGACCGCATCCAGTGCCTCGTAGCTGAAGGCCGAGAAGTGCGGGCGATCCGGGTAGGGCAGGCCGTGGAAGAAGGCTTCCCCCTCGTAGCCGGTCAGCTCGTGGACCGTCCCGGCCAGCACGGGCCCTCGTTCGCGCAGCAGGTGCCACGCTGGGTAGGGGTCGTCGGTGTAGTTGCCGCCTGTCAGCTCGTTGATGCTGTTTCGCAGGTCGAACAGCTCGCGGAGGCGCTCACGATCCAGGAGTGGGGCCCGGCCGCCCTTGTCGGTCACGGGGCACCTTCCTCGCGGAGGTCCTTCATCGAAGGGCACCGATCGCCATGTGCTTGACCTCCTGGAACTCGCGGATGCCTTCCGGCCCGCGCTCGCGGCCGAGTCCGCTCTGCTTGTAGCCACCTCCCGCCGCGTAGGCGCTGAACACCGACGTGTTCACGTTCACCGCGCCGGCGCGCAATCGACGACCCACCGCAGTGGCCGCCGCGACATCGGCACCGTAGACCTGGGCCGACAACCCGTACGGGCTGTCGTTGGCCATGGCGACCGCATGGTCGATGTCGTCGTAACCGATGACGCTCAGCACCGGGCCGAAGATCTCGTCCCGGGCCGCCGGGTTGTCGTTGTCAGGTAGATCGAGGACCGTCGGCTCGAAGTAGTAGCCCCGCTCCAGGGTCGATGGCCGTCCACCACCGTGGGAGACCGTGCCGCCGTGCTCCACGGCGAGGGCCACGTAGCGCTCGCACCGCTCCCGGGCGGCAGCGTTGATCAACGGCCCGACGAGCGTGGCCGGATCCCGGGGGTCGCCGACCGTGAGCGACGCGTACGTGGCGCTCACCGTCTCCAGGACCTCGTCCTTCCGGTCCTGGGGAACGAGCATCCGGGTGGCGGCGACGCAGGCCTGCCCCGAGGTCATCGCCACCATGACCATCGCACCCATGCCGGCGAGGTCGACCGCGTCCTCCAGGTAGATCTGGGCCGACTTGCCACCGAGCTCGAGAGAGACCCGCTTCACCGTCGGGGCGGCCTGCGCAAGGATCTGGCGCCCCACGACCGTGGACCCGGTGAACGACACCATGTCGACGGCGGGATGCGAGGTGAGCACTTCGGCGGCCGCGGAACCGTCTTCGATCACCACGCTCAACACGCCAGGGGGAAGTCCCACCGCTTCCGCGGCGGCGCCGAACACCAGCGAGGACAGCGGCGTGAGCGGGCTGGGACGCAGGATCACCGAGTTACCGGCCATCAGGGCGGGCACCAGCTTCTGGAACGCCATGATGATGGCGCCGTTGTAGGGCGTGATCGCCGAGACCACCCCGACCGGTTCGTGGCGACGGACGCTGAGCGCGACACGTCCCTTCACCAACTCGTCCACCGGGACGGGGTTCGTGTCTTCGTGCGCCATGGCCTCGAACAGGTCCACGGTCGAGCGCCCGAGGTCGAGCCCCATGGTCAACTGAGCGCCCTGGGCATAGCCGCGGGGCTGGCCGGCCTCCGCCATCATCGTTTCGACGAGGGACTCGCCCTGGGACTCGACGTGGTCCAGCAGCGCACGCACCCGCTCCGCCCGCTCGGCCACGGGCAGGTCCGCCCACGCGCCCGCGTCGAACGCCCGGCGGGCCTCGACCACGGCCTGCTCGACCGCTTCTGCCGGGGTGGTGCCCGCTTCCGCGACGATCGTCTCATCGGCGGGATTCTCGACGGGGAACGACCGGTCAGCGTCGACCCATCGACCGGCGACGTAGGAACGATCGCCCGCGATCAGCGCTGGTGTGGACACTGGCCTTCCCCCCGGAGTTGAAGTAGAGCGAAATTCTACCTACGCCGCGTCGACCCGTCCATCGGAGGGGTCCGCGTGCGCCGGATCCCGTCGGAGCCTCAGCCCCCACGGGCCTCGACGAGGCGACCCCGATTGACCTTGGTGGCCTCGCTGCGCGGGATCGAATCCACCACCTCGACGGTCTTGGGCGCCTTGTACGCCGCCACCCTCGCCTTCGCGTAGGCGATCACCTCGTCGGCCGAGGGAGGCGACGCCGGGTCGGTGGGCTCCACGATGGCGTGGACCCGGCGCCCCCACTGCTCGTCGCGAAGGCCGACCACGACGACGTCGGCGATCGCCGGATGGTCGATGAGCGCCTTCTCGACCTCCGCGGGGAAGACGTTGGCGCCGCCCGTGACGATCATGTCGACCCGCCGGTCGACCACGTAGAGGTAGCCGTCCTCGTCGAGGTACCCGACATCACCGACCGTGGAGAAGCCATCGTCGGTGGTGTGGAGCTGGGGCGCCTCGCCGAGGTAGTTGGAGCCGCCATAGGCGGGCCCACGCAGGTAGACGTCGCCGACCTCCCCGACCGCGACCTCGCTGCCCTCCTCGTCGAGCACGCGGATCTCCGTGCCGTTCTGACCGCGGCCGACGCTGCCCTCGTGGGCCAGCCATTCCTGGCCGTCCAGGGCCGTGGTGCCGATGGCCTCGGTCATGCCGTAGGCCATGAGGATCCGGTCGGCACCGATGAGGCCGATCCAGCGGTGGACGAGCGAGGGAGGCATCGGCGCCGCACCCTGCAGGAAGAAGTCGATGCTCGACAGGTCGCGATCATCGATCCCGGGCCGATCGGCGATGCGCTGCAGCATCGTCGGGGTCGCGGTGAACGTCGTGACCCGGTGCCTCTCGATGGCATCGATGGCAAGTGCCGCGTCGAACTTCTCCAGGACCACGATCCGGTCGCCGGCGAGGAGGTTCTGGAGTGTCACGAAGGCGTTGATGTGGTACATCGGCGCCAGCACCAGGATCGTCTGGGGCCGCGACACCGGCCGCCACCGCTCCATCATCGGCGTGCTGAAGAGCGGCAGGAACACGGCGGGGACACCGGCGACGATCACCTTCGGCGTCCCGGTCGAACCGCTGCTGCAGATGCCGTGCATGCTCGGTGAGACCACCTCCTCCAGCCCGGTGACCTCGTCGTTGGCCGTCGCCTCGATCCACGCCAGGTCCTCCTCCGACAGCAGCACCCTCGGCTCGATCACCTGTCGGATCCGTTCGAGCTCCCAGTCGGGGACGTCCCACCGCACCGGGACCGGCGTCGCCCCCACCTTCCAAGAGGCGAGCGCAGCGAACACGAACTCCGGCGAGTTGCGCAGCGCGATGGCCACGCGGTCCCCGAGGTCGACGCCGCGCTCGACCAACGCGCCACCCACCTGGCTCGACCGGCGATCGAGCTCCGCCCACGTCACGGCGCGCTCGGTCCCATCCATGGCGACGTGGACGTACATCGCTTCGTCGGGTTGTGCCGCGGCCAGCTGCCGCAGGCGCTGGACGAGGCTCGGCTGGTCGCCTCCAGCGTTCGACATCACTGCCCCCTGTTCGCCGATCCCGGCGGGACCGTACACGAAGAAAGAACGTGATTCTACAAGAGTGTGCGATCCGCGATCAGCGAGCTGACGGACCCACAGCCACGGGCCGTTCCGGCTCGACCGGACGGGGGTCGCCCGCGAGGTCGGCGAGGATCTGACGGTGGGCCGCCTGGCAGCCGATCTCGTTTCGGCCGAGGACGACGTCGGTGTGGCCGGCGGCCAGACCGAGCCCAGAGCGCTCGAGCACCGGGGCGTCCTCGTCGCGGATCACCGACTGCATCGCCGGCGCGAAGCCCTCGTAGAACCCGGCGACGTCGGGGTCGCTGAGCGGCTGACGGGACAGGATGGTGTAGCGGATCGTGCTGCTCCCCGGGGTGGACCCCGGGTAGAACTGCAGCATCTCGCCGCCGAGCATCGACGTGGCGATCACCGTGCACGGGTGGATGTAGTAGATGACGACCAGGTTCTCGCCGGGGGCGGGTTCCTCATCGGTGCCGATGGCGAAGATCGGGACACCGAGGCGATGATGGCGGCCGATCTGGTCGAAGGTGACGATGTTCGCGAAGGTCGCCTGGCCGACCATCGAGTTCGGGTGAACGTAGGGGAAGTGGTAGGTCTCCATGAACGCCTCGAGCGCGCACTTCCAGTTCGACTGCAGCTCCAGCTCGAGCAGGGCGGCGACGTCGTAGTGGTAGCCCCATGCGGCCAACTCGGCGTCCAACGGGCCAAGGTGGGCGTCGAGGTCGAGGGTGCCTCCTGGATCCCGCAGTGCCCAGACGTACCCGTGGCGCTCCTCGCTTGGAAGTTCGACGAGCCCATGGATGGCGATGTCCAAGTCGTCGAAACCCTCGCGGCCGGGAATGCCGACGAGCGCCCCTTCGGTGTCGTAGGACCAGCCGTGGTAGCCGCAGGTGAGTCGGCGACTGCAGCCGGAGCCCTCGGCCAGTTGGGCGCCGCGGTGGCGGCACACGTTCAGCAGAACGCGCGCCCGGCCGTCAGAACCCCGCACGACGACCACCGGCATGCCCATGAGGTCAATCGTCCGGTAGTCCCCGGGCGTGGGCACCGACGAGCTGGGTGCCACCAGCAACGGTGCCGCAAAGGTGGTTCTCATCTCCGCGTCGAGGATGGCCGGATCGGTGTAGTGCGCGTTGGGGATGCGCATCGTCGTGGGTGCCAGGTCGCCGACACCGGCTCGCGCCGCGGCGTGGACCCTGGGGATGAGCTCCCGAGCCGGAGCGGGGATGGACTGGTCAGCCATGGTCGAATCCTTCCGGTCAGCCGAACGGTTGGAGGCTGTTGGCGACGATCCACATGGAGAAGTACTGGTTCTGGGCGCCGTAGGCCATGGCCAGGGCGACGTGTGCACCCTCGACCTGGTGCTCGCCGGCGCGGCCGCGCACCTGGTTGGCGGCCTCGGCGAACCGCAACAGCCCCGAGGCGCCGATGGGGTTGGTCGACAGCACGCCGCCGGAGGCGTTGATCGGCAGCGAGCCGGCGAGCTCGGTGGTGCCGTCGTCGACCAACTTCCAGCCGGCGCCCTCTTCGGCCAGGTAGTGGGCCTCGAGCCAGATCGGCTCGAGCCACGAGAAGGGCACGTAGAGCTCGGCCATGTCGATCTGGTGACGGGGGTCGCTGATCCCGGCCTGCTGGTACACGTCTTCGACGCAACGGAGGCAGGCCTGCGGGCGCACCGGGTCGCGACCTGCGAAGGAGAGTGGCTCGCTCCGCGACGACGTACCGAGGATCCACGCCGGCTGGCGGCCGGCGGCGGCTGCGGCGGTGGCCCCGTCCTCGTCGGCGATGACCACCGCGCACGCACCGTCGGAGGACGGGCACGACTCGAGGTAACGAATGGGGTCCCACATCATTGGTGAGCTCTTCACCGTCTCGATTGAGATGTCCGGCAGCTTCAGGTGGGCGTAGGGGTTCTTGAGCGCGTTCAGACGGTCCTTCACCGCGACCTTCCACCCGATGTGCTCGGGCGCGCCGCTGCGGTGGATGTAGGCGCGGAGGAACGGGGCGAAGCTGCCGCCGGCACCGAGCGACGCTCCCTTCCCGCTACCCAGGGCGAACTGGGCGTTGCCCTCGGATTGCTTCTCGAAGGCCACGGCGAGGACCGTGGTGTGCTTGCCCGACTGCACGTGCGACGCAGCGACGATGCCGGTGGTGCCACCGACGGATCCGGCGGTGTGGACGCGGAACACCGGCTTGCCCACCGCGCCGAGGGCGTCGGCGAGGTAGAGCTCGGGCTTCATGACCCCCTCGAACAGGTCGGGGGCCTTGCCGAGGACCACGGCGTCGATGTCGGCCATCGTGAGCTCGGCATCGTCGAGGGCACGGAACACCGCTTCGCGCACGAGGCCGCCGATCGACACGTCACGGCGGCGTGACTTGTGGTTGGTCTGGCCGACGCCGACCACGGCACAGGGCTTCACGACCGACCCTCCAGGATGCAAACGAGGTTCTGTTGGAGGCATGGGCCGCTGGTCGAGTGGGCGAGGGCGCGCGACCCCCCACCGAAGACGTGGTCGGCCGCGTGACCGATGCGGGCAAGGCCCGTGGCCATGATCGGATTGTGCCGAAGGGCGCCGCCGGACGGGTTCACGGTCACTTCGTCACCCAGGTCGAGCACATGTCGAAGCAGCAGCTCCTCGTGGGTGAATGCCGCTTGCAGCTCGGCCACCTCGACCGGGCCGTCACCGAGACCTGCCTCGCGGGCCGCGATGCGGGTGGAGGGTGAGTCATCGAGGTGCCGGAGGGCCGGGTTGTGGCACTCGGTGCGATGGTCGAAACCGGTGATGCACGCGGGGCGATCGACCAGTTGACGGGCTCGGTCTCCGGTGGCCAGCACCATGGCGACCGCTCCGTCGGTGATGGGGGGGACATCGTGGCGTCGCAGCGGTTGGCGCAGGTAGTCCTCGGCCAAGAGCTCCTCGACCGTTCCCTTGCCCCGGGACCGGATGGCGACCTCGGCCATGGCCTGCTCGTCAGCGAGACCGGCGCCGATCACTGCCCGGGCCTGCAGCGCCGCGAAGGTGAGGGGATCGGCCCCGAGCGGGGCGAGGACATAGGGGTCCATCTCCATCGGGTAGATCAACGCCGGATCGCCGGTCGAGGATCTGCCCGAGCCGGTCACGAGGGCAATCTCGATGTCGCCCTCGTGCAGCCGGAGCCACGCCTCGTACAGCGCCCAGGCGCCGTCCATCTCCACGTGCGAGTCACGCTTCGGGGGCCACGCGCCGATGGCGTCGAGGTTGAACACGAAGGAGAACGCCTGCCCCGCGATGTAGTCGCAGGAGCCGAGGCAGGTGAAGTCGACGTCCGCCCGGGTGAGGCCGAGGGGATCTAGCGCGTCGGTGATGACCCCCATGAGCAGCTGCGCCTCGGTGAGTTCGGTGCGCCGGACCATCTCGGTCTGGGCCCAGCCGATCACGGCGATGTCGTCGCGGGTCCCCATCAGTAAACCCGGTTCACGAGGTCGGGATCGTCGATGTCGGGCTCGCCGTTCGGAATCCAACCGACGAGGCTCCCCTGGGGTCGCCCGGTGCCGCTGAGGACCTCCTCGTCCTCCTCGCCCGGTGAGGCCCAGACCGCGCTCACCCGCAGACCGACCCGGAGATCCTCGACCGGTAGCTCGATGACCGGCTGGTAGGGGAAGATGACGTCGGTGTCATCGATCAGCACGAACACCCGGGCGAACGGCTCGGTCTCGGACTGGCCCGGGTACTGCACCGGCGTCACCACCACGAAGTTGGTGATCGTCCCCGACTGAGGCAGATCCACCAGGGTCTCGGGGCCGAGCTCGATCGAGTCGATCGGGCACTGCGGACGATCGCCACCCACGTAGATTCGATGGCACACGGGGCAGCGCATGCCCGGCAGCCGCAGCTCGAGCGTCGCCTCCCGTGCCCGGCCGACCATCGCGGGGACGGGGTTCTTGTAGGTGATCGACGCGAGGTACTCCATCATCGCCACCGGGTCGGCGGCCGGACCGGCATCCGGGCCATCGACGGTGGGGGTCTCACCTGGCACGAAGCAGGCGATGTCGGTGATGTGCCCGATGCGCTGCCCCTTCCACAACGGCGCCACCCGCATCCCGTCCGACATCGCCGCGGGGGTTCCAGCATCGACCGCATGCAGGAGCGGGTTCGTGGCGCCGTCGAGCCGGATGAACGCGAAGGCGAACGGTCGGTCGAGCGGGTGTTGCACCGTCGGCACGAGCACCCACGTCCACGACTCGACCGTGCCCGCCGGCCCGACCTCCACCAAGTCGGCCGCCAGCTCGGCACCCGTGGCCGGATCCCACTCCATCGGCGGGACGATCACGTCGTCACCGTTGCGGATGCCCAGGATGCGCTGCTCCGTCAGGGCGGTCATGAAGGCGCCGAGCACCGGTCCTAGCGACCGCTGGTAGGGGAAGGCGATGGTGCTCTCTGCGAACGTCGTCACTGCAGCTCCTCGTCCGGGCAGGAATCGCGGCCGGTGCCCCCTTCAGCGACCACATCATACACATCTCTGAAATTCGTATGATAGGAGAGCTCGACATAACGGACGGCGTGATCGGCAAGACTGGAGCACGATGGCCAGGCGCGGGTGGGGAGGATCACCTCCCGTCGATGACGACGATGCCCGACACCGCATCGTCGAGGCTGCGATGCGGTGCGTGGATCGGTCCGACCCGACCGCCACGACGCTGTCCGACGTCGCCGCCGAGCTGTCCGTCACACGGCAGACGGTGTACCGGTACTTCCCGAGCACCGACGAGCTGTTCATCGCCGTGGGGCGGGTGGCCGTCGAGACGTTCATCGACGAGCTCACTGCCCACCTCCGGTGGCGCACCGATCCCGCCGACTGGGTCGTCGAGGCGCTCGCGTCGGCCATCGAACAGCTCCCGAACGAGGCCCACCTCACCCTGTTGCTCGCGGCCGGACAGTCCGAGCGCTTCGCCCGAGGAATGACCTCTCCGACGGGTTTACGGGTCGGCCGCACCCTCCTCGAACGTTCACCCGTCGACTGGGACGCGGCGGGGTTCGGGGCCGACGCCCTTGATGAGCTCACCGAGTTGATGATGCGGATGCTGCAGTCGATGGTGCTCAATCCGCCCGACCCCCCGCGTGACGGCCGATCCCTTCGTGGGTTCCTACAGCGCTGGATCGGGCCATCTGTCGCCTCGGCCCTCGTCACCACCTGAGCAAGGCATCACACGCCGGCGCCGATCTTGTCGAGCGGCCCACACTCGCTCCCGGCATCCCCTACCGTAGACTCATGACATCGACGTCAAGATTGGAACCTGCGGGCGCATCCCCGTCGCATCTGTATCGCCCGATGTTCCTGCCTGATCTCCTGATCGCGGTGCTCGAGCGCAACGGTCGACGACCCGCGGTCCACATCGACGGTGCGGTGCTCACCGCGCACGACATGCGGGACGAGATCAGTCGCTACGTGCAGGCCTTCGAGGCCAACGGGTTGGGGTCAGGTCGCGGCGTGGCCACGCTGTCGAAGAACCGGGTCGAGGTGCTCTTCTCGATGGGGGCGGTGATGGTCTCCGGCTGCCGGAACACCACCCTGCACCCGCTCGGCTCGCTGGAAGACCACGCGTACATCCTCGAGGACGCCGGCATCGAGGCGCTGCTGTTCGACCCGGCCTTCGCCGAGGTCGCCGCCAGGCTCGGTGAGCGCATCCCTCGCCTGCGGCTCCTGTCCTACGGCGAGGCGGCGGTCGGTGAGGACCTGATCGCGCTGGCGGCCACGTTCGCGCCGCAACGACTCGTGGCTCCGGACGTCGACGCCGAGGACCTCTCCGCCCTCGCCTACACCGGCGGCACGACGGGCAAGCCCAAGGGCGTGATGAACACCTACCGCGGCAGCGCGGCGATGACGCAGATCATGGTGTCGGAGTGGCAGTGGCCCGACGAGGTGCGCCACCTGGTGTGCACGCCGCTGAGCCACGCGGGCGCGTCGATGTTCGTGCCGGTGCAACTCAAGGGCGGGTCGATGTTCGTGCTGCCGACCTTCGAAGCAGGTGCCGTGCTCGAAGCGATCGAGCAGCACCGCATCACCACGATCATGCTGGTGCCCTCGATGATCTACGCGCTCCTCGACCATCCCCGGTTCGCCGAAACCGACCTCTCCAGCCTGCAGACCGTGTACTACGGGGCGTCGCCCATGTCGCCGGCCCGGCTGCAGGAGGCGATCAGGAAGCTGGGGCCGATCTTCTTCCAGTTCTACGGTCAGACGGAAGCGGTGATGACGGTCTGCGTCCTACGCAAGGACGAGCACCTGGTCGACGACCTGGACCGGTTGGCGTCCTGCGGTCGGCCGGTCCCCTGGGTCCGCGTCGCGCTGCTCGACGCCGACGGTCACGAGGTGGCGAGGGGCGAGCCCGGCGAGCTGTGTGTGCGCGGACCACTCGTGATGCGGGGCTACTGGAACAAGCCGGAGGAGACGGCGGAAGCCCTCGACCAGGGATGGCTCCACACCGGTGATGTCTGTCGTGAGGACGTGGACGGCTTCTTCACGATCGTCGATCGCACCAAGGACATGATCGTGTCGGGCGGGTTCAACGTGTTCCCCCGCGAGGTCGAGGACGTGATCTCCACCCATCCGTCGGTGGCGGCGGTGGCAGTCGTCGGCGTCCCGGACGACAAGTGGGGCGAGGCGGTGAAGGCCGTGGTGGTCGCCCGGCCAGGGCACGAGGTCGACATCGACGAGCTGATCGCGCTGGTGAAGGACCGCAAGGGCTCGCACCATGCGCCCAAGTCCGTCGACCTCGTCGACTCGATCCCCGTCACCGCCGTGGGCAAGCCCGACAAGAAGGCCCTGCGGGCCCGCTACTGGGGTGCCTCGGACCGGCTCGTCAACTGACCGTCGCCGGACAGGTCCTCACAGGGATCAGAGGGATCACAGGGATCGTAGGAAGCGGCGGAAGTCGTGGATGCCCCAGTTGTCCTCGTCCTCGCCCACCAGGTCGATGCCATCCATGGTCCAGCGGGTCTGGCATTCCCAGACCAGCAGGCTGGGGTACAGGTTGACGATGAAGCGGTTGACGTTCGTGCCCTCGATGTGTGCGGTGCGACCCAATTCGTCGGTGACATCGATGCGGGTGCCGACCGGGCACGCGTTCTGGGCGTCGCGCTCGACGATCGTGCGCCTCGCCTCGGTCAGCTTGGCGCTCACGCCGTCCCGGAAGAGGATGCCGTCGAGCAGCGAGTAGTCCAAGAACGCGTCGTCGACGTTGTGGGACAGCAGGAAGAAGCCATCGTCCGAGGTGAGCGATGTGCCCCACGTGTAGCCCATCGACGCGAAGGGCCCGACGCCCTGCCCGAACTGGGATCGAGGCGACCAGGTCCGGTCGCGGAAGCCGACCCCGTCGATCTCGATCGTCTCACCGTGGAGCACGAGCGTGCCCTTGATGCGACCAGGCTGATCGAGGTGGATCCCGGACCGGTGTCGATTGGCCGGCACGATCCCCTCCCAGGTCACGTCGAGATGCACGTCCTCGCCATCGGGGCAGTCGAACCCGACGCGGTACTTCTGGAGGGACTCGACGGTCTTGTACCGCAGGCCGTTCGGCAACTGGAGGTCGTCGAGCGGTTGCTTTGGGAAGGGCAGGTGCCAGAAGTTCTTGGCGTACCGGCAGCTCCACCACTGGTCGCCGGTGTCATCCCAGATGTAGACGCCGGCGGAGAGCACGTCGAGGTTCGTCTGGAAGAACGGGTACAGCTGGATCGTGATCTTGCGGTCGGGAATGACCAGCGCGAACCAGTTGGTCTCGGTCCAGAAGTAGTCGAGGGTCGTCGGGACGTGGAAGCCGTCGTCGACGGTGAGGCGTGCACCCCGGTGCTTCGGGCGCTCGACCTTCGATTGCTCAGTCACGGTTGACCCTTTCTCAGAGCGTCTCGAGCTCGCGACGCAACCGGGGCAAGGCCCCGTTCACCATCTCGAGATCAACGTCGTTCGGCATGCCGCCCAGCTTGCGCGTCTGGCGCAGGATGCGATCGATCTCCGCGGCCATCTTCGCTACCGCGAACACGTGCCACCAGTTCGTGCCCACCGTCTCCCGCCCGAGGCGCTGCTCGTAGGCGTCCACGGTCTCCTCGCGGGAGAGCAAGCCGTCGATGCGCCGCACGTTGAACAACTCCGCGAGCACGGCGTCGACGGCGAGGAGGTTCATCAGGTCCTCCTCGGCCGGGCCGACGCCACCGAGCTCCCAGTCGAACAAGGCCATGACCTCGAACCCGCGGAACATCACATTGCCGAGCTTGGCGTCGCCCCAGCCGATCGAGAGGGCGTCAGGACCCGGGGGCAGTGCGGCCGCCAACGCGTTCCATGCCTCCATCAAGGTCGGGGACGGCTCGTCATCGTCGGACGCCCACACGGTGTAGTCCCGCCACTGGCGCACCCGCTCAGCCGCCGGGTCGGCGTCCAACTGCATGCCCCAACGGGTCTCGCTGAGATAGCCGAACTGGGCGGCGACGTTGACGCGATGGAGGCCGGCCATGGCCTCGAGGGTCGACAGCCAGAGCGCTCGACGCTCCCCGGCCGACGCCGACGCCACCCACCCTGCGGCGTGGTACGCCTTCGGCGATTCGTCTGGCACCCTGCCCTCCAGACGGTCCATCGCGTAGAAGGCCGCACCCAGGATCGCCGGATCCTCCTCCAACCAACGGACGTTTGCGACCGGCACATCGGTGTGGTCCCGGAGATCCCGTTGGATCCGTGCCATCAGAGCGATCTGGTACTCGGGGAACAGACCTTCGCCGACGGGCGCCGCCTGGATGACGAGTGGCAGCAGATCGCCGTCGACCACGGCGTCAACGATGAACGTGTCGTTCGAGTAGCCGTGCCCCTGTGGCGCCGCGACCGTGAGGCCGTCGAGCGTCCGACCTCCGAGCTGGTCGGGCAACCATTGCTCGAGGGCGCGGCGAACGTCTTCGGGATCTCGCCGCTTCGCAGTGACCGTCTCAGCCATTCGCTTCTACCTTCCGTCCGTCGCTAGGCAGCGGGCTCGGCGGTGACGGGCTCGAAGTCGCCCGCAGCAGCCCGGATGTCACGCAGGAGCACGAACAGCTCCTCACCGGCGGCGCCCCCTGGCTGGAACGGCTCGAGCACCACTGCGTTGACATCGTCGATCGCTTGAAGCGCGACCTGCTCGCCTCGAGGCGTGATGACGGCCAGGATGGCTCGGCCGTCGGTCGGGTGCGGGACGCGACGCACCAGACCGTCGGCCTCCAGACGGTCCATCGCGCTCGTCACTGCGCCGGGATGGACCTGGAGACGAGCGCCGACCCGGCCGAGCGGCATTCCGCGCCCGTCGCCCGCCAGGAGCAGCACCATCAGCACCTCGAGCCTGGCGAAGCTGATCCTGTAAGGCCGGAGCACGGCGTTGACCTTGGCCAGCAGGATCTGCTGCACCCGCATGATCGAGGTGACGTTGATCATCGCCAACGCCGTCGAACCCCAACCTGCCTCGGTCCAGCCATCGCGGGCTTCTTCCATCGGATCTGGCGTCACCGCCCCAGACAATACTCGATTTACTTCAACATTGAAGTATTCGTTAGGGTGAACGTCCGCAACGACTTCGCAGGAGGGAATCGACATGGTGGAGACCTTGGCTGCCTGGGAGCAGCTGCCCATGTACGCAGTGTCCGACGAGGGTCATGCCCCAGGGGGTGGTGTAGGCGACGGTCGAGCGCGTCAGCCTCACTGATGTTCTACATGGCTTCGGTCAGTGCGTGTGAGCTCACCTCCTCGAGGTCGCTGTCGATGACGTGGACGCGGGCCTTGGCGAGG
>WPCK01046759.1_pt1 | contig 38824 bp, 43 predicted proteins | sample 5399851 | NCBI WGS metagenome assembly WPCK01 (sample SAMN12869471, study PRJNA574797) | sludge metagenome | isolation source: wastewater treatment of pH11 | place: China:Beijing | collected 2019-05-20
ATTCTACTCAAATATTTCGGTATTGGCAATTTCTAAAAAGTGATGGTTATTCCCTTCAATTCATAAATGATGATGCATATAAGCATCTTTATAAATTAATTGATGAAAATGAAAGATTATTTTTTATGGTAGAAGAAATAAATGCTAAGCCAAAATTTTGGCTTTATGAGGGTAACATACACGGGGTTCAAAAGGTCATTGAAGGAACCTTTGCATATGAGTATTATATTTTTTCCAAGCAATTTGACTGGCTTCTTTGTGAAAATCACCACGGTATTCTTATTGGACTCGGAGAAAAAATTATTGAAAAAATGAAATAATCCTTATTGAAGTAAAGGGAGCCATAGTAAAACAAAAAATTCTTGTAATAATGATGTATTAAATTTAAGATTTAGTGTGGTGATTAGATGGATTACAAATTAATAAGAAATAGAATTGAGGCTATTACTACTAGGATTAAAGAGATTGGTGGAGAAGTTCAGGAAGTTATTATAGATGAACCATCCTCGATTGAACAAATACTTCAAACAGAAGAACAGCTTGGGATTAAGTTACCCGAAAGTTTTAAGAAGGTTCTCCAAGAGTTTTCTGGGAATTTCAGCTTACGTTGGTTCTTACCTGATGAAATGAAGCAACCGAATGAATTTAGCGAATTTTTTTGTGGTACTCCTCATTGGAGTTTGGAACTCTTGCTACAATTCGAAGAAGCCCGAAAGAGTTGGATAGACAATGTATTCCCCAACCCTGACGATGAATACGATGCTGTGTGGTATAACAAGTTAGCATTTTGTGAAGTTGGTAATGGTGATTATTTAGCATTTGATATGAAAGACGATACTGATGCTCCCATAGTTTACCTTAGTCACGATGATGGAGAAGGGCACGGATATAAGATTGCAAATAATTTCATCGAATTCATTGATAATTGGTCAAAATTAGGTTTTGTAGGTTGTGAGGACTGGCAATGGCTACCTTTCACCACAAGTTCTAATAGTGGGATAGTTGCTGATGGAGAAGCTGCGAAACGTTTTAGAAGTTGGCTTGAATTAGATATTTAACTTAATACATATTCAGGTAACGAGTGCGTTACTGAAACTGTATTCAACAATTATGGCACTCGTTTCATTATTTAAGCAGAATAGTTCAATAAAAATGTTCACTTTACGAGGTGTTGTTAAAAATGGGAAAACAAATAAACTTTTACATGGATGAAGAGACAGAAGCTAAATTTATTGATTTTGTTATTTCAACTGGTGGGAAAGTTTTGTTTGAAAAAGGGGAAAATGACAAGCCGATATATTTAACTTCTTTACCAAAAGATGATTGGTATAAACTGTATCTCTATAAAGAGGAGTTTGGACAACTAACCCTTAGACCAATAAGCGATGATAAATATTATATTGATTCAATTCACTCTCCTGTTATTGAGTTTTCGAGAACATATAAAAGAGAAATCGGAAAAAATAAAGCAATATCAGGAGGACGCATTTGGGTTGAAATGAAGTTTTGGAATGAGCAAGAAGAACTTGAGGAAAAGACAAAAGAGCTTGAAAAATGGTACGGGACGTTAAATAGATGGATAAAGAAAAATGTAGATCGGGTAGATGAAACAATAAATGGTTATAAATACATTACTTATGTCAGTCCTTCATTAAAGGAGTTAATGAGCAAAGGATACGAATTTATGTAAGGTTCAAGTCTTATGCGAACGAAATGCGTTTATTCAAGAAGGAATAAACGTTTTTTTGTGCAATTAAATCCTCTAAATTATTATTGGAAAATTTACCGTCAAACAATTGAAACTTTAAGAAAGTTTAATCGAATATTAGGTATTTAAAAAACGCATAGGAGGAGTGTTTTATGAAGGGTTTAGTGATTATAAGCGGTATTTTACTTTTTTTCGTTGCTTTAGTTTTTAATATCGATAGAGTTAACTTTGAATACCCTGAGCTATTATCCGAAGAAAAAAAGCTTATTTTATGTTGACTATTGATAAATTTGAACAAGACCCTGTTTATAATACGATATTAAAGGGGAACGCTGACCTCCATGCCGTACGAAACATTGCAAGTGCAATGGCTTCATTTAAGGTTTTAAAAAGGGACGGGACAACTCCGTTTATGACAGTAGATTTAGAGCAAGCTCAAGAAATGTTCCCAGAGTTAAAGAGTGAAAATTCTCCAGCAGTTTTAATATTTGATAATAAGAGTTTGATTCTTAAATCATATGAATTGCGAGAAGGAAAAGACTTTTTAAAAAGCTTAGATTAAAAACTAGGGGTGAGGTTAATGTTAAAAAAATTCTTAAAGCAGTTCCAAGAAATGAGGAAATATAATAAGAAGGTTTATTCTAGCAGTAAGGCTGATGCAATTGCGATTATCACAAATAGGTTAAAACAAAACGAAATACCATATATAGTTGACAATATTAAAGTTAGTCCAGAGGCAGCACCTTTATTTATAGTGAAGGTAAAAAGTGAGGACTTAGAAAAAGCCAATAATATTGTTAGAGATAGTAATTGAGTGAAAAAAATAATTGCATTCTTAGTGACCTAACCAGCTTATACAAGCTCGATTCTTATTGCATTAACGGGTGCGTATATGGAAGAAGAAAAACAAAAAACAAAAAACAACAAAGCCGTTTGTTGCGTACAACCATACTACTCAATATAAGACAAGTGCAAGTTTGCCGATGCGGTAAAGCCTAATAGCATCAGGGCAGTTGGCACTTTTTTTCTGTCGACCGTTCAATTTATTCGCCTCCCCTCAGGAAGCAGGAGAACCATCTCCACTGCTTCCTGAGGGGGAAACTTTCACCAAATTAACTCTATAATTGTGAAGTAACGTAATAATATGTAATGTATAAAAAAGCAGCAATAACATTGTTACTCAATAAGATCCGTTTATATCGTTGTCTTTTTTCTCAAAACAGAGATTTACAGTCCTACCATTAGATCGGGTTCTGTGTTGTAGGTGTGCTGGAACATTGAAAACTTCACCAGGTAGTAATTTAATGGTTTCACCATTTTCTAAGTCAATTAAGAGTTCACCTTCGAGTACCATAAATAATTCATCTGTTTCATGTTGATGCCAATGAAAATCTCCATCAATTACAGCAATTCTTAAAACATGATCGTTAACTTCAGACACAACAAAATTACTATATTCCGTAATATTTGAAACTGAATCTAGTAAATTAATTTTTTGTGATAATTTTTTCAAATTAATTTGTCCTTTCTGTATTAGTAGTAAAATTGATAATTAATTATATCATTTATACTCTAGAAATTATGCGAAAATTTTCTTTTTACAGCAGAAAAAGTTATTGGATAGTACACTAGCTATACACAAATTATGAGACGTTTACCTGATTACAGCCATCGAAATGTACCACCTCTGACATATTATTTACCACCTAATGACAAAAAGTGTACCACAGAATGACAGACTTTTTACCACTACACAGATTAACCATTGTATTACGTTGTAGACGTTTTACTGTGCAGCAAAGATCTACATTTTCAGGCTGCCTTGTGAGAAAATTTGCTATTAATAGACTATGTAAAAAAAGACCCTTAATGGGTCTTTAATTTGATCTCATTTTAAATTAAGAATTAACTCCTAGTTGCCGTAGGATGTCATGTACATCAACGTGTGATCTTTTCTCAATAATTTTGCCGTCAGCTATTCGTAATAGCATCATAAGAGAGAATTTAACGTTCCTTCCCGTTGCAGGAACTCCAAGGAACGGTATACCTGTGTGTGTACCTTCAAATATTAAATATGCAGCTACTTGATCATCTTCAGCCATTATCGCTTTGATTGGCATTTTGAAGTTTGGAAATGCATCAAAGTTTTTCTTTTCAGATTCTACAAGACCTTCTATACCAGGGAAAGGCTTTTCAAGTTGCGGGTAAAACACAAAGTCTTTATGGCAGAAATCTTTAAGTTCCTCATAATTCTCCTGTTCAATCGTTTCATAAAAACGACGAACTAAATCTTTATTAACTTCAACTGACATCGTATGTCTCCTTTAGTTTTAAAATGTGTAAGTTTCTCCGTCATTTGGCACTAAAATATTAGAGGAGATCCCTTTTTCGTTAGCAAAGTTTTTTAATTCTTCTCGTGATAATGTCCAATGATTTACAGCTTCCATGTGGGCAGCGATAATTTTTGCATTAGGTGCAGCCTTATAAACTTCATAGACATCATTTTTACCCATCACTAAAGAGCCGCCTATTAGGAATTGATTATCTCCAGCATTTACAACAATAATTTCAGGCTTATGTGTGTTAATTACTTCTTGAACTGCATCATACCAAACCGTATCTCCAGCAACATATAATGTTTTCTCCGATGAGTGTTTAAAAACAACCCCACATACGAGACCAGCTGCTTTTAAGATTTCGCCTCTTCCATGTTCGCCTTTTGTTTTCGTCAATTGGATATCTTCAAAAACGGTATCCTCTTGTAAAACCTCGACATTTTGGAAACCAGCGTTGCGTATTCCTGCTGCATCGTCTTCATTTTGGGAAAATAGTTTAATGTCCTTTGGCAACGCTTCTATTGCAGCAGGATCCCAGTGATCAGGATGCAGATGAGTAACGATGACCGCATCAATATCTTGAATAATAGATTCTATGGATGTTGGTAAACTTACCAAAGGATTGCTCTTATCTTGTCTTGGTGCTTCAGGTAATCCTACCGCAGGTCCAAAGGCAGGCAAAGTTCCTTTTTGTGCTAACATTGGATCCATTAAGAACTTTTTTCCTGCGTATTCAACGACTATTGTTGCATTTCTAATTAGTTGTATATTCATCTAGTAAAACTCCTTCTCTTTATAAATTCCTTTTAACAATGTATATTCTATATTATGACTCATTGACGAATACATAGACTAAATAAAGTCTTTTGGAGGTTTGACTTTATTTATGAAAGGAGTTAAAGGAAATGTTAGATAGGACAGATCTTCTTATCTTAGATGAACTATCGAAGAACAGTCGGATAACAATGAAGGAATTAGGCGAAAAAATCCACTTGACTGGACCAGCTACATCAGCAAGAGTGGCTAAATTAGTGGATAGTGGGGTAATTGAGGGGTATACCATTAAAATCAACCAAATAAAAATGGGGTATTCTGTTCACGCTATCATTCACATTTATCTTAAAGACACCAATCATCGACCTTATTTATCATTCATAAAAAGTCAGGATCAATATGTCATAAACAACTACAAAGTTAGTGGAGAAAGTTGTTATCTTCTCGAATGCAAATTTCCAACTAATGAAATATTAGATCAATTTTTGACTGACATGAGCCAATATGTAAGTTATAAATTATCTATTATTATTAATAAATAGTACATAAAACAAAGGATGTTTTTGGGATGCTTATTTTAAAGAAGAACAACTAACAATACAAAGTCAATTCTTGCGTAGTACAACTAAACTTGTAATGGATTAATCATCTAAGGGGGGACGATTGCATTTAATGTAATCGCCTTTACATTTTAGACTCTTACTGTGCAGTCATTCAAGTATTTTAAATCTAGAGACACGCCAAAGAGAGAGTATATACTCAATCGCAGTAGAGAGAATATTCAAAAAATAAATATTTTTTAAGTTTTTTTATTTTAGTATTATTCAAATAAAAATAATAGGATAGAGTTCGAAATATTGTTGCAAGAAATGTCTGATAAGTATTTAAAATGGATTTACATACATAATGAGCGCAAAACTTCAGATTCCTGTCATAGCCCAACGGAAATCTAAAGTTTTGCGCTCAATGAAATTTACCTACTAAAAATTTATTCTATTTTAAGGATTCTATGACCTTTATGAACTCATCTTCATCCAAATTAAATGATGTAATTTCATAATATGGAGGGAGGTCCCTAAGAAATTCAATTTCATAAATTATAGATACTGGCAAAAACTTATACATATATGTATCAGTATCAGCATCCGTAATGGTTTCAAAAACACCTATATAATCCCCAATTTGCAAAGGGCTTCTGTTGGGAATTCTCCCAAAAGGATTTTCTCCAGTCTTAATGTATTCTAGAATTGTATGAGTATAAGGATAACTCCATATCATTCCACCATCTTGTCTAATTTCAATAGATATAGTTCGGTCGCTGTTCATATAACTCAATGCTAACGCTTGATCAGTTAGTGTAGACTTATCTAAATACAAGTCAGGGGGTAGATATTCTGGTAAATATATTTTGTAATCAAGGTCTTGAATTGCTTTATTTATTATTGATTCATTATTAGAGCAGGCAGAAAGTAACAAGAAATAAAAAATAGCGAACATTAGTTTTTTTAACACAGAAACCTCCTTAATTGAATTGGATTATAAGACTTTATATCTTCTTAATTTGTGGTGAGTTTATTTGATAACGTAGTTTAGTTAATGTTTGTAAAATATTTTTAACATAGATGGCATAAGCATATTCTATTCTTTCTTCACTCATACCTAAAAGAAAAGATACAATTCAACGGTGTCTTTTTCAGAGAATTTATGCAACGGGATACCTGGATCATTAACAAAAACATGGAACATAGAATTAAAAACCCTTCATTAAATCTCTTTGACAAATTATATCGCTCATAATATCACCCCATTTCAATATTCGACAAAAAGGAGACTTTTCCTTTAGAGTTAAAGGAACATCGTGGTCACAAAGTAAAGTATATTTGGTAACCTTTGTTTATGTATGTGAACAAAAGGATACAAGGCAACATGAGTTTTCAATTTGTTAAGATGATTGAAATTGTAGAAGATTTGCTAACCACCGTCTATGAGGAAATGGATATCGCTGAAAAATTAATTGAAGAAATTATCTACTAATATTCGGTTACGAAACTATTCAATAGAAAATTTGATCCATAATTAGCACGATTGAGAAAAACCTATGCCTAATTCCCCGGTAAAAAAAAGGAGGATTGGGCTTTTTTACTTCAAAACCGTTAACATACTTCTATTGGTAAATGCGTTGGCGTAGCCTGGTAAATTCCTTGGCGTAAAGTGGTAAAAAAGATGGCAATGGTGGTAAGATCTCTTGGCTGTATTCACAGAAGAACCATTTTCTTTAGGACGAACTATTTTTTATATAATCCCTTTACAGCATACTTTTGAAAATTAGGAGACGTTCAGGTTTATTAAGTGATCGTCTCCTCGTATTTGACTTAATACAACCATGAAAATACTCTATTTCATTCTCGATGGTGTACTTCTGTTTTTAAAATACATGGGTAACTATGCAGCAAACTAACTAACTGACTACACATAGTTAGATTTGATAGGCAATATTTTCGCACTTTATATGTAATTTTCTGGTATCATTTAAGTGAAGAAGTCAGTTAATTGTGATTTTTCACTTACACTAAAGAGTTTAACAACGGAAAAAAAGGGTGATTGTTTTTGTGCAATGTCACTTTAGTTAACTGGATTATTATGTAAATATTGAAAGAGAAATAAAAGGGGGATATGATTTATGAGTGAAGAACAATTATTTGAACAAATGAAAATGTGGCGTAACTGGACTGTAGAATTTCTTCGTACAATTCCCGAAGAAATCGCTGACCAAATTCCTCATGGTCATAATAATAGTATCCGTTGGAACACTGGTCATATTTTAGTAGGGTGGGATAACACAATGTTTTCATCTGTTGATAAGGAGAGACAAATGCCCCTGTCTTATCACTTGATGTTTCCGAGAGGTAGTAAACCAGAAAATTGGACAGAACAACCTCCGTCAATGGATATGCTTATTAAGCAGTTGGAAGAACAACCTATTCATATTGAACAAGCGTGTAAGGAACACCTTGATGACCCACTTAAAGTATCTTTTTTAGGTATGAGAACATTAGGAGATATGTTTGTTTTTCATATGAACCATGAAAGTCTACATATGGGAATAATAAAAAGTATGAAGCAAACTCTTTTAAAGTAATTAACAGCTTTATTCCTATCTTAATATATTGTACTAACGCTTTAGCTGAACAAGAGCTATGCTTATAGCCAGACTTTTGCTGGGCCGTACAAGGATTCTGGTAAAATAATAACCAACTAAGAGAAACGATTTCTTCATAGCGATTGTCTTTCTTAGTAAACGAAAGACTACCATGAAAATACATATTTTCATTCTCGGTGGTGTATTTCTGTTTTTAAAATACACGGGTGACTATGCAGCAACGAACAATAAATATGAAGTTTGGTAAGAGTGTGAAATTTCCACTAAAATCAACAATTTTGACTCTAAGTATAGATTGAAGAAAAAAACGATCTCATTAGAAATCGTTTTTTTGTAGTCAATATTTCAATTGGCTTATCAAAGTAAACCGATGAAAAGATAAATGGCAGTCCCCCAGATAAATAGGGCGGAGCTTTTATTGAAAATAATCATTAACTTTCCCTTACCGTCTAATTTCTTAATGACTGAACCTGCTACCGTTAAGCCAAAAAACCAAATCCAAGATACTACAATACAAGAAACGGTAAAGAGAATTCGTTCTGTGCCAACATACTTTAGTGCACTTGTGCCAATAACTCCCACTATATCTAAAATTGCATGTGGATTTAGTAAGGATACAGATAAGGCAAAGAGAATTTGCTTTCTCATTGTTAACAGTTTACTAGTTATAGAAGTTGTAGGTTCAGATCGCCAAATAGAATAACCCATATACAGTAAAAACAAAATGCCTATAACCATCAAGCTAAGTCGTAGCCATTCGAATTGCAAGACGATAATTGATAAACCAAAGATAGCTAAAATGATCAATAAAGTATCACATAATGCTGCTGTTATTGTTGCAGGAAGCGCATTACGTAATCGTGGTTGTGTAGCGCCTTGCGAAAATACAAATACGTTTTGTACCCCTAAAGGTAAAATGAGCCCAATTGCTAGAATAATTCCATGTATAATTGCTTCCATTATTCATCTCCCTTTCACTAATACTGTAACTATGTTACAACTATAAGAAAACAACCAATTGGAGGGTTTTTTATCCAACCAATTTTTAGAGAGGAGGATCTTCTATGCATTGGAAGCCAGATAGGCAATCTAATCTTACAATTCATGAGCAAATCATAGAGTGGATCAAAACTCGTATTGAGCGAGGGGATTGGACAGTAGGTACTAAGCTTCCTACTCAGCGTAAACTAGCAGCACAACTTGAAGTGAATCGAAGCACAATTAATCTTGCCCTAGATGAATTAAAAGCAGATGGTTTGCTTGAAACGAAAGCAGGTTCAGGTACATTTGTAGCGAATAATTCATGGAATATCCTTTTGAATAAATCACAGCCAAATTGGCAGCAACATATTCAAGCTAGTATTCACAAACCAAACTACCATACAATTCAACTGATTAATGAATTTGAGCAAAATGATCAAATCATACGTCTTGGAACAGGTGAGCTATCTCCTGAACTACTTCCTACAAAACAGATTGAGAGCTCCTTGAAGTCACTTTCATTGGATTCTAGAGCAATCGGATACTCTGAACCGCAAGGAAGTAAAAAACTTCGACGTGTTTTGTGTGATTATTTAAAGAAAAGAGGCATTAATACAGCACAAGAAAATATCTTAATTGTTTCAGGCGCACTTCAAGCACTTCAATTGATTGCCATAGGTTTACTTGAAGAAGGGGCAATTATCTTTCAAGAAAACCCATCGTATCTGAATTCAATCCATCCGTTTCAATCTGCTGGAATGCGTATGATACCTGTTCAGCGTGATGGCAATTTAACTGATACATTAAGAATTGCCAAAAGAAAAAAACAATCCCTTTTTTACTGCGTGCCTACACTTCATAATCCCACAGGTTATAATTGGACCATAGGGGATAAACAAACCATGTATCATACGTGTGAGCAGCTACATATCCCGATTATTGAGGATGATGTGTATCATGAACTGTTATTCGAACCACCATCTTCTCCTGCACTAAAGTCATTCGATCAATCAGGGCTAGTATTGTATATAGGGAGTGTCTCAAAGACGCTAAGTCCAGGATTACGTATCGGCTGGGTAGTAGCTCCTGAGCCAGTCATCCAACGGTTAGCCGATATTAAAATGCAAACAGATTATGGATCAAGTGCCATTTCTCAAGAAATTGTTGCACATTGGCTGTCATCTGGATTATATGAATCGCACATTATCCACCTCCGCGAACAATTGAAAATGAGAGCTACATTTGTTGAAAAAATTTTAGATGCACAATTTAAGCACATCGCAACGTGGGAAAAGTCTGAAGGCGGTTTCTATATATGGCTTCGATTTAATAAACCAATTGTTAATAAGGCATTATTTCTGAATTTGCTTAAGAAACATGTACTTATCAATCCTGGTTACATTTATGATCCAAGCGACTTACATCACATTCGTCTTTCCTATGCCTATGCGTCTTTAGAAGAATTAAGGGTCGCATTGAATAGTTTATTAGAACTAGTTTGTTAATTCTAAATTTGTAAGTGTTAAGAAATTAAGAGATAAAAGCAACGAATTCAAAATCTTTGTAAGCTCTTGTTGTATTTCTCCTAACCTATTTTGCTATGATATGACTAGCTAATCGTTCACGCACATACCCGCATCATCATTCAACTAAAGACGGAGGAGGGAAAATGAGCTTGTATACATATTGGATTTGGCTATTATTACTTTTAATATCATGGTTATTTGCTCTTTTACAGTTTCAAGGCAGCTTATTGGAAATCCCTAATCGCCTATTAGGGAGCGCAGCTTTTTTTGCCCTGTTTTTCCTGTCACCATTATTTAAGAAGCAGCAAATGATTTTTACGACGATGACTAGTATTGCGGCTACACTGGCGGTCTTAATTATGTGGCCTGAGAGCGATGGGGTAATCAATCTTTATACTCTCCTTGTTTTTGCACTCATAGCAGGGATGGCAGTGGTTTACCTGAAGGCTTGGCTGAGCCTCATTATTGCGGCCTTTCTATTTGCGGGAATGATCGCACCTTCTTTTTTCGCATATTCAAGTTTTTCTCCAGTATTTATTGTGCTGTATGTATCGTTAGTAGGAATTGCCTTGGCAACTTACCGACACACAAGAACAAGAGTAGATGAAATTGAAGCGAGGAACGAGGCACTAATGAGTGAGTATAGAAAAATGAAGCGTCGCCTTGTAAACGATGAGCAGGCTGCCCGTCAGGAGGAACGCACCCAGATCGCTAGGGAAATTCATGATTCGGTCGGTCACAAACTAACGGCTTTGCTCATGCAGCTTGAAGTAGTTCGAATGGAACAAAAAGATGAAGCTACTGCTCAAAGGCTCCTAGAATTAAAAAAACTTGCAAAGGAAAGTTTAGAGGAAACCCGTAGTGCAGTAAAGACGTTGAAACAAGATGAAGTAGGTGGGTTATCAGCGATTATCAGGTTGATTCGAAAACTGGAAGCGGAAAGCTATATGCGAATTCAGTTTTCAATCAGGCATGGTGCACTAACTGCGCAATTGGGAAATGAGCAGGTAATTGCAGTTTACAGAGCAGTTCAAGAAGCGTTGACTAATGTGATGCGCCACTCAGGTGGACGAGAAGTTGAAATCATTTTTGAAGCCCCAGCTGGGGGGGTATTTCGATTTGAAGTGTCGAATCCAGTGAAAACGTCAAGACAGCATCAAGAGGGATTTGGATTGTCTTCAATGAGAGAACGGATTGAGCAAACCGGTGGAAAACTAGAAGTTACTCAATATGAAGGTCGATTTATCGTGCGTGGAACGATACCAATGCTTGATAGGAAGAAGGGGAAGATAGAATGATCCGTATTTTACTAGCTGAAGATCAGGGTATGGTTAGACAGGGATTGAAGATGATGGTGGAGACAGATACTGAGCTGAAGGTGACCGGTGAAGCGAGTAACGGGAAGGAAGCTGTTTCTCTTTGCGAAAAACAACATTTTGATGTCATTGTTTTGGATATTCGCATGCCAGAAATGAATGGCTTGGAGGCGGCCCGTATCATACACTCTCGTTGGCCGGATCGAAAAGTACTCATGCTGACAACATTTAATGATGATGAATATGCACTAGAGGCACTGAAAAGTGGGGCGAGTGGGTACATGCTTAAGGATGCAGAACCCTACGAACTTATTAAGGCAATTCGAAGTTGTTTATCTGGTGGACTCTCCTTGCAGGACCAGGTGGCAGCAAAAGTAATGCCCCGATTGATTAAACAACAGACGGGAACACAAGAGGTGGACCCGTCGCTCACTCCAAGAGAATTAGATATTATCCGTCGAATTGGCGAGGGGAGAAGCAATAAGGAAATCTCAGAGGAACTTGCGTTGTCGGTTGGTACCGTAAAAAATCATATCAGTATCATTCTCGATAAGCTCAAGCTGAGAGACCGTACACAGATTGCGATATATGCGATCAGACATAACGTCGTTTAAGAGCCTTGATTGGAAAAATGCCATCGAGCTGTTGATAAAAGGCTGTTTTCACAAAGTTTGTTGTTTTCGTAAAATCCTACTGTTCACACAAATTACTAAGAATATACTACTAATTAGTAAGTACTGCTCTTTTCTTCCATTATTTATTGGCTGATATCTTTATCTAGGTACTTTTCCGATAGTTTAGGATAAAAAGCCACGATGTTTATGAATAGAGCCTAATAATATGACTTAAGTCATGGAAATAGAAATAACTGATGACTAGAGACAGTGGCAGCACTGTCTTTTTCTTTATATACTCGGATACATAGACATGAAAGAGTGTTGGTAAAGGCAAAGCACGTGTATATGGTGGATAGCGTCCACTTGGAACGCTTCGAATGTAAACAAATTAGTCAAAGTTTAGGAATACAGCCTTAGGAATGAAAAATTGTTTAACGATCACAAGGAGGTAGTGACATGCTTGAAACAGAAGAGCTGAAAAAGGTTTTTAAAGGAAAGACTGCCGTAGATGGTGTCAATTTATATTTGGATAAAGGTGAATCAGTCGGACTATTAGGGCCGAATGGAGCAGGGAAGTCAACAACGATATCTATGATTTCCTCCCTGATTAAACCGACTGCTGGAGATGTGAAGCTGAAAGGCCAAAGTGTGTTGAAGGATCCAGGCATCATTCGAAATGTGTTAGGTGTTGTTCCACAGGAAATTGCCTTGTATGAAGAACTTACTGCCTATGAAAACTTAAAGTTTTTTGGAAGAATATACGGATTGAAAGGAAAAGAGCTTGAATTCAAAATTCAGGAAATCCTTGAAATCGTTGGTTTGAAGGAACGACAAAAAGAGATTGTCAAAACGTATTCAGGTGGCATGCAGCGTCGGATTAATATGGCAGCGGCGATGCTTCATGAACCAGAGCTTCTAATTATGGATGAACCTACGGTGGGAATCGATCCACAATCGAGAAGCCATATTTTAGATACGGTGAGGCACCTCAACCAGGAGAAGGGGTTAACTGTGCTTTATACAAGTCATTACATGGAGGAAGTGGAGCGTTTGTGCGATCGTGTTTACATCATGGACCACGGACAGATTATTGCTTCAGGAACAAAGCATGAGTTAAAGAGCATTTTATCCGGTGAGGAAACGATTATCATTGATTTGGACCGACCATATCCAGAATTGGTTACGGATCTAAAGTCACACGATGGGATCCGTCAGACAATTGAAACGGAAAAAGGCTTGAAGTTGATCGTACCTAAGGGAAGTAAGCTTCTCGGTAGCATTTTTCAGGCCGCAGAACGTCATCAGGCGCAAATTTTAAATGTCAATGTACAAGTACCGACGTTGGAGGACGTGTTTTTACATCTTACAGGTCGCAAGCTAAGGGATTGAGGTGAAAGAGATGGGAAATTTTTTAAAAAAGGATATACTCGTTCTGCTTCGTGATCGAACAGAGCTAATGCTTCTCTTGCTCATGCCAATCATTTTAATCGCAATTTTAAGCTTTGCCTTAAGAGGAATCCTTGGTGGGGATACAACGAATTTCCATATGAATGTGGCTTTTGTGATGGAGGATAATGAGCAACAGGGTATCATTAATTTTATCGATGGTTTGGAAAACATGGGGATGCCTTCTGAGGTCGCTCAGGAGCTGGAACTTGCTGCAGGGGAAGTTAAACCATATACCATGTTGAAGGAGTTTATGCAGGATGAAAGTGTCAGAAACATAGTTACAGTAGCAGAACTCAATTTTTCAGAAGCGGTGGAAGCACTGGAAAACGAAGATATTGTTGCAATTTTAACAATTCCTGAAGATTTCACATACCATTCACTTCAAAAAATGCTGTTAAATGAAGGAGATGGAAGTGAACTGAAAATCACGGTCAAAGACTTTGGTTCGATCAGAGTAGATGCATTCCAAAACATGATTGATAGGTATGTGAGCACACTGAATCTTGAAACAGCGATATCTCAGACATTTATGGAGATGGGGCATGGAGATGTGTTAGCAGGTCGTGGCAAAGAGGAGATTGCAGCCCATGATCTTGGAGGCATTGAATCCATTTCTGTACGAGAACCGATCACGTCCTTCCAATATTATACGATCAGTATGGCAGTAATGTTTGTATTGTATGTTGGATCAACGATTGCGAGTAAAGCTTACGTGGAAAAAAAGCAGCATGTGTTTAATCGAATTATCCTTTCCAATCAACATCCAATTGTTTATTTAGGTGGAAAAATCTTATCAGCATCTGTCATTTCGTTTATTCAGCTATTCATTCTCTTTTTTGTGTCGACGTTAGTATTCCGAACCTTTCCACTCGATGAACCTGCGTTTTGGGGAGGGTTTACTCTCATTGCACTTATCCTTGCCATTTGTGTAGGTGGCTTTGCGGCACTATTAACAGCTGTCGCTGTGAAATATGAAAATGATGCGATTAATCATATTTTTGCTGGTGGAATCGTGACGTTACTAGCCTTCGCTGGTGGAAGTTTTTTCCCAACGTCTGAAATGCCAGCAATCATCGGGGTGATAGGAAATTGGACACCTAATGGTGCAGCTTTATCTGCATTTTTAAAGTGGATGCAGGTGCTTGATATGAGCGTGCTTCTTCCATATTTGCTTCGAATAGCAGCGTTGGCTGTCTTACTGATTGCCAGCAGCATTTTAATTTTTCCAAAAAGGAGGTCGGTGTAGATGAAGTCAGTATTTCTATTACAATGGCAGCGGTTCCGACGCGCACCAATTCTTGTTCTGTCATTCCTAGGAATGACGATACTGTTCGTTTCTTTTCTAGCAGGGTTTGGTGGACCGAACAGCCACATTACGATTTACACCTACGGAGACCCATCCTTGAAGGAAGAAAATAAGTTGAAATGGCTCGAGCGATTGAATGAAGCAGAAAATATGACCTTCCGGTGGGTTGGAGAATCGGAGGCGCACGAAGCAGTTTCGAGTAGAGAGGCAGGACTCGCGCTGAAGTTGATGAATGACAATTATCGGATTCTCATTGCGGTGCAAGAGCCTTCTAGTGTGATGGTAGAAAACTATGTTCATCAAGTATTTTCAAAGGAATTGCGGTTACAAGAAGTTGCAGCACAGATCGACGCAAACGAATTTCGTTCTGAGTTGGAACGAGTAATGAATGAACCGGCAATGCACGTAGTAACTCAATCATTAAGTGGTGAGGAAAGCACATTTATTTATGATGACCAGCTTCACGTATTGTTTGGAATGACCCTATTTTTCTCGATATACACGATCATGTTTAGTTTAATGAATGTGGCGGAGGAAAAGAGGATGGGGACGTGGGACCGTCTTATCGTCTCGCCACTTTATAAATGGCAAATCTATACAGGACACTTGTTATACAGCTTTTTTATCGGATATTTTCAAATTCTTATCGCTTTCTTATTTTTCCGATTCATATTTGGATTTGACTTAGGAGAGCGTTATGGTACGTTACTTCTTGTCATCGCATGCTACACTTTTGCGATCGTGAGTCTTGGAATGCTGGTCATGGGACTAGTGAAGCGATCACAGCAAATGCAGGCCGTTGTTCCAATCTTGGCTGTGGCGATGGCAATGCTAGGTGGAGCATATTGGCCGATTGAGATAGTGTCGAATGAGATCATGCTTGCCTTATCAAAGGGAATGCCAATTTATTACGGATTAGATGCTTTGAAAGGGGCAGCGATTTATAACTTGGGATTGCCTGATTTACTTCAACCAATTTCGATTATGGTACTGTTTGGGGTAGTCTGCATGGGAGTTGGAATCAATTTGATGGAGCGTCGTGCGTAAACAAGGGGGTAAACAAGGGGACGGTTCGTCTGCTTCCTATTAATAATTATTATAATTAGGGGGCACCGGAACCGTCCCTGTGTGTCACTGTGTGTCTCAAGACGATCACTTTTTTAGGGTGATCGTTTTTGTCGTACTAGACTTTATACTACGCAACAAACTAGCTGAGCATAGATGAAAATAGTTAGACAATTATTCTACTCCTAATTTGTTATTTTTTGGTATTATTTAAGTGGCGAAGTAAGTTGTTTTTTGAATTTTTTCACTTACATTTACGAGCTTTAAGATTTTTCTAATCTAGGAGGTTGGCTAACAATGAATAAAGAAATTAAGTTTAGAATAGCAGTAGAACAAGATTTGGATAAAATTGTTGAAATGCTTGCTGATGATGTCTTAGGTAGTAAGAGGGAAAGATACGAGCAACCCCTTCCAGATAGTTATCTAAAAGCGTTTCAAGCTATTACATCCGACCCAAACAATGAACTGGTTGTAGCATACCAAGGCGATGAGATTATTGGGGTTCAACAAATTACCTTCACTCCTTATATAACACATCAGGGTGGTTGGAGAGCTACCATTGAAGGTGTAAGAACCGCGTCTTCTTCTCGTAGTAAAGGCATTGGGACTGAACTCATTAAGTGGGGAATTAATCGCGCAAAAGAACGTGGTTGTCACATAGTACAGCTTACAACAGATAAAGAACGTCCAGATGCTTTGAGATTTTATGAAAAGTTGGGTTTTAAGGCAACACATGAAGGATTAAAACTTAAATTATAATAATGTCACTAACGGGAGCTTAAATGGAACAGCAGGAACAGTCAAATATTAGAATAGAAGTGAAAGACAAATAGAATGAGAGGGATTCATATGGAAATAAACATTATAAATAGGATTATCAATGCAAAGGATAAATATAATTTTTCAGGAACATTTCTTGTCAAAGATTTAAACAAAAATTTGGCAGCGAATAGTTATGGTTATGCTAATCGTTCCGAGCAGATTGAAAATAATACTGATACTAGATTTGGAATAGCATCTGGCTGCAAACTATTTACATCGATAGCAATTTGTCAACTTGTGGAGGAAGGAAAACTTTCCTTTGAGACAAAGTTAAAAGATTGCCTAAACATTGCATTTCCGAATTTTGATGAGGATATAACCATTCATCACCTTTTAACACATACGGCTGGCATACCTGATTATTTTGATGAAGAAGTTATGGATGATTTTGAGGAGTTATGGGTTAATAACCCGATGTACTTTATAAGAACTTTAGAAGATTTCTTACCATTATTTCAGAACAAACCAATGAAATTAAAAGTAAACGAAAGATTTCATTATAACAATGCTGGATATATAATACTTGGGCTAATTGTAGAGCAAGTAAGTAAGCTCTCATTTACTGATTATGTTGGGGAAAACATATTTAAAAAAGCTGGTATGATTAACTCGGGCTATTTTGAATTTGATTCACTTCCAAAAAATACAGCACTTGGATATATTGATTTACCTGATGGGAGTTGGAAAACAAATATTTACTCATTGCCTGTAAAAGGTGGTTCAGACGGCGGGGCGTTTGTAACTGTAAATGATATGGTAAAGTTCTGGGATGCACTCATCAATAATCAATTACTAAGTCAAGAATACACTCTTAAGTTACTAACTCCATATATTAGAACTAATGATTTAAATAGCTTTTATGGTTATGGAGTTTGGATTGAAAAAAATGTTGATACCATTTTAAAATATCATATAATGGGTTACGATCCTGGGGTGAGTTTTCATTCTGCTTTTTATCCTAAGACCTCAATAAAAACTGTTATATGTTCAAATAAATCTGAAGGAGCATATGACATTATGAAAGAAATTGAAGAAGAAATACTAAAATAATTTGAATAATCAATTGGATATTAAGAACAAATGTACTTAAAGTAACGGCTACAAAAATTGAAGTTGTCACTTAGGCAGCTTTTCTTAGTCAACGGGATTTTAGTTGAAGAAACAATATAAGGAGAATTATTAAAAAATATACTTTTTTAACAGGGGGATAGAATGATTTTAGAAGTTGTTATGCTACAAGTTAAGCAAGGAATGGAAGAGGAATATGAAGAAGCATTTCGAGAAGCATCAAAAATTATATCATCAATGAGAGGCTACATAACTCACGAATTACAACGATGTATTGAAGTTAAGGGTAAATATTTATTGTTGGTAAAATGGGAAACATTAGAAGACCATACAGTTGGATTTAGACAATCGAAAGAGTATCAAGAATGGAAAAAACAACTACATCATTTCTATGACCCATTCCCTACAGTCGAACATTTTGAACATGTTCCTCTCTAAATAGTGTTACTGTTTTATGCAAAGGTACGCAAAGGGACGGTTCATCTGCTTCTTATTAACAATTATTACAATTAGGGAGCATTAGAACCGTCACAGTGATTTAGTGATTTTAAGAAGGGAGAGTAACATGAAAAATATACATAAATTAATACAGGATGAAATCTGGAGCGATATTAGAAATACTTTGGATGAGGGGCAGTCAATTGAGATCTTTAAAAATGTAAATAAGTTAAAAATTTTAGAAGTAAACGAAAACTCAATATTAGTAAGAGTTCTATCAACAGGAAATGAACCGAAATTAAGTAAAAGGACCTTTGATAATATCATTTCAAAATTAATTGAAAATGACCAAATAAATCAAGGAAAAGCAGGAAGTCAACCCAGAATTACACTTGCGATCTTACATCTTCTTCCTTATTTTGAAATAGATACAAGAATAGTTGATGGAGAATCCAAACAGTGCCTTGTATGGAGTCGTATGGGGAGAGAGAAGTTTTTAAAGATCAATAGATAATGAACGCATTAGTCTTTAGACAGACGAAGTAAAATCCTCGAGAATTCATATTCATTCACTAATCAATGCCCATTAAACGAAAGACTCGTTTTAACTCAGTTTCATTCTTAAAAAATGAGTTCAACAAGAAGATGTAATTTCATTCCGAGCTAAATACTAAATTCTGATAAATCAAAGTCTAATTCCTCAGTTGAAAAGGGGGCTAGACTTTTTTTGCCGTTGCAATCTCTATCCTTACATAGTGCCATTTGTTTATGCTACCTTTTAATCCACCGTAACAAAAAAAAATTAGCGTATGTATGGTGCGAATGTGGAGGGATGACAAATGAAAATAAGGAAAGAAGACTACCTTGTATTTAAGAACTGGTGTAAGAGGTATTTTAAGGAAAATAGGGAGGGAAGCACTAAACAACTAGAAGAAGAACTCAAAAAAGCTAATCCGCAAATAATAAAAAGAATAGAAAAAGCTGTTGGGAAAGGTAATGTAAAGGCTTACCTTGGCCGTTCATTGATGACAAGTATAAGAAAAGAAGGTTGGCTTTGTTATGAAAATAAGACCTGGATGACCAGCCTAATTGGGGTTTTTGTACGTATTGTTTTAGTGAACTAGATGACGTCTATCTTATTGACATTGATGGAAACCAGTACTGTGATGACGATTGTTTTGAAGAGTATGGGGCTACTGAGTTTTACGACTCTTATAATGATGATTATTTTTATTTATTTTCGGATTTCAAACATTTAAAAGAGAAGTATACGATTTTTTTAGAAAAAAAGGTCCAACCAACTCACCGTAATCACCTTGAGTTAAAAGAGATCCTAACAAAAATACTCGATGTAGTTAACGATGATATGTATTCTACGGTTTGGTTGAATGGTGGAGATGATGGACCGGTCTGTGATGAGATTGCAAGAATGCTTCAGATCCTTCAACGTGATTACGAGACCCTAATGAAAGAAGATTCACGGATTGCGGAAAAGCGTAAACATATTAATCGGCTTTATTCTATCATTGTTGATCGAACCTTACTAAAAAAACGAAACAAACCAGTGATTTTAAAGCAGTTTATACAAAAGTCTCGAAAATATCACAGTAAGATAGACACGGATCGATGGACAACAAAAGATTTAAGAATGAGAAACAAATGGTACGATCTGCTATGCACGGAATGTTCAAATGGTATTAGCTATAGCAATGAAATCTGCTGCCCTGCTTGCCAAGAAGTAACCGATATGAAATGGGCTAAACTTCTGGCAGATGGTTATTATTATTGTCATGAATGCGCCGACGAATGGAAAAGGAGTTGAAATTATGAGAGAAAACAAGATTTGGTACGGACTAGCAGACAATAAAATCTATGATGGTGAAGTAGAGAATGATTTAATGGACGGATATGGAAAGTTATATTATGAAGAGGCATCCATTGATATAGATAATCCAGTTTTGAAATACGAAGGCTATTTTAACAAAGGTAAGTACGAGGGGTTTGGAGTATTATTCTCAATGAATGCAACGAAAATTTATGAAGGGCATTGGAAAGAAGGCAAATACCACGGAACTGGTAAATTGTATGAAAACGATGAGATTATCTATGAAGGTCATTTCATTGACGGGGTGAAGGAGCATGTCTACTACTCTCGTAAACAAGGAGTTCATAGTGAGTATTATGATACTGGCCAGTTAAAATATCAAGGTGAGTGGAAGAACGGTTATAAGCATGGTTATGGGGTAGGGTATTGGGAAGACGGAACAGTTTGGTATCAGGGTGAGTTTAAAGATGACAAACCACATGGCTTGGGCAAAATATATTATAAAAATGGTCAACTTCGCTACGAAGGAATGTTTGAACAATTGCAATACATCGGCTATGGAACGGAATACTATGAAAATGGCAAAGTTAAATTTGTGGGTACGTTTGGTCCAACCCCGTACTTCTTCTACGGTGCAAGACGCTACGGAAAAGGAAAGCTTTACTATGAAACAGGTGAGCTCCGTTATGAAGGGACCTTTGGTGGTGATTAAACAAGGGTAAACAAGGGGACGGTTCATCTGCTTCTTATTAATAATTATTACAATTAGGGATCATCGGAACCGTCCCTGTGTGTCTCCCTGTGTGTCTCCCCCTGTGTCTCCCTGTGTGTCCCAAGCGATCAAATCAAAAACTGTAATAGATTATTCATCTCCCATTCACATAACAAAATTATGATTTATATGTGAGAACCGATTGAATGAAGGTTTAAAACATAAATGTGGAGAAAAGGTGATGAAATTGAAAGAGATATTACATGTGTTATCAAAAGTAATAACTAGTAAATGGGGAGCAAAGGGGATACTGGCAGGTTGGATTACCCTAAGTATTGTCCTTACCTTGGTAGCCCCACCGGCAAAGGATCATGCCACGAGTGTTCCTGTTTCTGGGTTACCGGACACTGCTCAGTCAGTTGTTGGAACTCAGTTAGATACAGAATTTTATGACGGACAGGAGGGTGTTCCAGCCTTATTTGTCTATGAAAAAAGTGGAAGCTTTGAAGAGGTTGAGTTAGATAATGTTGGGAGATTTACGAAACAGGTAAAAGAGTTAGGTTGGTCAGAAGTAGAAGCCATACTGCCATTTGAACATGTTCCTGTAGAGTCACGCTCAATTTTTCTTTCGGAAGATAAATCAGTTCTTGTCATTCCCTTATTTTTAGTGAAGGGCTTAGAAAGCTCTGAGATGAGTGAGGCGTTATCAAAACTTGAGCAACTTTCAGATGAGTTAATCGGAAATTCTGAAATTGCGTTATATGTTTCTGGACCAGCAGGTATTGCATCGGACGCTACTGGAATATTCGCAAATGCGAATATCACGTTAATCCTAATTAGTATTGCTTTGATTTTCGTTTTATTAATTGTCATTTATCGTTCACCAATACTAGCCATACTTCCACTTGTTGCTGCAGGTATTGTGTATCAAGTTGTAGATCGTACATTAGGACTTGCTGGACAAGCTGGGTTGGAAATCGAAGCGCAGTCTTTATCGATCATGTCGATATTATTGTTCGCGGCTTTAACAGATTATGCGTTATTCATAGTTTCAAGATTTCGTGAAGAACTCCAGTTACAAGAAGATAAGTTTACTGCCATGCAAAAGACGGTAAAAGAAGTTGGAATTGCGATATTCTTTAGTGGTGCAACTATCATTGCAGCTCTAGTAGTCTTATTCCTAGCAACGTTCCAAGTATATCGTAACTTTGCACCAGTATTCTCTATTGCAATGGTGATTATTTTAGTAGCGGGAATTACTTTATTGCCAGCTATGTATTTAATTGCAGGTAGAAAGGCATTTTTCCCGTTTATACCTAAAGTAGGAGCGTATGAAACTACTTCAGCAAAAGTTTGGGGTCGTATTGCTCAAAGAGTGACTAAGAGACCGATGGTAAGTGGGGTTGCGATCCTAGTCTTGTTTCTAGTCATGGCTGCCAATGTTACACAAATCAATTTTTCGTTTAACTTATTAAAATCTTTTCCAGAGGATATGCCATCTCGAATAGGTATAGAGTTAATGGAGAAAACATTTCCGGCAGGCGAATTTACACCGACAACCGCTATTATTGATGCTCGTGATACGGATAAATTGACCTACGAAAGTTTTGATAGCTTAAGAGCTGTTTTACTAGAACAGCAAGGAGTAAGAGACGTTGGTGAGCTAGAAGTGTCTGTTGAAAATGAGAATATAGTAAAATTTGATTTGTGGTTTGAGAATGATCCTTATCATCTCCAAACTTTAAAGCAGTTAGAGGAAATTATTTCTAAACAACAAGTCTTTTTAACACAAGCAGATCTACCAGAAGCAAGTATGTACTTTATAGGCGAAACAGCGGAACAAGTGGATATTAAACAAGTGAATGAAAGGGACTTATGGGTTCTGCTGCCACTCATCACACTAGTCATTGCACTGCTGTTATTTTGGCAAACAAAATCCTTGATCGCACCCTTATATATGGTGTTCACAATTCTATTATCCTACGGAGCTTCATTAGGCATCAGTTTTTGGATCTTTCAAAATGTGTTAGGTCACGAAGCAATTAGCTATCGTATTCCACTTTATACGTTCGTATTCTCAGTCGCATTAGGTGTTGATTATTCAATCATGTTAGTTACAAGAATCCAGGAGGAAGCAAGGAATCATCCTATTCAAAAAGCAGTTCAATTAGCAATCAAACACACAGGGGGCGTCATCTCATCAGCCGGTCTAATTCTCGCAGCGACATTTGCCGTGTTAATGACTCAGCCATTACTGGAGCTTTATATGTTCGGTTTTACGGTGGCACTAGGCGTTCTTCTTGATACATTTTTGGTCAGAACCGTTCTTGTACCTGCAATCATTATGAAACTAGGAAAATATAGTTTTTAGAAATAGTAAGATTTTCACGATTAATTTCGATAGAAAAATGTTCCAACTAGCAAAAAACCGTTTATCACGTTTGATAAGCGGTTTTTTCTTTTGAGAAGAAAGACTGGAAATGAAAACTGTAATATTCTGTTCATCTTCTGTTCATAAAACTCGATTAAGATTTAAGTAATAACAGTTTACAGGGTCCCTAAATTACACCGAACTAAAAACGAACCAAATATTTTTTAAAAAACTAGTATTTGACAATTCATTCTAGAGCTGTTATCTTTGCAATAATAAATTTTGGAAAATAAAAAGTCGATGACGAGAAGAGTAAGATAGGTGCCCTGTTCCACAGAGAGTCGGTAAATGGTGCGAGCCGATGTTCAGAGCTTATCCGAAAATCATCTCCGAGATGCAATGCTGAAAAAGTTCAGTAAGTATTGCCGGGTAGTCCCCCGTTACAAAGGAACACGTATGATTGTACGTTGATCGAGTGTCGTTTTATGGAGTTTTCTATCCAAGAAACGGAACTAGGGTGGTATCGCGAGCTAACTCGTCCCTATTTTAGGGGCGAGTTTTTTTATTTTTCAAAAAGTCATAAAAACTAAATAGGAAAAGAGGTATGTGCAATGAAGGAACAATTGATTTATTTGAATGGTCAGTTTGTCAGGAAAAAAGATGCTGTTGTATCTGTGTATGATCACGGTTTTCTCTACGGAGACGGTGTATTCGAAGGTATTCGAATGTATGAAGGTAACGTTTTTCGACTTACAGAACATATTGATCGCCTGTATGACTCAGCAAAGTCAATCATGCTATCAATTCCGCATAGCAAACAAGAATTAAGTGATCTAGTTGTAGAGACGTTAAAACGAAACAATCTTCTAGATGCCTATATTCGCGTAGTTGTATCTAGAGGAGTCGGCAATTTAGGCTTAGATCCTTCTTCTTGTTCAGAACCACAAGTCATTATCATCGCAGAAGAACTTACATTATTCCCGAAAGAGTTATATGAAACGGGTATTGATATCGTGTCAGTTGCAACGAGAAGAAATCGATCTGATGTGCTTTCACCAAAAGTGAAATCATTAAACTATTTGAATAATATTCTTGTCAGAATTGAAGCCAATTTAGCTGGTGTTAGTGAAGCGCTTATGTTAAATGAGCAAGGCTATGTCGCTGAAGGGTCTGCAGATAACGTCTTTATTGTAAAAAATGGAGAAATCTTAACACCGCCGGGTTATGTAGGGGCACTGGAGGGGATTACAAGAAATGTCATTATGGACATTGCTCGAAATCTTGGTTTATCGATGAAAGAGCAAGTTTTTACAAGGCATGATGTTTATGTGGCAGATGAAGTCTTTTTAACTGGGACAGCAGCAGAGGTTATTGCAGTTGTTAAAGTAGATGGTAGAACCATTGGTGATGGTAAACCTGGTTCATACACAAATAGACTGCTAAAGGAATTTAGAAAAACCGTTATAGAAGATGGCGTAAAAGTATATGGAAAACAAAATGTTCAAGCTTAACAGGGAGGATTAACAATGCGAAGTGACATGATCAAGAAGGGAGTCGACCGGGCTCCACACCGAAGTTTGCTTTATGCAACAGGTGTGAAAATAACGGATCTTGATAAGCCTTTTATCGGGGTTTGTAATTCCTATATAGATATTATTCCAGGACACGTCCACCTCAGGCAGTTTGCGGATGTTGTCAAGGATGCCATTAGAGAGGCTGGTGGAATTCCGTTCGAGTTTAATACCATCGGAGTAGATGATGGTATTGCGATGGGCCATATCGGGATGAGATATTCTTTGCCAAGTAGAGAGCTTATTGCAGACTCAGCAGAAACCGTCATAAATGCCCATTGGTTTGATGGAGTGTTCTATATTCCTAACTGCGACAAGATTACTCCTGGAATGTTAATGGCTGCAGTTAGAACGAACGTCCCCTCCGTATTTGTTTCAGGAGGTCCGATGGAAGCAGGTGTTTCTAGCAGTGGAAAGCCTTTATCGCTTGCATCCGTTTTTGAGGGTGTTGGCGCTTATCAATCAGGGAGAATGTCTGAAGGGGAATTGTTTGATATTGAAAAAAATGCCTGTCCAACCTGTGGCTCCTGTTCAGGAATGTTTACAGCAAATTCGATGAACTCTCTTATGGAAATGCTGGGAATAGCGCTACCGGGGAATGGAACGCTTGTTGCCACTTCAAAGGAACGACACCAATTAATCTATGATGCGGCGCGGTATTTGATTGAAATGATAAAGAAAGACATTAAGCCTAGAGACATTATTACGAAGGATACAATCGATGATGCATTTGCACTTGATATGGCAATGGGTGGATCAACGAATACCGTTCTTCATACGTTAGCCATCGCAAACGAAGCAGAAATTGACTATGACCTAAGTCGAATTAATGACGTGGCAAAACGAATTCCGTACTTGTCTAAAATAAGTCCCGCATCAGATTATTCGATGCAGGATGTCCATAATGCTGGTGGTGTAAGTGCAATAATTAAACAGCTTTGTGAAATGGAAGGTGCGGTCCACCCAGAACGAATTACGATTACTGGAAAATCATTATACGAAAATGTGAAGGATGCAAAAGTTCTAAATGATGATGTAATTCGTAACAAGGAAACAGCACATAGTCCTGTTGGTGGCTTATCGATTTTATTTGGAAATATTGCACCAGACGGATGTGTTATCAAAGTGGGAGCAGTAGATCCTACGATCAGGACATTTAGCGGAGAAGCGATCGTTTACGACTCTCAAGAAGAAGTCTTGGCTGGAATTGAAAATGGTGAAGTAAAAGAGGGGCATGTTGTTGTGATCCGTTATGAAGGACCAAAAGGTGGTCCAGGAATGCCGGAAATGCTTGCACCAACAGCTGCTATTGCCGGAAGAGGACTAGATAAGAAAGTTGCACTGATTACGGATGGGAGATTTTCTGGAGCCTCCAGGGGAATTTCGATTGGCCATATATCGCCAGAAGCTGCTGAGGGCGGTCCAATCGCGTTTGTGCAAGATGGTGACACGATAACCATTGATTTAGAAAACCGTTTGATTTCCCTTGCAGTTTCTGAAGCAGAATTAAACGAGAGAAAAGCGAAATGGACACAACCACCACCGAAAATTAAAAAAGGGTACTTAGCTAGATATTCAAAGTTAGTTACATCCGCAAGCACAGGTGGAATTTTAAAAATTTCATACTAAAATCGATGACGAGGTTTAAGGTTTGGGTTTCGTATTCACAGAGAGCTGGTTATGCTGGAAGCCAGTAGTACGCCAAACACTTTCATCCCCTCTGAGTGTTGTTCTGAAATTGTAGTAAGGACAGCCGAGTATACACGTATACTCGTTATCAAAAATCAGACAGATCACAGGTTAGATTTGCAACCTTGATTTGCCTTTAAGGTTACGTTTCGAAAGAGATGTTTCGAATGAGGGTGGTACCGTGGAAAGCTATAAGCCTTTCACCCCTGCGCAGTTGTTGTAGTGGTGAATTGGCTTTTTTATTTTACTCAATAAAGGAGGAGATGTATGTGGCTTCAAAAAAGACAATGGAAACACTGTTGAATTCAGAAAAATTGACTCAGAATGGGGCTGACCTTTTCATTCAAGCATTAAAGCAGGAAGGAGTTGAAATGATGTTTGGATATCCGGGCGGAGCAGTTTTGGGACTTTATGATGCTTTATATAGGTCACCGATCAAGCATGTGCTTGCTCGTCATGAACAAGGAGCCATTCACGCGGCCGAAGGTTATGCCCGTGTTTCGGGAAAGCCAGGCGTCGTCGTAGCTACTTCAGGGCCAGGTGCAACTAATTTAGTGACAGGTATTGCGGATGCCATGATGGATTCCTTGCCACTTGTTGTTTTCACTGGTCAGGTGGCTTCGCAGGTAATTGGAACAGATGCCTTTCAAGAAGCAGATATTGTTGGAATTACAACACCTATCACAAAACATAACTATCAGGTGAAAAGGGTGGAGGACCTCCCTAGAATCGTGAAAGAAGCTTTTTATATTGCAACAACCGGAAGACCTGGTCCTGTACTCGTTGATATTCCCAAGGATTTAACAGCTCATTCCGCTGTTCCTTTGCAACCGGTTGAGGTAAAACTGCGAGGATATTGCCCGACAGTGAGTCCTGATCTAGTACAAATAAGTAATCTTCTGATGGCACTAAGAGAATCAGAAAGACCAGTTATTTTAGCCGGTGCAGGAGTTCTGCATGCCAAAGCTTCAGAAGAATTACTTAGTTTTTCAGAACAATACCAAGTGCCTGTTGCGCACACGCTATTAGGACTTGGTGGATTTCCAGCACAGCACTCACTTTTTTTAGGAATGGCAGGAATGCATGGCTGTTATACATCGAACATGGCCATTTATGAATGCGATTTATTGATCAATATAGGTGCTCGTTTTGATGATCGATTGACTGGTAATTTATCTACGTTTGCGCCCAAAGCAAAGGTTGCACATATTGACATTGATTTATCGGAGATTGGTAAAAATGTTCAAACTCATATCCCGATTGTTGGTGATGCAAAAGTAGTCTTACAAATGGTTTTGAATGAAACAGTTAAAGGGCCAAATACAAAATCCTGGGTAAACCATTTAGAAAAATACAAAAAAGATTATCCATATTGGTATAACGACACCAAAGAATATCTTTCACCCCAGCACTTAATAGAATTGGTACACAAGACTACGAAAGGTGATGCCATTGTTACAACGGATGTCGGGCAGCATCAAATGTGGGCAGCACAATGCTACACATTTTCTCGTCCGAACCGTTGGGTTACCTCTGGCGGATTGGGGACAATGGGATTTGGATTTCCAGCAGCTATAGGTGCACAATTGGCTGAACCAGATGCAACTGTGATTTCATTTGTTGGCGATGGTGGCTTTCAGATGACACTTCAAGAGCTTATTTTATTAAAAGAATGGGAGTTACCAGTGAAAGTTGTGATTGTGAACAACGGATCTCTCGGAATGGTCCGTCAGTGGCAAGAAACCTTTTATGAAAAACGTTATTCGCAATCGATCTTTTCCCAGCAGCCAGATTTCCTTATGCTTGCAAAATCCTATGGAATAAAAGCTTATAGGGTAAGTACGAGGGAAGAAGCGGAGAGAGTTTTTCAGGATGTTTTGAAAGACCGGGAACCAGTCCTCATTGATTGTTGGGTAAATCCTACTGAAAACGTCTATCCAATGGTAGCTCCAGGAAAAGGATTGCACGAAATGATTGGGGTGAAACCATGAAAAAGCGAATGGTCACGGCATTAGTCAATAACCAGAATGGAGTTCTAACTCGCCTGATGGCTTTGTTTACGAAGCATCAGTATCAGATCGAAAGCTTAGCATTAACCGTTTTCACAGAGGGGAAAGAAATCTCAAAAATGTCTGTCATTGTTGAGGTTGAGGACGACCATAAATTTTTCCAGTTGGTGAAGCTAGTAAATAAACAGATTGATGTTTTGTATGTATCGAATGTTACCAACGAATATATCATTGATAGAGAAATTTCAATTATAAGAAAGTTACTAATCTAATAGTGAAAAAGAGGAGAGATTTGTAATGGTAAAAGTTTATTATCATTCTGATATACATGAAGAAGTTCTAAAAAATAAGACGATTGCTGTCATTGGTTACGGTTCCCAAGGTCATGCACATGCACTAAATTTACGAGAAAGTGGTTTTCGTGTCGTCGTTGGACTACGTAAAGGGAAATCATGGGATCATGCAGCGAAGCATGGCTTCCAAGCCTTATCTGTCAAGGAGGCGTGTGAAGTGGCAGATGTCATCATGATTTTATTACCTGATGAAATTCAGCCACTCGTTTATGAAAATGACATTAAGCCTTCCTTGTCTGCAGGAAAAGCACTTGCTTTTGCACACGGCTTTAATATTCATTTTCATCAGATCGTTCCGCCTGAACATGTGGATGTGTTTTTAGTAGCACCAAAAGGACCAGGGCACTTAGTTCGGCGAACCTATGTAAACGGAGCAGGTGTCCCTGCACTAATTGCTATTCACCAAAATGCAACAGGATTGGCGAAAGAGATTGCCTTAGCATATGCAAAAGGGATCGGGGCAGCTAGAGCAGGAGTGTTAGAAACGAGTTTTCAAGAAGAAACCGAAACGGATCTTTTCGGGGAACAAGCAGTTCTTTGTGGTGGCTTAACATCCCTTGTAAAAGCAGGATTTGAAACTCTTGTGGAAGCTGGATATCAAAAGGAAGTTGCCTACTTTGAGTGTATGCATGAGCTTAAATTAATCGTCGACCTTATGTATGAACAGGGTTTGGAAGGTATGAGGCATTCTATTTCAGACACTGCACAATGGGGAGATTTTGTCTCTGGACCACGGGTAATTCATGCGGAAACGAAGGCACGTATGAAAGAAGTATTAGAGGACATACAATCAGGAAAATTTGCAAAAGATTGGATTTTAGAAAATCAAGCAAATCGTGCGGTGTTTACTTCTATTAATAATCGAGAAAAACAGCATCCGATAGAAGTTGTCGGTAAAGAATTGAGACGTATGATGCCATTCATTAAGCAAAACTAACAAAAAGAATGAAAGCAATAGTTAATAATATAGTACGAGGTGAGTATATTGGGAATTTAGTAATGAGTGTTAACATCGAAGAAGCAATGGAAAAATTAATAGATAAAGTTCATCAAACTCCTCTAAAGCAGAGTGCGACCTTAAATTATTTAACGAATGCCAACGTTTATTTAAAACTAGAAAATTTGCAGAAAACGGGTTCGTTTAAGCTAAGAGGCGCCATGAATAAAATTTTATCATTAACTGAACACGAAGCGAAAAATGGAATTCTCGCAGCATCTGCAGGAAATCATGCTCAGGGAGTAGCGCTAGCAGCAACTTTAAGAGGAGTTACAGCTAAGATTTTTATGCCCAAGCACACTCCTCTATCAAAGATATCTGCCACAAGGGAGTATGGTGCAGAAACCGTATTGATTGGGGAAACTTATCATGAAGCCTATCAAAAAGCTCTAGAAGAAATGAAACAAAATGGTAGTACCTTTGTCCATGCATTTGATGATGAAATGATTATTGCTGGCCAAGGAACAATTGCTCTAGAGATGTTGCAACAGAGTCAGTTAGACATTATCTTTGTTCCAATTGGTGGGGGTGGACTGATATCAGGAATTGCACTTGGAGCAAAGGCAATCAATCCTTCAATAAAAGTAATTGGCGTACAGGCGTCAGGGGCACCCGGAACGTACCACAAATTTACTGGCAAAAAAATGAACAGCTTCATTCCAGTTCATACAATAGCGGATGGAATTTTGGTGAAGGAACCAGGCATCATTACCTATCCAATCATAGAAAAGTATGTAGATGATATTGTTACCGTAACTGATGAAGAAATTGCCCATGCAATCATGTTTATGCTGGAAAGAGAAAAAATGTTAGTTGAAGGTGCAGGAGCTGCTTCATTGGCCGCTATTTTATCCAAAAAGATCTCGATTGACTGTAAAAATGTAGGTTGTATTATAAGCGGCGGAAACGTAGACACCGATAAAATACAAAACTATAAAGAATTGTCTAAACCAACAATGAAGCGATACAATATTTTTTAATTAAATTCAGATCAATAGTTTTCGTATACTTCTACGATGCTAGACGCTACGGGAAGGGAAGCTCTACTTCGAAACAGGTGAGCTTCGTTATGAAGGTAGATTTGATGGTGATAACACTCTAAATTTTAAATGGAATTGAGTTTTAAAATAATTGTGAGATCATGCGGCTTCTGGGTGGTGTGATAACTTGAATTTATTAAAGGCGTACTTTAAAAGAGTGCGCCTTTTTTATAGGTATATATCTATGTGTGAGGAGTTAAATATTTAGCAGCAAAAGGTTTTTAAAATGTAATGTAGAAAGTTAATAGAAAGCAATGAAAAGGATAAACAAATGGGGAGTTTGTTCCATACTCAATTTTCAATTTGAGTTTCGGAAAATGTTTAAAGGTATCGACATTGAGGATGGGGAAATTATATTGTTATCATTTTTTTAATGGTGGAATGTCGAGTGGCTATGTACCGAGTTTTGGTTAAAAATAGCACACCCACTACTATCTGTGCGCCTTATAATATTAAACAATCAATTTGGAACGCTCTAGGAGATGCAAGTATTCAGTACACTACTTTCTGAGTCTTAGCACTACTAAATAATACTAGGGGTTGATGTATGTATGAAACAAGAAAACCTGTCTTTTTCAACTGATATTCATGAGCTCTATTCTCTACTAAAAAAATCTAACCATGTAGTCATACTTACTGGAGCAGGATTTAGTACGGAGAGTGGCATTCCTGATTTTCGCTCTAAAGGCGGATGGTGGAAAAATATTGATCCTCTAACAGTTGCGACGGTCAATGCCTTAGAAGATAATTATGATTTATTTCATGAATTTTACAGTTTTAGAATAAAAGCTCTAGAAAATTGTGCACCGCATGAAGGTCACCATATTCTAGGAAGATGGCAAAACAAAGGAATGATAGCACACATTGCAACTCAGAACGTGGACGAGCTTCACGAAAAAGGTGGCTCTAGTAGTGTGGATCATTTGCATGGTACCATCCTTAGCTACCGCTGTCATGAATGTCAAAGTGAAGCTAGCAAAATTGAATTTTTGAAAAAAGAAAGTTGTAGCCATTGTAGTGGGAAACTTCGACCAAATGTCACCCTCTTTGGCGAAGCATTACCAGATCAAGCTTGGAAGCATTCGTTGCGTCAAATTCAGCAAGCCGATCTTGTGATTGTTATTGGGACAAGTTTGCAAGTGTATCCAGTAAATCAACTACCTACAATGACTAGAGGTAAAACGGTCTATATAAACAAAGAGGTAAACGATGAGCACACATTCTTTGATTTAGTGATTAAGGGTAGTGCAAAGGAAACGTTAATGAAAGTAGATCAGTTATTTGAAAAATAAAAAAGTTGAGGTGTTCGATGAAGCTAATTCTTAGTAGAAAAGGGTTTGATTCAGGTAGCGGTGGATGTTTCTCTCCATATGATCACGAAACAGGTAAATATATTTGGTTTCCAATACCAGAGAAGGTAACTAACTATTCGAATAGTGTGAGATATACTGATGTACTTGTAAAAAATGATTATATTAGTAATATAAAAGGCTCTAATCTAAGTGAGATTTACAGTAGTCTAAAAGGATCACACCGCGTTAAGCTAAGGAAAAAAGAGTTTGTGGGTATTAACGATGATGACGTGTTTGCTCATTTTGATCCTATGCTTGGAACTCCCCCTTGGATTGAAGAAAATCCAAATTTAAAAATAGGTAGGGGATATGGGCAATATAATTCAGCCCCTCATTTAGAAAAGCATAATGTTAATGAAGGCTCAATCTTTCTGTTTTTTGGTGGATTTCAGTCAACTAAAAGAAAGAAGCTATCCGGTCATTATATCTACGGCTGGTTAAAGGTAAAGAAGAGAATTGAAACCTATAAAGAATGTAAAGAATTAATTAAAGAATACAACCTTCATCACCATCCACATATCACAGAAGCAGCTTTTAATAGAAACCAGAAAAATTATATTTTTGTACCTGATGAGTGGTTATTTGAAGATTTACAGATACCAGGTTGTGGTTATTTTACATCCCTTAACGACGACCTTTTACTTTCAAATAATAAGGAAGCGAATATAGCAACCTGGAAACTTCCAAGCTTCTTTTATCACAATCTCACACAAGTCCATCAAAAGACGTGGGAAAAGACACAAGAAGACTTTTGTACGGTTAAAACTGGGATAGGACAAGAGTTCGTTACTAATCTATCAAAAAACGGGGAAGATTGGTTGAGGGAACTGTTTACTAAAAACCAAACTAATGTTTTCCAGAATGGGACCGCTGTTGAAAAAATCAAGATCGACAGTATGGACTTTCGAGAATATTTAACCAAGAAGCACATCCTCAAAAGGGGAGAGAAGGAGCTAAAGCCCATATCCGTAGAACAATATATAAATAGATTAGAAAACATGCGTAAGAGAGGCATCTATAACGAAGAAAAACAGATTGACTTAGCTTTAATAGGAAAGATACAAAATCAATATTCAGATTGGAAAACATATAAGAAGACGATTGAGCACTATTTAGCTTTTAAGACTTTTAAGAGTATAAGAAAGTGAGGGTATTAACTGCGACAGAAGGAGTGGGATTGAAGTAAAAGATTTCTATGATGCTGAGGCATTATCTTTAGAAATACTAGTTGGTACTCACACAATTAAATAAAACATCATGGTCTTTAGTTTATCATACAAGTAATGATAAAATAGAACTATAAATGGGAAGGTTGGTGTCAATGTTATGAGTAAGGTTCATTTTTCGGAAGAGTTAATGAGACATATTTCATCAATGGATCGTGAAAATTCTGTCATACAATTTCGGATCCCAGGTAAAGGGAAATTTACTCTTGTTTTACAAGAGGAAGAAGAAAGATCAATTGCCGCTGAGGTTGAGGCTAATCCACAATTAGGAAAAATGATTACAGAGAGCCAAGAGCAATATAAAAAAGGACTAGGTATGTCGACACAAGAGCTATTAAATTCAATGTCATCGAAGGACTTTAAGTAATGATGTCACCGAAAATAATTTGGTTACCAACAGTAAGAGATAAATTAATGGAATTTCGAAGTACTAAATTCAAACCAGAAGAAACGCTTGATTTTATTGTGCAATTTATACTTGAAACAGAGGCCCTTTTGAAAACTGAAGTTTTTACTAAGTCCTACACTGAGGAGTTTGGTCAGTATAAAGGAATTTCAAGGATTGTGATTAAAAGGTTTCGTGTGTATTATGAAGAGATAAATAATGATATTGTTATAGTTGCACTAATGTTTCCTGGTGAGAGATAAATACCGGTATCAAATTGATAATTGCATGGTATATTAGCACAGAGAAGATAGTATAAGTATTTCTCTAAACCAGCAATAGTTATTAACTGCAACCATATCAGCTAAGGGAGTACGGAAGTCCTTCCACCTTGGACCATACTATTTGTTAACCCAGATGTAACGATGAATAAGGGTTTCATATCGCTAACCTCACAAACAGTAATGACGAAACAGAAAATCATAACGTCTTCGAATTGTGGAAAAAAGAGTTTATATGTTTAGATAAGAGTCATTTTAGAGGAGCAATAAAGGCAATATACGGTACTGCTTGTAAATTGCTAGATGCTAAGATAGTTGATTAGTTAAATTGAAAATGAGAACTCACATTTTCATTAGTTAAAGGGGAATTTTAAAAGCGAACTTTTCCTCTTTTATTAACTATGCTTAGTGTCAGAAATTCGCAAAAAATGGAGGAAAGAAAATGCCGAAATTGGCCTTTATACTTTATAATGAAAACTCGAAAGATTGTTATACACTCGGAGCAGACTATAGAGTTTGCTCCTTTTCTGTCTTCTTTAGGACAATGGACCTTTCCTATATTCTAACTCTTTTCCATTGTCGTAAAGAAATATAGATGTTTTTAGGTTCCAATATAAACATAGAATTATGCTGGTGATTATAGTGAAACAATTTTTAATGAACCTAGTTTTAAAGTTCGAAGATGTCAATGTTTTAAATCTAAATCTTACCTCTTCTGAATACCAGAAACTATTAGTACGGAACAATATTCATATAACTACTGTAGTTAATGATTTTCCAACCAATTATCTGGGCATTTTCATTCAACGACTATTTGCCAACACATTTCTGTAGGTATAATATGAGGATAGAACAATACAGAAAAGGAAGAACTCTTGTTTAGTTATAAACAAAAGTAACCAGTCCCTTCTATAGTTTAAAAAGATAAGGTTAAAGTCGAACTTCTTAACAGGAGGCGGAAGATGAAAATTTATGTGGATGCAGATGCTTGTCCGGTGAAAGATATTATTATTTCTGAAGCAAGGAATGTTAATATTCCAGTTATCCTTGTTACAAGCTTTTCTCATTTTTCTAATGCAGAACAACCATCAGGAGTGGAAACCATTTATGTTGATTCTGGGGCAGATGCTGCAGATTATCGGATTGTGAAGTTAGTGGAAAAAGGCGATATGATCGTGACGCAAGATTATGGTCTTGCTTCGCTTGGTTTAGCAAAAGGGGTTATCGTCCTCCACCATAAAGGATTTAGATATACAAATGATAATATTGACCAATTATTACAAACTCGCTATTTAAGTGCAATGGCTAGAAAAGGCGGCCAGCGAACAAAGGGACCAAAGGCGTTTACAGCAGAAGACCGTGAGCAATTTAGGGCTCTTTTTAAACAGGCTATTTCTCTTGATAATTAGGCTAACTAAGAAATTCAGAAAGGAGATAAACATTTTGAAGTATATAAAATCTCAAATGCAACAACTCATTAAGGAAAATAAAGAACTACATACACGTTTTAAAGAACTGAAGTCCGAGCATAATCTTGAAAAAAACAATGCCCTCAAGGCCCTGTACCATTCAGAAGTTGCGGATGGAGGGGAATTTCAGCGAGCTTACCAAGCACTTGATCAGTACAAAAAGTAGACTTTTGTATCCCTATTTATACTTACAATATATTACGTTATAAATGGATTAAGTTAATGAAAATGTACAACGATACTGTTGAAAAACTATGGAGGCGATTACTTTAATTAAGTGATCGTCTTCTTCTTCGCATTTGACGGTTACTGCGTAATGAATTTATTCTTTAATAGGTGGCCTTGACAAATGATTTACGATTAGGGGACGAAGCAAATATTGCGTATACGAAGTGTAATTATAGGGAGGCAAGGCATTTCGTGGGCTACACCGAAACCTGACATCCTTATGTAGAAAATGATAGGTGGTGAGAAGTCACGGGAGCCAAAGTGCTTGAAAATGAAATTAATGCAATACAACAAGGTCTGTATGATAAAGTGGTTTCAGCAGCATCCAATGAAAAAGCTGACGATATTGTCAACAGCTGTTCGAAGGTGGAGGACATTTGAAAGAACTAAGCAGAAACTTCTAGATTATAAGCAATAATTTTGTTATTCAGCATGGTGGAACTCAAATGGTATAATATGGTTAATGTATACTTGTTTGATGCGTCTTATTTTAAATAATGTAAAGCTTTTTTTAGTAGCTAATGCAATGGATGTGATAATTTTGGGGAAAAGAAGTAAACAAAAACAAAAAAAAGAAACAAAGCATAAATTAGAACAACAGTTAAAGAAACAACAGTATATAAATAGACAAAGACTAGTTAATGGTAAAACTCTCGAGTTAAGTATCAAAGCAAGGCCGCCTAAAGCCTCTCAATATAATAGTTTACTAGAATCCATTGATTTAAGTATAAACAACTTGCGTGATCTAAATTTGAAAGATACATCAGATGATAATATATTAGCTGCAGTAAATAAAATTATCTCTTATAAAACAAATTCCGTTGTTAGTATGATACTAATGGAATCTACTTTTAGAAAAATAAATAATGGCTTTTTGTATCGAGTTAGACCTTGTTACGAGGATTGTTTAGGTATAATGAAAGTGGAAAGTGACGCATGGAATCCACCTCCAGAGTATGTTAAGAGTAAGGGTAGATTAAATTCTGAGAACGAATCCTTATTATACGTTGCAGAGAATATGGAAACCGCTATTAAGGAAATGAAAATTGAGGAAGATAATTGTTTTTGGCTGATTGTTTATGATATTAAATCAGAGATTGGATTAGTCAATATAGGAGACACACCAACAGAACATAACGAATTTTACCCTGCTTATAAGAAGGTCGCTAACTTTCTGCGTAAGGAATTTACTAGAGAGGTTAAATCAGGGGAAGAACATGAATACCGTGTATCTAGATTGATTTCTAGATTCCATTATCCATTATTAAATAATTTTAATGGTTGGTCATACCCGTCTGTTGCTAGTTATAATCAAAGTAGCTTATGCCTACATCCTGAAAATGCTAAACAAAAGATGGAATTAGCCTTTGTAATACATGCAAAAATTTTAAACGGTGAAATCAGATGTAATAGCATTGCGTTTCTTAATGGTGAGGGTACTTTTGAGTATCACACATTAGAAGAAGCAGTAAAGAGAGATGAAAGATTGCAGAGTATTATAAGATGACTATAGAGAAAAATCTGATTAATATAACATTCGCAACTAATCCAGTATTACGAAAATCTCCATATGCTGGAATGATTTTTAATGGTGCTGGGCGACCGTTAGACTTAAATAGAGTATCTAATACCCTTTCCGCATCAATGGGATGGAATAAAACTCCTATTATCGATGAAAAACTGCTATATAGCATTGATAGTGATAATTGGATAGTCAACTATCATGACGCCTTAATAGAGGAAGTGGTAGTTCCAAAGTCTGGAGAGGCTCCCTCTCGACTTCGAAGGCTAACAACTAAAGAAGCTTCTATAATTCAGAGCTTTTCAGAAGATTACACTTTCTGCGGTAGCAAGAGTTCCATTTATCGTCAGATTGGAAATGCTTTACCATGTTTGTTAGCAGAAGCCATAGCAAGAGTCGTGATCGAAGAGTTAGAAGATAAGGCAGCAGATAACTTCAACCTAAAAGATAATATTACCCCTTTTGCTAATGTAAAAATGTAAGGGCACTTTTTGGTTACTTTACTTAGACAATATAAAAAGAGTCTTAAATCACTTTATTTGAAAAATCTATTCATATTAAAAAAGCAGCAATATGAATGGATTTCTCGTATCTTTCTTGTTACCTGGGCACCGCAATACTTAGAATAACAGAAATGGTTAATGTTACGTAGTACAACCAAACGGTATTACAACAATAACGTTGAAAAACTATGGAGGCGATTACGTTACTTAAGTGATTGTTTCTTCTTTGTATTTGACTAGAAGCTGCACAGCAAAGATAACATTTTAGCGTGATTTTGTGAGAAAGTGTACGTCCGATGCAGTTTAGTTCAAGAAGGAAATCAACTATAATAGAATTAGTACATATACCAGGAGGAATTAAAATGGAAAAGGTATCAACTTTTTTAATGTTTCAAGAAGGCAACGCAGAAGAAGCGATGAAATTTTATACATCCATCATTGAGGACTCTCAAATAACAAGTATTGTTAGATATGGGGCTAATGAAGCTGGACCAGAGGGTACCGTAATGCAGGCTACTTTTAGATTGAAAGGGCAAGAATTTATGTGTATTGATAGCTATGTAAAACATCAATTCACTTTTACACCTCCCTCAATAAAGTTATTTTTTCTTCCAAATACTCACGTATTCTCAATATTTCATAATTACCAAATAGATGACTCACCTATATCATTGGATATCATTTGAAGATCTATAAATGATTTACAGGTAGGGGGCCATCCTACT
>WPCK01351865.1_pt1 | contig 38446 bp, 37 predicted proteins | sample 5399851 | NCBI WGS metagenome assembly WPCK01 (sample SAMN12869471, study PRJNA574797) | sludge metagenome | isolation source: wastewater treatment of pH11 | place: China:Beijing | collected 2019-05-20
TAGTCAATCAGCCTGAGAACCTATATGGTCTGTCTCAGGAAGGGTGATGGCACACCCTCATCTGAAGGTTTGAGCAAAACAGAAATGGACTGCGCTCGCACAAGCACTTCAGAATCCCACTCATCCCGAAGGGTGAGCTTGTGGCTTTAGCCGTGGGAGTGTCAAATATAAAAAGAAAGACAAACCCGCCCCAAAAACCCCCAATAGGATCATCCACCATACGTCTGGTGAAGAGACGACCGAGACAGTGTCTTTCAAGTCTACGAAAAACAACATGATAAACGTGAATGTGAGAAACGCGATCATCAGAATACCTTGGGGTTCCCCGTGATCGGAGGCGTATTTAAAACCAGATATGAACAAGGCATAGGCGAGCCCGGCCCCTAAGCCTGCAACTAGTCTAAGCGTCGTCACTTGATTTGAGTCGATGCTATATACTTCCGTCAGCAATACGATTCCCACAATCACGAACGCGATCGCGCCGAACTTGAAGAGCGAAGGCTTCTCCAATCGAAAGACAAATGAGATGACGAGCACGAATATAGGCGCCGTGTACATCAACGTGGCGGCCACGGCGACGCTTGATTCGGCGATGCTAATAAAATAGAACACGAAGTTACCGGCTACTCCGATCCCCGCCACGATGGCCCATAAGACCAACAATTTGGTCAACCGCGTCGGTCGAAACAAGAACCAGACGAGGAGACAGACCAATCCGACCGCATCTCGGTAAAACGATATGATGAGCGGGTCCCACCCTTTGTCCATGAGAAAGCCGCCTAACCCTCCCGCGATGCCCCATAATATCGCAGACAACGCGACCAATCCTAAGCTTAAATTTCGCATAGTCCGTCCCTCCACATCCGTCATTCGACTCTGTGCAGGTAACTATACCTCTAACGAAAACCTTTATAACTCGACTTAAGTGGATTGCGGCCGACAAATCTTATTTATGGTACGGTTCATTCCGATTGATCCGATACGCGCGGTAAATCTGCTCGCACAAGACGAGTTTCATCACTTGGTGCGGGAACGTCATCTTCGAGAACGAGATCGTATCGTTCGCGCGTTTCATGACGTCCTCGGATAAGCCGAGCGAGCCACCGATGACGAACGCGATTTTGCTCTTGCCGTATGTGGCGAGTTGGTCGAGTTCACGTGCGAACTCTTCACTCGTCCGCTGTTTGGCGTTGATGGCGAGGGCGATGACGTGTGTATCCGGACTGATTTTCGCTAAAATCCGCTCGCCTTCTTTTTGCTTTACTAAAATCATGTCTGCCTCACTCAAATGCTCGGGCGCTTTCTCGTCCGCGACCTCGATTTCCTGCACTTTCGCATAGGCAGATAGCCGTTTCGTATACTCGGCGATTCCTAGTTTTAAATATTTTTCTTTCAGTTTGCCAACCGTGATAATTGAAATATTCATCCAATTCTTCCTTTTTCGACAGATTTTTTGGAGTTATCCATAGGGTTATCCACAGAGTTATCCACAAATCCACATGTTGATAATCATTTTTTGCTTGACACAACATATGTTGCGTCGGCGTCACAGAACTCACATTTCACTTGTCCACTTGTGGATAGTTCCTCGAGCAATGGATATTCCCCCGTCTCATCGACGATGATGTCTAAAGCGATTTCAACATGTTCCTTGCATACTTTTTTTTCCACAGCTTTTTCCTCCTTAAAAAAGAAGCGTCGCCGCTTCTTCATGTCGCTTCTGTTAACGTGGCTTCTGTTTTGTTCAGTTGACCGCGCCTTGTATATTCGATTGATACCGTATCCCCGACCGTCGAGTCGCGGTAGAGCGCATCACGTAAATCGACATATCGCCTGATTTCACGATCACCGATCTTCACGATGACGTCACCGACCCGAAGCCCCGCCTGTTCGGCCGGACTCCCGGGTGTGATCTCTTCGACGAAGACGCCGTCCTCATTGTCAAAGCTGATGCCGTACTCTTCCCGCACGTTTCCAGGTACGGCGATGACTTCTTGAATCGTGACGCCGAGCTGGGCCCGCGTGACGCGACCGTCACGCTCGAGCATGTCAATGACCGGCAGCGCCACGTTGACGGGAATCGAGAAACCGACCCCCTCGACGCTCGCTTCGGCGATTTTCATCGAGTTGATGCCGACGAGCTCGCCTCGGATATTGATGAGCGCCCCGCCGGAATTGCCCGGGTTGATGGCCGCATCGGTCTGAATGACCTCAGCATTGTAGTCCATGAGCCCATCACTGTTCGTGTCGACCGGCACGGTGCGTTCGACACCACTGACGATACCACGGGTGACCGAGTTTGAAAAGACGCCGAGCGGATTGCCGATCGCCATGACCGTCTCCCCGGCTTGAAGCGTCGTCGAATCGCCGAGGACGATCGGTGTCGCCTCGATGTTATCTGGCAAATCGACGGCCGCGACCGCCAAGTCGTTGAGCGGGTCCTCGCCTAAAATGGTTGCCGTCGCCACTTGTCCGTCCGAGAAGGCGACGCTGATCTCATCGGCCTGCTCGATGACGTGGAAGTTCGTGACGATATACGCCGTGTCTCCGTCGACTTTATAGATGACACCAGAGCCCGCTCCAGCCTCCCATTGCGAATTGGATGTGAAAGCGCGCTGAATGTTCGTGATGCTGACGACGGACGTCTTTGCGCCCGTCACGGCCGTCGTGATGTCCGATTCGGTGAACGTGACGGCTTGTTCCGTCCGAATTAGTTCATTCGTCACAAAACGAGAGGTCGGGGAATCCCAGAGCATCATCGCCAAAAAGAACAAAGCCGCTCCTAAGAATCCGCCAACCCCTCCGAGTAACAACGGTTTTATATTCATCCGTGGCTTATGGCGCACGCGTTCCTCGCTTTTCGGACGCCAGTCGCTGCGAGATGGATAAGTTGATTGATCGTTCATCGTGTCTGCTTCGTGCGTTAAAGGTTCGACGTCTTGAGGTTCATACTCATGGTGTCTCTCTTCATTCACGACGCGTCCCCCCTTCAAGACAGTGTGTTATCTGTCTTTTCCCAACTTCGCTTATAAAGAAACGAGTGAAGTTGGGACGGTTGGGTCGGTATCGCACAATTTGATGCGGCCGAGGTCGACATCACGCATGCCGAGCGTCTGGGCGACGCTCATTTGCGCGAGTTCTTTCATGTTGTTATCTTTGCTCAAATGGGCCAAATAAATCCGTTTCGTCCGCTCTCCGATGACCTCGCTCATGGCGATGGCCGCATCCTCGTTCGAGACGTGTCCGTAATCACCGAGGATCCGTCGCTTGACGCTCCATGGATAACGGCCCATCTGCAGCATCGACACGTCATGGTTCGACTCGAAGATGAAGTCGTCCGCGCCGCGAATGACCCCCTTCATCCGATCCGACACATAACCGGTGTCGGTGATGTGGGCGAGCCTTCTGCCATCATGGGCGAACTGGTAGAACATCGGGTCGGCGGCGTCATGGCTGACGTTGAACGACTCGATTTCGATATCCCCGAACTGTTTAATGTCCCCGACCTCAAAGTGGAACTTTAAGGACGGGTCGATTTTCCCGATATTCGCCTCCATCGCGTCCCACGTCTTCGCGTTCGCGTAAATTGGCAAGTTGAACTTACGGGCCAAAATTCCGACCCCTTTTATATGGTCGGAGTGCTCATGGGTGACGAGCAGTGCGTCGACCCCTTCAAACGATCGGCCGATCTCGGTGATGCGTTGCTGCATCGCCTTGCCGGTCAATCCGGCGTCGACGAGCAATTTCGTCCGGTCCGTCTCAATATAGAGGGCGTTACCGGTCGAACCGCTCGCGAGCACACTATAGCGTAAAGTCACTCGATCACTCCTTTCATTCTACTGTGTGAAACTCGACCCGCTCGACCGTCCCGTCAATCGCGTTGACGAAATAGACGTTCTCGTCGATCGCAATCGACCAGAGCGGTGGCATAATAATCAGACTGCCCGAGCTATCGAGCGGGAGGCTATAAAATCCGGTGTTGATGGCTCGCATCTCTTGATTCGGCTGGAAATACTTCCGCGCCGCCAGTTGCGAGATCGCCTCACTCGCCGTCAAGACGAGATCGTCTTGCGACTTCGACGACAAGTTCGTCAAATGGCGCTGTTTGTAATCGGTCACTTCATAGTCCTCGTTCAACTGAAGAAGCAACAAGGAAGGACCGATGTATTTCTCGGTATCGGCCTCGATTTCCGGATTCGAGAAAATCTTGTTGTTCTCATACGTCTGCACGAAGGCGATTTGGCGCGTCTCTTGATCGAAACGCCAATACGCATACTCAGAACCGAACGGCACGTAGTCGGTGACGAACGTCGCCGCTGTCGTCCGTAAATCGGCCTCGTCGAGCGGAACCGGGTCTTTCAACTCGACTTCGAGCTGCATGTTGTCGAGTGTCGTCGCCAGTTGCGCTTCCCGGTTTTTCGTGATCATCGACGCTGACATCTGTTCGGACGAGCCGGTCAAATAGCCGATGTCTCGCCCCATCCGTGGCAATTTTGAGGCGTCGACGTCACGCTGGTCCAAGATTTGGGCAATCGACGTGTTATCGTTCGTCACGACTTCCGTTGCCCACGTCTCGGTCAAGAGCTGGAACAACAGGTAGATGTTCAACGCGAGGAAGGCGAAGAGCAGAATCGTTTTCGCTTTACTCCAATCCACGATACATCATCCTTTCCGTCCAATCTCCCGGTTTATCATACGGCACCCAACGTCCCGCTTCCCGGACGAACCAGTTCGGCGAGAACGTGACGTACCGACTCGTATCTTCATTGTATTCAATTTCATAACCGAGGCGAATCTCGGTGACGTTCTCGAATCGGCCCGTATTGACGAGCGTGTCGAGGACGTCTTGGCCGCCTGCAAGCTGTGTCGTCCCTACGGAGATCAAGCGATCGATCTCGAGGTGATGACGCGTGATCGACCGGACTTGCGTCCCGTCGTTTTCGACACGCAGTGTAGATAAATCGACCGCATCGTTGTTGATGAACGCCTCACGTTGACTGAACACGGGATAGCCGTTTACGTGAAACCGGAAGACGGTCGTCTCGAACCCTTTGTTCGCCGGCGTGATGGCGTCAAATCGGAGCGACAACCCTTGGCTCTCTGACGTCTCATCGACCCATCCGCCGTGAAAGTTGACGAAATCGACAATCGTGTCGAGACCGATGATCGATTCACGCTCGCTACTGTTACGGGACAAGTTACGGTAACGGCTCGCATTTAATTTCGCATCATACTCAGCGACGCTAATCCCGTTCGTGAGGGCACCGACCGAACTCGCCGGGTCGACTTCCTGCACGTTCGGATCGCCCGGGAAGAACGTGTCGCGCATCCAATCGAGGCGGGCCGCGATTTGAATTTGAGACACGTCATACGCGAACAGTTCGTTCATTTCCGGTCCGACGACGGGAATGTAGTTGACGCGGTCCTCAGCGTAAGTGACACGCTGCATCGCCCGATTTGAATCTTTTAAGAACAGACTGTTGACGTCACCCGTACCGATTTTGGCCAAGCGTCCCTCCCAAATCGATTGGTCGCTCATGATGGCCCGAATCTTCCAAACGTCTCCATCCCTAAAGATAAGGGCCCGTTGTGGAACTTTTCCGGACAAACTGTACGATCCCGGCACGATGTATCCGAGCGTGTCCGCATAATACGGCTCCGGCAAGATCAGTTCGAGCGCATCGTTAATGCCGGAATATAAACTTGGCACGTTTTTTGCGGCGAGCGGTTTGAACTCGTTCGCCTCGAACGTATCACGAATGACCCGGGCGATTTGTTTCGGTGTGTTTTTCGTCGCGAAGACGGCGTTGTTCTCATGTACGACCGTTTGGGCCGGAACGATAACCTGGCTCGTCCGGCGTTGGAGCGACGTGTCGACCGTCGCGACTTGCGTCTCCGACTGGACCGACTGATACTTCGGATGATAATCCCAAAGGATAATCGTTTGGACGATGGACGTGACGATCAAGGTGAGCAAGACGAGCGATTTCACTAATTCTGGCTTCGCCCAGAAACGTTTTCGTTCCATCAGTCATTCACCTCCACGATCGTATCGAACGGGATTGTGAAATAAATCGTCGTCCCGCGGCCGAACTCACTTTCCGCCCAAATATCACCACCGTGCGCCGAGACGACTTCTTTGGCGATTGACAGACCGAGTCCGGTTCCGCCGATGTTGCGCGCCCGTGCTTTGTCGACCCGATAGAAGCGCTCGAAGATCTTCTTCAAGTTCGATTTCGGAATACCGACCCCTTCGTCTTTAATGCCGACGACGAGTCGTTTCGCCCGCAGCATTGTCCGGAACGTGATCGTCCCGCCTTCAGGTGAGAACTTGATTGCATTTGTGATGATGTTGTCGATCACTTGCGTCATCTTGTCCTGATCGGCATGTACGTAGACGCGACGCTTCATGAGCTTGCGCCGGAACTCGATTGATTCACCTTTCGTCATCTCGTGACGGTCGATGATGTCGTTAAAGAACTGAATGAAGTCGAACTTCACTTTCTGCATCGTGTATTCTTTACTGTCCATTTTCGACAGTTGTAACAAATCGTTGACGAGGCGGATCATCCGCTCCGTCTCGTTTTGCGTCGTCTCGAGGAACCGCGGAGCGAGCTCATCGTCTTTATACGCCCCTTCGGCGAGCACTTCAAGATAGCTGCGCATCGTCGTGAGCGGTGTTCTGAGCTCGTGGCTGACGTTCGCGACGAACTCGCGGCGATCCTGCTCGACTTGCTCTTGTTCGGTGACGTCGTGCAAGACGACGATGAGTCCGGTGATCGGACCGCTATGTTTTTGAATCGGTGAGAAGTAGGCGCGGACGAGGAACAGTTCTTCATCGGTGCTCAAATCGATCAATTTCGGCGGCATCGTCCCGTCTTCCGGGATGACGATGTCGTCATCGAATTCGAGCAAGCTTTGAAGGTTCGCCCCCATCGCCTCTTCTTCTTCCACTCCGATCATATCGCGCGCTTGATCGTTCATGAGAATGACGCGCAGCGAACGGTCGGTCGCGACGACCCCGTCCGACATGTTTTCTAACACGCTCGTCAAACGGCGGCGCTCGGCCTCGGTCGTGGCGTTCGCTTCCATGAGCTCATCTGTCAACTCATTAAAAGCGTAGGCCAGTTGACCGACCTCGTCGTCAGAATACACTTTAACTTTCCGCGAGAAGTTCCCTTTTCGCATCTCGACGGCTTGGCGACGCATGTCCGCAATCGGCCGTGTGATCGTCCGGGACAGCAAGATGCCGAGAATCGACGTGATGATCAAGGCGATGAGCGTCCCGGTCGCGAGGATTCGGGTCACTTGTTCCATCTGATTGTAGATGGATTGCATCGACGCCTCGATATAAATCATGCCCGTCGTCGTCCCGTCGACCTCGGACTTGATCGGGACGGCGACGACGCGCATCCGTTCGTTCGAGTCTTCATAGACGACCGTCTCCTGGGCGCCGCTCGTGGCGAACGATTTTTGGATAAACGTGCTCGCCGTCCGTTGTCCGACGAGACTTTGGTTGTTCGGGTTCGACGTCGCCCGCACGACACTGTTCGTGTCGATGATTTGGACTTCGCGAATGTCGTCAGCTAGCGTCGTGCTCTCCGTAAACTCAGACAGCAGTTGATCCAGTACCTGGTTCAACTGCTGATCCGTTGTCGAGTCACCGCCGTTCGATGCAATCCCTTGACTGACGTTGTAGCTCAGAAGGTTGGCACGATCGACGAGCGACTGCGAAAAGTTGTTGATGTATTGCCGTTCAAGGGAACGTACGAAGTACACCCCGATGACTTGCATCGCAACAAGAATGAGCAGCGCATAGATGACGACGAGCTTCCACTGGATAGATTTAAAGAAGTTCGTCCGTTTCATCGTTTAGTCTTCTTCTCCTGCTTTTAAATAGTAGCCGACACCGCGACGTGTGATGATGTACGTCGGCGTCGATGGGTTGTCTTCGACTTTCTCGCGCAAACGACGCACTGTCACGTCGACCGTGCGGACGTCGCCGAAGTAATCGTAACCCCACACCGTCTGAAGCAAATGCTCGCGCGTCATCACTTGCCCGATGTTTTGAGCGAGGTAGTGGATGAGCTCGAACTCACGGTGCGTCAGCTCGATTTTCTCTTCGCGCTTCGTCACCATGTAAGAGTCCGGGTGAATCGTCAAGTCACCGATGACGATATCGTTCGCATTGGCGCCTTTCGCTTCCGGGGCCGGGGCCGTCGCATGACGGCGCATGTTCGCTTTGACGCGGGCCAACAGCTCACGCGAGCTGAACGGCTTCGTCACATAGTCGTCGGCGCCGAGTTCGAGACCGAGTACTTTATCGATCTCTGAGTCTTTCGCCGTCAACATGATGATCGGCATATCGTATTTCTTCCGTACTTCACGGCACACTTCCATGCCGTCTTTGAGCGGGAGCATGATGTCGAGCAAAATCAAATCCGGCTTGACCTCTTCGACTTTCACGAGCGCCTCTTCCCCGTCATAGGCGACGTGGACTTGGTACCCTTCTTTTTCAAGTTTGAACTTCAATATATCAGCAATTGGTTGTTCGTCATCTACCACTAAAATCGTACGATCCATTCAGTGAGTCCTCCTCTATCATTAAACGTACACGTCCTATTGTAACTCTTTTTCTATAGGTTAGAAAGCGTGGTTCATTTCCGTGGAAATGAAAAAAGAGCCACATGGGCTCTTTCACTTAAGCTTCGTAAATGTCACGCAAGATGACCGTCTGTTCACGCGCCGGTCCGACCGAGAACGTCAACAGTTCGATGCCCGTCAACGCTTCGATCCGCTTGACATAGTTCTGCGCGTTCACCGGCAAGTCTTCGAACTTGCGGACGCCTGTGATGTCTTCCGTCCAGCCTGGGAGCTCTTCATACACCGGCTCACACTTGTCGAGGACACGGAAGTTCGGCGGGTACTCATCGAGGAGCTTGCCTTCGTATTCGTATGCCGTACAAATCTTCAGCGTCTCAAGACCTGTCAACACGTCGATCGAGTTGAGGCAAAGGTCTGTGATCCCACTGACACGACGCGAGTGACGGACGACGACCGAGTCGAACCAACCGACACGGCGCGGACGACCTGTCGTCGTGCCGTACTCTTTACCGACCTCACGGATCGTGTGGCCAATCTCATCATCGAGCTGTGTCGGGAACGGGCCGTCACCGACACGTGACGTGTACGCCTTACAGACACCGACGACGTGATGAATCTTCGATGGACCGATACCGGCACCGCTCGATACCCCGCCTGACGCCGCGTTCGATGACGTGACGAACGGGTAAGTCCCGTGGTCGATATCAAGGAGGACACCTTGCGCCCCTTCGAAGAGCACTTTCTCTTCTTCGTCGAGCGCGTTGTTCAACACGACCGACGTATCGCATACGTACTTGGCGAACTGTTGACCGTAGGCGTAGTATTCCTCGAAGACGTCATCGAACTCGACCGCGTCGACTTCATACATCTTCACGAACATGCGGTTTTTGATCTCAAGAACGGTCTTGAGCTTCTCGGCGAACACTTCTTTGTCGAGCAAATCAGCGATGCGAATCCCGATACGCGCTGCTTTGTCCATGTAGCAAGGACCGATCCCTTTGAGCGTCGTCCCGACTTTCGCGTCGCCTTTCGCGTCTTCCTCGAGCTTGTCTTGCAGTTGGTGATACGGCAGGATGACGTGCGCCCGGTTCGAGATGCGGAGGTTATCCGTGCTCACACCGCGCTCATGCAAGTAAGCGAGTTCTGTGATGAGTGACTTCGGGTTGACGACCATCCCGTTACCGATGACACACGTTTTATCCGAATAGAAGATCCCTGATGGAATCAAATGAAGCTTATATTTCGTATCATTGAAGACGATTGTATGACCAGCGTTGTCTCCCCCTTGATAACGCGCGACGACGTCGGCTTGTTTCGACAAGAAATCGGTGATCTTCCCTTTTCCTTCATCGCCCCACTGCGTTCCCACTACGACTACTGATGACATAATGAATCCTCCTTGTAAATAAACGTTCTGTTCAAACCATCCGTAAGTGTACACCTGCTACCGCAGAAAGTCAACCTAATACCGAACGATACTTTTACACTGTAACCTTTCGTTCGTTATTGACTTAACTTTTATCGTTCACTTCTCGAATTCTTGAATTTCCGAAGGCATTTGGGTCGAAAGTCGGACAAAAAAAGCGACGTCTTGTCGACGTCGCTTGATTCGTCTCTACATCGGCGGCGCGAACGCTTGCGTCTCCATGTTGACGAACTTGTTATACTCTTTGCGAAACGAGAGTTTGACCATGCCGGTCGGACCGTTACGCTGCTTGGCGATGATGATCTCGATCGTATTGGCGTCTTCACTCTCTTTGTCATAATAGTCGTCCCGGTACAAGAACGCGACGATATCGGCATCTTGCTCGATCGCTCCGGATTCCCGGATATCGGACATCATCGGTCGCTTGTCTTGTCGACTCTCAACACCACGGGAGAGCTGTGACAAGGCGATGACCGGCACTTGGAGCTCACGCGCGATCGCTTTGAGCGTCCGCGAGATCTCCGATACTTCTTGTTGCCGGTTCTCGCCCGGTTTGCCGTTCCCGACGATGAGCTGCAAGTAGTCGATCATGATCATGCCGAGACCGTGCTCTTGCTTCAAGCGACGGCATTTGGCGCGAATCTCGTTGACGCGAAGGCCCGGCGTGTCATCGATATAGATCCCGGCTTGCGAGAGCGACGACATGGCCAGCGAGAGCCGTCCCCAATCCTCGGCTTCGAGCCGACCGGTACGGAGACGCTGGGCATCGATGTTCCCTTCCGCACAGAGCATCCGCATGACAAGCTGCTCCGCACCCATCTCAAGACTGAAAATGGCGACGTTCTCGCCCGTACGGACGGCGACGTTTTGCGAGATGTTAAGCGCAAACGCCGTTTTACCAACAGACGGTCGAGCGGCGACGATGATCAAGTCGTTTCGTTGGAAACCGGCCGTCATCTTATCCAAATCGGTGAACCCGGTCGCAATCCCGGTGATCTCACCGCTCGATTGGTGTAATTTCTCGATTGTCGAGTAGGCGTCAGATAAGACCGAACCGATCGGATGAAAGCTCGACTGTCCTTTTCGTTGCGATACTTTTAAAATGTTCCGCTCCGCGTCGGACAAGACGGCATCGACCTCGTCTTGGCGTTCATACCCGTCCGAGACGATGTTCGTCGCCGTTCGGATGAGCCGCCGCAACGCCGCTTTTTGATCGACAACGTTCAAGTAGTACCCGATGTTGCCGATGGCAGGGACCGCTTCAGCGATTTCCGCCAAATAATTCAAGCCCCCGATTTCATCGAGAATGCCTTGCGCTTGCAGCTCAGAACTGAGCGTGACCAAGTCGACAAGTTCGCCACGGTCGTTGATTTTCAACATGGCTTCAAATATCCGTTGGTGGCTGACACGATAAAAGTCGTCCGGGTCGACCCGCTCCGAGGCCGTGATGAGACGGTCGGAGTCGAGGATGACGGCTCCTAGGACGGCTTGTTCCGCCTCGACGCTATGTGGCGGGGTGTTGACTTGAATCGCATCACTCATCCGTCTCTACCTCACCTTCACACTTCTTGAACATGAACGTTTAACATGGCCGTGACGTCATGGTGCAACTTCACCGGCACTTTTGTGAACCCGAGCGCTTTGATCGGATGTTCGAGCTCGATCTTACGTTTATCGAGTTTATAGCCCATCCCTTTCAAAGCGTCAGCAATTTGCTTGCTCGTGACGGAACCGAAGACGCGGCCGCCTTCGCCTGACTTCGTCTTGACGACGATCGTCTCTTTTTCAATTTTGTCTTTGAGCGCTTGGGCTGCTTTCAACTCTTCTTCAGCCGCCTGTTCCGCACGACGTTCTTTCGCCGCGAACGCCTTCAAGTTTCCTGGTGTCGCTTCGACGGCCAAGTTTTTCTTAAAGAGTACGTTTTTCGCATATGCGTCGGCGACATCTTTCACGTCGCCTGCTTTTCCTTGTCCTTTTACATCCACTTTTAAAATGACTTTCATTCCGTTTCCTCTCCTTCGGTTTCATCTGTCATATAATGATCGATTGCTTCTTTCAACATCGCTTTCGTCTGATCGCGACCGACGTTCAATTGGGTCGCCGCGTTCGTCAGGTGACCGCCCCCGTCGAGCATTTCCATGACGACTTGGACGTTGACGTCACCGAGCGAACGGGCACTGATCCCGGTCCGTCCGTCCGGCAAGACGGCGATGACGAATGAGGCTTTGACCCCTTCCATGTTGAGCAGTTGATCTGCCGACTGGGCGATGAGCACTTGATGGTGCGGTTCATCATCCGGGGCGACGGCAATCGCCATCCCACCCGAGTAAATCTCGGTGCTCTCTAAAATGTGTGATTGCTCGATATACGAATCGAGATCTTGACGCATGAAATGTTGGACGAGCACGGTATCCGCTCCTTGGATCCGGAGGAACGAAGCGGCGTCAAACGTCCGCGACCCGGTCCGGAGCGTGAATCCTTTCGTGTCGACCATGATACCGGCTAGAAGCGATGTCGCCTCTAAAATCGACAGCTTGCGTGTGCCGGCCTGATACTCGATCAGTTCCGTCACGAGCTCACACGTCGAGGACGCATACGGCTCCATGTAGACGAGCACTGGATCTTCGATGAACTCTTCGCCGCGACGATGATGGTCGATGACGACGACCCGCTCGGCCCGGTCCAATATCTCGCGTGAGATGACGAGCGAGGGGCGGTGTGTGTCGACGATGACGAGCAGCGTCTGGTCATCGATGAGCGGTTGCGCCTCGAATTCGGTCAAGAAGCGACTGTACAGTTCTTCGTCGTTCTCGACTTCATGGACGAGCCGCTGGATGCCGACACTCGTCTCGCCGGCCGGGATGACGACATACGCCTCACGCCCGACAAATTCAGCCAGTTTCATGATCCCGATCGAAGCACCAAGCGAATCCATGTCCGGGTTTTTATGTCCCATAATGAGAACGCGGCTCGATTCTTTAATCAAGTCACGCATCGAGTTCGAGATGACGCGTGCCCGCACGCGGGTCCGTTTCTCGGTCGGATTCGTCTTGCCTCCGAAGAAGCGGACTTTTCCATTATGACGTTTGACGACGACTTGGTCGCCGCCGCGACCGAGTCCTAAATCAAGGCTCGATTGCGATAAGTTGCCAAGCTCGGTCAACGTCGTCTCGCCGCAACCGATCCCGATCGATAGCGTGAGCGGGATTTTATGCTCTTTCGTCGCCTCACGGACCTCATCGAGAATCGAGAAACGATTGTTCTCCAGCTCAGAGAGCGTCCGCTCGTTCATGACGAGAAAGAACCGGTCGGCCGCCGTCCGGCGCATATAAATATGGTGTTTCTGTGCCCATTGGTTAAGGAGCACGGTCACACGCCGGTTGATTTCACTGCGGACTTGTTCATCGACGCCTGTCGACATCTCGTCGTAATTGTCCAAATACAACACACCGATGACGGTTTGTGTTTCCGAATACTTCTGTTCGATCTCTGCCTCGTCCGTCATATCGAACAAGTAGAGCGTCTGATAATCTTTGTTGTATAAGACGCGATAGACGCGGTCTCCGACTTCGATCGTCGCCTCGTCTTCTTCTTCCTCAATCAACTCGGTGAACGCCGAATGGATCAGATCGAGCGAAATGCCGAGCTCCATCTCGAGTTCAAAAATGAGACGGGATTGTTCGTTGAACCAACTGATGCGACGGTTTTCGTCAAACACCAAGATTCCGATCGGCATGCCGGTCAACGCCTCTTTCCCGACGTCCTCGATGCGGTGCGACAGCGAGTGAACGTATTGTTCCCACGCTTTCCGTTCGCGCCGGATCGTCGCTTGTTGATATACGAAGAATATTAGCGTGCCCACGAACAGGGTGATCGCTGCCACGATGCTGTAGAACGCCAATCCGAACGAGACGAACGCTCCGATAAGATACGGAACCGCGTGTCGCCTGTATTGGTTCTTCACGGATGTTATTGCTTCACCACTGTGCATGTATGCCTCCTAAAATGAGTATGAAAGACTCATGATGTCGAAATGGTTTCTGCTTTATCATACCATATCCGTCTATTTGACTTACACTCCGACGGTAAACAAAAAAACGACCTACCCCGAAGGATAAGTCGTGCGCCAAGATTACTCTGCAACGTATGGAAGCAAAGCCATTTGACGTGAGCGCTTGATAGCGACAGTAAGTGGACGTTGGTATTTCGCTGAAGTACCAGTCACACGACGTGGAAGAATTTTACCACGCTCCGAAACGAAGCGCTTGAGCAATTCTACGTCTTTATAATCGATATGAGTGATGTTGTTCGACGTAAAGAAACATACTTTACGACGACGACGACCTCCTGGACGACGTGCCATGTGAAGACCTCCTTTTTAGGTTAGTTTTAAATCGGTACGATCAGAACGGCAGATCGTCATCCGATAGATCGATTTTTCCGCCGCCCGAGAACGGGTCGGCCTCAAAACCTTTGTTTGAGTTCGAGGACTGAGATGAAGTCGAAGAAGCGGCTGCGCCCCATCCTGATCCACTTGACTCACCACCACCGAATACATCTCCGGCCGGTGCTGTATCACGTTGCGTTGAAGCACCGCGTGGTTCAAGGAAGCGTACGCTATCGGCTACGACTTCTGCCCGGTAACGACGTTGGCCATCTTGACCTTCGTAACTACTGATTTGAAGGCGACCGTCTACGCCGGCCATGCTGCCTTTTTTCAAATATTGTGCCACGTTCTCTGCTTGTTTGCGCCATACGACACAATCAATAAAGTCCGCCTCGCGCTTCCCATCTTGTCCAGTGAATGGACGATCGCAAGCGAGAGTGAAGCGAGTTACGGCGATACCGCTCTGCGTGTAACGCATTTCTGGATCGCGAGTCAATCGACCAACTAACACAACTCGGTTAATCATCTCAAAGCTCCCCTTTCGCAATATGAAGCGTCAAGAATCAACGCTCGTCTTTAGTTGTCATTTGACGGACAACGTCGTCAGAGATCTTCATGAGACGCTCTGTTTCTTGGATCGCTTTCGGCTCAGCAGTGATGTTGAGAAGAACGTAGTGTCCTTCGCGCATCTTGTTGATTTCGTAAGCGAGACGACGTTTACCCATGTCTGTTGTTTTTTCAACAGTACCACCGTTTTCAGTGATGACGTTGTTGAAGCGTTCGATCAAAGCTTTCTTCGCTTCCTCATCAACTGATGGACGGATAATGTAAAGAAGTTCGTATTTACGCATTATCTTTCACCTCCTCTTGGACTAACGGCTCCTACCGGTTGTAGGAGCAAGGAGCAAACAATTGTTTTACTCACGTCATAATATACTATCAAACTTCTCTCCGTTTTACAACACGTTTCAGCAAATTGACTTAAACGTTGAAGCGGAACGTGACGACGTCGCCATCTTGGAAGACGTACTCTTTCCCTTCCGAGCGAAGCTTGCCTTGTTCTTTCACTGCCGTCATGTTGCCTGCTGCCGACAAATCTTCATACGCCACGACTTCTGCTCGGATGAAACCGCGCTCGAAGTCAGAGTGGATGACACCCGCACATTGTGGTGCCTTCATCCCTTGCTTGAACGTCCAGGCGCGTACTTCTTTCTCACCGGCCGTGAAGTATGTCGCAAGGCCGAGCGTCGAGTATGCGGCGCGAATCAACTGGTCAAGACCAGACTCTTCGATACCGAGGTCTTGCAAGAATTCAAGGCGCTCTTCCGGCTCAAGTTCTGAGATTTCTTCCTCGATACGGGCACAGATGACGATCACTTGCGCATCTTCCGTCGCCGCGTGCTCACGCACTGCTTGGACGTATGGGTTGTTGTCTGAATCCGCGACTTCGTCTTCGCTCACGTTCGCGACGTAAAGCATCGGTTTCATCGTCAACAATTGGAAGTGTTTCACGATGGCGAGTTGCTCATCCGTCAATTCAGCGACACGGGCCGGACGTTCCGACTCGAGTACCGCTTGGACGATCTCGAGCGCCTCAAGTTCTTGAGGAGCCCCTTTATCTTTCGATTTCACCATCTTTTGCACGCGAGTGATTCGTTTCTCGACCAACTCAAGGTCCGCTAAAATCAATTCGAGATTGATCGTCGTGATGTCGTCGATCGGTGACACTTTACCAGCGACGTGCGTGATGTTGTCATCCTCGAAACAACGAACGACTTGGCAAATCGCATCGACTTCACGGATGTTGGCCAAGAATTTGTTCCCGAGCCCTTCTCCTTTAGACGCGCCTTTGACGATTCCGGCGATATCGGTAAACTCGAACGCTGTCGGTACCGTTTTCTTCGGTTTGACGAGTTCTGTTAATCGATCGAGCCGTGCATCCGGCACTTCGACAACCCCAACGTTCGGGTCGATCGTGGCGAACGGATAGTTGGCCGCTTCCACACCTGCTTGCGTAATCGCGTTAAATAGTGTCGATTTTCCGACGTTCGGTAAACCGACGATCCCTGCTGTTAATCCCACTTGTATGTCCTCCTCATCCGGCTTTCCCGGGAAATATTAATCCGTCTGTGGAGTGGGCACTTTTAGTACACCACACCGTCACATCCTTCACAATTATAGTTAGTCCGCGGTTAAACCGCAACTCAACACATGAACGTATAGAAAAACGCCACTTATTCAGCGGCGTTTTCTTCTTTAAGCACTTTCTTTAACCGTTTGTCAAAATCACGCCGCGGCATGAGTACGCTCGCACCGCAACCTTGGCATTTGATGCGGATGTCCATACCGACCCGCGTCACTTGCCAGCGGTTCGTCTTGCAGGCGTGCGGCTTCTTCATTTCCACGTAATCGTTCAATTCATACGATTTAGCTTGCATCTCCAGGCGCTCCTTTAGTCGATGTGGTCGGCGACATCATGACCGTACGTGGATACGGAATTTCGATTCCACGCTCGTCTAATCCCGCTTTCAATTCTTTGTGTAAGATGCGGCCGGCCGCGAAGTGTTGCGTCGGCGGCACTTCGGCCATGAGGCGATAGACGACTTCTGACGGTCCGAGCGACTGTACGCCCGCGAGCGTGATCGGTTCGATGAACAAATCATGATATTTTTCTTCGACCGTCTTCGCGATCTCTTTCAACGCTTTTTCGACGTTCGCCATATCTTCTTCATAGGCGACACCGATATCGACGACCGCGACGCTGTTTTCAAGTGAGTAGTTCGTCACTTGCATGATCTGTCCGTTCGGGATAATCGTCACTTGCCCGTTCAACCCTTTCAACTTCGTCGTCCGGATCCCGACTTCGATGACGGTCCCATCGACTTGTTGGTTCAACTTGACGTAATCACCATTCTTATATTGGTTTTCAAAAATGATGAACGCGCCCGTGATGACGTCTTTCACCAAGTTTTGTGCCCCAAACGAGATGGCGAGACCGGCGACCCCGGCCGATGCGATCAAACCAGCGATGTTGACGCCGAACTGGCCGAGTACCGTCAAAATCATGACGAGACCGAGCACGTAACGGATCGTGTTTTGTGCCAGTTTCAACAGCGTCTCGTTTTGCCGTTGGGCGACGATATTATCTTCATGGATTTTGCGCAACGTGAAGACGCGCTGCACCATCGATGTTAAGATGCGCGACGCGACGTAGAGCGCCAAGATAATGAGGGCGACCCCGACCAATTTAAAGCCGAACCCGATCCACATCTCGGTGTCTTGGAAATAAGCGACGAACCGGTTGACGTTCTCAATCGTCTGATCCGCCACCGTCGTCAAATCAGTTGGTTCTGTATTTTGTGAAGCCATGTTTTCACCTCGTAAAGTCGTAGATTCTAACCCATCAAACCATAGTTCACGACTTTTCTCAAACACTACATCTAGACGTTATAAGTTTCATTGTTTTGGGAATGGATTAATACGGTATCTTTCAGCCAAGACAACTAGACGCCCTGCAGCTCAGAAGAGAGGATGAGATTCATGCCGTTTCGCCTAAAACCTCATAAACCATATTCCTTCTTCATCGAACATACTGAACGGAATGGATCCAGCCTGTTTGCCGATCAACTCCACGACCAGTTGGCGAGCGAAGCGCACCGCCCTATCGTCCTCGTCTGTATCGGATCCGACCGCTCGACCGGAGACTCGCTCGGTCCGCTCGTCGGTACGTTTCTTGAAGAGCGGGCAGTCCGCAACTTATACGTGTACGGGACGTTGACCAAACCGGTTCACGCGTTGAACTTGGTCGAAACGCTTCATGAAGTTCAAACACGGTTCCACCGTCCTTTGATTATCGCCATCGATGCTTGTCTCGGCCGCTTGTCGAGCGTCGGTTACGTCTTTTTCTCAGAAGGCCCGCTCGCACCCGGTGCCGGTGTGCAAAAAGAGTTGCCTTCGGTCGGCGAGTACAACATTAAGGCCGTCGTCAACGTGAGCGGCTTTATGGAGATGATGATTCTGCAGAACACCCGCCTCCACCTCGTCTATGAGCTCGCCCGTTTCATCACGGAAGGGTTCGCCGAATTTGACGCCCGCGTCAATCGTTTGCACCATGAGGAAGCCGCCATTACGAGGCTCCGTCAGTCACGGGATGAGTCAAAATCTTGAGGTGACAACAGTGTCAGCAGATGCTCAAGGTCATCTTGCGAGAAATATTTCAACTCGAGGACGCCGCCTTTACGTCGCGGCCGGATCGAGACATCCATCTGAAGACGTTCTGCTAGTACCGCCTCGACGGCTTCGACGTCGGCGTTCGAGCGTTTGAGCGTCTTTTTTGCTGTGCGCTCTTTTTGTAAGAAACGCTCGAGACGTCGAACCGTCCACTGCTCGGCGATGACCCGTCTGGCAATTTGCTCCATCGCTTGAACAGACTTCATCCCCGTAATGGCGCGGGCATGTCCCATCGTCAACTCCCCGACCATGACGGCGTGCTGAACGGCACTCGGCAACCGAAGGAGGCGCAAGCTGTTCGTCACGTGGCTTCGGCTTTTCCCGACACGTTCCGCCAACTGTTGTTGCGTCAAACCGAGTGTCTGCATGAGCTGTTCATAGGCGAGTGCCTCTTCAATCGCGTTCAAGTCCGCGCGCTGAATGTTCTCGATGAGGGCAAGCTCCATGACCCGGTCTGAATCCGCCGTCACGATCAGTGCCGGGATGTCTGACTTTCCGGCCAATTGCGCCGCTTGATAGCGACGTTCACCGGCAATGATCTCATAAAAACCGCTCGCCTTTCGAACGACGATCGGTTGCAGCACTCCGTATCGTTCAATTGACTGACGCAGTTCATCAAGTTTCTCTGGTTCGAATTGTTTTCGGGGCTGATTCGGGTTCGGACGAATGAACTTGATCGGTAGCCGTTCCATATGCGTTCCTCCTTATTCGTACAACGATTGAAAAAAGCACGGGCTCACTTTTGTGGCCGTGCTTTAGGGATTCGAATTCGAATCTCGACGAACCCGTCTTCTTCGACTTCTTCAGTTTCGACTTCGATACCTGTCTTACCGATCAGTTCGACCGAGTCGCGAATCGTGTTAATGGCGATACGCGTGTCTCGCGCGAAACTTTTCGTCCGGCGATGCCGTTTCTTTGGCTTCCGCTTTTCTTCTTCGATCGGTGACAACAAAAGTTCGACACGCGCTTCTGTCTCTTTAACGTTGTATTCCTGTTCGATGATTTCGACGAGCACGTCAAGCTGCAGATGCGGATCTTTCAACGGCAACAAAGCGCGCGCATGGCGTTCGTTGATTTGACGATCGCGCAGACATTGCTTCACATCTTCAGGAAGTTTCAACAGACGCAGCTTGTTTGCGATCGTTGATTGACTCTTGCCTAGACTTTTGGCGAGTGCGGCTTGTGTCAAGCCGTTCATTGCCAAGAGACGTTCGTACGCTTCCGCTTCTTCAATCGGACTGAGCTGTTCTCGTTGCAAGTTCTCGATCAGCGCGAGCGCGGCGGTCGTATCGTCATCCATATCACGCACGATGGCGGGAATCGACGACCATCCGAGCGATTTGGCCGCACGAAAACGCCGCTCCCCGGCGATGATTTCATAACGGTCGAGTTCGACCCGTCTGACGACGATCGGTTGGAGCAGACCGTGCTCTTGAATCGTCACGGCCAGTTCTTCAATCTTGGCCGGCTCGAACACTTTACGCGGTTGATAGCGGTTCGGAAGCAAAAGTGACAATTGGATCTCTTCGACTTGGTCGTGCGGTTTGACTTGTGCCATTTCCGTAACGGCCACTTCTTCTCGATTCCCAAACCACTTGGCAAATGTTTTCTTCAACGTCGGCACCCCTTATGTAAAAAAATAAGCAGACTCCCACCGGAATCTGCTTTTAGTTTCACGTGAAACACTATTACTCAGATTAGTGGCTCTTTCGCCGGTGTCCCCGCCTTACGCGGATATTTCCCGGGCGTTTTTCGTAATTTATCTACAATTACGATATTACGCTCACTCATCTCTCCTGGCAATAGGAACTGGTGTGTCGCTTTTACTTCTCCACCAAGCACGCCCAAGGCGTTTTTCGCGTCTACGAGCTCGTCTGAAACTTTCGCCGCTTTGAGCGCTACGAACGTTCCACCGACTTTCGCGAGCGGTAAACAGTACTCGGCGAGCACCGTCATCCGGGCGACGGCACGAGCCGTCACGACATCAAATTGCTCACGAAACTTTTTATTTTTTCCGAACTCTTCGGCGCGTCCATGATGGAAAGCGACCCCTTCGAGCTCAAGGGCGAGCGCGAGCTCGTTCAAAAACGTGATGCGTTTGTTGAGCGAGTCGATAATCGTCACATGGAGGTGGGGGAACAAAATCTTGAGCGGTAAGCTCGGGAACCCCGCCCCAGCGCCGACGTCGCACACCGTCTCGACGTCGTTAAAGTCAAAATGAAACGCCGCGCTGAGCGAGTCATAAAAATGCTTCAAGTAAACTTCTTCTTTGTCCGTGATCGCTGTCAAATTCATCTTCTCGTTCCATTCGACGAGCATCTCGAAATAACGTTCGAACTGAGCAAGTTGCTTCTCGCTCAATTCGAACCCTTCTGCCTGTAACGCCTCAATAAATTGGGATTCGTTCATCGTCTCACTCCACCGTCGCGTATTGTCCTTGCTCGATGTAGACAAGAAGGATCGACACGTCGGCCGGGTTTACCCCAGAAATACGTGACGCTTGTCCAATCGAGAGCGGACGAACTTGTTTCAATTTCTGTTTCGCTTCTGTTGCCAACCCGCCGATCGCATCGTAATCAAGGTTTTCTGGAATGCGTTTTTCTTCCATCCGACGCATTTTCTCAACTTGTTCAAGTTGTTTTGAGATATAGCCCTCATACTTCACTTGAATCTCGACTTGTTCGGCCACGTCTAGCGGCAACTCGACCGGGGCCGGAACGACCGTCATGAGCGCCTCATACGTGACTTCAGGACGCTTCAACAAGATGTTGGCATGCGTCGCCTCTTTCAACGGGTTCGCCCCAAGCGCCTCGAGCATCGCGTTCACTTCCGGCGTCGGTTTGACGACGAGCGTCTCTAACCGTTTCACTTCTTTGGCGATCGCTTCCCGCTTTTCGCTCAGTTGCGCATGACGTTCTTCCGACAGAAGACCGATGTCATAACCGATGTCGCTGAGTCGGAGGTCAGCGTTGTCGTGACGTAACAGCAACCGGTACTCGGCACGTGACGTGAGCAGACGATACGGTTCGTTCGTCCCTTTCGTCACGAGATCGTCGATCAAGACACCGATATACGCTTGAGACCGGTCCAAGATGACCGAATCTTTTCCGAGCACTTTGCACGCGGCGTTGATGCCGGCCATGACGCCTTGTCCGGCCGCCTCTTCATATCCGCTCGTGCCGTTGATTTGGCCCGCTGTGAACAGGCCTTCGATCGCTTTCGTCTCGAGCGTCGGCCACAGTTGTGTCGGGACGACCGCATCGTACTCGATCGCATAACCCGGACGCATCATCTCTGAGTTCTCAAGTCCAGGAATCGTCCGTAGCATCTGATGTTGAACGTCTTCTGGCATACTCGTCGAGAAGCCTTGGACGTAAATCTCTTCCGTATCTCGACCTTCCGGCTCCAGGAAGATTTGGTGGCGCGGTTTGTCGTTGAAACGCACGACTTTATCTTCAATCGATGGACAGTAGCGTGGACCCGTTCCTTTGATGGCGCCCGAGTACATCGGAGAACGATGCAAGTTCTCGTCGATCAATTGATGTGTCCGTTCGCTCGTGTACGTGAGCCAGCACGGAATCTGTTCAATCGGATCGAGATCTTTCGACGTGTACGAGAACAGGGACGGGTTATCATCGCCCGGTTGAATCTCTGTCTTCGAATAATCGATCGTTTTCCCGTCGATGCGGGGCGGTGTACCAGTTTTAAAACGGACGAGCTCGATACCGAGTTCTTCTAAATGCTTCGATAGCTCGACCGACGGCATCTGGTTGTTCGGTCCGCTCTCATACGACAGCTCACCGATGATGATTTGACCGCGCATGAACGTACCTGTCGTGACGATGACCGCCTTTGAACGATATTCCGATCCTGTGTTCGTCACGACGCCGGCCACTTTCCCGTCTTCGATAATAAAGCGTTCGACGAGCGCTTGACGAAGGAGCAAGTTCGGTTCGTCCTCGAGCACTTTCTTCATATGATTCTGATATTGGAACTTGTCCGCCTGGGCCCGTAACGCCCGTACCGCCGGCCCTTTTGATGTGTTGAGCATCTTCATTTGAATGTACGTCGCGTCAATCGCTTTTGCCATCTCGCCGCCGAGGGCATCGATTTCGCGCACGACGATCCCTTTCGCCGGGCCGCCAATCGATGGATTGCAGTACATGAATCCGACCATATCCGGGTTCATCGTCAACATCGCCGTTTTCGCGCCCATGCGCGCCGATGCGAGTGCCGCCTCGATTCCGGCGTGACCGGCTCCGATGACGATAACGTCAAACTCGCCTGCCGTATAAGCCATATTATTTCCTCCTTCTTATTTACCAAGACAAAACTGTGAAAAGAGTTGATCGATCAAACTCTCTTGAACCGTATCCCCATTGATTTCACCGAGTGTATCCCACGCCCGGCGTAAATCGATTTGGACCATATCAATCGGCATATTCATCAAGGCGCTTCCGAGCGCCTCATCAATTTGTTCGATCGTTCGTTTAATGAGTTGAATGTGTCGCGCATTCGAAATGTATGTCATATCTTGCGATTCGACACCTTTAGCGAAGAACAAGTTCGAAATTGCCTTCTCTAGCGCGTCAATTCCTTCTTCGAGCAAGAGTGAAGTCGCAACAATCGGACGTCCGGCCGCTAGTTTCTCTAGCTTAGAAGAATCCATGTTTTGTGGCAAGTCCGTCTTGTTGATGATGATGATCGCATTCATTCCGGCAATCGCCTCAAACAGTGCCTCGTCCTCGACCGTCAATCCTTCGTGGCCGTTCAAGACGAGCAGAATCAAATCGGCTCCCGCGAGTGCTTTCCGTGATTTCTCCACGCCAATCCGTTCCACGATATCTTCCGTCTCACGAATACCGGCCGTATCAATCAGCTTAAGTGGCACACCTTTCACGTTCACATACTCTTCAATCGTGTCACGCGTCGTTCCAGCAATTTCGGTGACAATCGCTTTCGTCTCTTGGACGAGCGTGTTCATGAGTGACGATTTCCCAACGTTCGGGCGTCCGATAATCGCTGTCGCGAGACCTTCCCGTAAGATTTTACCTTGGCGTGCCGTCTCGAGCAGTTGCTCGAGCACTCGCTTCACGTCGCCCGCCTTCTCTTCGACGATCGCCTGCGTCATCTCTTCGGCATCATACTCTGGATAGTCGATATTTACTTCGACGGCTGCGATCGTTTCAAGCAACTGTTGACGCAAATCGCGCACGAGGCGAGATAAACGGCCTTCCATTTGCGACATGGCCACGTTCATGGCCCGATCGGTCTTTGCCCGAATCAAATCCATGACCGCCTCGGCCTGTGATAAATCGATGCGTCCGTTTAAAAAGGCGCGTTTCGTGAACTCGCCCGGTTCTGCTAATCGAATGTTCGGTTGTTCAAGGATCAACTCGAGGACACGATTGACGGCGACAATCCCACCGTGGCAGTTGATTTCGACGACGTCTTCTCGCGTGAACGTCTTCGGCGCCCGCATGATACTGACCATCACTTCATCCACGACTTCATCTGTGTCAGGGCGTTTCAATTTGCCGTAATGAATCGTATGTGACTCGACTTCCGTCAAGTTTTTCCCAGAAAATACGCGCGCCACCGTCTCAACGGACTGGTCACCGGACAAGCGGACGATTCCGATTGCCCCTTCTCCCATAGGTGTCGAGATGGCTGTAATCGTGTCAAACTCTAGCATCATTCTTTCCCTCCAAACTTCCAAGCTTCTTCTATCATATGCATAACGAACCTACTATACACGATATTTGACTTGAACGAAAGGGTCGGACTTCTCACGATTCCGTTGCTTTCCATCGACTCATTTTCGTACAATAAAGTAATATATTTCCAATGAAGGAGTGAAGTTTGATGCGACAACAGCTAGCGATCCAACTGTTGACGGCGACGTTGCGTGAAGATGACGCGGTCGAAGCGATTTTTTTGAAGGGATCGTTCGGACGTGGTGAAGGGGATGAACATTCCGACGTTGACTTGTACGTCCTTGTCGCCGACCGTCACCTCGATTCGTTTTTAACGCGACGGCGCGAACATCTCGCCGCGTATCGCCCGATTTTATTAACGGATGAGATTCACATCGTCGCCCCGCAACTGATCGTCGTGTATGACGACTTTTTACACGTCGACTTGTTCACAGTGACGATGGAGACGTTGAACGACCAAGACGACGTGACCATCCTCTATGACCCAAAACAACGACTGAAAGAACATCGCTCGACTTTGACGTTGGCGGACGATGCACTATTCAACCACACGTTCGATTCGATTTGGTTCTTCTTTCAATATACGAAAGCACGCGACCGAGGAAACGACGTCTGGGCGGTCGAGATGCTTCGTCAAGGTATGACTCACTTCGCGTACGTACTGGCCGCGCATCATGACCCTTCCCGTGCCTCGCTCGGACTAAAAGACGTGGCCGCTCGGGAAGTGATCCCGCTCCGCAAATGGTATGAAGCGTTGACACCTTCACGCCACCCGATCGTTGCCAAGCACTATATCGCTCGGCTCGAGGAAGAGCAGGAGTTCTTCGAGACGATTCCCGGATTCAGTCACATCCGTTTATTCTGTAGTCAATTGATCCTGCGTGAAAAAAGCCGCCCTCATTGAGGCGGCTCGTTTCACATGGCTTCGCGTCTCGTGCGACGTAGCGTGAAGTAGAGGACTAACTCGATGATTCCGACGGCGATCAAAAATCCACCGAACAATTGGAACAAGACGAGCAAACTGCTGAACGGATTCGTCAACATGAGGAGTCCGATGCCAATCCAGAGCAGACTCGTCACGAAGAAGTAAATCCAGTGGTCTGCCATCGTCCGCCGGTAACCGACAGCTTGGATGAGGCGAATGATGCCCCCGAATACGAATAGCAACCCGATGAATATCGGCAACAAGCTTGCGAGCGTCTCAGCAAAGAAATAGACGATGAGCGCCAGTAACAAGTAGACGATGCCCATAAAGAAAGACGGGGGGAGGCCGGCACGTTTATGACGCAACCCTTGAAAGACGGCCCACAACCCTAGGACCGCCAAATAACCGGCGGCGACGTAGACGATGACGTCAAAGAAAAAACGAGGATTCAATAAAATAAACAGCCCGATTAAAAGATAGATACCTGCTTGCAGAAGTGTCGAGCGTTCCAACCGTTTGATGAGCGTCTCCATCGTAAAGACTCCTTTCCACGTATGCGTTTAGCCCGTCCTTCTCCTATTCCCGCCTTTGGGGATCTTATATCTACACAAAAAAAGGCTGTGAATCTCGGATTCACAGCCTTTTGGCATTACTTACGTTTTTTCTTTTTGTTCTTCTTTTCTTCTTCCACGAGGGCGGCACGTTCTGCTTCTTTCGCCGCGATTTTCGCTTCAGCTTGCACTTTCATCTTCTCGCGCATCGGGAGCATGATCGCCATCGTCACGATGATCGAGATGATGTAACCGACGACCCAGTACATCGAGAGGGCAGCCGGAAGCGTGATCGACATGACAAAGATCATGACCGGGAAGATGTAGAGCATCATTTTCAATTGCGGGTTTTGTTCTTGACCTGCCATCGAGATCTTCTGCTGCGCATACGTCAAAATCGCAGCAAGGATCGGCAAGATGAACGTCGGATCTGGTGCCCCGAGGTCGAACCAGAGGAAACGAGCTTCAAAGATTTCCGGCGTCCGACGGATCGCATCGTAGAACGCGAAAAGGATCGGCATTTGAATCAAGATTGGCAAACAACCTGCAAGCGGGTTGATTTGATACTCTTGATACATTTTCATCATTTCTTCTTGTAGCTTACGCTGTGTCTCTTGGTCTTTCGAGCTGTACTTCTCACGAAGCTTCAGCATTTCCGGTTGCAATACTTGCATCGCACCCATACTCTTCGTCTGCTTGATCATGAGCGGCAAAATTAATAGACGTACAATGATCGTCGCGACGATAATCGAATACCCATACTGCCATGTACCACCAATCAAGTACGCAGCTTCTTTCAATAACCATGCAAGGGGCCAAACAAAGTATTTCGCCCAAAAGCCTTCTGTCTCAGCCGTGATCGGCTCTCCTTGGATCGTCGAAGGGTCGACACAACCGGCCATTAACAAAATGGCACCAGTCATAACGGCTAACAATCCTAATTTCAGCTGTTTGCTCATAGTTCCTCCTACACTTTCTGTATCGATTCTTTTTTGTTTCATCTCACGTCTATCGGTCAATCTTGGTTAGTTTACGTTATATATGAAAGAACGAGTCCGGATTGCAGTGGACGTTCGACTTATCTTGACTTCCAAACTTTAGCCCGCTTAAAGGCATGCTTCAAGCTTTCCGTCACTTCATCTTGCGACAAAGCCGTTGCCGGTTTACGCGCAATGATGACGTAATTGTGCGGCGCCACGTTCGGTTCAAGTAGGCGAAGCGACTCACGCATCAACCGTTTCATCCGGTTTCGTTCTACGGCGTTTCCTAACTTCTTACTGACAGAAAGCCCGACCCGAAAATGCGCTTGATCCGCTTTGAGCGTGTAGACGACAAACTGACGATTGGCCACGGAGCGTCCTTCGCGAAACACCGCTTGGAACTCTTCATTCTTTTGCAAACGGTATTCTTTTTTCAAAATTCTCACTCCATCCTTCGGTTCAAAAATCGTCAACTAACATCATACCATATCCCATTCGTTTCAACGAGGGCGAATCAGCTTTTTCAACTTGATTGTGTGACAAAAAAAAGATTGCCCAAGGATAAATCCCTAGGCAATCTTGTGATCGTTATTAGACAGTCAAGGCTTTGCGGCCTTTACGACGGCGAGCTGCAAGAATGTTGCGGCCGTTTTTAGTCGCCATACGCGCACGGAATCCGTGAACTTTTTTACGCTTACGGTTGTTTGGGTTAAACGTTGGTTTCATGGTTAAGCACCTCCTCAAGGTTAACGCTCTATTAGCAAGTTATGGTTTCATTTAAGGCAGTCTTTAAGATTATATAAACTGTGACTTAGAATGTCAATCCATTTTCGGCAGGTTTTCATGATCCACCACAAGCACCAGCTCGATCGATCCATTTGAGTAGGCGAGGGGAACGATTACCACCATTTGCTTTAGTTGGTAGCCGAAAATTGACACAATGTTTACAGTAACGCTCGCGCTTTCTTTACAAATAGCATGGCTAAGCCATTTTATCCACATGATTTGCTAGTTATCCACACTTATATGTGAATAACTCCTCTTTTTTCAACAAACTTATCCTCCGTTTTTTAAATTTATCATTTTCCTCTCTTACAAAAATGTTATTCACATTTCCTTCTCCCTCTTTTGTGTATAACTTTTTACATCGCGAATTCCTGTTAAGTCGTTTATCCACAACATATCCACAGTTTATCCACAATATACACAGCATGTGGATAAGTGCCTGTGGATTATTTTCTTAGTCTGTGGATAAATATCAAAAAGCGTTGCCACGTCTATTTTATTTTGATAAACTGAATGTGCACAAACTTGTGGATGAACTTTCAGTCATAACAAGATATACACAGGCTGTGGATAACTGTTATCCCCACCATCAACACCGTGTGGATAACTTTATCCACAGTTTTTGTTCTCTGTGGATAATCCTAGTATGTACTATAGAATAGTGATTGTGTATATCGTGTGAATAAGTTTCGCCAATATAAACGGTAAAGGAGGTCTTTCATTGAAAAATGCTCAAGAGATTTGGAGAAACGTTCTGTCTTTGATCGAAGAAGAAGAACGCACACCAAAAGCAAGTTTTGACATGTGGTTGAAGTCGACAGAAGGGATTTCATTGATGGGGACGACACTCGTCGTATCTGCGCCAGCCAGTTTTATCGTGACTTGGCTCGAACGTCAATACTTATCCTTGTTGCAAGACACGGTCGAAGAAGTGACGAACAATAAGCTTGAAATTCATTTTATTGAGGAGTCACAAGCACATAAGTATGCACCTGCTGACGGATTGCCATTGAAAGAGACGATTGCTGTCACGGAAACGAAAGAACAGCCCGTACCAGTTCTATCAAAAGAGGAAGCAAGTCTCGGACAATTGAACGATAAGTACATCTTTGAGACGTTTGTGATCGGTTCCGGCAACCGGTTTGCCCATGCGGCTTCGCTCGCTGTCGCTGAAGCACCGGCAAGAGCCTACAACCCGCTCTTTATTTATGGAGGCGTTGGATTAGGAAAAACCCATCTCATGCATGCCATCGGTCACTATGTGAAAGGGCAGAAGCCAGGAGCCCGAATCGCTTACGTTTCATCTGAGAAGTTTACGAATGAGTTCATCAATTCAATTCGGGATAACAAGACAGAAGAGTTCCGTAACCGCTATCGAAATATTGATGTCTTATTAATCGATGACATTCAGTTCTTAGCTGGGAAAGAACAGACGCAAGAAGAGTTCTTCCACACGTTCAATGCGCTCCACAATGACCAGAAACAAATCGTCATCTCGAGCGATCGACCACCGAAAGAAATACCGACATTAGAAGACCGTCTCCGTTCACGCTTCGAATGGGGTCTGATCACAGATATCACGCCGCCTGACCTAGAGACACGAATCGCGATTTTACGGAAAAAAGCGACAGCCGAAGGACTCGACATTTCCAACGAGGTCATGCTGTATATCGCCAATCAAATCGATACGAACATTCGTGAGCTAGAAGGAGCGTTGACCCGCGTCGTTGCCTACGCGAAACTCGTCGGCCGTCCGATCGACCCTGATGTTGCCGCAGAAGCGCTGCACAACATCATGCCGGTCCAAGAAGCGAGAAAAATCGTCATTCGGGACATCCAAGAGATTGTCGGACGCCACTTTAATATAGAAGTCGATGAACTAAAAGCGAAAAAACGAACGAAAACGCTCGCTTTCCCTCGTCAAATCGCAATGTACTTATCACGTGAGATGACAGAGAGTTCATTACCGAAAATTGGGGAAGAGTTCGGAGGAAGGGATCATACGACCGTGATTCACGCCCACGAGAAGATTAGCACGTTGTTAAAACATGATCCGGAGATGCAAGAGACGATTCAAACGTTGAAAAAGGCGTTGTCTTAAAATCGACTTAAAACGATGTGGATAACCTGTGGATAAACAACCTCAGTTATCCACAGGTTATTCACAGGCGAAATGGCTCAACACGAGTGGTTAAAGCCACTTATCCCCACTATCCACAGCCCTTATTACTATTATGACTTAAATAATACTATTATTATTAACTACTACGACTCATTTCACTTAGGAGGAATTATCCACATGCACTTAACGATTCAGCGAGATGTATTCATGCAAGCCGTACAAGACGTATCAAAAGCTGTCGCTTCACGGACAACGATTCCGATTCTTACAGGATTGAAGCTTGAAGCACATGCGGATGGGTTAACCCTCACAGGTAGCGATACTGAGATTTCGATTGAGCGTTTGATTCCAATTGAAGAAGGTGGCATCGAGCTCATCCAAATCCAACGGGCCGGCAGTGTCGTCTTAAACGCTCGTTTCCTTGGGGAAATCGTCAAGAAGCTTCCAACGAATGAAGTGACGCTCGAAGTGTCACCGAACTTTATGACGCGTATCGAATCAGGACAAGCCGAGTTTCACTTGAACGGCCTTGATCCTGACGAATACCCGCGCCTCCCGGAGCTCGCAAGTGACCGCCGCTTCTATTTGCCGGCTGATTTGTTGAAGACGATCATTCGCCAAACGAGCTTCGCCGTTTCATCACAAGAAACACGACCAGTTTTGACGGGTGTGAATTTCTCCGCTGAAAAAGGGTTCCTCACATGTGTCGCGACGGATAGTCACCGCTTGGCACTTCGCCGTGCCCGTTTCGAGACGGATAATGATTTGACGTTCCAAAACGTTGTCGTCCCAGGACGCTCGCTTAACGAACTAGCCAAGTTGCTCGATCGTGAAGAGTTGCCGATCGAGATCGTCTTGACGGATCAACAAATCTTATTCCGCATGAAAAACATCTCATTCTTCTCGCGTCTGTTGGACGGTGCATATCCAGACACGTCACGCTTGATCCCGGAAGAATATCGAACTGCAGTCCGTCTGAACGCGAAAGACTTCTTACAGGCGATTGATCGCGCGTCACTGCTCGCACGGGCTGATCGCAATAACGTTATCAAGTTTGTTGCCGAAGAAGCGACGACGGTTGAAGTGAGCTCGCATTCCCCGGAAGTCGGAAAAGTGTCCGAGCGTGTCAGCATTTTATCGCTTGAAGGGGAAGAACTTAAAATCTCGTTCAACTCGAAATTCGTCATGGACGCACTCCGCGCCCTTGATGCTTCTGAGATCGAGATTCAATTCACCGGTTCAATGCGTCCGTTTATTTTACGCCCGGTCGAACAAGATAGTGTCCTCCAGTTGATTTTGCCAGTTCGCACATCGTGACCGTGACGAACCGGATTGGGGATGATAAGGTACTTTGCCTTATCATCCCCGTTTTTGCCTTATTCGACGTTTTTCGATAAACTAATAAGTATGGCGATTTTTTGTAATTAGTATGAAAGAAAGGGAGTGACGACATGAACAAAGTGTCGATTACAACCGAGTATGTAACACTCGGACAATTTTTGAAGTTAGCGGATATCATCTCGAGCGGAGGCCAAGCAAAGTTTTTCTTGGAAGACGTGCAAATTAAAGTGAACGGCGAAGTGGATCAACGTCGCGGGCGTAAACTCCGTGACGGAGATAAGATCGAAGTCGAAGGCTTCGGAGATTTCCAAATCGAGGGCAACTAACGTGCGTTTAATGTCGATCCGATTGCAAAACTACCGCAACTACGAAACCCTCGAGCTGGATTTTTCAAATCAGACGAACGTTCTCATCGGTGAGAACGCCCAAGGGAAAACAAATCTGCTCGAATCGATTTACGTACTTGCACTGGCCAAATCGCATCGGACGACACAAGATCGTGAGTTGATCGGATGGGAGTCCGATTCCGCATTCATCGAGGGTCGGATCCATAAACGGACAGGTGAGACGGTACAGTCGCTCACGTTCTCCTCAAAAGGCAAAAAAGCGAAGCTGAATCATCTAGAGCAACGACGACTTAGCGATTACGTCGGTGCATTTAATGTCGTTTTGTTTGCTCCGGAAGACCTTGCCATCGTTAAAGGTAGCCCGCAAGGCCGAAGACGATTTTTAGATATGGAAATCGGTCAAGTCAGCCCGGTGTATCTGCATGACTTGAATCAATACTTAAAAACGTTGAAGCAGCGGAACGCCCTGTTAAAGCAGTTATCGATTAAAGGCGGGGATGAGACATTACTCGAAGTCCTAACCGATCAGTTGATTGAAGTCGCTGTGAAAATCGTTTCAAGACGGCACCACTTTATCGATCAACTCGAAAAATGGGCGGGACCGATTCATGCGGGCATCACGCGAAACCTAGAGACTCTGACGATTCAGTACGTATCGGACACGTTCCAAAAAGAACGTCACACGAAAGAACAGATGTTTGAAACGTATCGACAAAAGTTTGATAAAATAAGAGAGAACGAACGAAGACGAGGGGTGACTTTGTTCGGTCCTCATCGCGACGACTTCGAATTGTACGTGAACGATCGAAACGTCCAAACGTTCGGTTCACAAGGTCAGCAACGCACGGCGGCCTTGTCTTTAAAACTAGCGGAGATTGAACTGATTCATGAAGAAGTCGGGGAGTACCCGCTCTTATTGTTAGACGACGTTTTGTCAGAACTCGATGACCATCGCCAAACCCATCTGCTCGACACGATGGGGAAAAAAGTTCAAACCATCCTTACGACGACGAATATCGATGGAATTGCCCATGAAACGATTCAGCAAGCCAAAGTGTTTCACGTGAAACAAGGAGAAGTTGAATCCGAATCTGTATAAACGTAGAACCAATCAAGACGAACACCAATTCATGTATAGTAGGTGAACAAAACCGATGAGTAACGAAAACGAAAAACAAATGCAAGACTACGGTGCCGATCAGATTCAAGTACTTGAAGGTTTAGAAGCAGTCCGTAAGCGCCCTGGGATGTATATCGGTTCAACGAGTTCGCGAGGTCTCCACCACTTGGTGTGGGAAATCGTCGATAACTCGATCGATGAAGCGCTCGCTGGTCATTGTGAAACAATCACTGTGACGGTAGAGCCAGGGAATTCGATTGTTGTCGAGGACGACGGTCGAGGGATCCCGGTCGATATCCAGAAGAAGACGGGACGTCCAGCCGTTGAGGTCATTTTTACCGTCCTCCACGCGGGCGGTAAGTTCGGCGGCGGCGGATACAAAGTGTCCGGCGGTTTACACGGTGTTGGTGCATCCGTCGTCAACGCCTTGTCGACGAAGTTAGAAGTGTTCGTCCGTCGAAACGGAAACGTCTATTACCAATCGTTCAAACGCGGTGTTCCGCAAGGCGAATTAGAAATTGTCGGAACGACCGACAAGACAGGGACGACGGTCCGTTTCTTCCCGGATGGCGACATCTTCGAAGAGACGCTCGAGTATGATTTCGATTTGCTGGCGACACGTCTTCGTGAACTTGCGTTCTTGAACAAAGGGTTGCGCATCATCGCCAAAGATGAACGTGGCGACGAGACGATCGAGCGAAACTATCATTACGAGGGTGGAATCAAGTCGTACGTCGAGCACTTGAACCGCTCGAAGTCATCGATTCATGAAGAACCGGTTTACGTTCACGGGACGAAAGACGGAATTGAAGTCGAGATCGCCCTTCAGTACAACGAAGGGTTCGCGAGCAACATTTACTCGTTCACGAACAACATCCCGACCCATGAAGGTGGGACGCACGAGACCGGCTTTAAGACGGCTCTTACGCGGTCAATCAATGACTACGCGAAGCGCTTCGGATTGATGAAAGAAGCCGACGGCAGCTTGTCAGGTGATGACGTCCGTGAAGGATTGACGGCAATCGTATCGGTCAAACACCCATCGCCGCAGTTCGAAGGACAGACGAAGACGAAGCTCGGTAACGCCGACGCGCGTACAGCCACAGACTCACTTTTCACGGATACGTTCGAGCAGTTCTTGCTTGAAAACCCGTCGGTCGGTCGATTGATCGTCGACAAAGGATTGATGGCAGCTCGCGCCCGTCTCGCGGCGAAACGCGCCCGTGAGATGACGCGACGCAAAGGCATCCTCGAAGTCAGTTCATTGCCAGGGAAATTGGCGGACTGTTCGTCGAAAGATGCATCGAAGTCTGAACTGTATATCGTTGAGGGTGACTCGGCCGGTGGTTCGGCGAAGTCTGGTCGTGACCGTCACTTCCAAGCAATCCTGCCGATCCGCGGTAAGATCATCAACGTCGAAAAGGCACGTCTCGATAAAATCTTGGGGAACCAGGAAGTTCGGACGATTATCACGGCACTCGGTACCGGGATTGCAGAAGAATTCGACTTATCGAAAGCACGTTACCATAAACTGATCATCATGACCGATGCCGACGTCGATGGTGCCCACATCCGGACACTCCTCTTGACGTTCTTCTATCGGTACATGCGTCCGCTCATCGAGAGCGGCTACGTATATATCGCCCAACCGCCGCTTTACGGTGTGAAGCACGGAAAAGAAATCGTATACGTTCAAAACGATCGCGAATTGCAGGAAGCGATTAAGCGCCTTCCTGAAAATGCACGATATAGCGTCCAGCGTTACAAAGGTCTTGGTGAGATGGACCCGGAGCAATTGTGGAGTACGACGATGAACCCAGAATCGCGCTCGATGCTGCGGGTTGACCTTCAAGATGCCATCGAGGCGGATGAAATCTTTGAGACGCTCATGGGAGACAATGTCGAGCCGCGTCGCGACTTTATCCAGTCACATGCGCACTACGTGAAAAACCTCGATATTTAAACAGAAGGGTAGGCAATAACGAATGGCAGAACAAGAAAATATCAAGGATATAAATATTAGCCAAGAGATGCGGACGTCGTTCATGGACTATGCGATGAGCGTTATCGTGTCACGTGCCCTTCCGGACGTACGAGACGGTTTAAAGCCGGTCCACCGCCGTATTCTCTATGCAATGAACGAACTCGGTATTCGGGCTGATAAGCCGCATAAGAAATCGGCACGTGTCGTCGGTGACGTGATCGGTAAGTATCACCCGCACGGTGATTCAGCCGTGTACGAGACGATGGTGCGCATGGCTCAAGACTTCAGCTATCGTTATGAACTCGTCGACGGACACGGCAACTTCGGATCTGTCGATGGGGACTCTGCGGCCGCGATGCGTTACACGGAAGCCCGGATGTCTAAAATTGCGATGGAACTCGTGCGCGACATCGGTAAAAATACGATTGATTACCAAGCGAACTTTGATGGGGAAGAGAAAGAGCCTGTCGTTTTACCGGCACGTTTTCCAAACTTTCTCGTCAACGGGACGAGTGGGATCGCCGTCGGGATGGCGACGAACGTACCACCACATAACTTGAACGAAGTAATCGACGGTGTGCTCGCACTTACGCACAATCCTGACATCACCATCGCTGAGTTGATGCAACACATTCCTGGTCCGGATTTCCCGACATCAGGAGAAATCTTAGGTCGGAGCGGCATTCGTCGCGCCTATGAAACAGGCCGTGGTTCGATCACGATGCGTGCCAAAGCAGAGATTGAAGTGTTGAAAAATGGCCGCGAACGTATTCTCGTCCATGAAATTCCTTACCAAGTGAACAAAGCGCGTCTTGTTGAGAAGATTGCAGACTTAGTTCGGGATAAGAAAATTGAAGGCATCACTGACTTACGCGATGAATCCGACCGGAACGGCATGCGTGTCGTCATCGAAGTTCGACGCGATGCGAATGCGAGTGTCATTTTGAACAACTTGTACAAACAGACGCCAATGCAGACGACGTTCGGTGTCAACATGCTCGCCCTCGTCGGTGGACGCCCGAAGACACTTAACATCAAACAAGCGATTTACTACTACATCGAACACCAAAAAGAAGTCGTACGTCGACGGACACAGTTCGACCTTGATAAAGCAGAGGCGCGTGCGCATATTCTCGAAGGATTACGCGTCGCTCTCGATCACCTCGATGAAGTCATCGCACTCATCCGGAGCACACGCACTGGAGATGAGGCACGTGAGAAGTTGATTGCCCGTTTTGGACTTTCGACGGATCAAACGCAAGCGATTCTTGATATGCGACTTCAACGATTGACAGGGTTGGAACGGGAGAAAATCGAAGGTGAGTATCGTGAAGTTCAAGCGCTGATCGAAGAACTCCGTGCCATTCTCGGCGATGAAGAGCTTCTTCTCGATATCATCCGCAACGAACTGACTGAAATCAAAGAACGTTACGGTGATGCTCGTCGTACCGTGATTCGCACAGATATCGTCGAGCTCGAGGATGAGGACTTGATTCCGGTTCGTGACATGATGATCACGCTCACGAGCGAAGGCTATATCAAATCAATCCCGACCGACTCGTATCGGACGCAACGACGTGGTGGTCGTGGGAAACAAGGGATGGGGACGAACGATGAAGACTTCGTGCTTCGTCTGTTATCGGCCTCGACGCATGATACGATCTTGTTCTTCACGAACTTCGGACGTGTTTTCCGTTTGAAAGGATACGAGATTCCGGAGATGAGTCGAACCGCGAAAGGAATGCCGATTATCAACTTGCTTCAAGTCGATAAGGGCGAGAAAGTCGAAACGATGATTCCGGTCGACTTTAACAGCTATTTGGCGGATCAAGCGATCACGGAAGAAGTCAGTGAAGATTCGGAAGCAGAAGTAGCCGATGAACAATTGTCGCTCGTCTTCATTACGAAGCAAGGTCTCGTGAAGCGTTCGCCGCTATCTGCCTATGCTCGGATCAATAAAAACGGCTTACGCGCCATCAGCTTGAATGAAACAGATGAACTGGTGACGGTTCGTCTCGCGAAGAGCGACGATGAGATGTTGATCGTGACTCGTGAAGGGATGTCGATTCGCTTCCCGCTCGAAGGTGAAGTGCGTTCGATGGGCCGTACCGCTCGAGGCGTACGCGCGATTCGATTGAAAAAAGACGATGATCAAGTCGTATCGATGGAAATCGTCCGGTCGACGCAAGACGTTCTCATTATTACGGAAAAAGGATATGGCAAACGTACTGCCATGGAGCAATTCCGTACACAAGGACGAGGCGGTTCTGGAATCATCGGTATTAAGACCGATCGAGGAACGGTCGTCGGTATGCGCGTTGTGGATGAGGATGACGATATCATGCTCATGACTGAGCTCGGCGTCGCGATTCGCATTGACTCGCAAACCATTTCGCAAATGGGACGCAGCACGCGCGGTGTGAAAGTGATGAACATCGAAGACGGTGATCGTTTGGCGACCATCGCAAAATTGAAAAAAGATGAGCTAGAAGAGGAATCGGCAGTCGATATGGAGAATGGATTTGTTGGTGAAGCACCGGAAATCGATCCATCGTCTGAAGAGACTGAGTGAGACGAAAAGATCGAACGGAGCTTCCGTTCGATCTTTTTTATATAGGAGGAGGAATGAGCATGCGGTTAGCCATTTCGAACGTACATGTCGGGATGACGTTAAAGAGGTCGGTGTCCTCATTAGAAGCAGGACTCAAACTGACGAACGAACATTTACGCTTGCTCCGGTTTTTGAAAGTTGAAGCGATTGAAGTGGACCCTGTCGAACGTCGTCGATTCACACGAAACGAGGAACAAGAGGTCTGCTCCAAAATTCTTCAATACGAACGTCATTATAATCAGTGGGAAGAGCGAATTGCTTTAAACCCATACGAAGCTTTAGAGTTCGTCCACCAACTCTTTCAACATGATTATCCATTGTCAGCAGTCGTCGCATTTTTTACAGACCAACCCCTCCGCAAAAATCACGTGATCCATCATGCGATCTATCGCGCATTGATCGCGAAGTCGCTTTCGAAGTATCGAGGGGATGAGCACCGTCTACAGTTTGATTATGGCATCGCTTCTTACTTTGCGGATGCAAGCTATGCAAAGATTCGCAAATGGTCGCACATGCGATACTTCACTAAAATGGAGCGGGAATTATTATATCAACATCCACTCGTATCTGCTTCGATGCTCCCTAAAGATGAAACGTTGCGTACCCGAGTTGTCAAATTGATCATGGAACACCATGAACGTTTAGACGGTTCAGGATTCCCCAATCGGCTCGAGGAGCGCGAACTTCATCCGGCGTCTCCTCTCTTTATTGTCGCTGACCGCTTTTGTCAATTGACGTTGCCTCGTACGTTCCGCAAAGCGTTGACTCCTGAAGAAGCCTATTTTTATATGTGGCAAAATGAAGCGTACGATGAAGAGGCGTTGACATTGTTGGCTACTTTGCTCGGCTTTTTTGAAGTCGGGCGCAACGTATTGCTTAGTAGCGGTGTGCGCGGAACAATTCAACATTACACACCACGTGTGGAAAAACCGATTGTAATCTCGGAACCGACTCAAGAAACGTATGATTTAACTCGGTTGAACGAAGTACGGATCGTAGCTTTTCAATAGACGTGAGACGTGTTCCTTCTATATATGCGATGGAAGGGAACACGTCTTTATTTATTATTTTTAAATATTTTATTTTTATAGTTGACGAATGAAATAACAGATGCTATTATAAATGAGTCGCTAAGAGCGGCAGACGAACTTTGAAAACTGAACGATGAGGCAAAAAAAGTTTTACAAGTTTTGATTGAAGCGCAAGCTTCGTCATTTTTAAGAGCTATATCAAATTCTTTGGAGAGTTTGATCCTGGCTCAGGACGAACGCTGGCGGCGTGCCTAATACATGCAAGTCGAGCGCAGGAAGTCATC